>Ga0134080_10000685_pt1 | contig 11275 bp, 11 predicted proteins | sample 15_taG_9_FD_94469 | JGI IMG/M metagenome (GOLD analysis project Ga0134080, IMG submission 94469) | Grasslands soil microbial communities from the Angelo Coastal Reserve, California, USA - 15_D_Met_40cm_2_24_1 metaG | ecosystem: Environmental > Terrestrial > Soil > Grasslands ...
CGCCGCGGAGTCGGGCCGCCCGTGTCTCGGACCTGGGCGAGCGCTCGGCGTTCGTCGCGAGCCAGCGGGTGGGCAAGGACCGCCGGCGCGCGCGACGGCGCGCGCGCCTCCGGCGCCTGCTCCCGCTCCTGGTGCTCACCGCGGCCGCCTGGTTCGCGGTCGTGGTCTTCAGCCACTGGCTCCTCACCACTCCGCGCTTCAGTGTCGCGACGGTGGACGTGCGCGGAGCCTCCCGCGTGCCGCCGGCGCGGATCCTGGCCGCTGCCGCCGTCGAGCCGGGAACCAGCCTCTTCCGTCTCGATCCGCGCGCGATCGCCGGCCGCGTCGCGGCGATCCCCGAGATCCGGCGCGCCGACGTCGTCCGCGAGTTCCCGGACCGGGTCGTCATCAGCGTCGAGGAGCGGCGCCCCTTCACGCTCGTGCACTCGGGGCGCCTCCACTGGCTCGACGAGGAGGGTCGGCTCCTCGGCGCCTCGCCCGAGGCCGTCGTGCCCCAGGTGCCGGTCGTGAGCGGTCTCTCCGACGACGAGGTCGCCTCGATGCGGAGCGCGCCGAGCCCGAAGGCGCTGGCGGCCATCGCGCTCATCCGGGTCCTCCTCCGGACCGGCAGCGCGCTGGCCGCCGAGATCTCCGAGATCGACATGAGCCGTAAGGACGGTCCGGTCCTATACACCGTGGACGGCGTCGAGGTGCGCCTGGGCACCGAGGAGTGGGAAGAGCAGCTCGCGCGCCTTGAGGGCGTGCTCACTCAGGTCGCGGACCAGGATGTCCGAGCGGTGGACCTCAGGTTCCGCGACCAGATCATCCTGCAGCGGCGGCGCTCGTGATGCGACGCCCGAAGGTCCCGGACCTGATCGTCGGGCTGGACGTGGGCACGACGAAGATCTGCGCCGTGATCGGGGAGCCCGCCGCGCACGGCGGCCTCGACGTCGTCGGCGTTGGGACGGCGCCCTCCCGCGGCCTCCGGCGCGGGATCGTCGTCAACATCGACTCGACGGTCGAGGCGATCAAGGCCGCCGTCGCCGAGGCCGAGCAGATGGCAGGCCTCGAGGTCGCGGGCGTCTACGCGGGCGTCGCCGGCGGCCACATCCGCGGCGTCAACAGCCGCGGCGTCGTCGCCGTCTCCGGCAAGGACCGCGAGGTGGACTCGACGGACGTCGAGCGGGCCGTGGAGGCCGCGCGCGCGATCAACCTGCCGCAAGACCGTGAGATCATCCACGTGCTGCCTCAGAACTTCGTCGTGGACGACGGCGACGGTATCCGGGATCCCAGCGGGATGTCGGGCGTGCGCCTCGAGGTCGAGGTGCACGTCGTCACCGCCGCGGTGACCTCGGTCCAGAACGTCGTCCGCTCGGTGAACCGCGCGGGCCTCGCCGTGCACGACATCATCCTCGAGCCGCTCGCCTCGGCCGAGGCGGTGCTGTACGAGGACGAGAAGGAGCTCGGCGTCGTCGTGGTGGACATCGGCGGTGGGACGACCGACGTCGCGCTCTTCCGCAACGGCGCGATCTGGCACACGGTCATCCTCCCGCTCGGCGGCGACCACATTTCGAACGACATCGCGATCGGCCTCCGCACCCCGTTACCCGCGGCCGAGGACCTGAAGAAGCGGTACGGGTGCGCGCTGACGGCCCTGGTGCCGGCGGAGGAGACCGTGGACGTGCCGTCGGTCGGCGGCCGGAAGCCCCGCCAGCTCTCGCGCCAGGTCCTCTCGGAGATCATCCAGCCGCGGGTCGAGGAGATCTTCACGCTCATCGCCCGCGAGTTCGGCCGGGCGGGATTCCAGGACGCGGCGACGGCCGGGGCCGTCGTGACCGGCGGCACGTCGCTCATGGAAGGCGTCCCCGAGCTGGCCGAGGCGGTCTTCGATCAACCGGTCCGGCGCGGCGTGCCGCTCGGCGTGGGCCGCCTCGCCCACGTCGTGCACAGCCCGATCTACGCGACCGCAGTAGGCCTCGCCCTCCACGGCGCCCGCCGGCGGACTCAGACTGAGACGGCCGCGGGGGCGGACGGGAGCCTGTTCGGACGGCTCACGCGGAGCCTGTCCGGTCTTCTGAATGACATCTTTTAGGACGGGTCGAGGCGAGCAGCCGCCACTGTTTCCGTCCGACGGCACGCGCTCACCGGGCCGGCGGCCCAAAGCCGCCGCCGGCAGACACCGGAAGGAGGACCTGATGGAGAGGGATCGCACACGGCGCCCGCTCTTCGAGCTCGACGAGGTGCCGCAGGCTGCGAAGATCAAGGTCATCGGCCTCGGCGGTGGCGGCAGCAACGCGGTGAGCCGGATGATGGCGGCGGAGTTCACGGGGGTCGAGTTCATCGTCGCCAACACGGACGTGCAGGCCCTCCACGCCTCGCCCGCGCCCGTGAAGCTCCAGCTCGGCGCAAAGCTCACGCAGGGCCTCGGCGCGGGCTCGAACCCGGACATCGGCCGGCAGGCGGCACAGGAGGACCCGGACCAGATCACGCGGCTCCTGCACGGTGCCGACATGGTCTTCATCACCGCGGGGCTCGGCGGCGGCACGGGCACGGGCGCGGCACCGGTCGTCGCGTCGCTCGCCAAGGACCTCGGGATCCTCACCGTGGCCGTGGTGACGAAGCCGTTCGCGTTCGAGGGCCGACGCCGGACGGCGCAAGCCGAGGCGGGGCTCGAGGCGTTGCGGGGCGTCGTGGACACGCTCATCACGATCCCGAACCAGCGGCTCTTGTCGGTCGTCGACCGGGGCACGCCACTGATCGAAGCCTTCCGCGTCGCGGACGCCGTGCTCCAGCAGGCCGTCCAGGGCATTTCCGACCTGATCCTCGTGCCCGGGCTCGTGAACCTCGACTTCGCCGACGTCCGCACGATCATGTCGGGGATGGGCATGGCGATGATGGGCACCGGCACGGGCCGGGGCGAGCACCGCGCGCTCGATGCCGCCCAGAAGGCGGTCGCGAGCCCGCTCCTCGACGACACGTCCATCCAGGGCGCGCGTGGGATCTTGATCAATTTCACCGGCGGAGCCGACCTGTCGATCCACGAGGTCGAGGAGGCGGCGCGCATCGTCCAGGAGGCGGCCCACGAGGACGCCAATATCATCTTCGGCGCGGTCATCGACCCACACATGACCGATGAGGTCCGGATGACCGTGATCGCGACGGGGTTCGCCGAGCGGAAGGAAACGGTCGGTGTCGGCGGGAAGGTCGTGGACCTCCCGCGCGCGGCGCGCGCGAGCGCGGCCGGGGCGGGGAATTGGCGCCGGCGCGCGGGGGAGTTGCGCGCGGAGATCGACGACGCGGTCGGCGACGGCGATCTGGAAGTCCCGGCGTTCCTGCGCCGACAGGCGGATTAGCCGCGCGGCGATCGCAGGACGCTGAGCCTGGTGGGCGACACCTCGCTCCTCTCCCACGGACAACCGCCCGCGTATCTCACCTTCGCCTCGCTGACGGCCCTCGGGCTGCCGAACGCGACCACCACGCGCCACTGCCCGGGCGTCGCGTCGTTCGACGAGCCGATCCCTGGCTCGCCCTTCCGCGGCGACGCGATCCGGATGCTCACCGAGGCCGGCCTCGACCTCGCCCGGGTGAGCTACGCCAAGCAGGTCCACGGCGCCGAGGCGGCACAGGCACCTGCCGGCGGAGGCTTCGCCGGCACAGTCGATATCCTCGTGACCGTCGAGCCGCGCGCGCCGCTCGCGATCTTCACGGCCGACTGCCTTGCGATCATCCTCTACGATCCTGAGGTGCCCGCGCTCGGGGCAGCGCACGTCGGCTGGCGGGGCACGGTGCGCGGCGCCGCCCGGGCCGCCGTCGCCGCGCTGGGGCCGCTCGGTGCCCGCCCCGAACGACTCCACGCGGCCATTGCGCCCTCGATCGGCCCGTGCTGCTACGAGGTCGACGAGCCGGTGACGCGCGAGCTCGCCCGGGCCTACCCGGACCGCTGGAAGGCGTGGGCCACTCCCGGGCGGCCCGGGCGGGTCATGCTGGACCTCTGGTCCGCCAACGAGGCGTTGCTCCGGGGGGCGGGCGTCGATCCGGCGCGCGTCGAGAACCCGCGCCTGTGCACCGCCTGTCACCCGGAGCTCCTCTACTCGTACCGCCGGGGCAGTCGCGGCCGGCTGGTCACGCTCGCCGCGCTCCCGTAGTGCGAGCCGAGCGGCGGCCGCGGAGGCTCGGCGACGCGCGCCGCGAGGCGAGTCTGTGACCGAGCCCCCGCCGTCCGAGGTGAGCCTGTGATGTAGAATCGCCGTGCGGCTATGGACGACATCCGGGCCAGTCTCGAGCGTGTGCGTGAGCGCGTCGCCCGCGCTGCCGAGCGCGTGGGGCGCCGGGCGGAGGACGTGCTCCTGATCGGCGTCTCGAAGACCGTCGAGCCCGCGCGAATCCGCGAGGCGATCGCCGCCGGGGTCCCGGCCCTCGGCGAGAATCGGGTTCAGGAGGCGCGTGCGAAGATCGCCGAGCTCGGGCGGCCCGTGCCATGGCACCTCGTCGGGCAGCTGCAGACGAACAAGGCTAGGAACGCCGCCGAGCTCTTCGATCTGATCCACTCGGTGGACCGCGCAGAGCTTGCGCGGGAGCTCGACAAGCGGGCCCAGCAGGGGGGTCGGCCGGTCGAGGCCCTCGTCCAGGTGAACGTGGCCCGCGAACCGTCGAAGGGGGGTGTGGCCCCCGAGGGGCTCGACGAGCTGCTGGAGAGGGTGGCGAAGCTCGACCACGTCAGGGTGCTCGGGCTGATGACGATTCCCCCGAGGCCCCGGACCCCGCCGGCGCGCGCGTCTGGTTCCGAACGCTCGCGAAGCTCGGCGAGCGCCACGGGCTTCGGGAGCTGTCGATGGGGATGAGCGGCGATTTCGAGGTGGCGATCGAGGAGGGGGCGACGATGGTGCGCGTCGGGACGGCGATCTTCGGACCGCGCCCGGCCGGGCCCCCAAAGGAGCCACGCGAGCGATGACGATCAAAGGCAAGAAGATCGGGTTCGTCGGTGCCGGGAACATGGGTGAGGCGATGATCAAGGGACTCCTGGCGGCGAACCTCGTGCCGCCCACGGCCATCTGCGCGACCGACGTGCGCCTCGAGCGCCTCAAGGAGCTCGACCGGCAGTACGGCATCCAGATTGCCGCCGACAATCCGGAGCTGGTCCGTCACGCGGACGTCGTCATCCTGGCGGTGAAGCCGCAGATCATCGAGCCCGTGCTGAAGGAGGTCGCCCACGCGCTGACGCGACGGAAACTCATGATCTCCATCGCCGCGGGCGTCTCCACGGCCAAGCTCCGCACGATCATCGGCAAGGACGTGCGGCTGATCCGCGTGATGCCGAACACCCCGGCGCTCGTGCTCGAGGGCGTCACCGCGATCGCGAAGGCCGAGGGGCTCGAGTCGGACGACCTCGACACCGCCGGCGAGATCTTCAGCGCCGTCGGGCGAGTGGTCGTGCTGGACGAGGAGCTGCTCGACGCGGTGACGGGGCTCTCGGGATCCGGCCCCGCCTACGTCGCGCTCGTGATCGAATCGCTGGCCGACGGCGGGGTGAAGATGGGACTCGACCGGATCACGGCGATGACCCTCGCGACCCAGACGGTGCTCGGCGCCGCCAAGCTCCTGCTCGAGACGGGTCTCCACCCCGGCGCCCTGAAGGACATGGTCAGCTCGCCCGGCGGCACCTCGATCGCGGGAATCGCCGCCCTCGAGGAGGGCGGGATCCGCACCACCTTCATCAAGGCGGTCGAGCGCGCCACACAGCGTTCTCGGGAGCTCGGGGTGCTAAGATGAGGGCGTGTTCGTCTTGGGGAACCTCATCCACGCGGTGGCCAACCTCATCGACCTGGTGCTCAACGCGTATCTCCTCATCGTGATCGCCCGCGCCGTGCTCTCGTGGGTGAGCCCGGATCCGTACAACCCGATCGTGCGCTTCATTATCCGGGTGACCGAGCCGGTGCTGGGTCCGATCCGCGACCGACTCCGACTCCCGACGGTCGCGATGGGACTCGACCTGTCGCCGATGGTCGTCCTGCTCGCGATCTACTTTCTCAAGTCGTTCCTGGTCGGCTCACTCCACGATATCGCCGCGAGCCTCAGGTAGCGAGTCGGAGGGTCCGATGCGAATCAGTCCCCTCGACATCCGGCAGCAGCAGTTCACGGTGCGGATGTTCCGCGGCTTCGACAAGCACGAAGTGGACGCGTTCCTCGACGACGTCGCGGACGACTACGAGACCGTGCTGAAGGAGAACGCGCTGCTCCGGGAGCAGCTCGCCACGCTCGAGGAGCGCTCGCGGGGGCTCGCCGAGCGCGAGCGGGCCCTCCAGGACACGCTCATGACGACGCAGCGGCTCGGCGACGAGATGAAGGCAGCGGCCCGGCGCGAGGCGGAGCTCCACATGCGGGAGGCCGAGTTGCGGGGCGAGAAGGTCGTGGAGGGAGCGCGCAGCGAGGAGGCAAAGATCCGGAGCGAGATCCAGTCGCTCCGGCGCGTGCGCCGCCAGCTCGTCGAGGACCTGCGTTCGACGCTCGAGAGCTACTACCGCATGATGGCGGCCGACTTCGGTGAGGACGCCGGCGAGCCGAAGGGCTGAGGGCGCCCTGCTGCGCCTGCGCGTGCAGCCGCGCGCCTCGCGGGACGAGATCCTCGGCTGGCAGGACGGGGTCCTGCGTGTGCGCGTGACGGCGCCGCCGGTCGAGGGCGCGGCCAACGCCGCGGTGGTCGCCCTCGTGGCGCGCGCGCTCCGTGTCGCCCCGGCGACGGTGCACGTCGTCGGCGGGAAGAGCAGCCGGGACAAGCGTGTGCGCGTGGCCGGCCTGACCGATGCCGACGTGCGAACCCGCCTCGCGTGAAGCCCGACAACTCCGATAACTTCCTGTCGCCGGTCTGGTGGGCCGACGACCGGCTGATGCTCGTGGACCAGCGGCTCCTGCCCGCCGAGGAGCTCGACCGCGCGTACGGGCGGTGGGAGGACGTCGCCGACGCGATCCGGACGCTCGTCGTGCGAGGCGCGCCGGCGATCGGCGTCGCGGCCGCCTTCGGCGTGGCGCTCGCCGCGCGCCAGAGCCGGGCGACGACGTTCGACGCCCTTCTCGGAGACCTCGAGGCGGCGATCAAAGGCCTGGCGGCGACGCGGCCGACCGCCGTCAACCTCTTCTGGGCGCTCGAGCGGATGCGGCGCGTGGCTCTCGCGTCCGTCGGCGTGCCGCTCGATCGGGTGAAGGCCCGGCTCCTCACCGAGGCCCAGGCGATTCGCGACGAGGACATCGCGGCGAACCGGGCCCTGGGTACCCACGGCGCCACGCTCGTTCCGGCGAACGCGCGCATCCTCACCCACTGCAACGCCGGCGCCCTTGCGACCGCCGGCTTCGGCACGGCGCTCGGCGTGATCCGGGCGGCCCACGCCCAGGGGAGGGTCGACCGCGTGTGGGTCGACGAGACGCGGCCCGTGATGCAGGGCTCGCGGCTCACGGCCTGGGAGTGCGCGCGCGAGGGGATCCCGCACACGCTGATCGCCGACGTCGTGGCCGCCTCGCTCATGGCGCGCGGTCAGGTGGACCTGATCGTCACCGGCGCGGACCGGATCGCCACCAACGGCGACACGGCGAACAAAATCGGCACGTACGCGCTGGCGGTGCTCGGCCGGTACCACCGGGTGCCGTTCTACGTCGCCGCGCCGTTCTCGACGATCGACCCCGCGCTTGCGTCGGGGGAGCATATCCCGATCGAGGAGCGCGATCCCGCCGAGGTGCGCCGCGTGGGCGCCCAGCAGACCGCGCCCGCCACATCGCCGGTGTTCAATCCCGCATTCGACGTGACGCCGGCCGCGCTCATCACGGCGATCATCACCGAGCGCGGCGTCTTCCGTCCCCCGTACCATTTCGCGTGACCGTCCGGGCGCCGCCGCGCCCGACGCTCGGGGAGGTCAACCCGTGGTGGTGTCGAACCGCGAGACGCGCATCGCCCGCGAGTACCACGATCGGACGGCACACTCGCCCTCGTCGGTCCGCACGAGCAGCCACGCTCTCGACTGGGACATCAAGCCGTTTCCCTTCAAGGTCTACACGGATCTCCCTCCGCTCGCGCTGCCGCGCGAGGTCGACCCGCTCCCGATCGACACCCTCGCCGCCCTCGCGGCCGGACCCAAGGGGGCCGCCGCGCGCGTGACCCTGGCCGACCTCACCGCGCTCCTCTACTACGCGGCAGGGGTGACCAAGAAGAAGACGTACGCCGGGGGCGGTGAGGTCCTCTTTCGCGCCGCCCCGTCGACGGGCGCGCTCTACCAGACCGAGGCCTATGTCGCCGTGGGCCGGGTCGACGGGCTCGAGCCCGGGCTCTACCACTTCTGCCCGGGCGACTTCGCGCTGCGGTGCCTCCGCGCGGGCGACGTGCGGGCATTCCTCGCCCACGCGGTCGCCGACGAGACGATCGCCCGGCGCGCGGCGACGGTTCTTCTCACCGCGATCTACTGGCGGAACACGTGGAAGTATCAGGCGCGTGGCTACCGCCACCTCTTCTGGGACTCCGGGACCCTGCTCGCGCACCTCCTGGAGGTGGGCAGTGCGCTCGGGCTGGCGCCGCGTCTCTACGCGGGCTTCGTCGACGCCGCCGTCAGCCGCGCGCTCGGCGTGGACGCCGAGCGTGAAGCCGTCCTGGAACTGGTGGCGCTCGGGCCCGAGGGGGCGCCCGCCCCGCCCGTCGCCTCGGTCGAGGACCGCCGCCATCCGTACCTGCCGCTCTCGTCATCCGAAGTCGATTACCCCCTGCTCCACGAGATCCACGCGGCCTCGATGCTCGCTACCCCCGACGATGTTCGCGTCTGGCGCGAAGCCGGGCGCGGGCTCGGGGGGCGCGTATCGGCGAACGTGGCCGAGGCGGGCGGCCCCCGAGCCCTCGTCGCGCTTCCGGCGCCGCGCGAGGCATCCGGGCGCGTCCTGGGGGAGACGATCCAGCAGCGGGGGTCGACGCGGCAGTTCAGTCACGCGTCCTTGAGCGCGGCGGAGCTCGCGACCGCGCTCTGGGCCGCGACCCGCCCGATCAACGCCGACGTCCCCGCGGGGCTCGTGGATCTCTATCTGATCGTCAACGCGGTCGACGGAGTCACGTCGGGGGCGTACTGGTACCGCCCGGAGGCGCACGCGCTCGAGCTCTTGGCGGCGGGCCACTATCGGAACGAATCGGCGTACCTCTGCCTCGAGCAGCCCCTCGGCGGCGACGCCGCGGCGGTGATCTACTTCCTCGCGCCGCTCGCGCGTATCCTCCCCGTGCTCGGCAACCGCGGCTACCGCCTCGCCAACCTCGAGGCCGGCATTGCCGGCGGCCGCGCCTACCTCGCCGCCTACGCGCAGGGCTTTGGCGCCTCGGGGCTCACCTTCTACGACCGTCACGTCGTCGAGTTCTTCTCGTCGCACGCCGCGGGCAAGGACGCCATCTTCGTCGTGGCACTCGGACGCGGGGCCGGAAGCGGACGTGTTACCATCGGAGCGACACCGAGCCGTCCAAGGAGGCCGTCCGCATGAAGAAGTACCAGTTGATGGCGCCGGGCCCGACACCGGTGCCGAGCGAGGTCCTCCTCGCGATGGCGAAGCCGATGATCCACCATCGGACGCCGCAGTACGAGGCGTTGTTCACCGAGGTCCGCGCCGGGCTCAAGAGGATTTTCCAGACGGCGGCCGACGTCCTCCCGCTGGCGTGCTCCGGCACCGGCGCGATGGAAGCGGCGGTCGTCAACACGCTCTCGGCCGGGGAGGCGGTCGCGGTGATCCGGGCCGGGAAGTTCGGCGACCGCTGGGTCGAGATCTGCAAGGCCTACGGCGTCACCGTCGTCGAGCTGGCGGCGCCCTTCGGTCTCTCGGTCCCCGCCGAGCGCGTGGCCGAGACCCTCCGGGCGCACCCGGGCGTGCGGGCGGTGCTGACCCAGCACAGCGAGTCGTCCACGGGCGTGCTCCACGACGTCCGCGGCTACGCGGCGGCGACGCGTGGGACCGACGCGATCCTCATCGTGGACGCGGTGTCGAGCCTCGGAATCGCCGATCTCCCGATGGACACCTGGGGCGTGGACCTCGTCGTCTCCGGCTCGCAGAAGGGGCTCATGCTGCCGCCGGGCGTCGCCTTCTGTGCGCTCGGGGAGAAGGCGTGGGCGAAGGCGAAGACCTCGACGTTGCCGAAGTACTACTTCGACCTCGCCGAGGAGCGGAAGGCCGTCGTAAAGAACGAGGCACACTTCACGCCCGCGGTGGGCATCGTCGTCGGGCTCCGGGAGGTGCTCCGAATGCTCGAGGCGGAAGGGCTCGCGAACGTCTTCAAGCGCCACGACCGGCTGGCGCGGGCCACGCGCGCGGGCGTCGAGGCCCTGGGGCTCGAGCTATTCGCAAAGGCGACGCCGAGCCCGGCGCTCACGGCCGTGGCCGCGCCGAAGGGCGTGGACGGCGAGACGATCGTCGCCGCCTACGCCAAGACCCACAACATCACGATCGCGGGCGGACAGGGTGAGATGAAGGGCAAGGTCTTCCGGCTCGGCCACATGGGATACGCCGCGGAGTTCGACGTGATCATCGCGCTCTCGGCCCTCGAGCAGGTGCTCGCCGATCTCGGCCAGCCGGTCGATTTCGGCGCGAGCGTCCGCGCCGCGCAGAAGATCTTCGCCGAAAAGTCGTGAAGCGGGTTCTCGTGACCGACGGCCTGCAGGCCGTCGGCGTCGACGCGCTCGCGAAGCAGGGGCTCGAGGTCGACGTCGTGGAGACGCTTCCGGAGCCGGCCCTCGTCGCGCGCATCGGCGAGTACGAAGGCCTGATCGTCCGTAGCGCCACCAAGGTCACTCGCGTCGTGCTGGTGGCGGGCGCGAAGCTCGAGGTGGTGGGTCGCGCGGGGGCGGGCGTGGACACGATCGACGTGGACGCCGCGACCGAGCGCGGCGTGGTCGTGATGAACACGCCGGGAGGCAACACCACTGCGGTCGCCGAGCACACGCTGGCGCTTCTTCTGGCGCTCGCGCGGCGCGTCCCGGCGGCGGACGCCGCGCTCAAGGCCGGCCGCTGGGAGAAGAGCCGGCTGCAGGGCGTCGAGCTCTTCGGCAAGGTGCTGGGCGTGCTGGGGCTCGGACGCATCGGGTCCGAGGTCGCGCGGCGGGCACTCGGCTTCCGCATGCACGTGATCGCCTACGACCCCTATCTGACGCGCGAGGCCGCCGAGCGCCACGGCGTCGAGGCCGTCGACCTTGACGAGCTGCTCGCGCGCGCCGACTTCATCACGCTCCACGTACCGCTCACGGGGGACACGCGCCACCTGCTCGGCGAGGACGCGCTCGCCCGCGTCAAGCCC
>Ga0134080_10000691_pt1 | contig 11262 bp, 15 predicted proteins | sample 15_taG_9_FD_94469 | JGI IMG/M metagenome (GOLD analysis project Ga0134080, IMG submission 94469) | Grasslands soil microbial communities from the Angelo Coastal Reserve, California, USA - 15_D_Met_40cm_2_24_1 metaG | ecosystem: Environmental > Terrestrial > Soil > Grasslands ...
ATCGGGACTTTTACTTCCAGGCTTCCGTCGAGTCGGTCACCCTTCTCGGCGCTGGATATAACTACGACAGCCACTGGATTGCTCTGTCGATGGGACTCTCACCCATTGGATTGACTTCTAGCCTTGCTGCGCGCCCGCGACAAAGAGGCGGCAGCTAATGGTCGAAGTGCAGCGCGTGGGCGACTCTATTTGGAGCAGTTGCGGAGTGGGTGGGCCGGTCCGCGGCGGGTTGCCGGAGTAAGTGGCTGGTGTGACCGACGTAGCGGGTTGCGTTGCGGGAATGGGATTGGGGGGCGGTGGGGGTGGCGGGTGTTCGACGACCATGTGTCCCTTTTGATCCCTGAGCAGCTACATTCCGTTTCTCGCCTCAAAATAAATAGTCTGTAATGCCTTCCGCGCTCCTTCGATGAAGCGCACAACGGGGCGGCCCGTGAATTCGGCTTGCGGGGGCGCTTCTGTCCAGATTTGTCCTGGCTTATAAACCGCGATGTAGTCCCAGACGACGCTCGGACGATCATGCTCTCCCATAGCGTGGGAGAGAATTCGCTTTGAGTCCCAAATATTGCTTCACGCGCGGATCATGTATCCTCCGAAGAGTGATGGTCGAAGGCGCGCCCAAGTCGGTAGCCAGCACTGGTTCCCAAATTACGAACACGCGCAGATGCGAGTCTGTTTGAGTTTCCAGCAATGATTCGAGTGCGGAGGCCCCCCGCACGCAAACCGGTCAAGTCGGGGAAAGAAGCACCAGCATTCGAACATTGGCGTGACTGCTGTTGAACTCATTTTTGAGTTCACTCAGGTTCGCCGTATTTAGATCGGCAAGAGGCGCTTGGCTGCTGGGAGTCTGGTGTCCGCCATAGAAATAAAGCAGCCCAGCAAAAATGGCCAGGGCCGCAAGACCTAGTGCAATGTTTCTGCGGGTCATAGCAGCCTCTCGACCAGATCCGCGAAGGCCTGTGGAAGCAGAATCGAGATGGCAACAATCAGGGCCGACAACCACAGAACTACTTGGCTGAGAACACTCGGTTTACAATTACATTGGCTGGCGCGTCTGCTTTGATAGAAGCCGAGCGCAATGAGGAGAACGGACAGCCCTAACAGGTATGGCCGAAGAACCCCGACGAACGAAGACAGGAACCTCGCACTCCCCGCCGTTCCGGCAGCGAGTACAAAAGGAAGTAAGGGTAGGCAACATGTCGCCGCAGCTAGAACACTTCCTACCGCTGAGAGCGCAGCCGCAAGTCCCCCTTTCGAAGAAGCTTTGCCGGTCGCGCTAATCGTTTCGCTACTCATCAGAAACTCGTTCCCCCTCTAGGCCCCTTGGCGCACGACGCGTGCATGACGCCACTCCACTAGAAACGCTGCGCCTACTCCAATGAGGACGAATGGCCAAATCAGAATGGGATTGACGTGAAGGATGTTTACCTCGGATAGCAAGAACACAACGGCGGCGATCAAGAGTAGTGGCGCACTGAACGCGCAGTGAAGAGTGCGATTCCTGACCAAGTTCGCAACGCAGCCGATGCCCATGGCAAAAAGGATGGTGGTGGCGGACGACCCATGCAGAGGACGCCAATAGATTCCTATGAGGCTGAGTGCTCCCCACGCAATCAAAGACACAGCGAACCAATAGCACATCGCCGCCGGTGAGCTGCAGCAAGCTCTCTTTTCCTCTGTCACAACTTGGACCCTCCATTCATGGAACTCAGGATTTGCCCCGAGGAAGGCCGAAACGCCCGTGCTCCTTTCACGTTCTGGCGCCTTGCCGTCCTTTCAGCACTGCCCGATGAACCATCTCCGCTGGTGGAAGCCCGACCTGCTTCGATCCAGGATACAAACGGCAACTCAGCGCGAAACTGCGAGCGTTCTGCGACTCTCCCGCGACGTCTCGTCCATTAATTCGGATTGTTGGTGAGCCGCAAAATCCAAGTTCGTTGGCCATCCCTTCGTCCCTGACGAGTACCTCGTGGATCTCCGCCTCGACACCTTCTGCGGCCAAGACTTGTTTAACCAGATTCACTGCCGCAGGGTGAGATGGGCAGTCTGCCACATATAAGACCTCAACTTTCACTGGGCACTCTCCCGTTTGCGTGCATTCGTTCCTCGTAAGATTGGGCAATGAGCGGATCGCTTGCGCAGTTCTTTATTGCAACTGACTTCTTAGCCGAGAGGAGATTCTAGCGACTGAGGCGCCGTCTGATAGTCCGGCCATGGCCACTGGTGAGACCACGGCCGAGTTGCTCGATGCCTGTTGCCGACTCATCGACCTACTGAACACGCCGCAGGACATTCCATTTCTGAGCGGCCTGATTCAGCGTGAGATCATCTACCGAATCCTCCGGGGACCTGCGGGGGCGCGCCTTCGAGCGATTGCCACTCTGGGGGACCAGAGCCAGCGGACGGCAAAGGCAATCGCGTGGGTCAGGGCGAACTACGCGAAGCCGCTACGAGTGGAAGATCTTGCAAAAATCGCGGGCATGGGCGTCTCTACACTGCACCACCATTTCCGGGCGCTGACAGCGATGAGTCCTCTTCAGTATCAGAAGCAGCTTCGGCTGCAGGCAGCGCGGGAACGCATGCTCATGGATGGTCTGGACGCCGCCAGTGCGGCTTTTGAGGTCGGATACGAGAGCGCCAGCCAATTCAATCGCGAATACAGTCGCTTCTTCGGCCAACCACCCATGCGGGATATTCGGACTCTCCGCTCGCCCACGGCTCTGCCAATGGAGTTTGGTAATCGGCAAAGCGCTATCTGATGGTGTTGCTCACAAGCCGCCGGCGTCATCTACTCAGGCTGGGATTTTGGGGGATGCAAACTCATTCGTGGTTAGCGCGTTTCCCCCACTCCTCGACTCGCACAACAAGCTGGAGGCCAACAGCAAATTTTGAACTCTCCACGCGCTGGCAGTAAACCACGCGCGCGAGCGACTTGACGCCTTCCTGGGGGGCGGTAACTACCACATGCTTCCCCGGAGGGCAGATGCACTCAGTCACAACGCGTGCGCCTCGTGGGCTTACGTTTTCAGTGACCGCGCTCTTAATGCGTTGCGACTCGTCCAAGCGCAAAAGCTCTACGTGCACTGCCTTCGAAGTGCGCTTTTCATATCGGCCAGTGGGTACATGCATTTAGCACTTGCTTCCTGTCGCTGCATTACTGGGATGCCGGCCGAGTTGCGTCCGAATAGAGGCGTGGAGATTTTAGTCTCTCAGTGTTCTAGCGTCTGTGCAAAAAGGAACACTGCCTCTGAGCAGCCTCCTTTCGTTGCCTCCGTTCGGCAACAGCGAAAGTCTGGTGGCTCTAAGAGACTTGTTGGGCTCTCAGGTCGAGTCAGGGTAATGCGGCGGGCTGCACGTGCGCGACGGAAGGCGCGCTCGGAGCCGGAAGAAGAGGATACCTGGCCGTGCCCTAACATCAGGGTACGTCCAAGGTTCCGGACTCGCAATCCGAGAAAAACCCCAATCGATATGGGGAGAATCACCAATGTGAGAAATAGACACGAAAGTAATGAGGAGGTATGTAAAAAATGCTAGCTTTGCAAGCACGTTTCGGCTTCCTTGTAGGACAACTAACTGGGACCCGCGCGGGGCCGCGCGGGGCGCGAATCTTGACATTCACGTCGCCGAGGCGTACGAGTTGAGATGAGTCCCCGCCCAGCGGGAGAGCTCATGTAAAGTGGAATTGAACCAACGTGCATTGCAGGCTGGGGTTGATGCCGTTGCCGATAGGAAGGCAGTGCTCACACGGAAAAGGATTACGATCTCTTCGAGCGCTCCAAGGATCAATCCGTGGTCTGGCATGGTTGCGTGCACGGACTGGAGAATGCCCGTCGCAAGCTTCAACAGCTCGCAAGAACCACAACCAACGAGTGTTCCGTAATATACCTGCCAGCCCGCCAGGTCGTTGCTCTCGCGAATATAGCCCGCGGTAAACGCGTGGTGTTTCAGGTCGCTTACGAGGAACGACGACTTGAGCAAAGGGCCGGTGTGCTGAAACGTGTTGGGTACGAGGTGATTTCTGTGGTCGGCAACGAGCGTGCGCAAGCCGTCTTAAGCTTGCCGCAACGCGTCGACCTTTTTATCGTCGGCCATAAAGCACCTGAACAAACGAGGAGGGAAATTGTTGTTTGGCTGAAGGCCAAATACCCCAAGGCTCACGTTCTCGCCTTGAATCCGCCCGAATGCCTGCAACTGCCCGGTGCTGACTACAACGTCGAGCTCAATGGTCCTGAAACGTGGCTCCCGATCGTCGAGGCCGCAGTAGCATGATGCGGAAGAATGCAATGCCCAGCTGAGGCGAGAAAATCAAAAGCCCCAACTTTGGATCAGCGCCGCCCAAACCCAAAGGGTAGAGGAAACGCATGGTCTGACATCTCCGACCCGCGCTATACTCGGAGCACTCGACACTCTTGTCGACATCGGCGTTCTTGCCGAGAAGGAGGTGATCCAGTGAGGTACGGTTTACGTTGAGGTAGTGGAGGAGGCGCTTGTGAGGTTGCCGAGCGCCTCTCTCCTTTTGCCCGCCCTGTCCGAATGCCCTGTGATTTAGCGAATTCACTCAGCGCGTTATCCCTAGCCAGTGGTTAGGCCGGTGGCACCGGCAAGTAATTCAACAGGTCAAGAAAAGGCGGCGCGATGCCCTGCGTGCGAAGGAGTACGCTAATCTGTGCCACGTGCCGCGCCTCGTGGATTATGAGGTTCCACAGCAGGCCGTCCACGGTGTACCGCTTCCCAGGCCTGTCGTGCACAGTCACAATCCGGTTCAACTCGTCGTCATCGAGAGAGGAGAGGTACGTGACGGTGCTCTGCTCTACGACCCGCCAGTAGTCGAGCAGCGTTTCGAGCGCGAAACCCGCAAAAACAGGGCCGCCCTTCGTATCCTTCAAGGCGGGATTGGTTTTCCGCGCCGGCTGCTCGCGCAGGATTTCCTCGCGAATCCAGAAGTCCTCGGTGGAGGCTATGTGAAACACGAGGTCCTTGATGCAGTGAAGCTTCGCGCCGTCCAGCAACGGGCGAGATAAAACCTCGTCCGGCACGCACCGCAGCGCGCCCCACAAGTCCCGGCGGGCGCGTACGAGGTAATCGTAGGCCTCAGAAATGTTCATTCGTCCTTCCCTCAGCGCAAAGGGTTTCGAGTAAGCAGATTCTAAACTAAAGAGTTGGGGCGTGGCGCAACGTGCGCGGTAAGTCAAAGGCAGAAGGCAAGAGCAAAGAGAAATTGTGATTGCTACTGGTTGGCGGTGAGGCGGCGGATCAAGTCTGCTTCGGCCTGGCGGTAAGGCGTTCCGTCGGGGCGCAGCACTTCATGAAACCATACGGGCGGTTGGCCGAGAATGTAGGGATGCTCCCAGGATTCCCAGGGCAAATTGGTTTGCGTTTTGCCGGCGACGAATCCCAGTTGATGGCCCCAACATGTTCCTGCTTGGCGATCGGCAGTATCGTGTCAAACGTGCTGCCTACGGACCGGGCCATGTATTCCGTACAAATTACCGGCCGGTTGTACTTCTTTAGCCACGCAATCTCCTGCTTGAAGTATTCCGGCCAACTGTAGTTGTGAAAGGTGACGACGTCCGATTCGCGAAGTTGAATCTGCTGGATTTCAGGGAGGTTTGCCCCGTCGGGCGAGGTGTCCACGCAACAGACTCCGCTGGTGAGTGGCTGCGTGGGGTTGGCTTCGCGCGCCCAAGCGAAAACTTGGGGCAGGAGAGGGATCACGCGAGCGGTCTTTTCTTTCAACTCTTGTTTCGCGTAGCTGCCAGCGTTGTCAGCACCTGGCTCGTTCCAAAGGTCCCAGGCGAGGATGAGGTCGTCTTTGGCAAACGCTCCGATGACGCCTTGGACGTAGGCTCTCAGGCGCGGAACTTGTGTGGGGTCCGCCAGCGCCGCGGCGCCGGGACTTTGCACCCAACCGGAGTTGTGCACGCCGGGAATCGGCGGATGCTGCGGGCCAAGATGAGGCAAAGGGTCCCAGCAAGAGTCGAAGAGTACAAACATTGGACGGATGTGGTGGCGCGAGGCAATGGTGAGGAAGCTGTCGATGCGCTTCTGAAAGCCGGCAGCGTCCTGCTGCCAGAGAAGATCGTGGAGAAAGACGCGCATGGTGTTCATGCCCAGCGATTCGGCCCAGGCTAATTCCTGATCGATCTCGTCGGGATTGAAGGTGGCTTCCTGCCACATTTCCAACTGGTTGATCGCCGATTTGGGAGTGTAGTTGCTTCCGACCAACCAGGGTTGTTGCGCGTACCAGGCGCTGGCTTTTTGCTCGGGCCAGCGCGATGATTGCGGTTCTGCGGCGGTCCCGCACAAGCCGATGGCGATAAGTACTGCAATCACAAAAACGGGTTTAAGACTTTTCATCGTGGGGACTCCGTGTACGTGTATATGCTAGGGGTTCAAGACCGCCCGCGCAATGGGTTATCGACGGCCGGATATAAGGGGCGCTATGGCGGTGATTATTTCCATGCTGCGCGCCGTCAATGTCGGCGGCCACAATAAGATCAAGATGGATGCGCTGCGAGCGCTCTATGAGTCCCTGAAATTGCGGGATGCGCAGACGTACGTGCAGAGCGGCAACGTGATTTTCAGGAGCGACGAACGGGACATCGCACGGATCGCGAAGCGAATCGAAGAGGGGATTGAGCGGAAATTCGGGTTTCGCCCCGCTGTGATTTTGCGCACTGCGGCGGAAATGCGAGAGGTGATTGCGAGGAGCCCATTCGCGAAGCGGCACGGGATCGAGCCGGGCAAACTCGTGGTGAGTTTTCTCGCGGGTGACCCTGGGGAGGAAGCTCGGGAGAAGGTTCGTCAGATAAAGTGCGATCCGGAGGAGTTGCGGATCGAGGGGCGAGAGCTGTACATCTATTTTCCCAATGGCCAGGGGCGGTCGAAACTATCGGGCGCGGCACTCGAGAAGATGCTGAAGACACAGGGAACAGGGAGAAACTGGAGCAGTGTGACGAAAATGCTGGAGATGGCGGAGAAGATGGAAGGTTCTTGCTAGAGCGACTCGCCCCTGGCGGTTTGGCCTCGGAGCAGGAAGGTCTTGGGATACGAGCCGCGGCCACAAATCTTGAATGAGCCAAAATCCTTATACCAGTCACCTTCGGACACTTCTGGTTGTGACTCAATCCAAAGACGAAGTTGATTTAGGTCGGCGAGCCTGATGGCTCAGTCGCGCATTCGCTCGATCAAGTGCCGGCGGACGTTCGGCGGCAAGTTGTCCCAGCCTGCAATCTTGGGCATCAGCTGCCAAAGACCAGGCGGCCCAATTCGTCACCAAGACGCTTAGCCTCTTCTGGGTCGGCCGTGTTGCGGAACCCCTCGGCCAGTTCGAAGAACTCTTTCTGCTTGCGCTTTTCAGCTTCAATACCGTTCTCGATGAGTTCCACGAGCATGCGGTTAGAACTCAGCCTGCGAGTCTTGGCCAGGTTACGAACCTGCGATGCGATGTTCGCTGCAAGAGTAACGCTTTGGCGCACGGTCTTGTTTGCGGGGCTCATAGCACCAGTATGCACCATAATGGTGCGGTTGTATAAGTCAAAAAAACTTGGTGCTAATGGAGTACTCGTTGCTGTAAATCGCGGGCGGCTTGGGCGAGGTCGGCGGGGCGGCCGAGGTCGCGCCAGTAATATTGCTCGGCGCGGAAGGCGAGAATTTTTTCGCCTTGGGCAGAGAGGCGAAGGTAGGAGGGAATGATGGAGAAAACGCCTTCTTCTGTAAGCATGGGGAGGAGGCGCTGTGAGATGACGTGGATGCCAGAGAAGGCGAGGGATTGGAGTGGAATAGAAGAGAGATTTCCCGCTTCGCTCCCCGACGCGGTCGGTGCAGGCGAAATGAGAGTATTTTTGTTGTCGATTCGGCGGCCGCGGAGTTGAAGGTCGCCGTCGAACAGGAGGGGGCGGGAAGTTTCACGGGATTGGACGGCGAGAGTGGCGAGAGCGTGGTTCTCGTTGTGGAATTCGAGCATGCGGCGGAAATCGATGGAGCTGATGACGTCGACGTTGTGAAGGAGGAAGGGCTCGTCCACTGGATTGGAATCGCTACTTTTGGAGTGGCGGCGGCTGGAGTCTTCGAGGAAAAACCAGGAGGCCTTTTTCAGGCCGCCGCCGGTGTCCAGCAAGACGTCTTCGCGGGAGATTTCGACGCGCATGCCGAAATTGCCGTGCGATTTCAGATAGTCGATGACCTTATCGGCGAAATGGTGGACGTTGACGATGACCTCGGTGACACCGAAAGCACGCAGGCGGGAGAGAGTGATTTCGAGCAGGGTGCGGCCTGAGAGTTCGACGAGGGCTTTGGGGCGATCGTCGGTGAGCGGGCGGAGGCGCGTGCCGAGGCCCGCGGCGAGGATCATGGCTTTCATTGGGGGGGGGTCTCCGTGGAGGAAAAATGTGGCGAGTCGTGAGTGGCGAGTGACGAGAAGAGAAAAAAGATAACGCGGAGACGCAGAGGACGCTGAGGAAACGCAGAGAAGAGGGACAACTCTTGAAAAATAACCTCGGGCTTCATTGGAGCGATTTCCGCTTGCCCAGTTTTTCCAATTCGAGATGGCGGACGGCGACTTCCAAGCCGTTCCTGGCGCGCAAGCGCTTCGCCAATTGTTCGGCTAGGAAAACCGAGCGATGCTGGCCGCCGGTACAGCCGAACGAAACCATCAAATTTTTAAAGCCGCGCTGCTGATAGTTGCTGATGCTGGAATCCACAAGCGAAAGGACGCTGGCGAGAAACTGATGCACGCTCTCCTGCTGATTGAGATAGTCGATGACCGGAGCGTCTTTACCGGTGAGAGTCTTGAAGCGCGCTTCGCGGCCAGGATTGGGCAGGCTGCGGCCATCAAAAACGAAGCCGCCACCGTTGCCGCTTTCGTCCTTGGGCAAGCCGCGGTGAAAGGAAAAACTGAAAATGCGCACGACAAGATTGTCGGCTTCGGAAGCCAGGCCCTGCAACCTCTCTGAGGCCAGCATGCCTTTGAAAGCATCCATCAGCGCCGGCAGAGGCACGGGCAGCCTGACGTGATGAAGGAGCCAGCGGAGATTTTTTAGCGCATACGGGACGCTTTGCAGGAAATGTGCCCTGCGTTCATAAAAGCCGCGAAAACCATAAGCACCGAGCGCTTGCATGATGCGAATGTAAACGTAGGCGTAGTAGTGGCGCAGGAAGGCTTCGCGATCGAGGGGGATGAAACCGCCCAGCGCGTGAAGATAATGATCGAGAAGCTGCTGGCGGAGGTCGGGTGGGAGATCGGCCTTGGCGTCATACAAGAGCGAGGCAATGTCATATTGCAGAGCGCCTTTGCGGCCACCTTGATAGTCGACGAAATAAGGATCGCCGTTGCGCAAAAGGATGTTGCGGGACTGAAAGTCGCGATAGAGAAAATAATCGCGCGGGGCGCTGAGAAGGAATTCGGTGAGGCGGCCGAAGTCGTCTTCCAGAGCTTGTTCATTGAAGGGGATGCCGGCGAGGCGAAGAAAATAGTATTTGAAATAGTTCAGGTCCCAGGCGATGGATTGGCGGTCGAAACTGGAGATGGGATAGCAGACCTTGTAATTCAGATCGCGGCCAGCTTCGACTTGAAAGCGCGGTAGCACAGCGACAACCTTGCGATAGGCTTCCACAACTTCGGGAGCAATGTTTCCGCCCGTGCGGTTTTTGGAGAGGAATTCAAAGAGCGTGGTGTCGCCTAGGTCTTCCTCGAGATACGCGCCGTGGTTGAGGTCTTCGGCGTAAATTTCTGGGACGGGAAGACCGTGGCGGCGAAAATGTTTGGAGAATTCGAGGAAGGCGGCGTTTTCTTCGCGGACGCCATAGAGAATGCCGACGGCCCGGCTTTTCTTGTTGGCCAGCAGAATGATTTTGCGGCCGGAGCCGCCGAGTTCGCCCTGCAACGGCACGATGCGGTCGGGCGGCGCGTGGAAATGCTGCTCGAAGAGTTTCTTGAGAATGTCCATTGATTGACTACCGCCACTCCGCGGCGACGAATTGCTGGGACCAACAGTTTTAGCATAGCTGATTGGCCTGGACGAGATTTGATTAGGGCGGAGTTGCTGTCCTTCGCGTTAACTAACGGGGCAAAAGAGACTTTCTTTTGGCGGGGAGCGCGCGGGGCCTGCGACTGCGCAGATATAATGCGGTGATGACTTTCCAGCCTAAGAAACGCAAGCGCGCGAAGCGCCAGCACGAGAAACATCGGTCCATAAAAAATCGGTCCAAAGAAATCCTCTTTATCGACCATCGGCTGACGGAACAGAGGAATGCGGCGTCGCGAAACCTGGACCGCATGACGGCGATGGAGATTGTGCGGTTGATGAATCGCGAGGACCGCAAAGTGGCAATCGCTGTGAGGCGAGAGTTGCCGGCGATTGCGGGTGCCGTGGACGCGATTGTGAACGGGATTCGAAGAGGCGGACGGCTCTTTTATGTGGGAGCAGGGTCGAGCGGAAGAATGGGAGTGCTGGACGCGGCGGAATGTCCGCCGACGTTTGGGACTTCGCCGAAACTGGTGCAGGCGCTCATTGCCGGGGGCAGGCGCGCGATTACCCACGCAGTGGAAGGAGCGGAGGATTCGACGCGGAACGGGGAGCGGGATTTGCGGGCAAAGAGATTGTCGCGGAACGACGTGGTGGTGGGAATCGCAGCGAGCGGCACGACGCCGTATGTGCTGGGGGCGCTGAAGTATGCGCGCAGGCGCGGCGCGACGACGGTGGCGGTGACGTCCAACCTGCGCATGCCGGTGGGACGGTTGGCGAAAATCGTGATTGCGCCGGAAGTGGGGCCGGAAGTGCTGACGGGGTCGACACGGCTGAATGCGGGGACGTCGCAAAAAATGGTGCTGAACATGCTAAGTACGGCAGTGATGGCGCGACTGGGGCATGTGTATGAGAACTTGATGATCGATGTCGTGATTACAAATGAGAAAGTTGCGGAGCGAGCACTGCGGATTTTGGCAGAGGCGAGCGGGAAGAGAGTGTCTGCGGCGGAACACGCTCTGCGGGCGGCGGGACACGATATGCGAGTGGCGCTGGTGATATTGAAGCGGGGCGTGGGAGCACGTGAGGCGAAGAAATTGATTGCAGAGACGAGGGGAGATTTGCGGAAGGCGCTGGGGGAGTAGGTAGCGACAGGGTAGGAGCGAAGAAAAGGATAACGCAGAGACGCTGAGGACACAGAGGCGCGCAGAGGAAAAGCAAGCAAAGATGGCGACGTCCCGACCGGGTCGGGATAAATTCCGTCGCCGCTACAAGGAAAAGGCGCGAGGCAGGATGGACA
>Ga0134080_10000698_pt1 | contig 11183 bp, 10 predicted proteins | sample 15_taG_9_FD_94469 | JGI IMG/M metagenome (GOLD analysis project Ga0134080, IMG submission 94469) | Grasslands soil microbial communities from the Angelo Coastal Reserve, California, USA - 15_D_Met_40cm_2_24_1 metaG | ecosystem: Environmental > Terrestrial > Soil > Grasslands ...
ACATCGGCGCGGCGTGCGGCCAGCTGAGGGAGCCGATCCCGGCGTGAGCCCGCGCACCGTCTCGTTCGCGACGCTCGGCTGCCGGCTCAACCAGGTGGACACCCGGCAGCTCCAGACGGTGCTCGAGTCGCGCGGCTTCCGGACGGTGCCCTTCGGCGAGCCGGCGGACGTGGTCGTCGTGAACACGTGCGCGGTGACTGCGCGCGCCGAGTTCTCCGACCGCCAGGCGATCCGGCGCGCGGCCCGGGTGAGTCCGCGCGCGCGGCTCGTCGTGACGGGCTGCTGGGCCCAGACGCGCCCGGACGACGTCGCCCGGCTCGGCGAGGTGGATCTGGTCGTCGGTAACGCGGACAAGCATCGGCTGCCCGACCTGCTCGAGAGCCACGTCACCGAGCGCGTCCACGTTGGGGACGTCGCCCGCGCGCGGACGCTCGACGTGACTCCGCTGGCGCGGATCAACGGCAGGTCGCGCGCCTTTCTCAAGGTCCAGGACGGCTGCCAGCACCGCTGCGCCTTCTGTATCGTGCCCTTCGCCCGAGGTGCCAGCCGGAGCCTCGAGCCCAAGGTGGTGCTCGACCAGGCGCGCCAGCTCGTCGAGACCGGCCATCCCGAGGTCGTGCTGACCGGGGTCGACACGGGCCATTACGGCGCTGACCTCGTTCCGCGGACCACCCTCGCGGCGCTCCTCCGGCGGCTCGCCGACATTCCGGGGCTCCGTTGGGTCCGACTGTCCTCGGTCCTGCCATCCTACTTCAGCCCCGAGCTGCTGGAGGTCGTGACGGGCTCGCCGGTCGTCGCGCCGCATTTTCACATCCCGCTCCAGAGCGGGAGCGACGGCGTCTTGAGACGCATGCGGCGGCCGTACAACGTGGCGATGTACCGCGGGCTCGTCGAGCGCCTCGCCACGGCGATCCCGCGGCTCGGCCTGGGCGCCGACCTCATCACGGGGTTCCCCGGCGAGAGCGACGCGGACTTCGGCGAGACCGTGCGCCTGATCGAGACGCTGCCGTTCTCCTACCTCCACGTGTTCCCGTACTCGGCTCGGAAGGGGACCGAGGCCGCGCGCTTCACCGGCACAGTGGACGCGCGGACGGTCGGCCGCCGGGCGCGCGTGCTCCGTGAGCTCGCGCGGGAGAAGAACCTCGAGTTCCGTCGCCGGCTGGTCGGGAGCGTCGAGGAGGCGCTGGTGCTCGAGACGCGGGACCGCGCGACCGGGTGGCTCACCGGCCTCACCGGCAGCTACGTCGAGGTCTGCTTCGAGGGATCCGGCGCGCTGACGGGCGGCCTCGCCCGCGTGCGCGTGACGGCCGCGGAGCGCGACCGGACGCTCGGAGAACTCGCGTGATGGCAGTGCGAGCCGCAGCACGCCGCGGGGCTGGGGCCCCGCCGTGCGAGGCGAGCCTATGAAAGTGGCAGTGCGAGCCGCAGCACGCCGCGGGGCTGGGGCCCCGCCGTGCGAGGCGAGCCTGTGAAAGTGGCAGTGCGAGCCGCAGCCGCAGGCGAGGCGGCGATCGGGATCATCGGCGGCAGCGGGCTCTACGAGCTCGAGGGGCTGACGGACGTCCTCTGGCGCCGCGTGCGCACGCCCTTCGGCGAGCCGTCGGACGCCTACTGCGTCGGGCGGTTCGCGGGGCGGCGCGTGATCTTCCTGCCGCGCCACGGCCGGGGCCACCGGGTCCTGCCCACGGAGCTGAACTTCCGCGCGAACGTCTGGGGCCTGAAGGCGCTCGGCGCCGAGTGGGTGATCTCGATCTCGGCGGTCGGCAGCATGAGGGAGGCGATCCGCCCCCTCGACCTCGTCATCCCCGACCAGTTCTTCGACGCGACTCGCCGCCGCGTCTCGTCGTTCTTCGGCGACGGCATCGTCGCCCACGTGGGGATGGCGGAGCCCGTCTGCCCCGACCTCGCGACGGTCCTCGAGAAGGCCGCGCGCCAGACCGGGGCGACGGTCCACCGCGGCGGCACCTACCTCTGCATCGAGGGGCCGCAGTTCTCGACGAAAGCGGAGTCGCGCGTCTACCGGGACTGGGGGGTGGACGTCATCGGCATGACGAACATGCCGGAGGCGAAGCTCGCGCGCGAGGCCGAACTCTGCTACGCGACGCTGGCGCTCGCGACCGACTACGACGTCTGGCACGAGACGCACGAGGCGGTCTCGGTCGAGGCGGTGGTGCAGAACCTCCTGAAGAACGTCAGGACGGCGAAGGACGTCCTCCGCGGCGCGCTCCCGACGCTCGCGCCGCCCCGGACGTGCGCGTGCGGGCACCTCCTCGCGAACGCCGTGATCACGAGCCCCACGGCGTTCCCGCCGAAGACGCGGAAGCGGCTCGCGCTCCTGCTCGACCGGTACTTCCCCGCGACGGGGCGCCGGCGTGGGTGACCTCCTCGTCGTCGGCTCGGTCGCGCTCGACAGCGTCGAGACGCCCTTCGGCAAGGTCCACGACGTCCTCGGTGGATCGGCGACCTACTTCTCGTATGCCGCGAGCTTCTTCACCCAGGTCCGCCTCGTCGCGACGGTCGGCGAGGACTTCCCGGAGGCGCACCTCCGACTCCTCCAGGATCGCGGCGTCGATCTGGACGGCCTCAAGACGTCCAGGGGGCGGACCTTCCGCTGGGCGGGGCAGTACAGCTACGACCTGAACGAGGCGAAGACCCTCGACACGCAGCTCAACGTGTTCGCCGACTTCCGCCCCTCGCTCGGCGACGGGCTCCGGCGTGCGCCCTTCGTCTTCCTCGCCAACATCGATCCCGAGCTCCAGCTCGACGTCCTCCGCCAGATGGAGGCCCGTCCCCGCCTCGTGGCGCTCGACACGATGAACTTCTGGATCCAGGGCAAGCAGGAGGCGCTCCGGCGGGTCCTCGCCGAGTCGGACGTGGTCACGATCAACGACGCCGAGGCGCGTCAGCTGGCGAGCGAGCCCAACCTGGTCCGCGCGGCGCGGGCGATCGCCGCGATAGGCCCGCGGACCGTCGTCGTCAAGCGCGGCGAGTACGGCGCCCTCATGATGACGGACGGCGCGTTCTTCTTCGTGCCGGCCTATCCGCTCGAGTCCGTCTACGACCCGACCGGCGCGGGCGACACGTTCGCCGGCGGGTTCATGGGCTACCTCGCGGCGCAGGAGCGGACCGACGCGGCGGCGATGCGGCGCGCGCTCGTGTACGGCTCGGTCATGGCGTCGTTCACCGTCGAGGACTTCTCGCTGAAACGGCTGACGCGGCTCGGGCCCGCGGATATCGCCGACCGGTACGCGGCCTTCCACGACCTGATAAGGTTGGAGCAGTGAGCGACTCCGGGGCCAAGTACGGGCGGCTGGTCGAGCTCCTGCGCGGGATGGAGAGCGTCGTCGTCGCCTTTTCGGGGGGCGTGGATTCGACCCTCCTCGCGCGGGCGGCGAAGGACGCGCTCGGCGCGCGCGCGCTGCTCGTCACGGCGGACTCCGAGACGTACCCGGCGCGCGAGCTGGAGGAGGCGACGCGCCTCGCCGAGCTCCTCGGCGTGCGCCACCTCGTGGTGCGGACCGAGGAGCTCCAGAATCCCCAGTACGCGAAGAACCCCGTGAACCGCTGCTTCTTCTGCAAGGAGGAGCTCTTCGTCAAGCTCACGCCCATCGCCGAGCGGGAAGGCTGCCGCGCGCTCGTCTACGGCGCCAACATGGACGACCTCGGCGACCACCGGCCGGGGATGAAGGCCGCCGAGACGCACGGCGTCCGCGCGCCGATGATCGAGGTCGAGCTGTGGAAGGCGGAGATCCGCGCGTTGAGCCGCGAGCTGGGTCTCCCCACCTGGGACAAGCCGTCGTTCGCGTGTCTCTCCTCCCGCTTCCAGTACGGCGACCGGATCACGCCCCAGAAGCTCCGCCAGGTGGACGCCGCCGAGGAGTTCGTTCGCTCGCTCGGCTTCCGCCAGTTCCGCGTCCGTCACCACGACCGCCTCGCGCGCCTGGAGATCGCGCGCGAAGAGATGGCGCGGGTGTGGGAGGAGGGGCGCCACGCGGCGATCGTGCAGCGCCTCCGTGAGATCGGCTATGTCTACGTGACGGTGGATCTCGCGGGATTCCAGTCGGGGAGCGCCAACCTGCTCCTCTCGCTCCCCCGGAAGGCGACGGGTGGATAGGGAAGCCGTCCGGAAGCTGCTCGCGGACCTCGTCGCGGGGCGGATCGACGTCGACTCCGCGCTGAGGCGCCTTCGGACCCTGCCCTACGAGGACCTCGGGTTCGCCAAGGTCGACCACCACCGGGCGGTGCGGACAGGCGCCGCCGAGGCGGTGTTCTGCCCGGGGAAGACGCCGGAGCAGGTGGTCGCCGTCCTCGCCCGGCTGGCCCAGCACCACTCGAACGTCGTCGCCACGCGCGCGGGCGCGGAGGTGGCCGCGGCGGTCAGCGTGGCCGGCTTGCCACACGCCTACCACGCCGACGCGCGGCTCGTGATCGTGCGGCCGGAGCGCGCGGAAGGGGTGGGGCTGATCGTCGTCGCGGCCGCGGGGACTGCGGACTTGCCCGTTGCCGAGGAGGCCGCGCTCGTCGCCGAAGCGCTCGGCAACCGGGTCGAGCGGGTTTACGACTGCGGCGTCGCCGGGCTCCACCGCCTGCTCGAGCGCTACGACCTCCTGGCCGACGCCAACGCGATCGTCGCCGTCGCCGGCATGGAGGGCGCCCTGCCGAGCGTGATCGGCGGGCTCGTCGACCGTCCGGTGATCGCCGTGCCGACGAGCGTCGGGTACGGCGCGTCTTTCGGCGGCATCGCGGCGCTCCTCGCGATGCTCAACTCGTGCGCTCCCGGCGTGTCGGTGGTCAACATCGACAACGGCTTCGGCGCCGCGCACCAGGCGAGCCAGATCAACCACCTCGTCGCGAAAATTCGATGAAGCTGCGAACCGGCACGGGCCTGGGGGTGGCGGGGTCCGGGACTTCGGGCGAGGGGTGGCGAGACCCGTTCCCGCCGCGTCACCTGCGAACGGGCCGCGTCCCGGTGGAGCCCAGCCGCCACGGGCCATGCGCACGCGTGCCGCGTGGTCGAGCCACCCCTGTCCGGCGTCCCGGACCCCGCCACCCCCAGGCCCGCGACAGGATCGACTCCTTCGTATGAAGATCGCGTATTTCGATTGTCCGAGCGGGGCGGCGGGGGACATGATCATGGCGGCGCTCGTCGATGCGGGAGCCCCCCTCGACGCCCTCAGGCGTGAGCTCCGGAAGCTCCCGCTCGAGGGCTGGGAGCTCGTCGCGCGCGAGGTACGGAAGGGGGCGTTCCGCGCGACCAAGGTGGACGTGGAGATCGACCGCCGGGCTCACGCGCGCCATCGCACCCTCGGCGACGTCCTGGCGATCGTCGAGCAGAGCGGGCTCGGCGCCACGGTCCGGGAGACGGCGGCGCGGATCTTCACGCGGCTGGCCGATGCCGAGGCGCGCGCCCACGGCACGACGCGCGAGGAGGTCCACTTCCACGACGTCGGCGCCGTGGACGCCATCGTCGACGTGACCGGCGCGGTCGTCGCGCTCGGGCTCCTCGGCGTCCGGGCGGTCCACGCCTCCGCGCTCCCGGTCGGAGGCGGCTTCGTCGACGGGCCGCACGGGACGATCCCGGTCCCGGCGCCCGGCACCGCGGAGCTCCTCCGCGGCTACCCGGTGGTCGACACGGGCGTGCGGGCCGAGCTGGTGACGCCGACGGGCGCGGCGATCCTGACGACGCTCGCCGTATCGGCCGGGCGGATGCCGGGGATGACCGTGGCGGCGGTCGGCTACGGCGCGGGCACGCGTGACCTGCCTGGCGTCCCGAACATGCTGCGCTGCTTCGTCGGCGAGACGACGGAAGGCGCCCCCGGCGACGAGACGATCCTCCAGGTCGAGACGACGATCGACGACATGTCGCCGCAGCTCTACGAGCCGCTCGTCGAGCGGCTCTTCGAGGCGGAGGCGCTCGACGTGTTCCTCCAGCCCGTCGTCATGAAGCGGGGCCGGCCCGGTGTGGTCGTGACGGCGCTCTGCGCGCCCGACCGGATCGACGACCTCACGCGCGTGCTCTTCGAGGAGACGAGCACGATCGGAGTCCGGTGGTCGGAGTGGCGGCGGACGCGGCTCCAGCGCGAGGTCGTGACGCTCGCGACCGCGTACGGCGCGATTCCCTTCAAGGTGTCGCGCCTCGGCGGGCGCGTCGTGACCGTCACGCCCGAGTTCGCCGATGTCGCGCGCATCGCGCGCGAGAAGGCCCTGCCGGTGCGCGAGGTCCTCGACCAGGCGCGCGCCGACGGTCGCCGCCTGCTTCACGACTGACTGAGCCCGCCGCGACCTCCCAGCTCACTCGAAAATCGCCTTGTCCACGTTCTTTGCTGTATCCAGACCCTTCATCTCTCCACGTCCACGGATGGATCTGAAGATCGCGCCCTCCAGGTTCGCACCGCTCAGATCGGCGCCGAGCATGTTGGCGCCCGTGAGGTCGGCCTTGGACAGGTTCGCGAAGGAGAGATCGCCGCGGGCCAGGTTTGCCCCGGTCAGGTTCGCCCCCGTTAGGTCGGCGCTCGTCAAGAAGACGCGCATGAGTCCCATGGGCTGGTTTCGCATGTCGGCCGCCATGTCGGCGTTCGAAAGATTCGCTCGGCTCAGGTTGGCGCTGGTGAGATTGGCGATGATCCGCGCTCCAGACAGGTTGGCTTCAACGAGGATGGCTTTCGTGAGGAGGACGCCGAACAAGCTGGCCTGCGTGAGATCGGCGTTGGTCAGGTCTGCGTTTCCGAGGAGGGTGACATCGAGGTTGGCGCGGCGCAGGTTCGCGCCGGTCAAGTTTGCTCCTGTCAGGTTGGCGCCGAACAGATTGGCGCCAGCCAGGTTCGCGCCGGCGAGATTCGCCCTCGCGAGGTTGGCGCGCTTGAAGTCGGCTCCTGCGAGGTCGAGCCGTGCGAGGTCCTTGCCGGCGAGGTCGGGCGGGTTTTTTGGACTCGCGACGCGGAGAAGGTCGATGACCACTTCCGTCGTCATATCCGCCGCGGGAGCGTCCTGGACGAACAGGCCCAAGACGAACAGACCAACCGAGAGGCTCGACAGGCGGCTCCTCATTCCCATGTGATATTTTTTGGATCGCCCCGGTATTTGCTGCGAACGAACGCCATGACCTTGAGAATCTCATCCGCGGTCAAGCTGCCGATCTTGCCCCAGGCAGCCATGCCGCCGCCAGTACCGAAGTAGAGCGTTTGAAACATCCCTTTGTCCGTGCCGTTCTTGGGATAACGCCAGTTTCCCGTCGCCAGGCTCGGGCCGATCAGACCCGACAGATCGCCCGCGTGACAGTGGGTACACGCAACGGCGCGGGCGAGCCTGAACCCCTGCTCGATCGCGTAGGGCTCCTTGTTGTAGGGATTCTTCCCCGTTTCCTTGAACTGCCTGACGGCGGGCGCGTCGCCCTCCGCCGGCATCAAGACCCGGGCGATCTCCTCATCGCTCGGATCCGCCGGCCAGACGGTCTCGTACGCGAGTCCGACGCCCGCGAGAATCGCCAGAGCCACCGAGAGCCGACCGAAGCTGCCGCCCATGCCTCAGCCGGATCTCACTATTGGTATCGCTCTCCGACGACGCCTCGCTTGACCTCGTCGGGCTTGCGCACCAGCGGACCTTCCACGAGCGGCACGCCATAGTCTTCCAGGATCTTCCGAATCTCAGGCTCCCTCCTGGTGAGGACCTCGTCGAGCTGTGTCTGACGCTCGCGGTCTCCCTTCCGCACGCCCATCGAGATCTCGTAGCTGAGTGGAACCGACAAGCCCGGAATCTCCGGAACCGGCACCACCTCGAGAGAGACCGACTGCTTCTTGGCGAAGTAGCCAGCGACCGGCCCCCAGATGACGGCGACGTCGATTTTGCCGGCGGCGACGTGATCGACGATCTCCCCCGGATACTCGGTCGTGTAGTCGATGGTCAGCCGATAGGACACGACATTCTGGATGAGGCCTTTCTTGATCATCGCGTCGGCGGGTGGCGTCGCCGCGACGACGCCGATCCTGGCGTTGCGAAGAGCGGAGTCGTCCCAGGAACGGACTCGAAATCCTCCGTTCCGTGCGGAGACGAAGACATAGGTCGAGCGGTAGTACGGCCGGGTCCAGCGGACCTGGTCGTATCCGTTAGGGACGCCCATGACGACATCACAGAGATTTGCCCTGAGTGTATTCCTGATGAAGCCGCGCCGGTCCGGCCACCACGTATACGTCGGAAAAGCGCCCAGTTCCTTCGCGATCAGCTCGGCGAGCTTGTTCTCGAACCCCTCCAGCTTGTCGTTCGAGTACGGCAAGTTGTTGGGATCGGCACAGACGCGAAATTGATTCGTCCGCCCCTGTGCCGCCGCGCCGCCTGCGAACAGGACCTCTACGGCGACGAGGAGTGCGAAGGCCATGGCGAAGGACACCGTTTCCTCCAGAAGACGGCTGCCGAGGCTCGCGCGCGGCGCGGGCGGGCTCGTCGCCCGCGCCGCGCGCGAGGGTCGCTTAGGGGAGTGAGAACACGGTCAACACGCCACCCAGGTTGGTGTATTCGGCCAGCTTCTTGTACGCGCCGACCGCGCCGAGCCCCTCGGTATCGCCCTCGAGGCCGGCCGCCAGGCCGATTCCCGCCCAGCCTCACGCCGGACAGGACGGCGACGTACTGCTTGCCGTCGGGCCCGATATAGGTCATCGGGTTTCCGATGATGCCGGATGGGGTCTTGAACTTCCAGAGCTCCTTTCCCGTCTTCGCATCGACGGCCTTCAGGTAGCCTTCCAGCGTCCCATAGAACGCGACGTCACTCGCCGTCACGAGCGCTCCGCTCCAGGCGGAGAATTGCTCCTTGTTGCTCCACACGATCTTGCCGTTCGCGGCGTCCCAAGCGATAAAGGCGCCCATGTGTCCGCCGGGGCCCGGGAACATCCTGAGCGTCGCGCCGACGTACGGCTGGCCCGCCGTGTACTTCACTTCGAAGGGCTCGTAGTCCATGCACACGTGGTTGGTGGGAACGTAGAAGAGCTTTGTCTGAGGCGAGTAGGCGGCGGGCTGCTGATCTTTGCTGCCGAGCGCTGCCGGACAGACCCCCTGGCTGTTTGTCCCCGCCTGAGTCCGCATGGCGGCCACCTCGACCGGACGGCCCGTCTGCTTGTCGATGTGCGTCGCCCAGTTCACGTCCGGGTCAAACTTTTCGGCCACGAGCAGGGTGCCGTTGGTTCGGTCGAGCGTGTAGGCGAAGCCGTTGCGATCGAAGTGGACGACGGCCTTGACGGGTTTACCCCCGATGGTGAGATCCGCGAGGATCATCTCGTTCACGCCGTCGTAGTCCCAGGCGTCCCACGGAGTCATCTGGTAGCCCCACTTGGCTTTCCCCGTATCGACGTCCCTCGCGAAGATCGTCATCGACCATTTGTTGTCGCCGGGCCGCTGGGTGGGGTTCCAGGTCGACGGATTCCCGGTGCCGTAGTACATGAGGTTCAGCGACGGATCGAACGCGTACCAGCCCCACGTCGTGCCGCCGCCGGTTTTCCACTGATCGCCCTGCCAGGTGGCGACGCCCTGGTTTTGCCGGCCGAAGTGCGGGTTGGCGGCATTGAAATCGTCGGCGAGGCGGACATCCTCATCCGGTCCCATGCTGTACGCGCGCCACACCTCCTGGCCGGTCTTGATGTCATAGGCCGTCACATGGCCGCGCACGCCGAACTCGCCGCCGCTCACTCCGGCGATGACCTTGTCCTTCATGACGTGAGGCGCGCTGGTCATGGTTGCGCCGACCTTCGGATCCGCGTTCTGGACCTTCCACACCTCGCGGCCCGTCGCCGCGTCGAGCGCGACCAGATAGCCATCGAGCTGGCTGAGGAAGATCTTGCCGTCGGCGTAGGACAGGCCCCGATTCACGTTGTCGCAACACGCGACGGCTTGAACACTGGGGTCCTGCTTCGGCAGATACCGCCATTTGATGCGCCCGACGTCAGGACCATTCAATTCGAGGGCGAAGACGTTGTTGGGGAACGACGTGTGCACGTACATCGTCGAGCCGACGACCAGCGGCGCTCCCTCGTGGCCCCGCAACGTCCCGGTCGAGAACGTCCACGCGGGCCGCAGATTCTTGACGTTGTCCTTGGTGATCTGGTTCAACGTGCTGAACCGAGTGGCAGAATAGTCCTTCCCTGGCATCACCCACTGCTTGTCATCGGTTTGCAGGCGAAGGAGTTCGGGGTTCGCGTACGCAACCGCCGAGGTCACAACGAGAACGAGACCAGCGATCGAGACACTGCGCCGCATCTGTCCGCTCCTTACTCCGAGACCGGAGCCCTACCATAAGACGACCGAGCGCGGTGGTGGCAGTGCGCCCTTAGACGTGAAGCGCGGGCGCTCCCATGTCATGATGTCACCTCCTCTCGCGAGCCTTCCGGAAACTAGCGCGCGCATCCTAGGAAAAGCCTTCAGCGTTGTCAAGGCACACTGGGCCAAAAGCTCCGTATTCCTGGGTGTTGGGGCCGAACCTGGGATATGTCGCGACTCGAAGGGAGCACACGTTCGGCTGGCCTGCCTTTTGCTCGCTCGCCAGGGCATGGCCGTATGGGAACTCGCGGTGTTCAGCTATCTCATGGTGGCCGCCGGGCACCCTCAGCAGACCCTGTATTACCCGACCCTCGAGGCCTGCGAGGCGGCGCGGCAGGCCGTCTTGGAGATCGGCCAGGAGGAGCGACCCAACCCAGTCGTCGGCCTGTGCAAGCGGACCGAACGGCGATCGTTGGGTGAGCGAGCGCCCACGCTGAAGCAGTAACTGGCGCGACGCCCCGCGCGCCTTTGCCAGCCTCCCCAGCGGGCCGATTGGCCTGCCACGCCATTCTCTGCTCGAGACGCGGAGCTTCAGGCCTGACGGGTGAGCCCGAAGGTCGTTGACAGCCTGGGGCCGAAGTCTTAGTCTCTGCACCGCGAGCCAACACGGTCTGCGCGCAAACCGCCCGGATCCCGGAGGAACAGTCGTGAAACTGCCAGTCAAGATGACGATCAACGGCCAGAAGGTCAGTCACGAGGTGGAGCCCCGCCTGCTGCTGGTCCACTACATCCGGGAGGTCGTCGGGCTCACCGGGACACACGTCGGTTGCGACACGAGCCAGTGCGGCGCGTGCACGATCCTCCTCGGCGGCCAGGCGGTGAAGGCATGCACGATGTTCGCGGTCCAGGCCGACGGTGCGACCATCCTGACAATCGAGGGTCTC
>Ga0134080_10000703_pt1 | contig 11140 bp, 7 predicted proteins | sample 15_taG_9_FD_94469 | JGI IMG/M metagenome (GOLD analysis project Ga0134080, IMG submission 94469) | Grasslands soil microbial communities from the Angelo Coastal Reserve, California, USA - 15_D_Met_40cm_2_24_1 metaG | ecosystem: Environmental > Terrestrial > Soil > Grasslands ...
CCGGAACAGATCGGCCGCCCACTCCGCCCTCGCGAGGCGGTCGGCGTGCGCGAATCCCGCGACCGCCGGCCGCTCGCCCCCGTAGTAGCCCGAGGTCACGAGTACCCGGCACCGATCCGGCGGCTTCACGCGCGAGATCGTCCGCAGATCGATGTTCGCGACCACGACCTCGGCTTCGGGAAGCGTCCCGGCGCCGGCATCGAGCAGCTCCGCCTCGACGGCGACGCCGTTCGCCGCCGCATTCCGCCTCGTCGCCTCCACGGCCGCCTCGTCGAGGTCGATGGCCGCCACCGGTTCGTAGCCGAGCTTGCGCGCCGCGATCGCGATGACACCCGAGCCGGAGCCGACGTCGAGGAGGCTCGCTCGCTCGAGCGTGTGCAGAAGCTCGATGCAGAGGTTCGTCGTCGGGTGCGCCCCGGTCCCGAACGCGAGCCCCGGGTCGATGACAACGGGCTCGAGCCCGGGTGTCGGCCGCTCCCAGGGCGGGCCGATCCAGAGCGACCCGATTTCGACCGGACGGTGAAAGCGCATCCACGCCTTCTCCCAGCCGTCCGGAACCGGCTCGACACGGACGTCCCCGAACCGCGCACGGAGCCGCTCTGCCCCCGCCTCGTCGGTGAAGGCGACCAGCTCGGTCGCGTCGGCCCGGCCTAGCTCGGCGAAGCCGTCCGGAAACAGCTCGAGCATCGCCGCCGTCGCCACCTCGACGAGCTCGCCGGGGACGACCACGGAGGCGCGAAAGAGGCTCAGCGGAAGGCGCTCTTCAGCTTTTCGAAGAAGCCTTCGTCGGATCGGTACGTCTCCTCGGTCGCGGTCTGCTCGAACTCGCCGAGAAGACGCCGCTGCACCTCTGTGAGCTGCCGCGGGATGCCCACGTTGACGAGGACGCGCTGGTCGCCGCGGCCGAAGCCGTGCAGCACGGGCATGCCTCGGCCACGCAGGATGCGGACGGACCCCGGCTGCGTCCCCGGCTCGAACTCGACCTCCTCTTCGCCCTCGAGCGTCGCGATCGTCGCCCGCGCTCCCAGCGCGGCCTCGGTCATCGTCAGGTCGACCGTCGAATAGACGTCGTCGCCCTCGCGCACGAGCCGCTCGTGCGGCCGGATGTGGACGAGCACGTAGACGTCGCCCGCCTGACCGCCGAGCGCGCCGGCGTGGCCCTCGCCGGAGAGCCGGATGCGCTGCCCGTCGTGGATGCCCGGCGGAATCTGCACGTCGAGGCTCCGCTCCTCGAGCGTTCGGCCGGCACCCGAGCAGGCCTCGCACGGATGCTCGACGATGCGCCCGCTCCCGCCACAGCGCGCACACGGCTGCGCGCGGATGAACTCGCCGAGAGCAGTGCGCGTCACCTGCTGGACGCGGCCGGCTCCGCCGCAGTCCTCGCAAGTCGAGACGGACGTGCCGGGCTGGACGCCGTCGCCCCCGCACTCGGCGCAGCGCATCGCGACCTGAACCGGCACTTCGCGCGTAACACCCGTCGCGGCCTCCTCGAGGTCGATCTCGACCTCCGCCGCGATGTCCGCGCCCCGGGCTCTCCGCGGCCCGGTCGCGACGCCGAAGACGTCGTCGCCGAAGAACGCGGAGAAGATGTCGGCCAGGCTTCCGAAGTCGAAGGGCGTCGGCCGGAACCCGCCGCTTCGCAGCCCTGCATGCCCGAAGCGGTCGTACAGCTCCCGGGTCTCTGACTTCGAGAGCACCTCGTATGCCTCGACGACTTCCTTGAAGCGCTCGTCCGCGTCCGGCTCCGCCGAGACATCCGGGTGCAGCTCGCGGGCGAGCCGCCGGAACGCGCGCTTGATGTCGGCCCCGGTGGCCGAGCGCCCGACGCCGAGTACCTCGTAGTAGTCGCGACCGGTGGTCGCCATCAGTTGTCTTCGTAGACCGCTTCGACGAAGCGGGAGAGCTCGTGCGCGGCGGCGCGCACGGATCGAATCGCCGTCTCGTAGTCCATGCGCAGCGGGCCGAGCAGGCTGACTGCTCCGAGTGTGCGCGTCGAGAGGCCGTACGACGCGCCGACGAGCGCGACATCGCGGAGGGCCGGGTTCTCGAGCTCGACCCCGACGCGGACGTACGGCCGCCGCGACCCGATTGTCTCCCCCAGCATCTCGAGGATCGCGGCCCGCTTCTCGAGCGCCTCGAGGAGCCGCTGACAGGCCTCCAGCTCATCCGCGCGCACCTCGCCGAGCAGGCTCGCGGCGCCGCCCACGTAGAGGCGCTGCTCGTCGTCACCCGTCAGCTCGGTGAACGCGGGACGCAGCAGCTCGAGAAACGCGCGCTCGCGGGCTGACAGCGCCGGATCGCCGAAGCGGCGGCGCAACGCGGCGCTCCCGAGCTCGAGCCCGGCAAGCGCCTCGTTCAGATACTCGCCCGCCCAGAGGGCGAGACCCGTGTCGACCGGGTCTGCGAGCGCGAAGATCCGCTTCGTCACCCCGCCCGTCGACGTGATCATCACCACCATCAGCACCTGGGGCTGGAGGACGAGCACCTCGATATGGCGCACCGTCGCCGTCTGGAGCCGCGGAGCGGAGACGAGCGCCAGCAGGCGGGTCGCCTGCGAGAGCGTCTCCGTCGTCTCCTGGAGTGCGGACTCCAGCTCGCTCCGCGCCGCCGCGAGGTCGAGCGGGAACGCGCCCGGACGCGGCTCGAGCCGCTCGAGCAGCGAGTCGGCGTAGAAGCGGTAGCCCGCCTCGGTCGGAACCCGGCCGGCCGATGTATGCGGATGGGTGAGCAGGCCGAAGCGCTCGAGCTCGGCGAGCTCGGACCGGACGGTCGACGGCGACACGGTCATGCCCGCCCGCGTGACGAGGTTCTTCGAGCCTACGGGCTCGCCGCTCTCGACGTACTCCTCGACGACGTGCCGCAGGATCTCTGCCTGGCGCTCCGTCAGCCTTGTGCGTGCCTCAGTCATCCTCTACAGGAAATGTTAGGCGAGGAGCTCCACGGTCACGGCGCCGCCGAGCCGCCGCCCGCGCGGAGTGAGGACCAGGGTCCGGCGCCCGTTGCCGTCGGCGCTCAGGGTCGCAAGACCGAGCCGCTCGACGCGGCCGAGGGCGTCGTCGTCGACCGAGCGCCTCGCCTCGGACAGCGGCAGTCCCGTGTCGAGCCGCAAGCCGAGCATCAGCCGCTCCTCGGCACGCGTGCGCGCGTCGAGCGCCTCGACCTCACGCGGAGGCGCCTCCCGACCCGCCAGCGAGCCCAGGTAGGCGCGGAGCCGCGGCGCGTTGCGACGCCGTTGGTCGCCCAGCGTCGAAACCGCGCCGATCCCCAGACCGAGGTAGTCCCGCCCGAGCCAGTACGCGAGGTTGTGCTGTGCGCGGAGGTCACGTCCGTCGGCCTCGGCGAGGCAGAAGTTCGCTGTCTCGTACCAACGGTAGCCCGCCGCGTTCAGCCGCTCGACAACGAGGTCGAAGTAGCCCTCCATCGCCTCGGCCTGGCGTACGAGCTCCGCCCCGTGCGCGTGGGCGAACCTCGTCCCCTGCTTGGCCTCGAGCTCGTAGTACGAGATGTGCTCCGGTGCGAGCGCAAGCGCTTCGTCGATGTCAGCCGCGAGGGCGGCGGCGCTCTGGCCGGGAATCCCGTGCAAGAGGTCGAGTGAGATGTTGTCAAAGTTGGCATCACGAAGATGGTAGAACGCGCGCCGGACGACAGCGGGCGACGCCCTGCGCTCGAGCACGCGCAGGAGATCCGGCTGGAAGCTCTGCGCGCCGAGCGAGACGCGCGTCACTCCTGCGTCGCGCAGCAGCCGCGCCAGAGCGGGCGTGACGGTCTCGGGGTTCGCCTCTACGGTCACCTCCGCCGCCGAAGGCAACGCAGCCAGGAGCCGCCGCAACTCCCGGCCGTCGGTGAACGTCGGCGTGCCGCCCCCGAGGAACACCGTCTCGAGCCTCTCCGCGAGCAGGCCGTGCTCGAGCTCGAGCTCCGCCAGCAATGCGTCCACGTATCGGCCGTGCTGCCCCTCGCGTCCGACCACGGTCACGAAGTCGCAGTAGCCGCAGCGGTGCGCGCAGAACGGAAGGTGCACGTAGAGATGCCGGACGTGACCGCTCATCGCTTCGTGTCGTTCAGGTTGAGCACCGCGAGAAACGCCTCCTGCGGCACCTCGACGGCGCCGACCTGCTTCATCCGTCGCTTGCCGGCCTTCTGGCGCTCGAGCAGCTTGCGCTTGCGCGTGATGTCACCGCCGTAGCACTTCGCGAGCACGTCCTTCCGCTTCGCCTTGATCGTCTCGCGCGCGATCACGCGGGAGCCGATCGCGGCCTGCACGGGGACATCGAACATCTGGCGCGGGATCTCCTCGCGCAGGCGATCGACGAGGGCGCGCCCGCGCGCGTAGGCCTCGTCGCGATGCAGCACGAGCGAGAGCGCGTCCACGGGCTCGCCGCCGACGAGCACGTCGAGCCGAACGAGCTCGCCCTCGCGAAAGCCGGCGAAGTCGTAGTCGAACCCTGCATAGCCGCTCGTCCGTGACTTCAGCTGGTCGTAGAAGTCGAAGACGATCTCCGCGAGCGGCAACTCGTAGACGAGCAACACGCGCTCCGGCGACGGGTACTCCATGTGGTCGAATCGGCCCCGGCGGTCGGTGCAGAGGTCCATCACCTGGCCGACGCCGTCCTTCGGAACGACGATCGATGCACGCACGTACGGCTCGTCGACGCGCTCGCGCTCGGGCGGCATCTCGGCCGGGTTGTGCACCTCGACGACGTCGCCCGCGGGGGTGGTCACGTTGTAGGCAACGGTCGGCGCTGTCACGAGCAGGTCGAGGTCGAACTCGCGCTCCAGCCGCTCGCGCACGATCTCCATGTGCAACAGCCCGAGGAAGCCGCAGCGAAAACCGAATCCGAGCGCCTGCGAGGTCTCGGGCTCGTACGAGAGCGAGGCGTCGTTCAACCGCAGTCGCTCGAGCGCGTCGCGCAGCTGCGGGTACTCGTCCGAGTCCGTCGGGAACAGCGCCGCGAAGACCATCGGCTTCACGTCCTTGTACCCGGGCAGCGGCTCGCTCGCGGGCCGAGCCTGCGTCGTGAGGGTGTCGCCCACGCGCAGCTTGGCGACGTCCTTCAGCCCGGTGATGATGTACCCGACCTCGCCGGCGTCGAGCGTGTCGGCCGCCTTCATCGTCGGTGAGAAGAAACCGACCTCTTCCGTCTCGAAGCGCGTGCCCTGCGCCATGGCGAGGATGTGCTCGCGCGCGTGAAACCGGCCGTCGACGACGCGGACGAATGCGACCACTCCGCGGTATTGGTCGTACGACGAGTCGAAGACGAGGGCGCGCGCCGGCGCGTCCGGATCGCCGCTCGGCGGCGGGATGCGCTCGACGATCGCGTCGAGCACGGCCTCCACGCCGGCCCCGGTCTTGGCAGAGACCTTGAGCACGTGATCCGGTGTATCGCCGACGAGGCCGGCCAGCTCGCTCGCGGCGCCTTCCGCGTCGGCCTGCGGGAGGTCGATCTTGTTCGCCAGCGGGAGCAGCTCGAGATCGTTCTCGATCGCGAGGTAGGCGTTGGCGACGGTCTGCGCCTCGACTCCCTGCGCTGCGTCGACGACGAGCACCGCGCCCTCGCAGGCATGCAGCGCCCGCGAGACCTCGTACGTGAAGTCCACGTGCCCGGGCGTGTCGATCAGGTTCAGCTCGTGCCCCTTCCAGGTCACGCGCACGGCCTGCGCCTTGATCGTGATCCCGCGCTCGCGCTCGAGCTCCATCGAGTCGAGCACCTGGGCGCGCATCTCGCGGCCGGTGACGGTGTTCGTCAGCTCGAGGATGCGGTCGGCGAGCGTCGACTTGCCGTGGTCGATGTGCGCGATGATCGAGAAGTTGCGGATTCGTTCTTGGTCCATACGAGTTCAGCCGCGGGGGAAGCGGCTCCGCAACGATAGCAACGTGTTCAGCTCACGAACCCCCAGCAAACGGCAGGAAATCAGGTACACGCCGAAGCCGGCGACGAACGCCGAGCCAAGCGACACGATCTGCGCCAGGACCGAGCGGCCGAGCGCCTGGTCGAGCACGTACCAGAGCGGGTAGGCGACCGCGGCGAGGACCGCGGACGCGACGGTGACGCGCAAGAACGCGCGCGCCGTGTCGCCGAACTCGATTCGCCCGAGCCGGTGTCGGAACACGATCAGCAGCGCCGCGGCGCCGAAGATATTGGCGAGCGAGGTGGCGAGCGGGATGCCCCAGGTACCGACGTGGTAGAGCGCCGCCGCGAGCGCCGTGTTGACGGCGAGGTTGCCGACCGCGATCGCGGTCGGCGTCCAGGGCGTCTGCAGGCTGAAGAATGCGCGGTTCAGCATCAGCATCACGCCGTTGAAGGTCAGCCCGAGCGAGAACGCCGCGAGCGCACCGGCGGTGACCTTCGTGTCCTCAACCGTCCACGCGCCGCGCTGGTAGACGATTCGGACGATCGGCGTCGCGAGGACGGCGCTGAAGACGCTGGCGGGCACCAGCGTGAAGGCGATCTGGCGGACGCCCAGCGCGACCGTGTGCCGGAACCCGTCGAGGTCGGCGCGGGCGGAGAGACGCGAGAGGCGGGGGAAGAGCACCGTCGCGATCGCGACGGAGAACATCCCCTGGGGGAGCATGTAGATCCGGAAGGCGGCGTCGATCGCGCGCGGGGCGAGATCCGGGTCGATGAACCTCGACGCGAAGAGCGTGTTCACGACGAGGTTGAAGTTGATGAGGCCGAGCCCGATCGTCACCGGGAGCATGAGGACGAACACGCGTTTGACCGCCGGGTCCCGCCAGTCGAAGGCAAGCCGCAGCCGGTCGTCGAGCCCGTAGAGCCACGGGAGCGGGAGGAGCACTTGGATCACCGTCCCAATCACGATCGAGATCGCGTAGACGTAGAGCTTTGTGTCCAGCGTGTTCGCGCGCGGGACGCCGAGCACGAGGCCGACGATGATCGCGAGGTTCCAGAAGACGGGCGTCAGCGCCGGCACCGTGAAGTGCTCGTAGCTGTTGAGGATCCCGACGATGATCCCGGAGACGCCGAGCAAGACGACGATCGGGAACAGGATCCGGGACAGCGTGATCGCGAGCTGCTTGTCGCCGCCGGGGTCGCCGAAGGGGGCGATGACGAGCGGCGCGAAGACGATCAGGAGCGCCGTGATCGCGCCCAGGCCGAGGAGGAGGAGCCAGAAGAGGGTCGAGGCCACGCGCCAGGCGCGCTTGCGCTCGCCTTTCTCGAGCAGCTCGCTGAAGACGGGGACGAAGGCGGAGGAGAGCGCGGCGTCCGCGACGAGCGAGCGGATCAGGTTCGGCACCTGGAAGGCGACCGTGAAGGCGTTGATCTTGCCGGTGGCGCCGAAGTAGTAGGCGGCGACGATCTCGCGGACAAGGCCGAGGATGCGCGAGATTCCGGTGGCGGCCGAGAAAACCGCGGTCTTCCAGGCGAGTCGCCGGCCGCCCGAGGCCCGCTTCTCTACGCGGCCCGAGGCCTGCTCATCCACGCGGCGAGTATAGGAACGCTGTCTGTCGGGGCCGTGCCATCCTGGGACGGGTCACCCCTGGTACCCAAGACCTCCTCCCCACTGTGAGTCTAGTTTCGAAAGGCGCACGCATGGGTGACGGGAGCGTGACGATTGTGTGCCGAAGACCTCTGGTACCATCGCGCGAGCCCGCTTCGTGCGGGCCTTTCTACGGATGCCGAACATCAAGCAGCAGAAGAAGCGCGTGCGCACGTCCGCGGAGGACCGCGGCGAGAACTTGCGCTACCGATCCACCGTGAAGACGATCACGCGTCGGCTCGAGGCTGCGGTCGAGGCAGGCGACAAGGATCAGATCGCGGCGGAGCACACCGCGCTCCAGCGATGGATCGACCGGTCCGCAGCGCGGGGCGCGCTGCATCGAAACACGGCGGCGCGGAAGAAGGCTCAGGCCGCGCGGCTCGTCGCCAAGACCTAGGTCGACGAGACCGGTTGCTCGAGCGGCCGCGTGACGTCGATCAGAGCACGGAGCAGCTCGAGCTCCGATGACAGCCTCGAGGCGCCTTTGATCGCAGCATCGAGATCGGCCATCCGAACCAGCGCAGCGTCGAGCTCCGCACGCGAGTAGCGCTCGGCGTGCTGGAGGGCCTTGCGCGCCGGGAACTCCTTGATCTTCAGCCGGCTCGCGATCTCACGAGCGCCGAGACCCTCTTCGTCGAGGACCTGAGCCGCCCGAACACGTCCGACGTGCGATGCGAGCCCGACCGCGAGGAGAAACGGTTCCTTCTTCTCGAGCGCCAGCTCACACGCGTCGAGGAGCGTCGGCAGATCGCGAGCGCCCCAAGCGTCGGTCAGCGCCCACGCCGCCGCCTCTCGGCTGGGGGCCGCGAGCTGCTCCACCTCCGCGCGCCCGACCGGTTCGCCTCCCGACCACGATCCGACCTTGACGATCTCGCTCGAGAGGGCGAGCGTGTCCTCGCCGACGAGCTCGACGAGTGCGCGCGCCGCATCGGCGTCCGCTTTCACGTCGAGTCGCTTGAACTCCCCGGCTACCCAGCGATGGAGGTTGTTGGCCTTGGGGACGTTGTAGTCGAGCACCTGGCCGTGTTTCCCGATGAGATCGGCGAGCGTCGCGCCACGCAACGGGCCTTCCGCAGAGAGCGCGAGGACTGCTCCCTCGACGGGGTTGTGGAGGTAGGCCTCAACCGCCTCGAGGTCGGTTTTTCGCCAGCGCTCGACGCCTTCGACGATGACCAGCCGTCCGCCCTCGTGCCCGCCGAACAACCCGAGCGCGTTGCATGCGGCAACGGCATCGGCACCGGTCGCCGACTCCGCCGAGAGGTGCTCGACTGCTTCCGGGCCGAAGCGCGCACGGAGACGGCGGAGCGCGCGCAGGTGCTTCGGCCGATCGCTGCCGGTGAGGAGATAGACCGACAGCAGCGGCTCGGCGGACATCGGCGCGAAGCATAGTCAGCGGCTCGTCCGAACCGAGATGCTCCGTCCGTCCGACTCGACGACGACGCGGCCGTTCAGGTCGGTCCGGTACACGGCAAGGCCTGGAGCTGCTCCGAGCGTGGCCAGAGTCGCCGGAGTCGGGTGGCCGTAGTCGTTCCCGGCGCCGACGGAGATGACCGCGATCCGCGGCCGCAGCTCCTTCAGCTCATCGCCGAGGCCGGGATCCGCAGATCCGTGATGCGCGACCTTCAAGATCTCGACCGGCGGGAGCTGCAGATGCCCGGTGACGTCCGACTCCGCATCGGCGGTGAACAGCGCGTCCGTCTGGCCGTATGAGGCGACGAGCACGATTGCGTGGTTGTTCGGATCGTCGCCGGATAAGCCCGGCCCGTCCGGCCACAAGCCTCGAACTTTCAGCCTGCCGATCGTGAATCCCTCGCCTGCGCGCGCGACGAGGATCTTGAACCCGCGTTCCCGAGCCGCCGCTCGCGCGGCTCGCTCATCCGGGCTCTCGCTCGGTATCGCAGGGTCGAGCACGGCGCCGACGCTGAGCTTCTTCAGGACCTGCTCGGCTCCGCCCACGTGATCCCGCTGAGGGTGCGTCAGGACGAGGAGCGAGAGGCCCTTCACTCCCAGGTGCTGCAGCTGTGACGCCACGCGCGCCTCGGGCGGCCCCTCGTCGACAAGAACCGCGCCCCCGGGGACCTGGATCAGGGCCCCGTCTCCCTGGCCCACATCCAGGAACGTGATGCGGAGCCCTCGCGGAGGCGGGAGCGCGGACGCGTTCGCATGAAGGCGCCAGCCTCCGGCGATGAGCGCGACGCCGAGGGCGGCAATCGCGTAGGCCCGCTGACGCGGTCGATGCAGTTGAGTCGCGAGATAGCCGGCGCCGAGCGCGACGGCCGCGATGACAACCGCAACATGAGCCGAGATCGCCGCGTACGGAAGGCCGCCGACCACGCGCGCGCACGTCGCCAGGTACGCGGCGAGCCAGCCGTTGAGCCACGCGAGCGCGGCCGCGACCGGCGGAGCAACCGGCGCCACGATCGCCGTTACGAGCGCGATCCCGAGCAGCGGTGCGACGACAGGCGCCGCGAGCGCGTTCGCCGGGATCGAGTAGAGCGGCACCACGCCGAACTGCGTGAGCAGGATCGGCGCGGTGGCGATGCCGCATGCACCCGAGACCGCGACGACTTCCGCGAGCGAGTGCGGAACCGGGTACCCGGCGAACGTCTGCTGGAGACGCGGCACGACGACGAAGATCGCGGCGACGGCCGCGAAGGAGAGCTGGAACCCGGCATCCAGCAGCGAGTACGGGCTCCACGCCAGCAGGAGCGCGGCGCCCAGGAGCAGGAAGTACCACCGGTCGCTCGGCCTCGACGCGAGCCAGGCCAGCGAGGCGAGGACTCCCGCAACGCCGGCTCGCACGACCGACGGCTGCCAGCCGACCGCGAGCACGTAGCCGCCGATCGCCCCGAGCGCCGCCAATTGCCCGACGAAGCGCGACAGCCCGATCAGATACACGAGCAGGATCGCACCGCCCGCGATGAGGGCGACGTTTTGCCCGGAGACCGCGAGCAAGTGATAGAGCCCGGACGCGCGGAAGTCGGCGCGCAGGTCTTCCGAGAGACCCTCGTCTTCGCCGAGCACGATGCCGGCGATCACGGCACGCCGCTCGCCGCGAAGGCCGGGGGCCATCCCCGCGGACAGTTGCGCGCGCAGCCGATCGGCGAAGCCTGCGAGGCCACCGCGACGCCCGACGATTCGCCACTGGTCAGCGCGCACCACGACGTGCACTCCGTGCCGACGAAGCCACGTGCGCTCGTCGAAGCCGTTCTTCGGGCCGCGCGGGAGCCTGATCTCGCCGATCAGATCGAGGATCGCTCCCTGAGGAGGGGAGCGGCCGGGCGGAAGACGGAGCAGCACGGGCTCGCGGATGTCTTGATCGCCAAAGCGCCGCATCTGCGCGGGCACCCGCACGTCGAACGGCGAGCGACGCGCGGGGCCGGTCACGGCGACGAGCGCGCGCTCCGCAGTCCCGACGCGCGGCAACAGTGTGCTCCGGTCGAGCCTGTCGAGCCGCACGCCGCCCCACCACCACCCGCCGAGGGCGAGCGCGACTCCGAGCGCGGGAATCCTCCACCGTCCCGGCAACGCGACGGATGCGGCGACGACGACAACCGCCGCCAACACCACGGCGAGCCCAGATCCGCGCCGCAGGTTGGCTCCGGCCAGGCCGACGCAGAGACACGCGACGAGCAGTTGCGGC
>Ga0134080_10000716_pt1 | contig 10999 bp, 8 predicted proteins | sample 15_taG_9_FD_94469 | JGI IMG/M metagenome (GOLD analysis project Ga0134080, IMG submission 94469) | Grasslands soil microbial communities from the Angelo Coastal Reserve, California, USA - 15_D_Met_40cm_2_24_1 metaG | ecosystem: Environmental > Terrestrial > Soil > Grasslands ...
CGAGGTCGAGGGCGAACCCGACAACGAGGGAGACGATCGGGCCGAGCGACGAAAGCCCGGGTGAGGACGAGCCGACGAGCGCGGTCGAGAAGACCGCGCTCGCCGCGTAGCCGAACGTGCCTGGCAGCAGCCACAGGAAGGGGACGACCGACTCGTCGAAAGCGTCCCCGAACACGGCCGGCAGCACCACGGGCCCGAGCAGGGCCGCGGCGCCGACCCCGACCGCGGTCACGAAGATGACCGAACGGAATGCGCGAAGTGTCTCCTGGCTGCGGCGGGAGGACTCCGTGCGAGCGATCAACGGGAGCAGCGCAGTCGCCGCCGACGACGGCAGGTAGAGCAGCACCTCTGAGACGTTGACCGCGACCGCATAGAGGCCGAGCGCGGCCTCGGTCGCGATGAACCCCATCAGGATCTGGTCGGTCCGGAAGTTCAGGAACCGTGCGAGGCTGCCCACCCAGAGCCGGAGCCCGAATCCGATCTCCTCGACCAGGAGCCGCCGGCTGGGAAGGCCGAGGATCGTCCCTCGGCTCGAGAGCGAGATCAGGACGATGGCCCGCAGCGCCTCGGTCGCCGTCCAGGCCAGCGCTGCCCGGCCGACGGTGAGCCCCGGGCCGGCCCAGAGGGCGAACACGAGCCCCGCGTAGACCCAGGACGTGCAGCCGGTGATGAGCGCAAGCTGCCGCAGCCGTTCCACACCGACGAGAAAGGAATAGCCGGCTTCCCCGGCCGCGCAGGAAACGATCCCCAGCCAGAGGATCACGAGCTCGGGCGTCCCGACGCCGGCAGGCCCGATCCCGCTCAGCGCGAGGCCCAAAAAGGAGAGTGTCGCCGCGGTCAAGCCGCTACCCAGGAAGAACGCCAGGGCATTCGCGAGCAGGACGGCCCGCCGCCCGGGGTTCCGGGCGGAGAGCACGATGGTCGCCTCGCCGACGCCGAGCCCGGCCATGTGAGCGACGACGAGTGCCGCGACGGTGATAAAGGCGACCGTCCCACGGCCGGCAGGCCCGAGAGCTCGGGCCACGATCAGCACAGCCACGAAGTAGCCGCCGTTGCCGCCGATCTTCGCCCAGAAGAGATTCGCCGAACCGGCCGCCAGCGGATCCCAGGTACGCGCGGCCGCCTCGCGCTTGCCGGGCCTCACCGTCAACGAGTGCGACAGGAGCTGCTGGTGGTATTGCCGCTCAACCGGTTCCGTCTCGGCACGGCCCGCGCGCCGCTGTCGAAGTGGGCTGATTGCTCGCGAACCAGCTCGTCGTCCCCGGCCGGGCAGCCCAGGTTTCGCCGGACCACGTTGTCGGACGTGCCCTGCAAGACGATTGCCGGCCGCGCGCCGCCGACGAAGACGTTCTCGACGATCTGATTGCCGTCGTCCCCGACATCGACGAAGAGCCCGCCTTGCGTCGCCGAGACGATCCGGTTCGACGTGAACGCGTTGTGCGTCGAGCCCTGGCCGTCATGCGACCACTCGACGTTGATTCCGGTCCTCGCGCCGGTGACAACGTTTCTCGCGAAGAGCGAGTCGTTCGTCGAGTGCTCGAGGTAGATCCCCGTGCGGGTGTCGCGGATCGTGTTCCCGACGACCGTCGTCCTCGTCGACGAGCCAACCGTTTCGATGCCGTCCCAGCGTGCACGCAGGACCGTGTTGCCGATGATCGCGGCTTCGACGCCGCCGGTCCAGATGCCTCCCTCGTTCGTCCCGCACTTGGGCTCTCTGTTCGGTGCGTAGTAGCAGCGATCACGAGCCGGGTCGCGGATGTCGCTGACGACGTTGTCCAAGGCGAGGCCGTGCAGCGCAGCTGCGGTCCGGCCGTATTCCCGCTGGGCGAGCAGGATCCCATGCGAGCGGAAGCCGCGGATCCTCGTGCGGATGACGCTCGTGGCGCGAGAGCGGTCCGAGCCGAGGGCGAACACTCCGGTCTGCGCACCCCCGTCGCCGTCGATCAGCGAGTCCTGCACGGAGACGTTCGAGTACGCGCCCCAGACATTGACGCCGTCGGTGCGCACGCGAATCAGGCGGAGCCGGCTGAGCCGCACGTTGCGGGAGCCGTCGAAGACCGCGACCGCGATCCCGCGGCCCGGTCCGGGGCCGCCGCCGTCGACCGTGAGGTCCGAGATCGCGATGCCGCGCCCTCTTGCGACGAGCACGGCGAAGTAGGACGCGCCGGTCGGGGGAGAGAGCACTGTCCGCGGCCCCGCCCCGAGGAGGCGGGCGCCGTCGCCGATCCTCACGTCGTGGAGGCGGTACCGGCCGGGGGTGAGGCGGACAGTGACGTGACCGCTGCGCAACGCGACGAGCGCCCGCTCGAGACCGCGGTTGGGCGAAGCGACAAGAGCCTGCGTGCGGAAGGTATCGGTGGTGAGCGTGACCGGTTGGGTCGCTCGGCGCCGGCCATGGTTGTCGACCGCGGCGACGGTCAGCCGGTGCCGTCCCGAAGGGACTAGCCCCGGGTCCAGGGCGAGCGAGTAGGGAGCCTTCGTGTCCGAGCCGAGAGGCACCCCGTCCAGCAAGAACGTCACGGCGACGACGCGTCCGGAGCGGGCTTTCGCGGCCGCCTTCAGCGTGGTCGGACGATCGACCGTCCCGTGCTGGCCGATAAGTGTCACCGAAGGCGGTCCGGCCGCGGACGAAGAGAGGAGGGAGCCCGTCGCCTGCGAATGAGACGGTTCCCCGCGGCCATTCTGGCGAACGATCGCGAGGGTCACAACTGCCGCAGCAACAAGCCAAACGAGGACCAGCGCCGCTGCTTTTCCGCCCCGCGACGAGAGCAACCGCGGGGCCGAAAAGACGTGCCGCGCGGTCGATCGAGCGCTATCGTCAGAAGCCATGGCGGACCGAAGAGTGTTAGACGACGGCGTTGGACGATACACCGCGCCCGAGCTTCCGCCGGACGATCCAGTCGACGTTGGGCGCTACCTCGACGCTTTCAGGCGCAGTCGCTGGCTGGTCGCCGGCATGGTCGTCGCGCTCACGGCCGCGGTGCTCGTGATCTCTCTGCTCCTGCCTAAGACCTACCAGGCGACGTCGAAGCTCGTCCTCAATACGACGCCCTCGTCGGCGGTGGCCTCGGATGCGCAGTCGACCCAGCGTGACCTCGCGACGGTGAAGGCCTCGCTCACCTATCGGCCGCTGCTCGCCGCCGCGGCGAAGAATGGGCTCACCGGAGAGACGGTCAACTCGCTACGCGGCAAGGTGCACGCGAGCGTAGACCAGGACGCGAACGTCATCAGCATTGTTGGCACCGACGACACGGCGCGCGGCGCCGCCGCGATCGCCAACGTCGTGGCCGCCACGTTCCTGGCCCGGGAGCGGCGTGACCAACAGCAGCGGGTCAAGCGCACGCGCGCCGTGCTGACGAAGCAGCTCGCCGGCCTCCAGGCGTCGCTCACACCCCTGAACCAGGCCGACATCGGCTCTCAGATCGCAACGGTCAAGCAGCAGCTGACCGACCTCGCCCTCAACGCGAACAGCGGGCCGGCGCTGGAGCTCGGCGAGCGAGCGGAACCGCCCAGCTCCCCGAGCTCTCCGAAGCCGGTCCGCAACGCGATCTTCGGGCTCTTCGCCGGCCTCTTCATCGCCGCGCTGGTCGTGCTTGCCCGCGCCCAGCTGAGGCCGCGCGTGAGCGGCTCCCGGGAGCTGAGCCGGCTGCTCGACCTCCCGGTGATGGTGGAGGTGCCGTTCGTTCGCCGCCGGTTCGGCCATTCACCGAACACGCTGAGCGCGATCGAGTACGAGGCCTACCAGACGCTCCAGGCGTCCCTCCGCATGCAGCTGCCGCCGGCCACCCAGCGAACCGTGCTCGTGACGAGCGCCCTGCACGGCGAAGGCAAGACCGAGGTCACGGCGGCTCTCGGCCTCGTCCTCGCTCAGGCCGGACAAAGGACCTGGCTCGTGTCCGCTGACATGCGCTGGCCACGACTCCACGAGCTGTTCGACGTGGCCCAGACTCCCGGGCTCGCCGAGGTGCTCGCCGGCGGCCGACACGGCGAGAGCGCTGTGGCCGTCGGCGCTCGCCGGAGCGCGAGGGAGAACGGCGGCCGCCTGCACGTGCTCGCCAGTGGGCAGAGGCCTCCTGACCCTGCGCAGCTCCTGGCGGGAGGTGCGCTTGACGGCTTCTTCGACGACATCAAGGAGTCGGACTACGATTACGTGCTGCTGGACGGGCCGCCGCTGCTCGGGCTCGTCGACAGTCAGGTGCTCGCGCAGCGGGTCGACGGCGTGATCGTCGTCTGCCGACCCGACCGGCTGACCTCGGAGAACGCGATCGACATGCGGGAGCTCCTCCAGCGCCTGGGGGCGCCGGCGCTCGGGCTGGTCATCATCGGCGGCCGAAGCTCGCCGATCTCCTACTTCGAGGGCTAGACGGCGACCACGCCTGGCCGAGTGGGCTACCGGCCACCGGACGGGCAGCTCCGGCCCAGATCAGCGCCGCGAGGAACCAGAAATGTCTCCAGTGCAGCGTGTCGATAAACACGCTGTTCGCGAGCAGGCCGCACCACGCCGCGAGCAGCGCGGCAGAGCCGATGCCGTAGGTGTCCCGGCCGAGAATCGCGTTGCGACCAGCGAAGGCGAGGGTCAGGAGGAGGAGCGTGAGCACGACGAGCAACCCGAGCACTCCTTCCTCGGAGAGTGCGCGGACGTAGGTGCTGTGCGCGGAGATCGGTGAGATCCGCTCGAATTGGCCGGGCCCGATACCGAGCGGATACTTCGTAGCCAGCTCGATGCCTGAGAGCTGAGCCCCGAACCGCTGCACGTCGTACGTCTGGAAACGCGCGCGCTCGCTCAGGAACGTGAACGACGAGGTGACGGCGAGAGCCGCGAAGAGAACGGCCGTCGCCGAGACGCCCGCGACGACGAAGGTCGCCGCTCTGCGTCCGCCGCCACGGCGCAAGGACAGCACGCAGAACATGACGAAGGCGCCGATCACGAAGTTGAGCCAGGCCGCGCGCGAGAAGGCGAACAAGATGCCGATCGTCAGGATCGAGAGCAGCACGAGCTTCGACGCCAGGCGTGCCCGGAGCAGGCGCGGAGCGACGGTCTCCTCGAGCAGCATCAGGGCAGCCGGCACGAGGAAGGGTCCGAGAACGTTCGGATCCTTGAAGAGGCCTTGAGCGCGCGGGCCGCGGATGAGGAAGTCGTGGCCGGGGAACGCAACGAACAGGGCTAGCACGGAGATCGCGGCGGAGAAGACCGCGGCGAAGATGTAGGCCCGCAGCACGACCCGCGCCGTATAGGTGGAATGGACGTAGCCCGTCAGCCAGAGCGAGAAGATGACGAGGTAGAGCGTGATCGCGAAGAAGGTCACGCCGCGTCCGACGTCGATCAACTCGACCGAGGCGAGCATGTTCAGCGCCAGGAACACGCTCAGCAAGGCGGTCACGATCAGCGGGATGCGGCGGATGTAGAACCGGCCGGTCACGCACGCGACCGCTATCACGACGAAGAGGATCAGGTCCGCGGGGGCGGGCTCGATGCGAACCGCGGCGAGCAGGACGATGCCGAGCCCGACGGCGGCGTCGTAGCGGGCGACTGCGAGTGCCAGCGTGCCCAGAAGGCCGATCCCGAAGGCGAGGACCAGCGTCCACGGGAAGGGATGCTTCGAGAGCGCGACTCCCGTCGCAACCGCGAACAGGAGTAGTCCGACGGCTGCGGCAAGCCGGCCCGCGCTGCGAGCCGCCAACGCAGCGGGGCCGTGAAATGCAGCTGGATGCGCGGCGCTCAGGGGGCCTCCGCCGGCCAGGATAGAGCGATCTTCGACATCGGGAAAGGTCGGAGCCCTTCGGTACGCTCCGCGCCATGCCGGACGCGCCTCCGCGTCCACGAGTCCTGCTGGTGATCACTTTGGCCGAGGTGGGCGGCGCTCAGTCCTACGTGGCCGCGCTGCTCCCGGCACTCGCCGAGCGGTACGACGTCGTGCTCGCTGCCCACGGCGAGGGCCCGCTCCGCGATGTCGCGGCAGGCGTCGGCGCGCGCTTCGTCCCCCTGCGGCATGTACGCCGGCCGATCAATCCACTGCGAGATCTCGCCGGCCTGCTCGAGCTCATATCTCTCCTGCGCCGTGAGCGGCCTCAGATATTGCACGCGAGCAGCTCGAAGGCCGGAGTGCTCGGTCGCCTCGCCGCAGTCGCGGCCCGGGTGCCGATCCGTTTCTTCACCGTCCACGGCTGGGCGTTCTCCGCGTACTCGGGGCTGCCGTCGCTCCTCTACCGGGTCTCGGACCGGCTGATGGCTCCGCTGACGACCGAGACGATCTGCGTCTCCGAGACCGAGCTCGCCGCAGGTCTCGACGCCGGCACGTGCAGCCCGGAGAGCAGTGTCGTGATCCACAACGCGGTCGACGTCTCCGGCGCGCCCCGCTCGCGCCACGACCGGCGAACGCCGAGGCTGATCGCGGTCGGCCGGCTCAAGGCCCCGAAAGACTTCCCGACGCTGATCCGCGCCCTCGCCATGCTGCCCGACCAGGCCTTCGAAGCACTGATCGTGGGCGACGGCCCCGAGCGGATGACGATCGAGGCGGAAATCCGCAGGCTCGAGCTCCAGGGGCGTGTGCGACTCGCCGGGGAGCGGAGCGAGGTGCCCGGACTCCTCGCCGAGTCCGACGTCTTCGTACTTTCGAGCAGGTCGGAGGGCCTGCCGGTCTCGGTGCTCGAAGCGATGGCGGCCGAGCTGCCAGTCGTCGCGACCGACGTCGGCGGCCTGGCAGAGCTCGTCGTCGACGGGGAGACGGGGCTCCTCGTCCTGCCCGGCGACGAAGAGGCCCTCGCCGAGGCGCTTGGCCGGCTCGTCGAGGACCGCGAACTGCGGCGGAGGCTCGGCACCGCGGGCCGCGCCCGCGCGGAGACCTCGTTCGACCTCTCTGCGTTTCGACGAGCCCATCTGGAGCTCTACGAGCGGCAGCTCCGGTCAGCCGGCGCTGTAGCGGAGCCGCCGGTAGAGCCCGCGGAGGGGAGGTGAGGAGTCGTGGCCGCCTCCCAGTTTCGCCCTGAAGTCGAGCAGACTGTCGCGCGCATCGACCTGGCGGCGGCGCATGGCGAATCGATCGGTCGAGCGGTCGTTGACGCCCGGCTCGCAGGAGACGGCGATCCGGTAGCCCGCCTCGGCTGCGATGCGCTCCTCACGCTCGCCGAAGAGACCTGACGGATAGGAGAACGCCTGCACAACACGTCCTAGGCGGTTCTCGAGCTCCCGCTTGGAGCCTGCGATCTCCTCCACTGCGGCGGCATCGTCGAGAGTTGGGAGGTTGGGATGAGTCAACGAGTGGGCTTCGAAGCGGAGGGTGCCGTCGCGATCGAGCTCGACGATGTCATCCCAGGTGAGAAGCGGTGGTGTCTCCTCTCGGTACCACGAGAACGACGCAGAGCCGTCGGTAACCGCCGGCGCGACGAACACGGTCGCCCGAAAGCGTCGCTCGGAGAGAATCGGAAGAGCGTGCTCCCCGACGTCGAGGAAGCCGTCGTCGAACGTCAGGGCAACGGTTCGCGCGAGCGGCTTGCCCGAGTCGAGGAGGTCGATCGCGGACAGGACGTCGACGACCCGGTACGCCTCAGAGGCCAGGTAGTCCATCTGCTCGGCGAACGAACTGGGCGTAACGGCGAGCGCGTCCCTATCGTCGGAGACGCGGTGGTAGAAGAGGATCCGCAGGCCGCTCGTGTCGAGGCGACCGCGCGTGCGCATGAGCCATGCAGCCGAGCGGGCCCGCGTGCTGCCCGCCTTTGCGAGATAAAACGCGGTGCTCACGACCCGGTCCCGATGCGGAAGAGCCGCCGGGCCGGCGCAAGACCTTCGTAGTAGAAGTGTCGGATCGCCGACGACCGCTTCACATACCTGCGCAGGCGGATCCCGTTCAGTCGTCCTGAGACCACGAGTCTGCCGGCGAGGCTCTGTGGCAACCCGAGCCCTTCGAAGAGCGGCTCCGTCCGGTCGGCGAGCTCCATCTTGTAGCGCTCCATGCCGCCGAGAAACTCGACCCGTGTCACGCCCTCGGCGAAGGCGTTCTCCAGTGCGTCGTACCTGTTCACGAGACCTGGGGAGAAGCGCTGGAACTCGGGATCAAAGGCGAGCCGATAGCAGTACATAGTGCCCTCGAGCGCGAGGTAGTAGACGAACGCAATCGGTCGTCCGTCGAGCTTGAGCGTCACGATCCGAACGACGTCCTCTAGCGCTGCGAGTGCAGCCGTCGCCTCTCGGTGGAACTCCTTACCTCGCGGGGTTCCGAACTCGGAGCGGTCCGGTCTGCCGCGCCAACGGAGGGCATGTAGCTCGAAGGCCACCTCGAGCGCCGGTGCGAGCTCGTCGCGCGTCCGGGCCACGGTCGTCTGGATCGTCCCGAGCCGCGCGAGCTGACGGCAGCGCCGACGATGCAGACCGCGGTGCTTGGACGAGAGGCGGGTCCGGTATACGGTCTCCCACTCGCTGCCGTTGAGCTCGAGCACGGGCGCCTCGGCGCGGACGATCAGCTCGAGTCGGGAGGGGCCGAGTGCGGCGGCGAAGCGGCTCGAAGACGGTAGGCCGTGGAAGTCGGCGAAGTCGTGTCCTGTCGAAGCCCCATGCTTCGCGAGCTCGGCTCCCACCTCAGCTCCCTCGTCCTCGGCAAGCAGTAGGTCTGCAAGCGCGATCTGCTCGGCGCCTAGGAAGCTGAGAACGCGGAGCCCGTGTCGGCGCCGCACGCAGAGAGGCAGCGCGCCGACGAGCTCGTTGCCGCGATGGGCGACGTGAACGGCCAATTCGTTGCCCGTACCGTAGTGCCGCCACCAGGCGAGCAGCCATTGATGAAGGAGGTGTGGGCTAGGGCGCGGCATGGCGCGCACGAGTTCGTTCCACGAGTCGCCGAGTGCGGCGAACTCCTCCTCCGTTGAAATTTTCTCGAACGTCAGTCCGGTCAGGGCTGTGGCCACGCTCACGCCAATAGAGATTCCCCAAGCGCTGCCTGTTGAGCCGTCGCCTTGGCCAGAAACCCTCGCACGTCGTTGTCGCCGCGCAGCACCGCCACCTGCTGGCTCGCGCCGCGGCGAGCGAGCTCCGCGAGGACACCGGCGCGCACCGTGCTTCGGTACAGCCAGAGGAAACGCACGACCTTTGGGAAGGCACGGTGCAGGGGCGCAGGCTCGCAGTCTTCGGGCAGATCCGGACCCGGCCTCGAGTCCAGACGCCGCTTCACCATGCGCCAGATACAGACAACGGGCGATACGTCGAGGAACACGATGGTGTCCGCCTGGTCCAACCAGGGGCCCGGTATAGCCCGCTCCTCCTGGAGCCCCTCGACCACCCACGAGTCACGCTCGCGCTCGCGCCGCTGGATGGCCTCCCAGTCGGAGGGCGTCGCCGGGACCCACCCGGGCTTCCAATAGAGCTGGTCGAGGTGAACGACCGGTAGATCCAGCGCACGGGAAAGCTCGCGTGCGAGCCGTGACTTGCCGGCACCCGGGGGACCGAGGATCGCGACGTGACGCACCCGACCAGGATGGATATCAGACCGGAGAAGGGTCAAGGGCTCGTTGCGAGCCGACTTGGGTATATGGACTGAGGGAGAGGAGGAGGGATTGGCGGTTCCCATGCATGAATCAGGGCTCGCGGTCCGCACCCGCAGTAGGCCGATCGCGCCTTCGATTCCGGCTCTCGTCGACCGGATCGACGCGAGATGGGTCGCCGAACTCGGTCGAGCGATCACCATCGCGGTCCCGGTCCTTCTCCTCACCGCGGCAGACGCTTCCTCGCCCGCGGCCACCCTCCCCGCCGCCGCGCTCGTCACTGCGGTCTGGTTCGTCACGATCCGGAGCGCGTTCTGCGCCGTCCCGTTCACGTTGGGGCCCGCCGTCCCCGCCGCCGTAGGCACCTTGACCGGCCTGGTCGTCGTCTCGGCCCTCACCTTCTGGATCCCTCTGCCCGGGATGGATCTCCAGGCCTCGACGCTCGCGCTGATGGCAGTGTCGGTCTTCGGCCTGTTGGCGGTGTGGGAAGCGGTCTCGCGACGGCAGGTGGCGGCGAAACGGCGCGTGCTCGTGGTCGGAACGAGCAGCTGGGCGAGAGACATCGCCGAGACCGCCGAACATTCGCCGGACGCTCCGTTCACGGTGTTGGGCGTCGTCGACGACCACGCCCGGAACGACGCGGATGCTGCCCTCCCAGTGCTCGGGGGCGTCGCCGACCTCTCTGAGATCGTCGAGGCTCAGAGGCCGGACCTGATCGTCCTCGCAGAAGGCAACGGGTCGGAGAAAGCGCTGGAGTCCCTGCTGGACGTGGCCTCGAGCGGTTTCAGGGTCATCGGCGTCACGCACTTTTTCGAGCACGCCTTCGGCTGGGTTCCCCTCCAGCACCTGACATCCGGCTGGTTCATGAGCATCCTGCACCTCCACCAGCGGACGTACAGCCGGTTCGCAAAACGCGTCTTCGACATCGTCGTCGCCGGTCTGGGGATGCTGTTCGCGGCGCCGCTCGTGCCGTTCATAGTCCTCTTCGTGCGCCGAACTCCAGGGCGGATCATCTATCGACAGGTACGAGTCGGAGAGAGCGGCAGACTATTCACGATGTTCAAGTTCCGGACGATGGACGAGGACGCCGAGGCGCCCGGAACTCCCGTCTACGCCGAAGAGAACGACACGCGCGTGACTCCCTCGGGCAGAGTGCTTCGGAGGACCCACCTCGACGAGCTCCCCCAGCTCTGGAATGTGCTCAAGGGTGAGATGTCGATCGTCGGCCCGCGCCCGGAACGCCCGGAGTTCGTGCGCATCCTCGAGACGACGGTTCCCTTTCAGGCCCGCCGTGTGTTGATCAAGCCGGGCATCACCGGCTGGGCCCAGCTGCGGTGCGACTACGCCTCCGATTCCGAGAGTGCCGCGGACCGACTCTCCTACGACCTCTGGTACCTGCGCAACCGCAACGTCGTCGTCGACCTGGCGATCTGCTTCGAGACCGTTCTCTCGCTGCTCCCGCGATCCGGGCGCTAGCGCTTCGCCGCCGTACAATCAGGGCATGGCCGAGGGTGACCGCAGCGAGAACGTC
>Ga0134080_10000736_pt1 | contig 10855 bp, 13 predicted proteins | sample 15_taG_9_FD_94469 | JGI IMG/M metagenome (GOLD analysis project Ga0134080, IMG submission 94469) | Grasslands soil microbial communities from the Angelo Coastal Reserve, California, USA - 15_D_Met_40cm_2_24_1 metaG | ecosystem: Environmental > Terrestrial > Soil > Grasslands ...
ATCAAATGCTGGAGAACGAGCTCGGCCCGTCTTGAGATTGATACAGCGATGAGATGGCTCGCGCGTGCTAACGTCGAGGCGAGGTCAACGTATGGGCACGTTCTTCGCCGAGGTTCATCTTGCCTCACCGTCACGGCCCGATCGGCGCGAATCCGTCAAGCTGCTGGTCGACAGCGGTTCGATGGACACGTGGGTCTCTGCGGGCGCGCTTCGTGATCTCGGCCTCCAGCCCTCGGAGCGTCGGCGCGTCCTCACCATCGGAGGGAAGAGCCACCGAACGTGGAGCCAAACGACCTCGAAGTCCTGGGCGCCTACACCCTCGAAGGATTCGGGCTGGGGATCGACCCCATCCAGCGTCGCCTCATTCCCGGCATCCTTTACGGCGCGTAGCTCTCACGCTCAGCCCTTCACCTGCACGCCGGCGAGCCGCTCCAGCACCTTGACGACGGCGAGGCCGTCTTCCTTGTTGAGACCGGCCGCGCGCGCCATCTGGTAGAGCTGCTGGGTGAGGTTCGCCAGCAGCAGCGGCACGCCGAGCTGCTTGGCGAACGCCGTCTCCAGCTCCTGATCCTTGTAAGTGATATCCACGGTGCCGCCCGGCGAGAAGTCGCGCGCGAGGATCTTCGGCACGCCCGTCTCGAACGCGTAGCTGGTGCCGGTGCTGACGCGCACCACGTCGTAGATCGTCCGCGGATCGAGCCCCGCCTTGACGCCCATCACGAGCGCCTCGGCCACCGCCACGCGGTTGACCTGGATCAGCATGTTGTTGACGAGCTTCATGGCCAGGCCCTGGCCGAGGGCACCGACGTGGAAGAGCTTCGTGCCCATGGCGGCGAAGAGGTCGCGGCATTTCTCGAAGGTGGCCGCATCACCGCCGGCGATGATCGAGAGCTCGCCGGAGGCCGCGCGCTCGGTGCCGCCGCTCACCGGCGCGTCCAGCGTCGCCACGCCGCGCGCCGACAGCTGCTCGGCCAGGCGCCGCAGGGCGAACGGGTCGATCGTGCTCATGCAGATCACGATGTGGCCGCGCGCGGCGCTCTTGATGATCCCGCGCTCGCCGGCGATGACCGATTCCGCCTGGGCGGTGGTCTCCACCATGACAATCGTCCGCTCGGTGCCCGCGGCCACCTGCTCCGGCGAGTCGACGACCCTGGCGCCGCGCTCGCGCAGCCGCCCTACCTTGGCCGGATCGATGTCGTGGACGACCAGCGCGAAGCCGCCCTGGACGAGGTTGAGCGCCATCGGCCGCCCCATGTTGCCGAGCCCGATGAATCCAACCGGTCCCGCCATGTCGTTCTCCTGTCGCTAGCGCGGCGGCGGAGGCGGCGGAGGCGGTGCGGCGGCGGGGACCCACACCCATTGCCACGCGTGTCGCACGCCGTCGCCGAACAGCAGATACCGGCCATCGGCGTAGACGACTTCACGCTGGAACGGTGGGGGCTCGGATCGCGCGTAGCCCGGCGCCTGCTGATAGATCCCCGGCGACGTCGAGTAGACCGGCTGGACATAGGCCGCGGATGGCGCCTCGACGACCGGCGGATACGCGGCCGGCGGCGGCGGCGGCGCCAGCGCCCAAAGCGGAGCCGTCGCGATGGTGACCGCGCCGAGTGCGAGGCCGCCGATGAGCGCCGCGGGCCACCACCAGCCGCCGTGGCCGCCGTGATGACCGTGGTGCCAGCCTCCACCGGCCCACACGGGGCCGGGAAGAATCGTCGCCGCGATCACGAGGAAGATCGCGAGGAGCGCGAGTGCTCGCTTCATGGGCGTCCTCCTGGGCGGCAGCATATCAAAAGAAGAACGTCAGGTTCTTCGCGAGCAGCACGCTCTGGTCCAGGACGATCTTGCGGCGCGCGATCCTCAAGCTTCCGTTCACCCGGCGCAGCAGGTCTTCGCGCTTGCCGACGAGGACGTCGGTTTCCGTCTCGACGCGGTTGCGGTAGACGAGGAACCGGCTCTTGACCGCAACCTCGGTGGGAGCGGGGCCGTCGGGGCTCGCGCGAAGGATCTGCACGTTCGAGATCATGTGACAGATCCGCGAGGGCGGCTCCTCCGCCCAGTGGATGCCGGTGAGGATCTGCTGCACGCGGCGGGCGAGCGTGTCCTTGCCCTCGTCGAACCAGCTGACATCGGTCCCCTCGCGCGTGAACTCCCGCTCGCTCTCGTCGTGCGGCACGTTGCGCCGGATCGGCATGAAGTAACGAACGTCGTCGGTGAAGAGGTCGAGCCACTCCTTGTACCGGCGCTCGTCGAGCAGCTCGGCCTCGCGATACAGGAACTCTTCGACCTCGCTCTTGAGGAGCAGCCGCTCGAGGTCGCTCACGCCAGGTCGTTCCACGTCGCGGCTTCCATGAACTGCCGCCAGCGCCGGTAGAACCCGCGCTGGTTGTGTTCGCTCGCGTTGGCCGCGGTGACGTCGGTGATCGCGCCCGGCAGCTTCAACCCGTGGTCCTCGAACGCGCGCGTCGAGCGACCGAGGCCCATCTCGTAGTTGTAGGGATGCTGCCGCGCGATGGTGCCGCGGCTGGCCTTGTGGGCGTAGTTCCAGTTTTCCATGTCGTCCTGCTCGGTCAGTCCCGACGGGCCGGAGTAACGGATGTAGTAGTGTCGCAGGAAGTCCTTCACCTCCGCCGGCGCGTCGGCGTCGACGAAGTACCAGCGCCAGACCTCGGTCTGGTGCGGGCCGCGCGGATGCCAGACGGCCAGCGTGCGCGGCTGCCGCGCCAGCGGCGACGTGTTGGGGAACATCGTGCCGGGCCCGCCGAAGAGCCGCCAGTGCTCGCCGCGCCGGCGCCTGCGCTCCTCCTCGCAGCGGCGAAAGTACTCCGCCGCCACCGGCGCGTCCTGATAGGCGGGCGCCAGCGGCGCGTCGTGAGCGCGCAGGAATGCGATCATCGAGTGGCCGAGCTCGGGAAACGACACGTCCAGCCACCGCGCCTGGTTGCGCTCGGCCATGTCGCGGCGGCCCTTGCCGCTCGGGCCGATGCCCACCATGTCCACCGAGCGGTGGCTCACGCCGTGATAGCGGTCGCCGGAAAAGTTCTCGGCCGGAAACTTCCAGTTACACGGGATGAGCCACTTGTGGATCCCGCCGATCGCCTCGGTGCCGCCCTCGCGCCCGTCCCACGCGTCGAGCAGGAGGTCGAGGTAGAGCTTGTAGCCGCCCACGTAGTCGAGGAAGGACGGCGCCGCCGCGTCCCACGCCGCCCAGATCGTGCCCTTGTAATTCTCCATCCGGGCGACTTCGATGAGGCCCCACTTCGACTTGTCGAGCTGCTCGCCGTACGCGTCCTTGCCGAACGGGACGCCGACGAGCGCGCCGTCGGTCGCGTAGGTCCAGCCGTGGTACGGGCACATGAGCTCGAGGGTGTTACCCTCGTCGTAGCGGCAGACCTTCATGCCGCGGTGCCGGCACGAGTTCAGGAAGACGTGGATCCGTCCCGTCCGGTCGCGGCACAGGATGACCGACTCCTCGCCCATCGACGACACGAGGAAGTCGCCGGGCCTGGGGATCTGGCTCTCGTGGCCGATGAAGAGCCAGGCGCGCGCGAAGATCTGCTCCTGCTCCCGCCGGTAGATCTCCTCGTTCACGAAGATTTCCCGGCTGATGATTCCCCTGTCGACGTCGACCAGGCCGTTGAGACCGTTCAGCATCGTGGTCCTCCCGCGTTCCGACAGCGCGCTGAACGATAGCGCCGCGCGGGGCCGGGCGCAAACGGGGAGTCCGCCGGCCGGCCGCTCATGCCTTCGCCAGAGTCCGGATTGCGGATGTTGCCCGATCACGCCCGTCCGCAGCTCCCGGCGGATGCCCATGGCAACGGTCACGACACCCGCCAGCAGGAACACGATGAAACCGGCAAACAGCAGATCGAGCCGGTTCTCGTCACTCACCCGAGCGGCCCCATGAACCGACAGCTTATACTCACCGAAGGAGGTGACGGCATGCAGATCCGTCTGACACGCGACCTGGAGGCGGAACGCCGCGCGGCGCCCGGTCCGATGAGCGTCGATGCGTTCCTCGCCCGCTTCCCCGAAGTCCCCCGCGACGTGCGCGACGAGCCGGTGATGGCCGAGTTCGTCCGGGCGTTCGGCGCCCAGCTCGAGGTCGCCCAGAAGCCGTCACCGTGCGTGGCGCGCGCGGGCGGCGGGGATGCCGAGCATCATTTCTACACGCGCCTGGTCAACGACCTCGCCATCTACGGCCTCGGCCTCGCCAGGCGTGAGCGCACGCTCCAGCGTCTCGAGCGCCTCCTCGCCGACTACCGCGCTCAGCCGGCCACCTTCGCCTGCACCCTGGTCCCTCGACAGGGTCCCGACGCGCCGCGCGCGGGGTGCCGGTAGCGAGCTTCATCGACCCCCACGGCGCCGCTCCGTAACACGTCCTTCGCGCTCTTCTGGTGCTCGCGGGTGCTGTCCACGCTCGCGCTGCACATGCAGAACGTCGCGGTGGGATGGCAGCTCTACAGCCTCACCGGCAGCGCGCTCGACCTCGGCCTCGTCGGCCTCGTGCAGTTCGTCCCGACCATCGCGCTGACGCTCGTCGTCGGACAGGTGGCGGACCGCTGTGATCGCCGCCTCGTCGTCGTGGTGTGTCACGCGACCGAGGCGTGCGCCACCGCCGCGCTGGCGCTCGGCAGTCTCGGCGGCTGGCTGGGCCGCGACGGCATCCTCGGGATGGTCGCGATCCTCGGCGCCGCGCGCGCGTTCGAGAATCCCTCCCGCGCGGCGCTGGTGCCTCGCCTCGTCCCGTTCGCGCTGATCCCGCGCGCCATCGCGAGCGTGACGTCCGCAGGCCAGACGGCCCGCATCGTCGGCCCGGCCCTCGGCGGCGTGCTCTATGGCCTCGGGCCGACCGCCGTCTACGCGACGGTCGCCGCGCTGTACCTCCTGGCCGCGGCGCTCGTCGGGCTCGTCCACGCGGTGCAGCCCGCGCACGAGCCCGAGGAGATGACTCCGGCCTCGCTCTTCTCGGGGATGACCTTCATCCTTCGCGAGCGGCTGCTCCTGGGCTTGTTGTCGCTGGACCTCTTCGCGGTGCTGCTCGGCGGCGCCACCGCGCTGCTGCCGATCTACGCTCGCGACATCCTCGACACGGGCCCCTGGGGGCTCGGACTGCTGCGGGCGGCGCCGGCCTGCGGCGCGCTCGCGATGTCCGTGGCGCTGACGCGCCGTCCGGTCGAGCGCCACGCCGGGCCGGTGCTGTTCGGGGGCGTCCTCGTGTTCGGCGTCGCCACCGTGGTCTTCGGCGCCTCCACCCGCCTGCCGCTGTCACTGGCGGCGCTCACGGTGCTCGGCGCGTCGGATCTGCTCAGCGTCGTCATTCGACACTCGCTGGTGCAGATTCGCACGCCCGACAGCATGCGCGGCCGCGTGAGCGCCGCGCACTCGTTGACCACCGGCACCTCGAACCAGCTGGGAGAGTTCGAGTCGGGTCTGCTCGCCGCCCTGTTCGGTCCCGTCGCGGCGGTCCTGATCGGCGGGATCGGCACGATCGTCGTGGCCGCCGTGTGGATGCGGCGCTTCCCCGAGCTTCGTCGGTTCCACCTGGTGTAGTCTCGGCGGACCACACGAGACCACATCACGCTTTTGGTCCAAGGAGGTCCCTCATGAAAAAACTCGCCGTGCTCGTCCAGCTCGCAGGAGTGCTGCTGCTGAGCGGCTGTGCCATCGGCAATCGCTACGCCTACCAGACGGTCGTGGCGAGCCCGCAGGTCTCGGGCACCACCGCGGTGAGCATCGCGACCTACGACCAGCGCGAGTACGTGCGCTCGGGAACCAAGGACCCGCAGTTCGTCGGCCTGCAGCGAGGCGGCTACGGCAACCCCTTCGACGTACGCACCGAGGGCGACGGGCCCCTGGCAGACGCCATGACCACCGCCCTCGTCAACACGCTGGCGAAGAAAGGGTTCCGCGCCCAGCCCGTCGTGGTGGCCCACTCGGTGACGCCGGCGGAGGCGCGCCAGCGGGTGATCGGCGCGGGCGCCGAGCGCGCGGTCTTGCTGACGCTGCAGGAATGGAAGAGCGACACCGCGGTGAGAGTCGGGCTGAGCTATGACGTCACCATGACCGTGCTCGATCGGAGCGGGACTGTCCTGGCCGAGAAGCGGCTCGAGGGCCGGGACAACCTCGGCGGGGCGACGCTGCCCTCCCGGGTCGGCGACATGGTGGCCAGCGCGTTCAAGATGAAGCTGGAGCAGCTGCTCGACGACCCGGCCGTCGCGGCCGCTCTGCGCGGAGGCTCCTAGCTCGGGAAGAGCTGATTCACCAGCTCGCGGACCTTCTCGTCGGCCTTGATGAACTTTTTGTCGACCCGCCCGCCACCCATCAGAGCGTCGTACGTCGCCTTGCCGACTTCGTTGCCGTCCCTGGACACGGTCATCTCCGCGTACGCCATGTACATCGCGAGGTCCCACCGCCAGTTGGCGCTGTACGTCGTCAGCAGCGGACACGCGGTGATGCCCGCGCCGGGATCGAGCACCCGCACGCTCAAGCCCTTGCTCTCGAGCGCCTGCTTGTACGCCTCGAGGAAGCTCTCACGGACGCTCTTGTTCTCCCGGACGCAGATCTCCCGGGTGCCCAGGGCCGCGGGCGTGACGGGCTTGACGTTCTGCGCGATCGAGCACGCGGCGAGCACCACCACCAGCAGCAGCCAGATCGCTCGTTTGCCGTTCTGCATCGACCGGCTCCTGACTGGGCAGTTCGTGATCGGCTGCATCTTCGGCACGGCTAGCGACTGACCAGCGCTGCGGGGCCGACGTCGCGCAAGATCACGTCGGATCGGGACTTTCCATTTCGGCACGCCCGTTGCCTCATCTGTTCCCTGCGTGACCACCACGCGGCGATCACCTGGGGCCGACGACATGGTCGAACGAGTGGTCAAGACGACGAGGTCGGGCTGGTGGGCGCTCGGCGCCGCGGTCGCGGTGGGATGCGCAGTGTTCCTGCTCTTCCGCCGGCAGCGCTCTCAGCGCACCGATTCGGATGCCTATGAAGAGTGGTGGCGACGTCGGGAACGTATTCGCGCCAACGGCGACCAGAATCCTCAACTCTTCGTCTGAGTCCCCCCAGGGGATGGGCACATGGGAACTCGCAAGCGCATCTTGATCGTCGACGACGAGCCGAGGATCCTCGACATCCTCAACGAGTTCTTCAGGACGCGTTACGAAGTCGTGACTGCCAGCAATCCGGCCCAGGGATTGTTCATCGCGAGTCACCGCCGGTTCGACGTCATTCTTCTCGATATCAACATGCCGGGTATGAGCGGGCTCGAGATGGCGGCCGCGATTCGCGCCCACGGAAATACTGCGGCCATACTGTTCATGACCGGCTATCCGTCACGGCAAAACGCCGATGAGGCCCGCAAGCTCGGCGCCGTCGCGTGCCTCGACAAGCCGACCAACCTTCTCCACCTCGACGAGCTGATTTCTCGCACCACCCATCGCCAGAGCGCCCCATCGTAGCGAATCTCTGAGCGTCTCATCGGTCTCTCACACCAGCAGCGCGAGAGGCTCCTCGATCAGATCGGCGAGGGCGCCCAGGAACCGGGCGCCGCGCGCGCCGTCGAGCGCCCGGTGGTCGCAGGAGAGCGTCAGCACCATCGTCGGCTGAACCGCCGGCTGGCCGTTGACGGCGACGACACGATCGGCGATGCGGCCGACGGCGAGGATGGCAGCCTGGGGTGGATTGACGATGGCGTTGAAGGCGTCGACGCCGAACATGCCGAGGTTGCTGATGGTGAACGTGCCGCCCTGGATGTCGGCGGGGCGCAGCTTGCCCGCCTGGGCGCGGGACACGAGATCCTCACGGCGGGGCGCGAGCTCCGCGAGCGTCAGCGTATCGGCGCGGTGGAGGACGGGAACGACGAGGCCGTCGTCGATGGCCACGGCGAGGCCGACGTTGACGTCGGCGTGCTGGACGATCGTGCCGTCCTTCCACGAGACGTTCACGCGCGGATGCTGGGCGATGGCCGCGGCGACCAGTCGCACGAGCAGGTCCGTGTAGGTGATGTGGGCGCCGGTCTGCTTGCGCGCCTGCTGCAGCCACGACGCCAGGCGACGCACGTTTGCCTCGCGCACCAGATAGAAGTGGGGCGCCGTGGTCCAGCTCGACGTCATACGCTCGGCCATGATGCGCCAGACGTTGCCGACGCCCTGCGCGGCGGGTGCGCTCGCCGCCGCGGCGACCGCCGGCGCCTTCGCCGCCGCGACGTCGCCGGCGAGGACGGCGCCGCCGGGGCCGGAGCCGCGCACCACGCGAAGATCGACGCCGCGCTCCGCGGCGAGACGGCGCGCCTTGGGCGACGCGGCGGTGAGTCGCGCGGCCGGCGCGCGTGCGGCGGCCCCGTTGCCGGCCGGTGTTTTCTGGCGCTCGACGTAGGCGAGAACGTCCGCCTTCTCGACACGTCCGCTCGGCGTCGTGATCCGCGTGAGATCGACGCCGTGCTGCTCGGCGAGCTTGCGGGCGAGCGGCGAGGCCTTCACGGTCGCCGCGGCCGCGGGCGTCGACGCAACGGCGCCGGCCGCCCGCGGCGGCGCCGCTGAAGCCCCCCCTTCGCCCGCGGCGAAGATCAGCGCGATCGTCCTGCCCACCGGCACCACGTCGCCCACGCGCGCCGTGACGTCGCGCAGCACGCCGGAGGCCGGCGCCTCGACCTCGACCGTGACCTTGTCGGTCTCGATCTCGAGAAGCGGCTCGCCCTTCTGCACCGTGTCGCCCGGCGACTTGATCCAGCGCAAGACCTTGCCGGTCTCCTGCGCCAGCTCGAGCGCGGGCATGATGACGGTGGTCGGCATCAGCGTCAGCCCGGGAGGCCCGTGAAGACCTCGCGGGCCACGCCCAGCGCCCGCCCGATCCCCGCGGCGTCGACGTCCAGATGGGTGACGGCGCGGATCGTGTGTGGGCCGAGCGCTCCCATACGGACGCCGTGGGCGAGCATGTGCTCCACCGCCTCCGCGGCGTTCGCGCTTGTCACGAAGAACACGATGTTGGTTTCGACCGTCGCGGGATCGAGCCTCACGCCGGGCAGCTGCGTCAGGCCCTCCGCGAGGCGGCGGGCGTTGGCGTGATCGTCGGCCAGGCGCTTGACGTGATGGCGGAGGGCGTAGACGCCGCCGGCGGCGATGATGCCCGCCTGGCGCATGGCGCCGCCCATCTGCTGCTTGCTGCGCCACGCCTCGTCGATGAACGCGCGGGAGCCGGCCATGGCGGCGCCGACCGGCGCGCCGAGGCCTTTGGTGAAATCGATCCATGCGGAGTCGAACGGCGCGGCGTACTCCCGCGCGGAGATGCCGCTGGCGACGACGGCGTTCATGAGACGCGCGCCGTCGAGGTGCGTCGAAAGCCCGTGGCCGCGGGCGACCGCCGTCACCTCATTGATGCGCGCGAGCGGCCACACCGAGCCGCCGCCGAGATTGCTCGTCTGCTCCACCCAGAGGAGCCGGCTCCGCGGGAAGTGACGGTGCGGCGGACGGACCGCGGCCTCGACGGCGGCCGCGTCGAACTGGCCGCGCGGCCGTCGATCGAGCGCATGTTGACGCCGGCCAGCGCGCCCGGCCCGCCGGTCTCGAAGTGGATCGGGTGAGCCGTGGCGTGCGCGATGACCTCTTCGCCGGGCCGCGCGTGCACGCGCAGCGCGATCTCGTTGCACATGGTGCCGGACGGCAGGAACACGGCGGCTTCCTTGCCCAGCAGCTCGGCCACCATCTCGCAGAGCAGGTTGACGGTCGGGTCCTCCATCTTCTGCTCGTCGCCGACCTCGGCCTCGCTCATGAAGCGGCGCATGTCGGCCGTCGGCCGCGTGACGGTGTCGCTGTAGAGATCGACGTCGATGCGCACCTTAGAACGCCCTCACGCCTTCCGACACAGCGCCTTCGCCGCCTCGAACACCGATTGCTCCGTGGGTACGGTGAGGTCCTCGAGCACCGGCGAGAACGGCACCGGCACGTCCATCGCGCCGATGCGCTTGACCGGCGCGTCCAGGAAGTAGAACGCGCCGTCCGCGATGACCGACGCGATCTCGGCGGTGACGCCGTAGCGCTCGTAGCCCTCGTCCACCACGATGGCGCGCGACGTCTTCTTGGCCGACTCGACCAGCGTCTCCTTGTCCAGCGGCCACGTCGTGCGCGGGTCGATCACCTCGGCGCTGATGCCGGCCGCGTCCAGGAGCTTGGCCGCGCCCAGCGCGACGGTGACCATGCTGCTGGTGGCCACGATGGTGACGTCGGTGCCGGCGCGCTTGACCTCCGCCACGCCGAACGGAATGGTGTAGTCCTCGGCGGGCACCGGGCCCTTCACGCGGTACATCATCTTGTCCTCGAAGATCACCACCGGGCTGTCGTCGCGGATGGCCGTCTTCATCAGGCCCTTGGCCTCGTACGGGCCCGAGGGCAGCGCCACCTTGAGGCCGGGAACGTGGCTGACCCACGCGTGCAGCGACTGCGAGTGCTGCGCGGCCGAGCGGCGCGTGGCGCCCAGCGTGGTGCGGAACACGATCGGCACCTTGATCTTGCCGCCCGACATGTAGTGCGCCTTGGCGGCCTGGTTGACCATCTGGTCCATGGTCAGCGTGATGAAGTCGCCGAACATCACGTCGACGATGGGCCGCATGCCCGTCATGGCGGCGCCGACCCCGATGCCCGCGTAGCCCGGCTCGGAGATCGGCGTGTCGATGATGCGGTCCGTGCCGAACTCCTGCACCAGCCCCACCAGCGTCTTGAACGGATGCCCGGCCTCCGCCACGTCCTCGCCGATCAGGAACACGCGCGGGTCCCGCCGCATCTCCTCGGCGATCGCCTCGCGCACCGCCTCGCCGTACGTCAGCTCGCGCACCGCCGTCTCAGTGGTCGCCATGCTCACAACC
>Ga0134080_10000741_pt1 | contig 10805 bp, 7 predicted proteins | sample 15_taG_9_FD_94469 | JGI IMG/M metagenome (GOLD analysis project Ga0134080, IMG submission 94469) | Grasslands soil microbial communities from the Angelo Coastal Reserve, California, USA - 15_D_Met_40cm_2_24_1 metaG | ecosystem: Environmental > Terrestrial > Soil > Grasslands ...
TCTAGCTCCCGTGACGGAATTTGGCGCCATCGTCCAGGGAGTAAAAGCCGGTGTGGATCTTTTCTTCCGCGGTCGCAAGGCCCCATCCCGCCGGCCGCATCAGGACGAGGAGATGTTTATTTAGCAGAGCGCTCCGCAGCATGACGATGGGCGCGGAAGCTGCTTGTTCTGCTCAACTCTCAGGCAAGGCGGCGTCACCTCAAGAAGGATCCTGAATGGTTACGCTCGTCCTGTTGGGACTCTTGTTCCTGCCATTCCTGATTTTCGGCGGGATCACGTCTATCATCTGGAAACGAAAACGCCGTGCCGTCCGGCGCTGGACCGCTATCTCCTACCTCATCGCAGCGGGCGTGCTTCTCCTTGGGGTAGGGCCGTATTTGGCCGCTTGGGCGCTCACACATGCCGGCACCCGGCCCCCCGATAAAGCCCTGAAAGAAACGCCGGCAGACTACGGGGTTCCGTACGAGGACATCGTTTTGGAAGCCCGAGACTCGGTGCGCCTCAGCGGCTGGTTTATTCCCCCCGCGGGGAGGAATGCGATCCTGCTTTGCACCCACGGCCTGTTCCGCAACCGTGTGGAGATGCTGTCGCGGGCTATGGCCGCCTGCAGAGCAGGTTATGGAGCGCTGCTGTACGATTCGCGCTCTCATGGCGCGAGTGACAAGGGACTCATCTCGCTGGGCTACCATGAGAGAAACGACGTTCTGGGAGCTATCCAATACATCCAGCGCCGGTACCAGGATGCTCCGGAGCGGCCCAGGATCGTTCTCCTCGGCATCTCCATGGGAGCCGTGGCCACGCTGGAGGCGGCCGCAGAAACCAGGAATTACTCCGCCCTGATCCTCGACAGTCCGTTCTCCAGCCTGCGTCAGACGGTCGTGGACCATTCATGGCTCTTGCTCAAGATGCCTCGCTATCCCTTCCCATCTTTGTTTCTTTTCTGGCTCGAGCAGTTTGCGGGATTTGACCCGGATCTGGTCGATGCGCATGCGGCGCTCCAGCGCGCGCAGCCCGTCCCGACTCTGATAATCGCCAGTGAAGGCGATGAAAGAATGAGCGCCAGTGTGGCCCGGGCGCTCTATGAAGAGGCCAAGTCTTCAACACGAAGGCTGAAGGTTTTTGGGAAGGACGTAAGCCACGGGGCCGCCGCGCGCAAGCATCCCGACGAGTATGCCGCTCTGTTGATCGGGTTCCTGGATACGGCTCTTGCCGAGAAGGCCGCGAGCGCGACTGCGCATCAACCTCTCACGCGGCCCACCGCAAAAGAAGACTACCCCAGGTAAACCCGGCCCCAAAACTCGCCATCAGGACCAGGTCCCCCCTTCGCACCCGATTGCGCTCACAGGCTTCGCTCAAGCCTATGGGGATGGTTGCGGCCGTAGTATTGGCGTAGCGGTCGATATTGAGCACTACTTTGGATTTATCCAGCCCCATACGTTCCACGGCCGCATCGACAATTCTCGAGTTGGCCTGATGAGGGACGTAGAGAACGACATCGGAGGCGCAAAAATTGTTTCGTTTCAGAATCTCAAGGGACACCTCTGCCATGCCCACTACCGCATACTTGAAAACCGCCCTGCCGTCCTGATGGACATAGTGCATTTTCTTTTGCACCGTTTCATGGGTGGGGGGATTGAGGCTTCCGCCTCCAGGCATGTACAGGTACTTGCCTCCGGAACCATCCGAACGCAGGATGAAATCCAGGATCCCCTCCTCCCCGGGCGAGGTGGGTTCTACCAGCGCCACGCCCGCCCCGTCCCCGAACAGCACATAGGTGTTTCGGTCCTGAGGATTGAGGATGGAGGTCATCACGTCCGCGCCTGCTACCAGCACTTTCCGATGCGCTCCCGAGTGCACAAACTGAACGGCCGCTGCCAGGGCGTAAACAAAGCCTGTGCAGGCGCCCGAGAGATCAAAGCCCCATGCGTTCCGCGCCCCGATTTTTTCCTGGAGAATGCAGGCGGTGGAAGGGAAGAACATGTCCGGCGTGACTGTCGCGACAATGATGCAGTCAATCTCCGAAGCCGAAATACCACGCCGCTCGAGCAGCCTTCGGCTCGCTTCCGCCGCCAGATCGGAGGTGGCGACGCCCTTTTCGACCATGTGACGCTGCCGGATACCGGTACGCGTGCGGATCCATTCATCGGAGGTATCCAGGAATTTTTCCAGGTCTTCGTTGGTGACGACCTTTTTCGGAACGTAATGCGCTGTCGCCGTGATTTTCGCGTTGTACAAGAGGTCCCTCCTGATCTCCAAAATGAAAAATGACAAATGACCAATGAGAAATGACAAATTGCACGCGGGCAGATCTTTATCATCCTCCATTTGTCATCATTTGTCATTTCTCATTGGTCATTTGTGACGACAGTCTAAGAAAATTCGTGCAATTCGTGAAATCCGTGGCAAGTCTTTCGGACGTCAGCTCTTTTCAAGAGACCCTTCCGCGACTAACGGTTTACGCCATGAGGGTGCAATTAGAAGTGCGACTCAGTTTCTGCCACGGGATGCGCGCAAGAGACGGACAAATGACGAGTGCGATATGAAGTGCGGCGACTTGTCGCCGCTTTCCTGCTGACGCCCGGGCCATAGCGCCGACAAGTCGCCGCACTCCAAAAGAGCTGTGATTGTCTGACCGAAGCGGAACCTGAGGCGAGCCGCACTTCTAATTGCCCCCTACGCATGAGGATGACTTGCCGGCTGTGGAGGTGTAGAAGCACTCTTCTGACATTCGTGGCCAGGCAACAAGTCCGTGCAATCCCCATCGCGGAGAAACAAACTGCTCCAGCGGTTCACGCCCCCATCATGAGCTGATCGATGCGACGCAAGCGCTCTGCCGCCCGTTGGGCAAGCTCATCACATTCACGCCGGCACGCTTCTGCAAACGCCCGGTCCTTGAACCCGGCAAGGTTGATGAGGACGTTGTATTGTGCCGCCTTAAGTGCGGCATAGGCCAGTTGCGCCCCGGCAGCGGCGTCGCTGAGGGCGTTGGGATTTCCGATACGAGCCATCTCCTCCAAACTGAAAAGGACCCCGGAAGCCACGCGGGCGGTGCGCAGCGGTGTTTCCGTGGCGTGGCGCGTGGCTTGCTCGATAGCCTCCTCGCGCGCCAGCTTCTGAGCGCCGGTTTCTTTGGGTAACTTCGTTGCATCGATCACGGCCTTGTAGGAAGCCGCATCCTCTTCCACCAAGCGGCAGAGCTCTTCCCTGGCACGGGTGAGATCCGCGTGAAGTTTCGTGACGCGCCCTTCTACGGATTCAAATTTTTTCTTTCCCTCCGTCAGCCCCGCAACCATTTCTCCCAGGGCAGCCCCCAGACCCCCGGCCAGCGCGGCGACGCTTCCTCCGCCCGGCACCGGGTCGGGAGAAGCTACTTTCGCGACAAATTCCTCGCTGGACGAAAGCCCGTCCTGGCTCAACCCCTCGGACAACCGGTTTTCGAGAACCTGGCGTGACGAGAAATTCTCCAGACGCAGGTAGTACTCCGCGCAAGCCGTCAGAGCGTTGTGAGGCACGAGGCCGACTATTTCGCTGGAGCCAACCGAAACCCCGTAGCGCGCAGCTTCCCTGCAGACCAGATCGAAGGCCCGGAAGACCGGAGTCCCTTCAAAATTCGTGAGATTCATCGAAACCTGGGCCTGGTTGCGCTCCTTTATTTCAAACCCCAGCGCCTTGACGTACCGCAGCCCCCCGCTGGAATGGCGGACGGCCTTTGCGATCGCCCGGGCCACTTTGACGTCCGGGGTATTCAGGTAGACGTTGTAGGCGATCAGCGGGAACCGCGCTCCCACAGCGGTCGCGCCGGCCGATGGGTGCACTTCGCAGGGCCCGAAGTCCGGCTTGCGCTCGGGGTTTGTCCGGATTTCTTCGCGAATTCCTTCGAACTCTCCCTTGCGCACGTAGGCGAGGTCCTGACGCGCCGGAATTCTGGCAGACTGCTCGTAGAGAAACACCGGAATCGAATAAAGCTCCGCGATCTGCTGCGCAACACGGACGGAGAGCTCCACGCATTCCAGCATGGTGATGCCCGAAATAGGAACGAAAGGGATCACGTCCGCGGCGCCCATCCGCGGGTGCTCGCCGCGGTGCTCGCGCAGGTCGATCAATTCCACGGCCTTTCCGACAGCCTCGATCACCCCGCGCGCGACGGCCTCGGGTTCACCGGCGACCGTAAGGACGCACCGGTTATGCGCGGGATCCATTTCGCGGTCCAGGAGCACGGCTCCTGGCTGCAGCGTGAGCGCGGCGGCCAGGGCATCGACGACTTCCCGGCGCCGTCCTTCGCTGAAATTGGGAACGCACTCCACGATCCGCTTCACGCTTCCTCCAACTTGTTTATGGCCGGGATCCCTCTCTTGATGGTGACGACGCAGTGGTTGACGCCGAAGAAGTACGGAAGCTCCCTGTAGTCTCCCACGTCCATCAGCACGATATCGGCCTGCTTCCCTTCTTCAATGCTGCCGAGGCGATCCGAAAGACCCAGGGAATACGCGCCGTTGATCGTTGCTGCGGTAATTGCCTCGGCGGGGGTCATTCCCATCTGGCTGCAGGCGATGGAAAGAATGAGTTGCATGTTCAGAGTGAAACAGGATCCCGGATTGAAATCCGTGCCCAGCGCCACGGGCACGCCCGCAGCGATCAGCTTACGCGCAGGCGGATAATGCCTCAGCCCCAGATTGAAGGCCGTGCCAGGAAGGAGTGTGGCAACCGTGCCCGCGCGCTTGAGCGCCTCGATGTCCTGGTCGTCGATCCACTCGAGGTGGTCTGCGCTGCGAGCACCGAGCTCCGCGGCCAGGCGCGCGCCGCCGCTGTGGCCCAACTCTTCGGCGTGAACGCGAAGGCCGAGCCCGGCTCTCTTTGCTGCCGTCAGAATTTCACGCCCTTCTTCAACCGTGAAATACCCATCGTCGCAGAAGACGTCACAATGCGAGGCCAGCCCGTCCTTGGAGATCCTGGGAATCATCTCCTCGATGATCTGCCGGACATACTCCTCTCTCGAGTTCTTGCGCTCTTCGGGAATGGCGTGAGCGCCCAAGAAGGTCGGCACCGTTTCCAACCGGCTCCTGTGTTTTAACTCTGCTATTGCCTCGAGTATCTTCAGCTCATCCTGCAGACTCAGCCCGTAGCCGCTCTTGGCCTCTATGGTCGTCGTGCCGTGCTCCAGGAAGCGGTAGAAGAAACGTTCCGCGGCCTGCACCAGCTGCGCCTGGCTCGCCGCCCGAACCTGTCGCACGCTGGCCTGGATTCCACCGCCGCTCGCGGCGATTTCCTGGTAGGTCTTGCCGAGGCATCGAAGTTCGTACTCCTGCGCTCGCGTGCCCGCGAAGATAGGGTGCGTGTGGCTGTCGACAAATCCGGGAAGGGCCAGAAGCTCCAGGCCCACTCCGCCTATTGTTTGACATTCCTCTCCCGGTTTGAGGACCGGAAGGTCTCTCGCGCGCCCCACCCACTGAATATGTTGTCCCCGGATGAGGATCGCCCCGTTCTCGACAATGCCGATATCCGCCATGGCAGGGCCACAGCGCGGCACGGGGCCGCCTCGGAGTGTCGCAACCTGAGCAATGTTTTTCAGGAGCAGCATGATGCTCCCCAGTTACGGCGCTCAAAGCCAAGTTTTAGCCACAGAGCCACGGAGACACAGAGAAAAATCTCTGTGTCTCCGTGGCTGTGGCCAAATCGGGTCGCGCAAATAACACCGGTTTCCCCTCAACGCAACCGGCGAAGGGCCAGAATCGCGATGTCATCATTAACTTCAGCCTTGCGCGTGAACTCGAGTATCGCCCGGTAGAGGCTTCTTGCAAATTCCCTTACGGGCTCGGACGAATGAAGATGGACGGATCTCACGAAACGTTCCTCATCATACATCTGGCCGTCGGGGTTCACGGCGTCGGTCACGCCATCACTGAAGAGAACCAGCAGGTCTCCCCGCATAATTTGAAACTGAAGTTCGTCGTAGTTCGTGCCTTGCAGGAGACCCAGCGGAACGCCGGAGGCAGCGAGGCGCGTGACCTCGCTTCCGCGCGCCAGACAGGGAAAGGGCATTCCGCCGTTGGCCAGGCGCGCCATTCCGTCCTTGAGATCGAGCGAAAGGTACGCGACAGCGATGTAATTGCTCAGGTGATACCGTGGCACCAGGCTCGCGTTCAGAAATGCGAGCGTCTCAGCGGGAGGTCTGGGACTTGCAAAGAGCGAGCGCATTTGCCCGCTGAAGACAGCTCCGTAGAGTGCCGCTGGAATCGATTTTCCGGAAACATCGCCGATGACGATCTGGAGTGTGTTCGTCGCGGGATTCCAGTCAAAATCAAAGAGGTCGCCCCCTACCTCCCGCGCGGGGTGATACTCGGCGGCCATTTCCCAGCCGTCCAATGATGGAAACTCGCGCGGGAGGATGTAACTCTGAATCTCCCGGGCGATCTCCAACTCTCGCGCCAGGCGCTCGCGCCGGATCAACTCCTTCCGGAAGCGCTCATTTTCGACGGCAAGCCGATACGCTTCCAGCCCCCGCTCGACCGTCATGAGTAGATCCGGCGGGTCCCAGGGTTTCACCATGTACCGAAAAACCTTGCAACTGTTGATCGCGTCCAGGAGGACCTCCACGTCCGTAAAGCCCGTGAGGATGATGCGGATCGCGTGCGGCAAGGGTTCCAGAGTCTGCCGCAGGAAGTCGATGCCGGTCATGTCCGGCATTCGCTGGTCGGCAACGATCACAGCGATGTCGCTTTCCTTCTCGACAAACTGAAGAGCTTCCCTGCCGCTGCTGGCAACCAGGACGGGATACCTGTTGACGAAGGTCCGCTGCAGCTTCTGCAGATTGGCCATTTCATCGTCGACGACAAGGATCTTGTGCTCCTGATTCAGCGAGATCATCGTCTCTGTCCGCACGCACGCGCTCCCGGCGAAAGTTCACCGGCGAAACCGGAGTATGTAAGAAACCACACATGAACACAGATCCGGGTTTATCTGTGTCCATCTGTACTACTAGCCGGAAAATTCTTCGCCGCTTGAAAAGGATTTTCTCCCGCGTTTTGCGCAGAGGCCCAAAGGGCCGACAGTGAATAGGCCCGGCCGTGAGGCCGGGATAAGATTCGGGAAGAATGATGAGCGCCAAAGGTGCGGCAGGCTTCTTGTGCCGGTCCTTCGGACCTCCATCTCCGCGTGAATTCGCGGTCCACGCCCTCACGGGGGTGGCTATTGACTGCCGGCTCTTCGAGCCTGGTCAGTAAGCTGATAGTTACGCGGATGCTGTAGGAAGTAGAAATCTCTGCGCTCTCGGCGTCTCTGCGGAGAGATCCGTTTTGGTTGCGGCTGGGCTGCACTGTGTTCATCGGTGGTTTCAATTTAAACGCGGACGTATTCAAAATCGAAAGGCTTGCCGTTGATCCCTTTTTCCGGAGGCGCGACCCAGGACGCGATTTTGCCCGGCTCGTAGACGGGCTTCATCAGGCTGCTCAGGAAGCTTCGATCCGACTCGTTGGGCAACCACTCATCCCGATGCCGTTCCCATTCTTCCTTGTCTGTCAGATGTCCATCCGGAGTGAAGTAAGCACCCGCATAGATGCCGATCCGGCGATTAAAGCGACGGCTCGGAATCTTCAGCCTGAGGGGGATCGAGGCGCGTTCAATGACCTTGTTCCACCGGTCGCAGCCCCGCTGGCAGTCCTCGATGTACGAGTCACGGAGCACTTCGTTCATGGCGTTGCGCAGCGGGACCTGCTTTTCCACGAGCTTGCCGTCTTCCATGACCATCATCGGGTAATGACCATCGAGGGCCTTGTGATCCTGGTAGGTGCCTTCCCGGTCGCGCCCCTTGAGGCTCGCGCCAAAATAGGCAGCCGCGTTGGAGGATATCTCGCCGCCGAAAAGGTCGGCGCTGACGCTGTACCAGAGGTTGACGTACTTCTGAATTGTCGGCAAGTCAATTCCTCCCAGCTGCCGGGCGTCCTCATTCGGGTCCTGTCGCATCAGCTCGCAGGTCCTCTGGGTTACGCGCTGCAACGCCGTTTCGCCCACAAACATGTGATGCGCTTCCTCGGTAAGCATGAACCTGGTGGTTCGCGCCAGGGGATCGAAGCCGCTTTCGCTCAAGGCGATCAGCTGGTACTTGCCGTCCCTGTCCGTGAACATGGTGAACATGAAGAAATCGAGCCAGTTTTCGATCGGCTGGTTGAACGCGCCCAGAATCCTGGGCTTGTCGGGGTCTCCGCTGCGCCGCTGGAGCAACTCCTCCGCTTCTTCCCTGCCGTCCCGGCCGAAGTATTTGTGGAGCAGGTACACCATGGCCCAGAGATGGCGGCCTTCCTCCACGTTCACCTGGAAGAGATTTCGCAGGTCGTACAGGCTGGGCGCCGTGTGGCCGAGCGATCGCTGCTGCTCCACGCTGGCGGGCTCGGTGTCCCCTTGGGTGACGATGATGCGCCGCAGGGCGTTGCGAAATTCGCCAGGGACCTCATTCCACACCGGCTGTCCTTCGAAATCACCGAAGGCGATCTTCTTATCCGAAGCGGGGGGAACCACGAAAATCCCCCAGCGATACTCGGGCATCCGCACATAGTCGAAATGGGCCCACCCGCTCGGTTCCACGGAGACTGCCGTCCGCAGGTATGCCGGGTTCTGCTGAAAGCCTTTGGGGCCCACTTCCATCCACCACTTCTGGAAGTTGGGCTGCCACGTTTCGAGCGCGCGCTGGAGCCCCCGGTCCTCGCCCAGATTTACATTGTTCGGAATCTTCTCACTCTGATCGGTCATAAGAAACTCTCTTTGTTGCCGGGGCCCGGAAAACTTCCCATTTGTTATTTTTCATTGGTCATTTGTCATTTGCCATTTGCCATTTGATCCCCTTCGAATCGCTCGCCTTTCCAAAAATGAAAAATGACCAATGACCAATGAAAAATGACAAATGAGCGAAGGCCGAGCGCTCCCGCTCGAGGGCCCCGGATCTGACCCCGCTAGTTATAGCTAAACAGCGACTTTTTCATCAAAATGCCCTTTGCGCTCTTCGCGTCTTCGCGGTTAATTCTGGCTCCGTAATGGGGTCAGACCCCTGGGTTCCTAGGTTCGCTTCCAGTCGAACACAGGCCGGGCCGGCTTGCCATAGAGTGTGAGCGCCCCATGCTCGCCCACGGCGTTCGGCCGCGCGAATATCCAATTCTGCCATGCCGAAAGGCGCCCGAAAATCTTTGTTTCGAGAGTCTCCGGACCCGCAAAACGCAAGCAGGCCTCCAGTCCCGTGAGAGCATCGGGAGACAAGCTGGCTCGTTCCTCGACGGCCAGGCGGATGGTCTCTTCATAATCGAGCTCGTCTACCGCAAGAGTTACGATCCCGGCTCCTTCCGCTTCCTGCGCGGAGAAAGTCCGGCTCCGGGCTTCCCGCACTCGCTCCGGCCGGCCTGCGAGCCGGCTCTCCAATCGAGACAGGCCGTTGCTCATCGGCAAAAGACCCTCGTTGAGAGCGGTCGTAACTACACGCAAATCCCCCTGCGGTGCATCCAACATGTAGGACCGGTCCGCCGCAAGCGCCAGTTCCAGAAGGCTGCCGGCAAAACAGGAGCCGGGTTCGATCAGGGCGAACACCGTGCGCGAGGTGAGGTCCAGCCGCTTCAGCGCGCGTTTCATCAGCAGGATAATTTCCCGAATCCGCCAATCTTCAGAAAACTTCGCCAGGCTTTCGTCCGCGCGACGGACCGCTTCCGGATCCCCCTGGGACTTGAGGATCAATACCGCTGTGTCCGGTTCGTTGAAACGAAGGTGGAGCAGGGCGTTATCGATTTCACGAAAGAGACGCAGAGGCCAGAAGCCGGCCCCTGCGGCCCCAATTGCGGCAAGGGTGCCGGGCAGTTCCCCTTGCGGACCCTTTACCAGCAGGGTCGCAGTCCGGAGCTTCCGATCCAGCGTCAGCGTCGCGTAGCGGTAACGGACCTCGCTTTCTGAAACTCCGGGCTCCAAGGGTTCCAGCGGGATTCCCGCCCCGTCGCGCGGGGGTGTCTTGGTTGCCCATTCCCTGGCGCGCTGCATCACGATCTCGCCGAACTTGCTGCGCGGAGCCAGGACATCGACCAGACCCCATTCCAGAGCGCGTTGTCCTCTGATTCCCTCCGCAAGCGTGCAGAACACATCCGCGCGGTCCCGCCGGACTTTTCTTTTGTCCACCAGGCGCGTCAGACCGCCCGTCCCTGGCAGCACGCCCAGCAGGGGGACCTCCGGGAGACTTACCGCGCTCTTGCCGTCGTCCACGAGAATGATCTCGTCGCAGGCCAGTGCCAGCTCGTAACCCCCGCCGGCCGTTGTCCCATTGCATGCAGCAATGTAATGCTGGCCGCCGTTCGCGCTGGCGTCTTCCATGGCGAGACGTGTCTCATTGGTAAACTTGCAGAAGTTGACCTTGAAGGAATGCCCGCTGCTGCCGAGCATGAAGATGTTTGCGCCGGCGCTGAAGATGGCGCTCTTTCCGCTTCTCAAAACGACGGCCTTCACTTCCGGATGCTCGAAACGCAGGCGCTCGACCGCATCGGCCAGCTCGATGTCAACGCCGAGATCGTAGGAGTTCAGCTTGAGCTTGTAGTCGGGCCGGAGGGGCTCATCCTCGCGCACGTCCATGATCAGATGGGCGATCTCTCCCTCGATCTCGAGCTTCCAATGTCGATACTTTTCCGGCGACGTCTCGAAACGGATCATGATGGACCTCGAAAAACTATTCTACGCGGATTCTTCGTGTCTTTTGGCTCTTTTTCCGCCCGCGACCTCCCGCGCACCCCTCGCCAACCGCGCAACAAGGTCATCAGTTCGTGGCACGGGCGTCCCGCCCGTGGGAA
>Ga0134080_10000747_pt1 | contig 10775 bp, 9 predicted proteins | sample 15_taG_9_FD_94469 | JGI IMG/M metagenome (GOLD analysis project Ga0134080, IMG submission 94469) | Grasslands soil microbial communities from the Angelo Coastal Reserve, California, USA - 15_D_Met_40cm_2_24_1 metaG | ecosystem: Environmental > Terrestrial > Soil > Grasslands ...
GCGACGGCGTGGACGGCAACAATCGATAAGGTATTGGACCAGTCCAGGCGCGGCCTTGCAGCAGATTCCAGCATCCTCCCCTCCCATGTCGGCGCAACATGCGCCATCAAGGTTAATTATCGGATAACTGGCCGCCGGCTTTTGTAAAGGAAAGGTAAAACCTCGGTCGGCAGGTTTGGAGTTCAGGCTTTAGCCTGCTCGGGCGCCTTTGTTTGGAGTTCAGCCTTCAGGCTGCACTGACCCTGGGCAGGCTAAAGCCTGAACTCCAAACCTACTGCAGCTCGGCGATCAACGCCTTCCAAGACCGGAGCTCGCGGGCGGGAGCGACGAGAGGGGCAAGGCGCCGGCACCTGGCCTTCAGTTCAGCGTAAAACTCCCGATCCATCTCCGCTCGATGAAGTAAAGCCGCCAAGGCCGGGGCATCCCCGACCGGGAAATAGCCCGGATAGTCCTCCCCGAGTATCCCGATGGATCCGGGAATGAACGAGCTCACTACGGGAACAGAGGCGGCGAGGGCCTCCGAGATGACGTTGGCGCCCCCCTCGAGCTTCGACGTGAGAACGAGCAACCGGCTGCGCCGGAGACACCGGAAAGCCTGCCAGCGAGGGCGCTCGCCCAACCATTTGTAGCGGGGATTCCGCTTCTCCTCGATCTTCGCCTGGCCTGTCATCTCCTCGCTCAGGGCCGCCCCGATTTGAAGCACCTGCACGCGTGAGGTCTCCGGGAGGAGATGCGCGGCCTTCGCGGTCCGAAAGGGATCCTTTACCGGGCGGAGGTGTCCGAGCACGCACACCTCAAAGACGTCTCTCTTCGGGCGCACCCGTCGCGCCCCGGCCGGCAATTGGGCGGACTGGTGGATGACCCGCGCCCGGGAGCGGAGGTGTTCCGGTAGCTGACGGACGCCGAGGGGTTGCAAAACGACCAGCCGTGTGGCCCACTCCAAAGACCGCCGGGCTTGAAGACTGTTGTGCAGGTCCTGATAGAGATCCGTGCCGGTCAGGGCGACTATGAGAGGCAGCTGGGGATGGCGTTTCCGGAAGCGCGCGGCGGAATCGAAGCTGCGACGCGCATGCAGCGCGATCAGGACATCACAGGCAGCGCCGTCGTACTCTTCCTGCACCGCTACCCGGTGCCCGAGCTGGCGCAGGATGCGAGCCCAGCGCACGGCGGTGACCCGGTTGCCCCGGGTCGATCCCAGTGGCGCCGGGGTAACGAGAAGGATTCTCACACGCTGTCACCACGAAGACGCAAAGACGCGAAGAATCGCGAACAGTGGCGCGAAGCTTCACAAAGAATCTTTCGCGCAGGTGCGAAACCCGGCCCAGACATCACGGCGGTGTGGCTCATAAAAATTGCGCCATGTGTTCCGGATGAGCCGGGACCGTGTGGTCCAGCAGCCGCCGCGCAGCACTTTGTGGGTGTAGAACCAGGGTTCGGAGTATTCCTTGTAGGGATCCACCACGAACCCGGGATACGGCCCGAAGCCGGTGCCGGTCCATTCCCACACGTTTCCGATCATCTGCCTGCAGCCGAAACGGCTATCGCCCTCGGGAAATGCGGCGACATCCACGCACCCGGCGCCTGAACCTCCTGCCCAATCCAGGCAGGCGCGCTCGGTTGCCGGAGGCTCGTCCCCCCAGGGGAAGCGCCGTTTTCGCCCGTCAACAGGATCCCAGCCGGCGGCCATCTCCCACTCCGCCTCTGTGGGAAGTCTTCTTCCGGCCCAGCGGCAGTAAGCCTCGGCTTCGTACCAGTTGACGTGCAGCACGGGACGGTGCGGCTCCAGCGGAACCCAGCAGTCGAAATGGCGCCGCTGCCACCGGCCATCTCTCTTTTGCCAGTAGACCGGGCATGCCGCGCTCGCGGACTCGCGCCAGGTCCATCCTTCGTCGCTCCAGAATTCGCGCCTCCCGTAGCCTCCGCCTTCAACAAAGGCCGCAAATTCCGCCTGCGTGACGGGCGCCCTCGCGATTGCGAACGGCTCCAGCTCCGCCGGATGCGCCCACTTCTCGTTGTCGAAAACGAAGGATTCGTCCGAGCGCGTGGCACCGAGCATGAAGCGTCCGCCCGGGACCTCGGCATCGCCAGGCAAGGACCCGTCTGGACGGGAGGAGGATTGCCGGCTCGGAGATGAGCGGGAAAGTTCGGAGGCGGGTACTCAAGCGTCTGACGCGTGTACGTAAAGGCCTCGTCGTGCATGTCCTCGTGGAAGACCGCAAGCAGAACGAAATAGGTCAGCTCTTCAGTAGGATCGCCCTCGCTCAAGCGTTCCAGCAAGCGGTCGCGCGCCGATCGGAGATACGCCAGCGTCTCTTCGCGCGAAGGCAGCGGCAGGTCCCAGCGGACATCGTGCGGGATCGCGGCGGAATCATAAAGCGCATCCGCATTGGAAAGCATCGAGGGGAGTTGTCCCCTGTCGCGCAGCGTCCACCTCTCCTGGAACCAGGCCACGTGTCCGATTTCCCAGCGCAGCGGGTTGACGATCGCGAGGCGGGGGCCCATGAGCTGCTCGTCCGTCAGGTCGGCGACCAGGCCGAAAGTCCGCTCGCGCGCCTCCCGCACCATCTCCATCAACTGCGTCCCTTTGTAAGCTTTCTTGATGTTCGCGACGGCCATAGATTTGCAGACTCCCGCAAGAGTGTATCGGAATCGCGGCGCACGGCACAACCCCCGATGTCCTGTTCCTGTTTGGAGTTCAGCCTTTAGGCTGCCCAAACACAACCTAAAGCCAAACGCAGGCTAAAACCGAAACTCCCAACGCAAGCTAAAGCTTGAACTCCGAACGAATCAGATTCTTGGCGAGCCCTTCGCGTCTTCGCGTCTTCGCGGTTAAAGTTTGGCTCAGTTTTACCGCGAAGGCGCTAAGTGCGCGAAGGGACGCGAAGGTCACTGCTTGCGGCTCCGCTGCGGCGCGTCCTCCGTGGAGAGGCCGGGGATGAGGCGGCGGGCATTGTCCGTGTAGAGCTTGCGCAGGACTTGAGGCGGCAGGTTGATCCCGTTCACCTTCCAGTTTCCCTGGATCGGCGACGGGTGCTCGAGGTTGCGTCCCGCCGTCTCAAAGAATTTCCAGTGCCGTTCAAAAAACTCCCTGGCGTCCGCATTTGTCCTCTTTTCCGGCACCGGCACTCCCAGGTCCATGTTCTCCGGGCTGAAGACGGTATCGCTGCCGAACAGGATGCGGTCCTGATACTTGATAAAGAACTCGCGCAACGTCGCAGGATCACGCCGGCCGATCTCCCCGACACGCGCGGCCGTGTCGATGTTGAAGTTCGGGCAACGGTCCAGCACGGCGGCCACATGGCGGTAGTTCTCCGGATTATTTCCGAAGTGCACTCCGACGAAGGTTGTCTCCGGGTGGCGCAGCACGACGTTTACCATTTGGGTAAGCAGCTCTTCGCGCGCGGGAAACCGGCCGCCATAAAAGCTCCATTCCGGGTGCACCGACAGCTCCGCATAACGCTCGTTGTCCGCGGTGGGAGGCCGGAAAAACGCCGCCGGATCGCCCACATGGAACCAGACGGGAATGCCGAGCTCCCCGCATTTGGTCCAGACTGGATCAAAGCGCGGATCATCAAAGCGGATGATGTGCCCGGTCTGGTCCTTGTGCACCAGGCCCAGAGACTTGAAGCTCTTCAGCCCGCGCGCGCCCAGCCGGTACGCCTCTTCCAGGTCCGCCATTGCCTTCTTGGAAAACTGGGGATCGTTGACTTTGGAAAAGTCCATGTTGGTAAAGACCGCAAAGCGCCCCGGCGCGATTTTGTTGTACAACTCTATCTTGCTCTTCAACTGCTCTCCGAATCCGCCGCTCAGATCGACCATCTTCACGATGCCGTTCTCATCCATGATCTGCACCGCCCGTCTCACGGCAGCTTCTGAAAGCGTCACGTGGGCGTGGGCGTCGATCACCTGACGTTGCGCCCGCGCCATACTTGCCGCGCAAGCAACGAAAATGAAAAGAGCCAGCGCGTTTTTCGTCATGTCGCCTCCTTCCCAGTCATTTCAAGTATACTAGCGTCTTGTAGCCACAGAGACACTGAGACACTGAGAAAATGAACCGGTTTTGTTTTGGCGGTTTGTGCACGCTCCTGTTATTTGCGCCGATTGGACGGTCTCAAAGCGCGGCACATTCGTCAATCGTCATTCGTCAATCGAAATGTTGCTGCCCGCACTTACGAAGGATTGAAGAATGAGTACAAGCGATCTTTCCAGACGCGCGTTTCTCGAGATGTCGGGGCTTGCGGCGTTCAGCGGGCTCGCTCCTGGCGGTTCCGCTACACTTGAGGCGGAAGCCGGGTGGTTCGATCGCCCGATGCGCTGGGCACAGCTCACGCTGGTAGAGGATGATCCCGCGCGATACGATCCGCAATTCTGGCTCGATTATTTCAAACGCATCCACGCCGATGCGGCCTGCCTGAGCGCCGGCGGCTGCGTGGCCTATTACCCCACCAAGATCCGCCTGCACTATCGCAGCGCCTGGATGGGCGACTCGGATCCCTTCGGCAAGCTCGTCTCCGGCTGCCGCACACTCGACATGATCGTGCTAGCCCGCACCGATCCGCACGCGGCGCATCAGGATGTCTACGATGCCCACCCGGATTGGATCGCCGTCGATGCGGAAGGGCGCAAGAGGCGGCACTGGGCCTCCCCGGAGCTCTGGGTCACCTGCGCGCTGGGTCCGTACAACTTTGAATTCATGACCGAAGTCCACAAAGAGATCATGTCTCTCTACAAGGTGGACGGGATCTTCTCCAACCGCTGGTCCGGTTCGGGCATGTGCTATTGCGAGCACTGCCGGCACAACTTCCGGGAGACGTGCGGCCTCGAGCTTCCGCGAACCGGCGACCCGCAGGACACGCGGCGCCGCAACTACATACTCTGGCAGCAGCAACGCCTTTTCGAGCTCTGGCGCCTCTGGGACTCGGAGATCCGCAAGATCAATCCCGGCGCGCGTTTCATCCCGAACACGGGCGGCGGGGCCCTGAGTCCGCTCGACATGAAAATCGTCGGACAGAAGGCGGACATCCTGTTTGCAGACCGCCAGGGCCGCCGCGGTCTGATGGCGCCCTGGGCCAACGGCAAGAACGGAAAGGAGTATCGCGCTGCAATGGGGCGCAAACCGATTGGCGGGATTTTCAGCGTCGGCCTGGAAGAGCCTTATCGCTGGAAGGACTCCGTCCAGGGGGAGGCGGAAATCCGGATCTGGGTGGCCGACGGAGTAGCCAATGGTCTAAGGCCGTGGTTCACGAAGTTCTCCGGAACGCTCTACGACCGGCGCTGGCTGAAGGTCGTCGAAGACATCTACAAGTGGCATTACCGGGCGGAGCGCTACCTGCGTAACGAGCAGCCATTGGCGCGGGTCGCGCTGGTGTACTCCCAGCAGACTGCCTCTTTCTACGGCGGCGAGCGAGCGCAGCAAAAACTGGAAGATCATACGCTGGGCTTCTACCAGGCGTTGATCGAAGCGCGTGTCCCTTTCGAGATGGTTCACGACCGGTTTCTCGATCCGGCACACGTCGACCGGTTCAAGCTGCTGATCTTGCCGAACATCGCCGCGTTGTCGGACGTCCAGTGTGAGCAGCTGCGCCACTATGTCAGCAGCGGCGGGGGTCTTCTGGCGACATTCGAAACGTCGCTCTACGACGAGTGGGGAGTGAGGAGGCCGAACATCGGGCTTGCCGACCTTTTCGGCGTGACCGCCGCAGGCCCCGCAGAAGGGCCCATGCGGAACTCCTACCTGCGCATAGAACAGGATCCGGCGTCGCAGAGCTATCACCCGATCCTGGCGGGTCTGGAAGATGCGGGGCGCATCATCAACGGGACATGGAGATTGGACGTGCGTCCGACCGCGGAGTTCGGCCATCCACCGCTCACTCTGGTGCCCTCGTATCCGGATCTTCCCATGGAAATGGTCTATCCACGCGTGCCGAAGACGGATATCCCTGGAGTTTTTGCGCTCCAGCGCGGCCCGTCCCGTATCGTGTACTTTCCTTGGGATATCGATCGGGCTTTCTGGGAAGTGATGGCGGTCGATCACGGCAAGCTGATCCATAACGCGGTCGAGTGGGCCACGAACGAAGAGAAACCTGTCACCGTCAAGGGCCCGGGTATGCTGGATGTCACGGCGTGGCGGCAGAAGAATTCGATGACCGTTCATCTGGTGAACCTGACAAATCCGATGATGATGAAAGGGCCGTTTCGTGAATTGATCCCGGTCGCCGAGCAGTCGGTGCGCGTGCGGCTGCCTCAAGGGGCAAGAGCCGGGAAGGTCCAGTTACTTGTCTCCGGTCATTCGCCGCGCGTCGAAGCCTCGGCAGGATACGTATCGCTTGCAGTGCCGTCGATTCTGGACCATGAAGTCGTCGCCATCGATTTGATTTAAGGGGCTTGCCTCTACGGTCAACACGGATCGCGCAGTGCCCGCGCGACGCCGGCGCTGCGCAGGTAGTGCCGGCTTCCAGCCGGCACCAGTTATGGTTTGTCACGCAGCGTCGGTCGAACCGCAGTGCTGCATCCCGACCACGGCCATTCATCCCAAGCTTTACAGAATCCCGCCTTTACGGGGTTGTTTAGCGTGTAACCAATGTAAAACGAATGCTCTTCTCCGTCCCGGATGAGGTGATCATAATACTCTCGGCACCAGAATTCCCCTGTGCGGCGGAGAATTCTATTAGCTTCCTTTGCAGTGTACGATTTCCACGAGTGAAGAATAGAACCCAATTGTCCTTTAGCGTTTTGAATTCCCGAACCGGTGTGACGACCACATGAACATGGTTTGGCATGACGCACCAGGCGTGCAGCGCGTAGCGTTGTCCATCCATGAACTTGAGCGCGCTTACAACCAGAGCGGCGATATCGGGCATTACCAGCCAACGTCTTCCAGCACCGAGATCCAAGTATTTGTCCACTCGCTCTGAGAACAGCGCCGCAAGCCGCTCGCATTCGTATTTCGTCAATTCCCGATTCTGCGCCCGTGCCCGCGCCTCGATATCTTTCCGTTCGAATGCCCATTGCCGAAGAATGAAACCAGGCAAACTGTCCGCAAGGCGGAAGGTAACAAAGTACGTTGACCCAGACTTTTCCCAGTGAGGGAGATACCCGCGCGAACGCGATTGAACGATCATAGCCTTCCCGGCAATGCCGCTCAGAGTGCTGTTTCAGGTGCCAGGGGCAGGGTCCAGCCGGCCTAAGTGATTGTGCCGGCGAGACGCCGGCGCTACGTTCCAACGGCCCTCTTGTGACGCACGCAGTTGAAGAGATGCCCGCGCTACCTTGCTCAATGAATAAACGCTCTCCACTAACAATGATCCAAGATTTTTTGATTAGGGTAAGATTGAGAGCGTAAATGTGAGAGGTGTATGAGTCTCTACTGGATACTGCTGGCTCTGGGAGGAGCCGGATTGGCGCTTTCGATCTATATGACCCGGATCTTCGTTCGCGTGCGGCGCGGCGAGGAGGTCGAGTGCTTCGACGAAGTGTGCCCGATCGTGATGAAGACGTCTTACGCGCTGGCGTTCGGGTTCCCGAACTCCTATCTGGCCGTGCCCTTCTATACGGGGCTGGTCGTCTTCGCACTGCTGCGCCTCGCCGGGTACGCAGCCTGGCTGCTCCCTGAGGTCGCGCTCGCTTCCTTCAGCGCGCTGGCGATGAGCGTCTATCTCGCCGTCGTGCTAGTGGTCAAGCTGAAGCGGAATTGACTCCTTTGAATGACGGGCCACGCGCTCAATGCGGCGGTCGCCGCAGTCGCAGCTGTGATCTGGTGGACAGCGTAAGATTGCGGATTGTAGATTGCGGATTGCGGATTTAAATAAGAGTCAGCTTTTCAATCCGCAATCCGCAATCCGCAATCCGCAATCGACAATCCGCAATCTGAAATCTTAACTACTCGCAGGTAAAGGCCGATATGTACACCTTGGGATTCGCTATCGTCCGGGCGGACGAGAGCGTGTCCGGAGCCGAGAGGATTTACCTGTGCAGTTAGCGAACCATCTCGGTCTGGATCCCGAAACGACGGCGCGCCTCGAGCAGGAAGCGAGCGCTCGTATCGACCGGGCCGGCCGGGAATAGCCGGACAAACTATCCTGTCCCCCGCATGCAAGCTCGACGTTCTCAGTCTGCACCTCTCTCCCGCGCGCGGGGGATAGAGTAGTCTGCCTCACAGAATCAAAGATGAGCGCATTCGACCTGTTCAAAATCGTCCTCAAGAAGGCGATCGACGTCAACGCCTCCGATGTCCACGCTTCTCCGGGAAACCCGTACCGCCTGCGCATCCAGGGTAACGTAGTGCCGCTGAAGGGGGATCACCTCCTGCATGCGGACGACACGGAGATCATCGCGGCGGAGATCCTCATCGCATGCAAAAAGGCAACTCGGGACAACGCGAAGTCCATTATCGACGGGCTCAAGGATTTTGACTGCTCCTACGCTTTAGGCGATATCAGCCGGTTTCGCGTCAACATCTGCAGCCAGCGAGGCTCGCTCGCGCTGGTGCTGCGGGCGATCCCTTTCAAGATTCCCGACTTCGAAAAGCTGGGACTGCCGCCGGTCTTGAAAGAGATCGCCATGGAGGAGCGCGGGCTCGTGCTGCTGACAGGGATCACCGGCAGCGGCAAGTCGTCCACGCTGGCGGCGATGATCAGCCACATCAACCAAAGCAAGCCCCGGAAAATCGTCACGATCGAGGACCCGATCGAATTTCTCTTTCGCGACGCAAAGTCTTCCGTGATCCAGCGGGAAGTCGGCGCGGACACGGAGAGTTTCGCCAAGGCGCTCCGGGCCGCTCTGCGCCAGGACCCCGACGTGATCATGGTGGGCGAGATGCGTGACCGGGAGACGATCGACATCGCGCTGAAGGCCGCGGAAACCGGCCACCTGGTTTTCAGCACGGTCCATACCACCGACACGCCCAAGACCATCTCTCGACTCATCAGCGTATTCGAGGCCACGGAGCAATACCCGACGCGGATGCGCCTGGCCGAAACGCTGCGGGCCATCGTCTCGCAAAGGCTCCTGCTGCGCAAAGACAGCCAGGGCCGTGTTGTCGCCTGCGAAGTAATGCGGAACACAAAAACCATTCAGGATTGCATCGAGAACCCCGAGAAAACCGCCGCCATCAAGGACTATCTGGAAAAGGGCCGGGAACAATACGGCATGCAGACCTTCGACCAGCACATCACCGAGCTGTACCGGAAGGATTTCATCGCGCTGGAAACCGCCAAGGCCGCGGCCACAAGCCCCGCCGACTTCGAACGCAACCTCCAGTTCATTTAGAACGCCGCTTCACCGCTAAGACGCAAAGACGCGAAGAAGGAAATATTTCCTTCTTCGCGTCTTTGTGGTGAAAAGAGGGCGGGCGCTATGTGAGTTTGGGGGTGAGGCTCGCGCCGCCGTTGGAGAGTTTGACGGGACGCCCGATGTCGGTTTTGTATTCCTTCGCCGGATCGATCCCCACACGCTCGTAGATCGTGGCCGTCAGATCCTCCACGCGCACCGGGTCGTCCTTGACCTCCGATCCGGTCTCGTCCGTCGAGCCGACGACCCGGCCACCCTGAAGGCCGGCGCCAGCCAGCACCACCGAGAACGCTTTGGCCCAGTGGTCGCGTCCCGCGTCGGAATTGACCTTCGGCGTCCGGCCGAATTCGCCCATCAAGATGACCATCGTGGATTCAAGCAATCCCCGCTGCGAAAGGTCCTCGAGCAGCGCCGAGTAGGCCATGTCCAGCTCCGGGAGCAGCGTCTTCTCCAGCGTCGTGAAGTTCTTGCCGTGCGTGTCCCAGTTCAGCCACCCTTTGGCCACGGTGACGAAGCGCACACCCGCTTCAATCAGGCGCCGCGCAAGCAGGCATCCCTGTCCCACCGGGGTCCGCCCGTAGCGGTTGCGGATCGTTTCCTCTTCCTGCTCGATATCGAAAGCCTTCTTTGCAGCCGGTGAGCGGATCAGGTCGTAGGCTTTCTCGTAGAAGGCATCCATCGACTGGAACTCGGCGCTCGTGTCGATCCCGCGGAACGTGCGGTCCACCTGGTCGAGCATCCAGCGACGGTTGTTGATCCTCTGCCAGTCCACATCCACGGGCAGATTCAGATCCCTTACCCGATAGCCTTTGACATTCGGATCGCCGGCGATGAAAGGTCCGTACTCCCCGCCGAGAAATCCGGCGCCGAAAGACGGGAAAATGTTCGGGATCGTTACGTACGGAGGAAGTCCGTTGCGGGGCCCTTTCTCCCTGGCGATGACCGAGCCCATCGAGGGAAATTCGATCGTTTGCAGCGGCAGATATCCCGTCAAGAGATAGTTGATGGCCGGCTCGTGGTTGTTTTCCCGCGAAGTCATGGAGCGGATGATGGCGAACTTGTCAGCCTGGCGGGCGGTGCGCGGAAGGTGTTCGCAAACCTGGATTCCCGGGACGTTTGTCGGGATCGGCTTAAAGGTCCCCCGAATTTCAGCCGGGGCGTCCGGCTTCATGTCAAACGTATCGTGATGCGGCGGGCCTCCGCTCAGCCAGACCAGAATCACCGAGCGATCGACCCGGGCCGTGTTGGCAGAGGCGGACCTGAGGAAAAAGTAGTCGCGCAGATTCAGCCCGAGAATGCCCAGTGATCCGACCTTGATGAAATCCCGGCGGCCCCAAATATGCCTCGGGACGCTGCCGCAATCACATTTCGCCATGGCTCATCCTTTTACCACAAAGTCGCTAAGATTTACTACCATGACTACAGTCGGCAGGAAGGCCGTCCAACTGGCCACTGCCCACTGGCCACTGCCCACTGTAGTTAGTCAA
>Ga0134080_10000750_pt1 | contig 10749 bp, 9 predicted proteins | sample 15_taG_9_FD_94469 | JGI IMG/M metagenome (GOLD analysis project Ga0134080, IMG submission 94469) | Grasslands soil microbial communities from the Angelo Coastal Reserve, California, USA - 15_D_Met_40cm_2_24_1 metaG | ecosystem: Environmental > Terrestrial > Soil > Grasslands ...
CCATGAGGGCATGGTCAATGTCGGCGTCGGACACCGGGCGCGCGCCGAACGCACGCTGGGGCTGTCATGCGCGAGCGCTTCCAGGGGGGAGTCCTCTCGCGCGCATGCCGACCAAGGCGGGTACTTCGTCCTCATTGACGTATTCCACTCCGACGATCCTCTGCAGGTCGCGGGCGAGCGCCCGTTGTCTCCACAGAAGAATGGCGCCGATAAAGAATCCTGCGCACAAATAGATTAGCTGAATTCGGTCCATCAATTGCGCAGATAGCGCGTCACGAGGCAGGCCCCAGTCCACAAGATGGCCGGAGAGCCAGAGCAGATGCAGCAGCCCGAGAGCGGCGGCTGGAATGTAGAGCAAGGGCGCGCGGCTTCGGCCTCCCGAAAGTTCCAGCGTAAATCGCATGCAAAAATGCAAGAACAGGACCGGCAGAAGGAGAAAGGCAGCGAAAGAAAAGCCGTAAACTACCTTGTCCAGACCGTCCCATTTGGGCGTAAACCGATAGAAATAAACTACAAAGGCGGTCAGGCAGATAATGTAAAAATGGAACGACCGAGGAAGACGGCTTCCTCGCAGAATCACGAACACGCCTATTCCGAGATGGAAAAAGGCCAGTACGATGCGCAGGGCATCGGTGCGTGTCATGAACCGCTTGGCGCCTATCTGCACGGGTACGTCTCGCGTCGCGGCATCTGGTCCCTTCAGAGTGTATGTCGCCGCCGAATTAGGGCCGAGCCAATATAGAAGGTCTGAATAATTGCCGAGATTCGCGACTTGGCGTGCATTAATGGACAGGAGCACCTCTCCTTCCTTTATCCCGGCTACCTGTCCGGGGCTGTCCGGCGACACTTCCTGAGCTTGGAGACCGTGTGCCGTTTCCCCCCACAACACACCATCCCAGGGATCCGTCCAGTTTGAGCGATCACGCAGGTTGAGAAGGCTTATCAGCACGACCAACCCGGTCAACAACGATGTAGCGACAACCTTGAATGGCACCGGAAATCTGTTCATTTTGAACTCAACCCCTGCAGGTCGTGAATTGAGAAAAGCAATTCACGTGCCAAGCGCCATTTCGGACTCGACGAGGCGCGCGAGTCGTAACCTCTTGATTTACGAAATATTTTCCGCGGACTTTCGCCGTGGCAATGGTCGTAGTTCCAACTCTTTGAACTGCATTCAACATTTTGAACCGGCTTCCTATCTCCTTCAAGACCATTTGCGTGAAGAGCCAGTTATACCAGGATTCACGCGCCCTCTCTCACCACAGATACACGGAGGACGCGGAGATACACGCAGAACGCTTTTGGAACCTCTGAGGTGAAGAAGCTGTGAAAAAAAAATGACGCGGTGGGGTGGATTCTTTCGGGGAGAAGGGTTTGGGGAGGACGAGTTACCGACAGACTAATAGAAATTCAGGTTGAGGCCGAAGCGAATGGAGCGTGGGTTGCGCGTAAGAGTCAACTCTCCGTCTTGCGAAATGATCCTGCTCTTTCCCTGATCCAGAAGGTTGCGGACATCTACGAGAGCCTCCCATCGTCCCACAGTTCCCATGAACTCAGGAAGGGGTATGCCCTGACGAACGAAAAAGCTCACTCCTTTCGTGACTGTGTCCTTTCTGTCGGAGAACGGGTCAATGGGGTTCAAGGTATATCCTGGATGCCAGCGGACTACGGTGCTGATACGGGTTCGCGTCTTGGGGAAATTCGCATCCACCTGGCTGGTGAGGACGTGATAGTAGGACCTCTCCACATATTCCAGGAGTCGGCGAGCGAGAATGTCGCTGGTCAGGGTCTCATCGCCGCGGTCCAGGTTCGCCGCGGAGCCGTACACGTAGGCAATCGATCCGCTCAGGAAATCGAGAAACCTTCTGTTCATGACAATCCTGAGTCCACGCTGAGTGGCCTGGTCTTCCCTCAAAAGCGCAAGCTTTGAGTCGCCCGAGCTCCTCCCGCCCGCTACCGTCACGAGGAAAGGCGCGCCGGGTCCTTCTATCTGATCTTCGTAAACCGCAAGTTCCAAAGAAGTGTCTTGAGCCAGACTCTTGCCGGCCGCGATTTCGGCATGTTTGAACTGGCTAAGGTGCAGTTCTCCATCGATTTGTGCCAGGTAGGTTGGCTCCATCAGGTTGACCCAATCACCGTCCGGCAGCAAAACCATGTTGTTATCGCTTAAGCGACGGGACGAAATCCCTGCTTTAACGGTCCAGGTTTCGGCTGGAGTCAGGATCAACCGGAACATGGGGCTGATGACACTCTTCGTCGAGCCTAATGCACACGCGAGTAATCAAACCCATACTCAACTTCGATTGGATCCGCAAGTCTGCTTCGCGTCTCAAACCCAAAGCTAAGCGTTTGGACGCCTGATTCGCGAAGTGACGGGTCCTGAGAAAAGAACTGCGCCGGACCTACGGAACCCATTGTCGGAGCGTTCAGGCTCAGCCTCCCATAGCCTACCGAGATGTTGACGTCACGCCCTGATTCCGGGCGGTAGTTGTAAGTATTCCGCACCCGCCAGAGGGAATCGTAGCCAGAGTTCAGTTGCCCTGAGAAGATCATCCGGGCTTTGTCGCTGACAGGCTCTACATAAGCGAAGTTCGAAACAAAACCGTTATGGCCGATGCTGGGAAAGACTGAGTAGTTCTCACTGCTCAAACCTGCGCTGGAGGTTAGATTAACCGTGCCGCTACGAGTAAAGGTCCGCGTCCCGTTGGGAATCTCCGGAAAGACCGTCTTGCCGGCTGTTGACCTGTCACCGGACGCCTGCAGATAGCGGAAGACCAGGCGGCGGTCCGACGTGCCGCGCATCAACGTCCGGATATCCCAGTTCCGCGGGTCCGGGTCCGCTACAATCAAATCAAGAAGTTCCTCGAGGACGACGTCCAGATTAGCGGTTTTGCCGGAAAGGATCTTTACGTCAGACCGAGTTAGGGGCTGATAGCCCTCCCGGCTTACCTGGAGATAATAGGCGCCAGGCGCAAGACTGGAGAGGGTGTAGGCGCCGGTCCGATCTGACCGAGTGAACGAAATGGTTCCGCCGGAGCTATCCTGTTTGAAGATCGTGATAACCGCTCCCAGAAGACCTGAGCCATCCTGGGCCATTATCTTTCCGGTGATCCGCCCTCCGGAAGCCGCTGTCGCCAGGTGGTGCGGTTCAACGAGCGAAGCATAGAGTATTAGGAGCAGCGGGAGGATGCGAGGTAGCGGTTTCATGAATGTTGTAACCCGAGTAACAACCTCTGGGTTTGAGTCTAGGACTGCTTTGCCTAAACCACTCTAGATTGCAGGACGTTACCACATGGTCCCGCAAGTGTCAACATTCCGACTCTGCCTCTGCTCTGCCTGCTCTGGGTCTGGTCGGAGTTCAGGCTTTAGCCTGCTCGGGGCCAGTGCAGCCTGAAGACTGAACTTGGCTAGAGGTACAGGGCTCTCATTGCTTCGACTCCATGTCTGCATGCCGGATTGCGACAACGCAACTTGTCGTCTGCGCGGGGACGGAGTCCGCAACAAACTCTGGAATGGAAACTGTATGTCCGGCCCCTACCGTTTCTTCAAGAAGGCAGGTATTTGTCTTCGTGGTTTTACCTTTGCGGTCCTGGTAGGCGAACTCGAGCATGATGTTGCGATATGCGACACTCCCGTTGTTTTGAATCGTGAGGCGATGTTTCGCGCGGGTATCCTTGTGTTTTGAGCTGGAGTCACGGCCGATCAGTTCAATTTCCGACAGCGTGACCTGCAGATCCGCCGGTCTCAAAACGCGCGTCGGCGTGGGCTTCGACTGTTTGACTATCTCGCCCTGTTGAGGGGGCGGTTTTTTCCCTTGGTAGGGCCTGACAAGCGTCCATACGATTACCAAGACAAACAGGGCGATGAGAGAAAGAAATATGGCCCTCCTAAACATCCCAGACTAGTCCCACTTGGTCGGTGCAAAGTTCACAAAACGCTCAAATTTGCCTCATGTCGTGGCACGGGCGTCCCGCCCATGGGAAGTGTGAAGATCTAACCTGCGTCATGGCCCGACCACGAAGATCCGTCTCGCCCTTGACTGACTTGGCGGTATCACGCTTGCATCATAACCGGCTGGCTAACCCCTGCTGGCAGCCGTCTCCCCCTGAACGATAGTTGCATACCATTTCCCATTTCCCTCGACAATCTGAGCAGTGAGATTCTTCGGACCCGTCTCGCCAGTCAATTCTATGACGGTCATATCGGCCCAGTAGCCGCACCTTAATCTTCCCGCGGACGCGCCAAAACCCAGCGCCGCAGCGCCGTTCAAGGTGGCCATGCGAAAGATCTCGCAACTCTTCAGATCTTTCCGTACTCGGTAGAGAAAGCGCATTTCGTCCAGCAGGCTCAGCGAATCATTGCTGGCCAGGGAATCGGTACCCAGCGCAACATTGATTCCGAGATCCAGAAGTTTGCGTACAGGATGTTCTGCATGTCCGAAAAACGCGTGGCTCCGCGGGCAATAGACCACGCTCGAGCGGCTACGCAAAATAATTGCCATGGATTCCGGATCCAGGTAATTGCAATGGATGAGGAGGACGGGGCTTTCGAGGATCCCCAGATTTTCGAGGTAGGGGATGGGCTTCATGCGGGGTGGTTGGTATGCGTCCGGCAGTACCCCAAGTGTGGTCAAGAATTCGCGGAATTCCCCGGTTCCGGAGTCGAGAAACTCGAGCTCCTCCTGTGTCTCGGCCGCGTGGATTGCCAGCGGCAACGACCTACGCCTGGCCAGAGCGCAGAGCGGGCGAAACAGTTGGGCGGACACGGAATATGGGGCATGCGGAGAAATGCCCGGGCACAGCAGGGCGTCAGGCTCCCTCTTGTTCAAGCGATCCTCGAGACTCGCAAGAATCTCCCCGGCTCTCTCCGGCAAAAAGGAGAGAGCTTCTTCGAATACGACCTTTCGAAGCCTTGTGCTCCTCAACGCTTCCCAGCTCACCCCGCTTGCGGAGATGTCGCCAATCAGCGTGGTTCCTGAGTTCACTGCCATTTCACAGCCGCGGCGTGCCGATTCGATGTAATCCTCACGCTTCCATTGTCGGCGCTGAAGAATGAGCTGAGAAAGCCAGTCGCAAAACGACGAGAACCGGACGAGCCGGCCTTGCAGGCAGGTAAGCTCCAAATGAGCGTGCGCATTCACCAGTCCCGGCATGATTACGGCCGAGCCCCAGTCCACCACGTTGATATCCGGACTTGCTGGCGCGCCCTGCCACGGCTCGATCCGTGAGATCCGGCCCGGAGACGAGACATGTACCGCAGCGTTCTGGAGTACAAGATCGGGGTCGGCCAGGACATACTTCGCTCGGTGAACGGTTCGGATCATGTCGTAGGCCGACAGGCGGGCGTGCCCGTGGAAATGGAGAGACCCGGGTGGGGTAGCATAATGAGACCGGCGCTCCAGCAAGCTGGATTTTCTGCTTTTGGCAAGTCCCGACGCCCCCGCTCTCGGGTCTCAAAAACGGGTACTTGGACCGATGCTTACCCCTCCCGGGCTGCTGTTGAATCTAAACCCGAGGCATTTTCTCTGCAAGCGAAAAAGTGTGAGCGGCCTTCGCGGTTTAATTCGGGCTTTCACAGCGAAGGCGCCAAGTGCGCGAAGGTTTAATGTTGCGGCCTTAGCTGCGTCGAGTGTGCACCATGGAATATCTGGGCTGATGTCCCAAACAACGGATCGGGGAGATTTCAAATCTTAAAACCCGACGCCATGGTGGTGTATAAGAGAGTCTCCAAGGGAAGGAGAGATGCAGTAATGAGACGTTATTCGCTCCTGGCAATCGCCGGTTGTGCCGTACTGGCTGCCGGGCTGCACGCGCAAGAAGACAGGGTGGAAACCTGGAGGGGAAAGACCATCGTTGTATTCACACCCCATCCCGACGACGATATCTTCGGCTGCGGTGGGACGCTGGCGCTGGCGGCCAGGAATAACAAGATTTACACGGTCGTTTACACGAACGATAACAAGGGGAGCTATGACGAGGAAATGACTTCGGAGAAGCTGGCACGCATTCGCAAGGAGGAAGAGGAAGCAAGTGCCGCAACTCTGGGCATTCCCAAGGAGAACCTCATCTGGTTGGGTTACGACGATGGCGAGTTGGAGTATGCAGAACCCAAAACGCTGGTCGGAATATGCGCTCGATTGATTCGCAAGTACCGGCCGGATGCACTACTCTCTATCGATCCGGGCGAGTGGTACGATCGATGGCACAAGAGCGATCACCGCATGGCCGCCTTCAATACGATCGATGCCATACGGGCTGCCGAATTTCACCTTTACTATCCAGAGCACTTGCTCTTGGAGAACCTGAGACAGTACAAGGTGCCGCATCTCTACTTTTACTATACGGCTCCCCAGGAGGCGAATTATTGGGTCAACATCGATTCCGTTATCGACTTAAAAATTGAAGCAGCTGTAAAACAGGTGAGCCAGTTCGAGCCCTCCGTCAACAAATACAGACCGGATTGGGATCCGCAGGAGCTGGCACGTGTGAAAGCAGGTCTGAAAGCCCGGGCGGGCCGCAAGGACGGCCACTTCGTGGAAACATTCAGGCACGCCACCGGTTTCAACCAGCAATGACAACTACTGAACCAGTTGACTGAATAAATTGGGGGAGCATATGGCCCTATTCTTACGCGAGGCGGATGTGGAAAAGCTCGTGACCATGGAGACGGCCTTGCACGCGGTGGAGCAGGCCTTTCGCATGCACGGAGAAGGCACGGCCGAGAACGCACCGAGGCGTCGATGCAGGTTGGAAAGGGGATTTCTTCATGTGATGAGCGCTTCTCTGCCGGACGTTGCTGGACTCAAGGGCTATACCACAGTCGCCGGCACGGCGCGGTTTCACGTTTATTTATACGCTGGCGATGACGGGCGTCTTCTCTCGATAATGGAAGCGAACAAGCTCGGACAGATGCGCACCGGTGCGGCCAGCGGGATCGCCACCCGCTACATGGCCCGGCAAGATGCGTCGCGCGTAGGAATTTTTGGGACTGGTTGGCAGGCGCGATCCCAACTTGAGGGAGTTTGCGCGGTCCGGTCCATCCGGACCATCGTGGCCTTTGGGAGAGACCAGCGGCGCCGGGAAGCCTTCTGCAAAGAGATGACGGAGAGGCTCGGGGTTGGAGTCTATCCCGCTGGTTCTCCGGAGGAGGCTGCGAGGGATATGGACGTCGTCATCACTGCAACGACCGCGAAAGAACCGGTGTTGAGCGGAGAATGGCTCGCTGAAGGGTCGCACATCAATGCCATCGGTTCGAATTTTCTTTCCAGACAGGAACTCGACGTGGAAACGGTGCGTCGCAGCGCCTGCGTCGTCGTCGATTCTATCGAGCAGGCGAAAATGGAATCCGGCGATCTCTCTCGCGCGGCTGAAGCGGATGCCTTCTATTGGGAAGACGCGCGCGAACTGGGCCTCGTGGTTACGGGGGAGTTTCCGGGGCGGGAAGATGTCAAAGAGATCACTCTGTTCAAATCCAACGGGATCGCGCTCGAGGACGTGGCTCTCGCGGGCAAGATTTACCAGGCTGCGGTCGCTGCCGGCTTGGGTGAGAATCTCCCTCTTTAAACTCGCATCGCTCGCCAGGGAGCAAAGGGGTCAAGGGGCAAAGGGAAGGTCCTCGGCAAAGCAGAAAATGACAAATGATAAATGACCAATGACCAATGACAAATCCCAGGGGAAAGCAATCCCAACTGGTGTGATTTTCAGATGAAGCGCTACGCAATCCCGGTCTATTTGTCATTTCGAGTTCTGGGCGGGTCTGTAGACCTCGGATCTCCTCTCTTTGATCGCGAAGTGTCTAAGATCCCCTGCCTGGACCTAGGTAAGGTAGCATGGTCTGATTTGAGCAGGTTCGCCACTTCGCCCGGAGTGGGGAATGCGGGGATGGCGCCGCGGCGGGTGGTGGCAAGCGCGCCCACGGCATTCGCGTAGCGAACCCATCGTGTCAGCGTTTCGGTGCACGGGCGCAGTTTGCGCAGGTTCCCGGGTATTGCGATCATCTGATTCAGAAATCCCGCTACAAAACCGTCACCCGCGCCGGTGCTGTCGATTGCCGCAACCGGAAACGCCGGGACTTCCCCCTCGCTGTCGCTCCAGCGAAAGGCTGCCCCTCGCACGCCTCTAGTGACCAGGATGGCTGCGTCGGTGAAGCGAGACATGGCATGTATGCCGGAAAACAGGTCCCGCTTCCGGGTCAAGAACTTCAGCTCCTCTTCGTTGATCTTCACCAGGTGCGCTGTTTCAATCGTCTTCAGTATCGTCGCGCGTGCTCGATGGGAAGATGGCCAGAGATTGAGACGCACGTTCGGATCGCAGGAGACCAGCGTGTTGTTCGACCCCAGAGCGCATCGGAGGGCGGCCTGAGTCACTCTTCGGCTTGCCGGATGGATCAGGCTTATACTGCCGTAGTGAAAAACCTTGGAGGAGCGTACCATCGAAAGAGGGATCTCCTTTACGCTCATGAAGTGGTCGGCGGTGTTCTGCCAGTAAAAGAGAAAATCCCGTTCCGCGCTTTCCTTCAAAGACACGAATGCCAACGGGGTTCTCCCCTTTGACGACAAATGCAAGCCTCGCACATCCACGCCGTTCTTTTGCAATTCCTCTTTCAGGAAGAAACCGAAATCGTCTTTGCCCGCGGTGCCGATGAAACCGGTTCTCAATCCGAGCCGGGATCCGGCAACCGCAACGTTCGCGGGAGCCCCGCCCGCGGCTTTTACAAACCCCGGAGCCGTGCGCAAAGGCCCCGGAGCCGTCGCGACGAAATCGATCAGCAGCTCACCCAGGCACACAAGGTCCATGTTTAGAAGTCGTTGCTGATGAGACGAGCGCGATCCAGTATATATCAGCTCTCAGAAGACTGAGAGCCCTCAGGAGGATTCATAGGATTGATTTCCGTAGCCCTACGAGTTGTGGGAAGCCAACCTCAAGAAGAATTCAAGCACTCTTATTCACCACGGAGACACGGAGCACACGGAGATGCACGGAGAACCCTGATGCCTCTGTGAAATCTCCGTGCCCTCTTGTGTCTCCGTGGTGAAACAGGACGTCTTGCCGCTGCAGGGCCACTGTTTGAATCGCAGCAGGATTCAAGTTCTTAGTTCCAAGTGATTCTTCGCGTCTTTGCGTCTTAGCGGTGAATGCGTCGTCAGAATTAGAATGTGTAGCGGAGCTGGAGATTCAGATGGCTGCTGTCGCGGTATTGCCCCAGGAAGCCCTCGCGGGTCCCGCCGAAGAGAGTCGCTCCGACCTTCAACCTCCACCTGTTGGAGAGCGCGACGTTGTAGAAGGGCTGGAGCATGAAGTCGCCGTCGCGCAGGCGCAGCGCAACTTTCATTTCGAAGCTTCGGGAAGGCCCCAGGTTTCGCTCGATGCGAAGAAGCGCCGTCGAGCGCAGACCGAGATCGGGAAAAACCGCCGAACCGGCGAGCTTTTGCGAAACCTTCTGCCCCGCGTACTGGATGATGGCAAACCAGTCGCCCCACGTTCGATCCAGGCCGAGAACAAACAGGAGATGATCCCGGTTGCCGGGATCGGTCTGATCGAAATACGCCATCTCTCCCCGAATTCCCAAGGGTCCGAACCCGGAAGCGAAATCCGCGCCGACTATCCTCACGCGGTGATATTCGCGATTAAGCCTCACGAGCAGCCGGGGTGTTTGCGCGAGCTCCGGGAGAGGCGCCGCCTCAGGGCGAAAGAAGGCAATATCGTCAAAACCGTCAAAATAGGAGATCGAGAATTCCGCGCGAGGCACGAGCTGGTTCCAGCGTGCGCCCCATTGTCCGTTGCCGAAGGTTCTGGGAGGCAAGGCCAGGCGCCCGTCCCTGTAAAAGAGGCCGGCCTCAACGCGTTCGCCGTCGACAGGGATGAACGTCCGCGAAGGAAGACGCGGAAACCAACGCTGGTTGAGTAGAGGCAGGCGCGTCGGAGTATAAAAAGGAATCCACGCGGCTTCGAACCGCGCCTGCTTCACATAAATGTCCGCCTTGAGCGCGGGAACAGCGATGCGTTGGTCCGAGAAGGTGTCGAGATAATCGTAGGGAACAAGGTTGTCGGTTGGATTGAAGCCGTCGGCCCTCCCCCAGCGTATTTCCTGCTTGCCCAGACGGAGATCCGCTTTGCCGAGTTTCGCGTCCACGTAGAATTCGGTGACGGAGCCGGCAGGCTGGAGCAGGCCCTGCTGGCTCAGATCCGTCCAGCGGCGGCGATCCACGTTCCGATGAGTGTCGAGACCAAAGTCCAGCGACCCGCGCCAGGATAGCCGGGGGCCCAAGGTTGCACGGGTCCACAGCTGGAGACGTCCCGCCGAGATCGCGTGGCTGTCAGAAGGATTGGGCCGGCGCGCATAGGCTTGAGCCACTTGTTCGACAAAACCGCCGTATTCCCAGGCGAACTGAGCGCGCACGCTTGCTCCGCCGGCAAAGCATACGGCCCCCAGAAAAAGCGCTCTCGAAAGACGACGCAATGAATTCACTTAGTGAGCCTGGCAACTTCAGGGGTCAAGGGGCAAAGGGGCAAGGGCAAAAAGCTCTGTGAATGATTCCCCACCCGCGGAGGACTCTGCCGCAAGACCAAAATCTATCGCCAGCCCTATGCTTACCCTCGACCGCATTGTCTCGGCAAAGTCAGCGATTTCTTGAAAATGACAAATGACCAATGACAGATGACAAAGCCCCTTGATTCCTTGACCCCTTTGGCCCTCGTTTCTCAAAGAGCACGGCGCAGGTTGCGCAGGCTGAAAAAGTCGGGCTCGATC
>Ga0134080_10000751_pt1 | contig 10734 bp, 7 predicted proteins | sample 15_taG_9_FD_94469 | JGI IMG/M metagenome (GOLD analysis project Ga0134080, IMG submission 94469) | Grasslands soil microbial communities from the Angelo Coastal Reserve, California, USA - 15_D_Met_40cm_2_24_1 metaG | ecosystem: Environmental > Terrestrial > Soil > Grasslands ...
AATGATGTCGATCTTGCCACTTCGCTGTACCAATGCTTCGCCCAAACGCCATCGGTTTCGCGCAAACCCGGCGGCCAAGAAAGCATCGATTCGCTAAACTCAATACCAGCCGCATCACAAAGTCGCCGCAAGACCCGCTCGGGATCTTGTTGAGTATCTCGGGCGTCGATAACCGGTGGCATCGAAGCGGTTTTCTCGCGCACCCAATCAAAAATCTCCGCTTGTTGTACGAACCCCAGATCTTCCAACGTCGGGTCACTTTGCTTCTTAACGTAAGACAGGATCACCTCGCGCGGATCGCGAATGAGAAAGCAATTCGTCACACCGACAAGCCATTCTCGATCGATTTCCGGCAGGAGATGATGCGTCATTTGTTTCTGATAAAAAATCTGGGAGGGCCCTTTGTGACGCGGCTCTGGAATCGGTCCCAATAGCTGCGCAACCACTTTCCGCCAATCGGTCTCGCCATGCGCGAGCACTTCATCAGCACCAGGATGGTTTTTTCCGGTCGTCTTTAGATAAAACGCGTAAAACGGCTCATCGATCACAAATGTGTCCGGTCGATTCCCCCATGCGCGCATCATCGCCGTCGAAATGTTTCGCGGGCCCGACCACATCGCGATACGGATCGGCTCGTCCTGGCACATCGATGCAGATTCCACCTCGTCCGCACTTTTTGCTAACGGAACTCGATTTGCCGACAGGAAACTTCGTTGTAGTCGCTGACTGCGACTATTGCATTGATTAACTGCGGGTACAGCTTACGACTTCGCGTAAACGCCTAGCAACGGCCGGGGCGACGGCACCTTCGATTTAAAATCGCTTACGAACCCATCCTTCGTGCGGATCTCCACGTGACCAGCTGCTTTGCTCGCGCCATACACTAGTACTGCGCCTAACGGCGCAGCGTAGGGATCGGATACCGCGAGCTTCTTGAACCCGTAGTTGCTCACGAGCTCCTGCCCGGCTTGCTTTGCCAACATCGTCGTTGGTCGGGATCTCAACACGCCGGCGGCGACGAGCGCTTCTTTTACGAAATGCCAGCAAAGCGAATGCGAGTGTGCATGCGCGCGTTCCTCCGCGATGGTGGCGGCACGGCACAGCTTCGGATCGATCTTCGGATCAAGCTTCGCAAACGGATGAACGATCTTCTTCGGCTGATATTTGTCGATAATCTCAACTGAGCGCCGTTTGCCGGAGGCATCTTTATAATCAAACTTAGGTTTCGGCGACATGGACATGTTTAGCGCCGAGACTGGACGCGGCCAAAATGCCATACCGCAAAGAGTGATGACGATAAGGGGGGTAATTTTTCGCATAAAGAGCGCGCCATATCGACTATTTTAGCTTCCCCTGCAACTGATTTTTTCAAGAAAATTTCGGATTTTTTTCGTCCCCGTCCAAATGGATCAACCAAGGCTTCCCGTTTCGCGAATCTGTCCCAATTGGAGGCAGGGAAGGCAGCTCCTACAGCCCCGAGACAAACTGAACCATTCGCTGACGCATTTTTGCGTCAGGCAGACGGCCGACGCCGGCTTGCATATTGTCCTCGAGATGGCGCGGATTATTGGTCGCTGGGATCACGCAAGTCCCCGCCGGGTGCGCGACGATCCATTTCAGAAAGAACTGCGCCCAAGAGCGACAGTCGAATTCGGCCGCCCAGTCGGGCAACTGTTTGGCCCGCACACGCTGAAACAAACCGCCCCCACCAAATGGACGATTAATGATGACCGCCATGCGAAGCTCCTGGGCCAGCGGCAGAATGCGTTGCGCCGCTCCGAGTTCCATGACCGAGTAATTGATCTGGACGAAATCGGGTTTGTGACTGCGCATGATTCTTTCTATTTCGCCAAAGCCACGCGCTTGTGAATGCGTGATGCCTGTGTAGCGGATGCGTCCCTTCGTTTTCCACTCACGAAGTGAAGACATTTGCATTTCGACATCGACTAAATTGTGGACCTGCATCAGGTCAATTCTTTTGGTTTGAAAGCGCTCCATCGACCGCTCCATCATTTGGATCCCCGCCTCTTTACCCGCGGTCCAGACCTTGGTGGCGATAAAGAGCGAATCGCGCAAATGCAATTTGGCGGCGAGTTCGCCGATGACACCTTCGGCTGGACCGTACATCGGTGAAGAATCAATCACGCGGCCACCCCACTTGACGAACAGGGACATCACTTCTTCGAGTTGCCTTCTGTTCTCTGGCGTAAGATCGACATCGAACGCGTTCCAGGTGCCGAGTCCGATGACGGCAAGTTTTTCACCCGAAGAAGGAATCGCACGTGCCAGCATACTTGATGATTGACCTGCCGCTTGGGCGCGCGACGTAGGAATCTGTAACAGCAAGCCGGCTGCGCCGGCACCAATTAGTCTGGACGCCTCACGACGCGTAAGACTGCTCCTTGTCATGTCGAATCGAAATGAAAGAATCTCTCATTGTTATCCGAACGAGATCAAGAGAGATTCCTCGACTTGGCTCGGAATGACAAGAAGGCTAAGCGTGCACATGAGGGGCAACTCGCCGTGAATTTATCAAACTTTCCGCTGTCGCCGGGGCTTACGTTTCCTTGGGCGGAAGACCGTTTCGCGCTTCCCTCCACTCGGGATCGCATAGCTTAAAATGAAACATTTTTTCGGCAAAATCGTTGACGTAAAACCGGACGAGATTCGGGCGCTCTGGCTCGGGTTTGTTTTTCATTTTCTGATTCTCACGGGCTACTACATCATGCGGCCGATTCGCGACAGCATTGCTGCGAGCAACCGGCTGGAAACGCTACCCTGGATGTTTACTGCCACGCTTGTGGGGATGTTGATCGCCAATGCCGTCTTCGCGGCGATCGTGGCGCGAATGTCGCGAAGAAAGTTTATTCCAATCGCCTACGCGTTTTTCATTTTCAATCTCGCGCTCTTTTACGTTCTGATGCGGAGTTGTCCACCCGCGCAACAAGTTTGGATCGGACGTGCCCTGTATGTCTGGGTGAGCGTTTTCAATCTATTTAATACCGCCATCTTCTGGGCTTTCATAACCGATCTGTTCACAGTCGAGCAAGGCAAGCGGCTTTATGGGTTCATCGCAGTCGGCGGTTCGCTCGGCGCTATCCTCGGGGCGTACATTACCAAGCATTATGTTCGAGACATAGGGCCGGCAAATCTTCTGGCGATCTCCGCGATAATGTTCGCAGTCGCTGGCTTTCTGGTTCGTTTTTTTCCCAGCGGCTTCGCGGAACAAAAGAAAATTGTCCCGCAGCGCGAAGAGCCGATCGGCGGATCGATCTGGTCAGGTATAACCCACATTGCCCATTCGCCCTATCTTATGGGGCTGGCCGCATCCATTCTCCTTTATACGACGACGTCGACCTGGGCGTACTTTCAGCAGACAGATCTCGCGCGCGAAGCGCTAAAGAGCAGCGACGAACGTACCGTTTTCCTAGCAAACCTTGAGATCTGGGTCAACAGCATCACGGTCATCATCCAGATCTTTCTTACTGGCCGTTTGCTCAAATGGTTCGGCGTTGGGTTTACACTTGTTTCGCTGCCGTTCCTGAGCATGGTTGGTTTCGCCGCGATGGGCGTTGTGCCAAGTCTGGGGTTGTTGGCCGTCTTTCAAGTCGCTCGCCGGGCTGCCGCTTACGCGCTGATGCGACCTTCCCGCGAGATCCTATTTACGGTTTTGCGCCGCGAAGACAAGTACAAGGTCAAGAGCGTGACTGACACCTTAGGATACCGCATCGGGGATCAGCTAGGCGCATGGTCGTATGGCGGGCTGCACGCACTGGGCTTGGGACTTCAGAGTATCAGCTTTGTTGCCGTTCCGGTCGTGGCTGGTTGGTGCGGCCTTAGTCTTTGGCTGGCGCGCAAACAACGCGCTTTAGCTGATGCGCAGCGCGAAGCATTGCCGCCGACCGACGTCCTTGCTTCTGAAGCGGCATAGCAGTGTCGATCGCGGCGTCGCGCTATTTCGCCAGCTCGTAGAGGTATTGGATGAAGGACATGGTCGCGCCATCGAAGCTTTGGACTTTCGGGTTGGCCGATTCGATGACGTAGTATTCGTCGGGCGCGTGCGCGCCGCTGCCGTGACCGAGCCCGAAGTGACCGGCGGGAAGTTTGAGCGGCTCACCAGTAAACACGTAACCAGGATACGAACCGGCGTTGCGCGGCCAGAGCATTGGATCAATTCCGAATTTTTTGTAGCTGGCGACCTGCGCCTTGATGAGCGCGGAATCGGCCGATGTGCTCGTGGGATCGTATCCGCCAGTCATCTTCACTTCGATGTCGCCGAAGCCGCGCTTCGCCAGATGCGCCTTTAACGCAGCGAGTGCGTCGGCCGCTTTTATGTCTGGCACGAGACGCATGTCGATCTTCGCCACGGCGCGATGCGGTAAAATGGTTTTGCCGCCCGGCCCGGTGTAACCGCCGACCAATCCTTCAATGTTAACCGTCGGCTGTGATTCGAGCCGTTCGTTCGCCTGCTCCCACGGCAGATCATTGATCCAACGTTTCACGCTGAACTGTTTCTTCGCCTGCGCTTCGCTCCGCACCTTCGACACACTTTCGATCATCGCTTTCTCTTCGGCGCTTAGTGGTCGCGGCTTTGGATAGTTGTCGATCTTGATTTCATTGCCATCGTCGGACACAAGCGTATCAAGCGCTTTCACCAAGTGCCATGCCGGGCTCTCCACCATGGCCTTGAGCGACGAGTGAATGTCTTTCTCCGGGCCGCGTCCCCATTTTTCGCCACTCGACACCAGCTCGAGCTCAATCACGCCTTTCGATCCGAGGTTTACCGTCACAATTCCATCCAAATCTTGCGTCGCTGAGGGCATGAACACGCCGACAGATTTTTTCAGCGCGGTCAGCACCTCCGGGGGCCTAACGAGTTGTGGAATGTGCGGCGAACCGATCTCTTCTTCGCCTTCGGCCACCATCACCAGGTTCACCGGCATTTTCTTGCCTGCGCCGCGAATCGCATGCAGCGCAGCGAGGAACGCCGCCTCTGGTCCTTTCTGATTCACCGCACCGCGTCCAATCATCACTTTCCCCAGCGGTAGTTTGTCCACGATTCGCGCTTCAGTTGGCGGCGATGTCCATTCCGCTGGATCGAACTGTTTCACATCATACATGAAATAGAGCCCGACCGTTTTCGGCGCGCCCGCATCGAGCGTCGCGAACACGCCCGGTTTGCCGTCCGTGTTGATGACTGTCGCCTTCTGAAATCCCGCATCGCGCGCGAGCTTTGCCATGTACTCCGCGCCTTCCGGATACCCGCGATTCTCCGCCGCGATTGACACCTGGCCAATCCAATCCTGCAACCGTTTCACCGCCTCCTCATGGCGTTTGGCGATTTCGGCTTTGATTGTAGCGAGATCATTTTCACCTGAGAAGACGCGGTCTGCGCTGGCAATGAGAGAGACAATTGCGATCAGTGATAAAATTGGTGTGTTCATAAAGTAAATACTTCCTTAAAGAGCTAAGCTCTCCTGTTTGGCTATCGAGCCGGTGGTGGTCATAAGTCCAGCAAACTTTTTCACCAGCTCGTCGAGCTTCGCGATATAATAATCCACGTTCTCGTCGCGGTTTTGCGGATCGAATGCGGACGCCAACCTGGCGTTTTCGTAGGCAGGGACTTTCCTAGTGGAGCCAATGATGTAGTAGCTGATCTGGTCGCCGGGCCGATAGTTGCGGCCACTCGCTAGCGCGAGCTCATAAGCAGCAGCGCGATTGCGCGCGGACGCGGCGATCTTTTGCCGATATTTGTCGAGCGAGTCTTGAAGCGTATCGGTTTTCATCAACATGTCGATACTCCATTCCCGGTTGCGAATCTTCTGTTCAAATTCATTGCGTAATTCACCGATTGCTTCCGGTTTTCCTTCCATGAGCAGCTTGATCATTTCCTCGAGGAAAATGCGCTGGAACTTTTCGAGTCCGCGCGATTTGAGAGCGCCGCCTTTAATGATGACGTCGCCGTCGCGGGTAAGGAGGGCGTAATTTTTTGCTTTGTAGCTGAACATCGCGTCGAACTGCTCGTCGAATTCCACTTCAATCCCAGGCGGCAATTCTTTGGCCAAACCTTCGCGCAATTTGTTGATGTCGATGTCAGGCGGCGGGGTGAAGTAAATTCCATCGGTGTCCACCTCGATCACCCGCGCATCACGCGCGTTTAACCACTCAATCATCTTTTTCAAGAGATCGCGCCCAATCTGCGTGACCCGCGCCGCGGCATCGAAATCGGCGAAACTTCCCTGAGCGAACCCGAGATAACCATAGAAGCTGTTGATCAGGATTTTGAACGTGTTTTGAAAGGCGTGGAAATGATGCGCTCGCGCCGTGTCACCGCTCTTCTCAGCTGCGCGCATGTCCGCTTTCGCTTCGAGTCTGAAAGTCCGTAGATCGGTAAGTAGATGGCGGAAGATTTGCAGCTGGTCGGTTTGTGGGAAGCAAGCAAACTGCAACATTACCGAGGGATAAAGCGAGGCGACGTCGCAATGCCACACGTTGCGGGCGACGCCGGTGAAGAAAATGTCGGTGTAACCGCCTTCGAAACCGCGCACCATCGGCAGCTCGGGAATGGAATGCCGTTGCCTGAAATATTCGCGCAGAAACAGCGCATTGATCCGCGTCGCATTGCCCCGGACGATCACGTCCTGGTAGTTGTATGGAAAAATCTGGGCCTGAATGAAGTAGCTTGCGCTTAACAGTTCCGATAACGCGCGCGTCTCTCGTACACCGCACAGTGCGCGCCGCCGAAATGCTTCCGAACTTTCCAGATAGGCGCGCTGCAATTCTTTCCCGGTTAGCGCGGAAATCTGTTCGCCGTCACAAAGTTCAAAATGCCGGGCGACATCGGTGCGCTCGAAACCGGCCAGGGAACGCATACCGACATCGTAAAATTGCGCGAGCAAAAAAGTATCGACGAAATGGCGGCCACCGACTGTGAACTTCGGATAATCGATTGTCTTCTCTGCGATCTGCAGCCGCGAAGGGCGGGAACGTAAAAAGCCGCCGCTTCGTCCCCAATCTAGTTTTGTTTTCGTTTTCTTGGCGCGCTGGACTAGGTAGGGCAGATCGAACCGAAAGAGATTGTGACCCTCGATCACGTCCGGATCGCGCTCTTTGACAAGACTCGTTAGGCGCTTGAGCGCGTCGTGCTCGGACTGTTCGACATTTTTTGGATCAATAATGAGGAGTTCCTCCCAGCCAGTGTTATCCGAGACCGTGATGCTCATGATGTGATCTTTGTCGCCGGGTTCATCGACCCCAGCTACGGAGAGCACTTCGATCTGCATCCGCTTCAGTTCTTCAAACCGCAGGTCTTTAAACAACGTGCGTCCGGTCGCGGTCAGATAGTGCTGCACGGGATCGGTGAACGCGAAGAAATCGCGTCCGGCGTTTCTCAATCCGTTGCGCAATGCGATCAGTTCTTTCCAGCTATCAACCGTGACCAGCCAGCCGTATTTAAGACTGCTTTCAAGCTTTTCGGATTCGATGCCAAGATCCAGAACATCCGAGTCGCACCAGACAAAAGGGTGAAACGGTTCAACTTCGACGACTGTCGATCCACCTTTTCCCCGGCGATAAACTTTAACGGTTCCCGTTTCGCCCAATTCAATCGCGACGATCCGCGGCGTTCGATCGGCGCCGAAGAGCATGGTGTTCTTCTCAAATTCCATCGTGGATCAAGAGAATCGGAAAAATGAATTAGGAAAGCAGGAAAAGAGGAAATTGAATCTCGAAAGCCAGGAAACATGAAGATTTCGTTTTGTTTCCTCGCTTACTGGTTTGGTGATTCATGTATTCCGAGTTTTCTGTTATAGGTGCAGGATGAAGAATTGTTCATTGGCGATCTTTTTAACGTCGATCTTGGCTCCGCTGCTGGCGTTCGGGCAGCCGACGCCGCAATCCATCGCTGATGCGGAACTGCCGTCGTTGCTCACGATTTACAAAGACATTCACAGTCATCCGGAACTTTCCACAAAAGAGCAGCGGAGTTCCGCGATTGTGGCGAAGGAATTACGCGCTGCCGGCTGTGAAGTTACCGAGAATTTCGGGCATTACGATAATCCAGATTGGAAATGTTACGGCGTTGTCGGCGTGATGAAGAACGGCGACGGGCCGACTGTGCTGGTGCGCACTGACATGGATGCGTTGCCCGTGCAGGAACAAACCGGTGCGTCGTACGCGAGCAAAGTCACGATGACGAATGTTGAGGGCAAGGAAATGCCAGTGATGCACGCGTGCGGTCACGATATTCACATGTCGGCGTTGATCGGCACAGCGCGCGCGCTTGGGAAGCTAAAGGACAAATGGCATGGCACGATCGTATTCATCGGCCAACCGGCAGAAGAAATGGTGGGAGGCGCGCGCGCGATGCTGCACGCCGGCCTCTACGATCGTTTTGGCAAACCTGCTTACGCGGTCGCTTTGCACGATAATGCAGAGATTGAGGCTGGCAAAATCGGCATCACCGCAGGCTACTACAACGCAACCGTCGACTCCGTCGATGTAACCGTGAAAGGCATGGGCGGTCATGGCGCTTATCCGCACAAGACGAAGGACCCGATCACGCTGTCGGCTGAAATTATCAATGCGTGGCGAACGATTGCCTCACGGGAAAACAATCCCCTCGATCCAATCGTCGTTACCGTCGGCTCGATTCACGGCGGCACGAAGCACAACATCATTCCCGATGAAGTCAAAATGCAGCTGACCGTGCGCACGTACAAGCCTGAGGTGCGTCAGCGCGTACTATCCGCAATCGAGCAAATCGCCAAAGGTTGCGCTACCGCAGCCGGTTTGCCGCCGGACAAAATGCCCGAAGTGAATGTTTTGCACGCCGAACATGTCAACGCGGTCTACAACAACCCGGAACTAACGAAACGCGTGAAGGCGACGTTGAAGAGTGCCATTGGCGACGAGAATGTCGTCGATAAAGATCCAACGATGGCCGGAGATGACTTTTCGGAATTCAGCCTGCCAGATCATTCGATTCCTGCCTGCATGTTCAATGTCGGCGCAGTCGATCCGGCCAAAGCCGCCGAAGCGAAAAAGACAGGGGCGTCTTTGCCCTCGCTGCACTCGAGCAAGTTTTTGCCCCTTCCGGAGCCGACGATTCGCGTCGGCATCATCGGAATGACGAGCGCCGTGCTGGATTTAATGAAGAAGTAAGCCGAACTGTTAACGTGTTTCCGGCGGACAAAATTCGTAGCCGACAGCTACACCGACACCAGATTTATTTTACCTTAATGTTCTTCCGCAGGTAAGTGGGAACATCGAGATCCTCGCCTTCCACGATGGTTGGCTCACTCTTTTCAAAGCGACCACGCGTGACCGGCTCGAATTGCAAGACTTCCTGTTTCGCCTGCACATTTTTTTCCGACGGTTTCTCTTCTTTCATCCGCGCCGGCTTCGGCTGTGGCGTAATCAAGCGCGGTTCAGGTTTGTTAAGTACAGGTGCTGTCAACGGCGGAGCCGTGTCCACTGGCGCCGATTCGTCAATCGGAATCGCCTCCGCAGGCTGGGAACCCTCCACTGGAGTTGGTTCCGACTCGATGTCGGTCTTCAGCGAACCACCCTCGGATTGCCCCCAAACGGGCGGCATCGCGGGCATGCTACTCTGATCCCGATAAACCTGCTCCGGAATAGAATCCTCATCTGCCGCGAGCGAACTGATGATTGTGACGCTCAAGCGGTCTCCCATTCGCCCGTCTACGGCCGTGCCGAACAGAATCTGCGTTTGCTCGTTTACGTGACGGCCAAGCTCCTGCATCAGGATTTCTACTTCGGATAAGGTCATGCCGGGTCCGCCCGCTACTTGAACTAGAACACGGGCCGCGTCCGCCAGCATGCGGCCTCGATCCATCAACGGATTTTTGAGGGCCTGCGCGAGGGCGTCATGGGCACGATTGTCCGAATCGGATTCACCGAAACCAAACAAGCAACGGCCATTGCGGCTGCGCAAGGCGGCAAGCAAATCATCGAATCCGATGCGGATGAGCCCCGGTCGCTGAATTAGATTTACAATGGAACGAACGCTTTGACTGATCATGCTATCCGCCGTCGCAAAAGCCTGATGGATTCCTGCTTTCGGCGCAACCATGTCGCCCATCTGATCGTTCTCGAAGCAGATGACGGCGTTGGCAATCTCGTTAAACCGGGCGAGTGCATCTCGCGCTTGTGCGCCGCGGCGTTTACCCTCGAAAGCAAATGGAAGAGTGGCAAAGGCAACGACAAGGGAACCGGCTTCACGGGCAAGTTGGGCGATATACGGCGCGGCGCCCGAGCCGGTGCCGCCACCGAGCCCAGTGCAAATAAAAATCATTCGGGCGTCCACAAGCGCCTCGCGGATTTCGTCAGCCGACTCCACCGCTGCCTGATAGCCCAGCTCCGGGTCGCCGCCGGCGCCCAAACCACGGGTTACAGAGCGACCGAGTTGCACTTTATGTGGCGCTACGGAACTCGCGAGTGACTGCACATCGGTATTAATCGCGACGACGTCGGCTCTCTCCAAACCATCGAGTACGATCCGATCGAGCGCGTTCAAACCAGCGCCACCAATGCTTACAATTTTGATCGGAATAAATCCCTCCTGCCGTTCGGGCAAACTGTAGTTTTTGCTGAGCTGAATCATTTGGTCGCTTCGTTGTTATTTATTGTCGGTTTCTATCTCATTCCGCTAAAGAGTTTGCCGAAGATTCGTCCAAACCTCCGCCGCGGCCGATCTGTTTGCACCGCTTGCGC
>Ga0134080_10000756_pt1 | contig 10704 bp, 6 predicted proteins | sample 15_taG_9_FD_94469 | JGI IMG/M metagenome (GOLD analysis project Ga0134080, IMG submission 94469) | Grasslands soil microbial communities from the Angelo Coastal Reserve, California, USA - 15_D_Met_40cm_2_24_1 metaG | ecosystem: Environmental > Terrestrial > Soil > Grasslands ...
AGATTTGCCAGCAAACTGTAGCCTAAAAGCTTCGTTGAGATTTGTTCGAAACAACCGTGCGGATACTCGAGAATCACGGGCAGACCCGAGATTTCCGGCAGCCACGGTGAAGTTGAAATCGTGGTGCTGAAATGGCCACGACCGTGCTTCCAATCATCAGGCATCACGCGGTGCGCATCGAATCTCGACTGATCGGGACGAAACGAGCCGGCCACGCTTTCTTTGCGCACAACCGTCGGCGCTTGGACCGGAAGAGTGATCTCCACCGCATCCGACATTTTGTCATTGGAGTTCGAGACCGCTTGGAAGCGGATTTTCGCCGGCACAAGATCGGCGTCGGTAACTTTCGCCTTGAACCGGAATACCGTTGCAGCATCGCGCCGCGAGGGCTGGGTTGCCGCCTCCACGCTGAGTAATTTCAAGTTTGCGTCGGTGACGCAGCGCGCCGTGATCCCATCGCTTTCCGCAAAGTTTTGCCGAACCACAGCGCGCAATTCGACTTCATCGCCATCGCGCAAAAAACGCGGCAACGCCGGATCAATCAGCAGCGGCTTAGATATTTTCACCGTCTGCGTCGCATCCGCTCCGAATTGATTCGCCTTCGTCTGGCCGACGGCCACGATGCGATACGTGGTCAGATTATCCGGAGCGATGAATTCAAAAGTGACCTTGCCGTTAGCGTCAGTTTTCAAACTGCCTTGCCAATACGCCAGTGTGCGAAACTCTTTGCGGACATTTTTGATGTTCGAGATCGCTTCCTCGCCGCCGTCGCCGATCGTGAATCCTTTTTGCGTCAAACTGAGCTTGGCAAGACTATCGATGTAACCGTGGAGCGCCTCGTAAGTGCGCACGGAAAAAGGATTTCTCGGATAAAATTTCTCGCCGATCGCCGGTAACTTCCAGTCGCCCAATGTAAGCACGGCGTCATCAACCGCGAACACCAGAAGATCGGCATCGGGAACTGGTTTCTTTTCGGAAGTCACGCCTATTTCGCCCCGCACCAAGTCGCCGGGTTTCGCTGTTGCGCTCGCGACACGCGGCTCGATTTTTAGTTCCCGGTCCGGCCGGCTCACTGCGATATCGGTGTAAGCGAAACGTTCCCGGGGAAGTTCATTGTTGCCGCCGGGTTTGACGAGATAAATCGAGACTGTCGCATTCGGCGCATATTCCTTTTTGATGGGCAACTCGATCCTGCCGGCGTTGCCTTTTACTGGAACAAGCAAGGTATCGAGCACGTCCTCCGTCTCCACCGAGACCCAAGCGACGCCGCCAAACGGCGCTTGGATCGTCAACGCGGCTTTATCGCCGGGGAGAAACGGCTCTGCGCGATGTTCGATCTTAAATGTAGTCTCATTTACCACCGGCAATTCGGCCGGCTTTTCACCCGTGACGGTCGTTTCATCGCTCACGAGCAGCGTTTTAATTTTCGGCGCGCTGACTGCAACAACATACCGGCCTGTTTCGCTCGTCGGGAAAATCAGTTCAGCAGGCGTTTTCGATTCCTGTGACGCCACCTTCGCAAACTGATCGGTGTTGCGATAGCGATAAACAAAGGGTGCGATCTGCTCCTTGACTGTCTTTGTCGTGACATGAAAAAGGTCGGCCCGAACAGGAACGCCATTCAGTTTTTGATCCTGCGGGTCCAGCGCGTCGACCTCAACTTTGATACCAGGAGGCTCGATCACCTGCTCTTCGCATCGAACGCCGAGACGGGTTTCTGCCGGGAAAAGCGTCGCCATTTCGCCGCCCGTCAGCGTTTGGCCGTCGATCGAAGTTACGTCCGCGCGCCACACGACATGCACGCGTCCGACCGCAGGATTGTCTTTGAACGGCGATTCGCACGCGAGGGTCGCGAATCCGTGCGCATCAAGTTGGGCATCGCCTTCGATTGTTTTTATCTCTTCAGTATCGGCATCAAGTCGCGGGCCAACTTCGGCGTAAGCGTTGAAACGTTTTCGATAAGAGCCCTCGTCCTCGGCGCCATACTCAGCGGATGCTGTCCAGGTCGCTTTCCAGTGCACGCGCGCCCCCGCGTTCGGCGCGCCATGAAAATAGACCGAGGAAACCCGAGCGTGTGCGGTCGTCCCAACCTCAGGCGTAGTCGCTTCCACGATTACCGAGAACAGCGGAACGCGATACTCCTGAACGTTAATCGTGGCGACGCCTTCGTAATCACGGCCCGCGAGGCGACAACGAATTTCGTAAATCCCAAGTTTAACCTTTTCCGGCACGTTCCATTCCCCTTCCCATCCTCCGTAAGGTGAAAGGTTGGCGTTACCTTCACCGACGACGCGGCTGCCATCGGCTTCTGTGATATCCCAGTGAACTTCGCCAGCGGCCGGAATCGTGAGCACCCCGTCATTAACGTCGCGCACCAGGGCCTTCATCTTCACTGTCTGACCAGGTCGATAGAGATTGCGATCCGTAATAATTTCCGCATGCGGCCTTCGTGCCCGAGGACTGTAATCACTCCCGGAGGGATACGATGTAGTTTCGGCAAATTGCAATGCCGGCCCGGTCGCGGTGTCCGCGATAAACAGATGTGTGTTCCGAGCTTTGGGATTCTGAATTTTCGGGAACACCGAATCCTTCGCGAACTGCGCGATGCCGTTCTTATCAGTGATGGCGCGGGCGACTTCGATGTTCTCCTCAGTTACCGCCCGTACCGGTACGCCCTCTACGGCACTTGCGTCGGACATTTTCGCCAGACGCAGAAGGACGATTGTGGGGGTTCGTTTTTGCGTCAGCAGATAATCGTTGACGCAAATGATCGATCGGTTTCCAACGACCCGCCCGTCAGCTAAGGTCGCGCTCGCTTCAAAAAGATACGCGCCTGCGAATCCTTCATTTGCCTGTGGAGTGCAGCGAACGTCGCGCCGCGTTTCGATATCGCCGCTCGTCGCGTCAAATGTGCCGCTGCTCGTCACCGGCAGTTGAAAAGCGTCAACGAACAATTCGGTTTGAAACTGCTTCGAGAACCCTGTGCGCGGGTCGATTACGGCCTTGCCTGTTACAGGATCGGTGGCGTCCTTCTCAACTTCTCTGACTCGTGCCGTGACTGCCGATAATTTCTCTGCTGGGATGCGCGCCAGTTTCCATGTCACCTGTCGGGTGTTGATCTGGAAAAATGCAAAGCGCAAATCCTGGCGGGCACGCGCAAACACCTGCGAGGACGGAAAGACCAGGCAGGATTCCTTCGGGCGAAAGGTTGCGCCCCAGCGTGACTCAGCAGCGAGTCCGTAGCCGCGATCCCCTTTTAGTTCCGGCGAAATCGTGACCCTATAGCGCTGTTTGAGATCGAAACTGCCCGTGATTTCAATCTGGTCGCTGCTCGCGAGGAGTTTGATTTTGTCCACCGCAGGCTCGACACGGATGCGTTGCGGCGTCACTTCCACTGGATCGATGTAGTCGTTGAACTTGATCCGAATTGCTGGCTCCTCGAGCGCATGATTGAACGTGCCGACCCATTCCACCTTGAGCGATTCGGTTTTTCCCAGTGGGATTACTTGCAAATAAGGAAGCGAGCGGCGGCTTTTCGCATCGAGCAAGCCATTCACGATGAGGTCAAACGTGCGTCCGAGGGGAAGTGGCTGTCGCGGCCCGACCCTGAATCCTGTCGCTTCCGGCGGGCCCGCACTTTTCTCCTCGATCGTTTGGATTACCTCGACGGGAAAACGCTCGTGCGAATCGCGGTCTTGAAAATAAATGTGCTGAGCCGCCTCGGTGAGGCTAACTGCATAAGTGGAATCGAGATAGATTTGCGGGCGCGCAGACAGTTGCTCGCGTTCACCGAAATCACTGGTAATCGCAAACTTTGGCGTCGTAAATTCGGCGCTCCAATCTTTCACAACGAACGGTTTCCCGTTCGCGTCTTTCAGACCGGGAGCCAGCTTCAAACGATGACGCGCGCCAGCGATGACGCCGCTGACGGTGAACACGCCTTCCGTCTGGCTTTTCCAAAGGAACGTGCCGTCGAGTTTCGGTTCGCTAACAAACGGAGGAGGCTGATTACCGACATCGATAAGATCGGGAGCCACTATCGTCACGGGAAACGTGATCGTGATCTCATCGCCCTCGGCAATTTTTCCTCCGGACGGTTCGATCACGATTCCGCCGGCATCAGGTTTTGCATTCGAAGATTCCTCTTCCTGATCTTCATCGCCGTCGGATCGCGCCGAGCTGACGGCAGGCGGACCGAATGCGAGATCGCAGGCTGCAACAAGCAAAATCGCTGTGAAAAATGTGCGGTTCATTCGTGTTGCGGACCAAGTTCGCTAATCCGGCGAAGATCGGCATCGGCCTCGCTGGTCTTGCCAATTCGTCGTTCGCATTTTTCTCGTTCACGCAAAGCAAGGACCGTTTCGTGGATGTTGATCGAGCGCGTTTGCGACTGGATTGCAGCAGGAAAATCAGCGCGCTCGGCCTCGGCGATACCCCGGCAGAACCATTTGATTGGATCGTTCGGATCTAATTCAGTCGCCGTGCGCACCTGCGTTAGCGCCTCCTTCACGTTGCCGAGGTTATAGAAGCTGGTCGCAGCTTCGAAATGCGCGGCTGCGGATTTGTCATTGATTGCCAGTGCGGACTGGGGATCGGCGAGCGCCAGCGTGAACTGTTTCAAAGAGCGCAAAACGGCGGCGCGCGCCACGAGCGCATGTACATTCTTCGGGTCTTGCGCAAGAAGCGCATCATCCGCGCCGAGCTCGCGCAATGCTTGTTCGCTGACATGTCTGTCCTCCGCACGCGCGAGCTTGTCGCTTACTTGCAACTTTGCTGCGTCTTCCGTGCGACCGAGGTCCAGCAGGTCCTCGGCCGTTTGGATGCGGGCGCGCATTGATGCGGGCTGAAGTTTTAGCGCCCGCTCGGCGTCATCGAGCGCCAACAACGGCCGGCCGGCGAGAGTGAAAAGCCGCGCCCGATCGAGCAACAATGTGACGTCATTCGGTGATTTGCTGATCTGCGCGTCGAGCGCTTTGATGCGCGGCAGGAATTCTTGCAATCGCTCGAACTGCGGCAGCCATTCTTTCACCTGCGGATCGGTGGGATCCATTTTGTTCGCCTTCGCCATGTCGGCGTAAGCCGCATCCCATTTGTGCAGGCGGAGGAAAGCGCATGCGCGCAAGACGCGACGCGCGGCCGAATCCTCCGCGGCGATTGCTTTCATCCGGTAAGCCAGGTGGTCTTTCCAACGCTCCTGCGCCGCGCACAATTCTGCGAGACTATCGTACTCACTCGCGGCATCGGCTCTCGGCGGCTTTGTCGCGAGATATGCAAGCCAATGCCGTTCCGCGCACTGGTACTCCTTGCGCTTGAAGCACAGGGCGCCGCGATAATCTTCGATCGCCGGTGCAGCGCGGCGGCCTCCTGCTTTTTGCCACGCATCGAGCGTTTGCTGCAGGCTATCGAGGTCTTCGATTTTCAGTTGCGTCTGCGCGAGTGTGTCCCAAGCATCGAAATCGTTTGGAGCGATGGCGACAATCCGCCGGCTCAATTCGATAATCGCTGGCTGATCATTCGCATCCTCGGCTGCCTTCAATTGCAGGCGCAGTTGCCGAAGCTCCTGCGTTTCTGCTGCGACTAAGGCGGTGCTCCCGAGCAGAGTAAGAACGGCGATTACGAGTGCCCTCAATTGGTGGTCGATCTTGGCCGCAGCAACGGGACACTTCAAGCAATTTCGCGTGCGCAAACGGAATTACGTCTTCCCAGTGGTCATGTGCCCTCGACCCCGAAAGCTTTCGGGGTCGTTCCTTGGGGATTTTGCGCCTTCCCGGTTCGCAGAAAAACTTTGCCGCTGGGACAGAGCTTGAAAACTTCACAACGGCCGCAATCCGGCTTACGCGCATAACATCGGCGGCGCCCGTGCCAGATGAGCCAGTGACTCCAGTTAGTCCAATGCTCGCGGGGCACAAGCTTCATCAAATCCTGCTCAATTTTGTTCGCGTCTTTGTGCTTCGTCAGGCCCAGCCGCTGCGAGAGACGGATGACATGCGTGTCCACCACGATGCCTTCATCCTTGTGAAAGGCGTTGCCCAGCACCACGTTCGCCGTTTTACGCCCAACGCCGGGCAAGGCGCATAACTCCTCCATGGTGTCGGGAACTTTTCCATTGTGTTCTTCCGCGATTGCGCGCATCGCGGCCCGAATGCTTTTCGCCTTGCTGCGATAAAATCCCGTCGGTTTAATTGCGTTTTCGAACTCCGCCTGCGGCGCGTTGGCGTAATCTTTTGCCGTCCGATATTGCTTGAACAATTTCGGCGTGACCATGTTGACGCGTTTGTCCGTGCATTGCGCCGAGAGAATCGTCGCCACCAGCAGCTCGAGGGGATTGCGAAAATCCAGCTCGCAATGCGCATTTGGGTAAACTTTCGGCCAAGCTTTCAGAAGCTGGGCGACGCGCTCTCGAGTTGTCATCTGGTTATTATGCTCCAGGCCTGCTATGGATTTCAATTCAAGGATGAAGGAACCGGCAGCGGAACTAATCGATCGTCGACCAATCGCCACGCGTAATCGAAAATGGGCGCAGGCGTCGGCCCGCTGGCTCGCTGTAAAGAGGGTCTCGCCCAATGCCATCTCGATTAGCGGCATGTTTTCCTGTATCGTTGCGGGAATTGCGCTTGCCGCCACATCAGTGGCTTACCACCGGATCGAATGGCTCATCGCAGTTCTGGGAGTGCAACTGCGTCTCACGGCAAACATGTTGGATGGAATGGTGGCGCTCACCTCCGCCCGCGTCTCGAAGATTGGCGACCTTTACAACGAAATTCCAGATCGTATTTCCGATACGGCAGTCTTCATCGGCGCAGGATTCGCGTGGGGCGGAAACATTGCGCTTGGTTATATCGCGACCATTTTGGCAATTTTCACGGCTTACGTTCGCGCAGCTGGAAAAATCGCGGGTGCGCCTAACGAGTTCTGTGGACCTATGGCAAAGCAACATCGGATGTTGGTTATCACCCTAATTGGGTTGTATTCGGCAGTCACTCCATCTTCCTGGCAAGCCATTTCGTTTAACTCTTCCAAGATCGGTCTGATGAGTCTCGGGCTTGCTGTGATCATCATGGGCTCCATTATTACGGTTATCCGCCGGTTGGCCCGCATCGCACGCGTACTGAAATGAACCAAATTACGCGCGAACGACTTTTTGGTTTTGGTCATGCGTTCGACGATTGCGTGACTGTCGTTTTGACGCTTGCGGTTCTCGCCCTCCTCTTGTTAGCGCCGCTTCTGATTTTCGTGGTGACTCGTGCGGCCAATAACACCGCCGATAAGAGAAGGGAACTATGGGACCGCTATCGCTCGTGGATTTGGCTGGCGCTGGTAATCCTCATTCCCATTCTGGCGGGCGCTTTCTGGACAATCCTGGCAGTGGCTACTCTAAGTTTTCTTTGCTATCGCGAATATGCGCGCATCACCGGCCTGTTTAGGGAAAGGACGATCAGTCTTATCGTGGTTATCGGTATTCTCCTCATCACTTTCTCAGTGCTGGATAACTGGTATCGACTCTTTGTTGCGTTGTTTCCGTTGACAGTCGCGTTGATTGCCACCGGTGGATTGATCGCCGATCAGCCGAAAGGCTACATTCAACGCGTCGGCTTGGGTGTACTCGGCTTCGCTCTTTTCGGAAGCGCGCTCGGCCATCTTGGCTATATGGCCAACGATTGGAACTATCGGCCGATCCTGTTGCTCATCATCTTCGCCGTGGAGCTCAATGACATCTTTGCTTACATCTACGGCCATCTGTTTGGTCATCGAAAATTTATCCCCAACACCAGCCCGAACAAAACGGTAGGAGGCGCGCTCGGCGCAATCGTAATGACCACGCCACTCGTTGCGCTCGGCGCGCATTTTGTTTGGTTCAACACGGTGCTCGACACACCGGTCTGCTTGCTGGGTCTCGGCATTATTGTCAGCATCGTCGGACAATTCGGCGATCTAATGCTTTCCTCTATCAAGCGTGATCTTGGCCTCAAGGACACGGCAAAACTCATTCCCGGGCACGGCGGCATTCTCGACCGCTTCGACAGTCTGATTCTTGTCGCACCTGCCGTGTTTCATTACGTGACCTACTTTGTCGGCTTCGCTGTTGGGCAACCGGAACCCGTCTTTAGCGGATAGGAAATCGGATGGAACCCTGGAAACTTCAGCCTGCGCGCGACACCGGTTTAACTCCGAGCGAGCGGCTTCGCAGTATTCGCCGCGAAAGCGGCCTGCTCGAAAGGCTCGCGCACCACCTCTCATTTTCGATTCTTCGAATGTATTTGGCGACCGCTCACCGGCTGCAAATCATCGGCCGGCAACATTTGCCGGCCCATGGGCCCTTCATTCTGGCGGCGAATCATTGCAGTCATCTCGACGCGGTCACCCTAGTGGCGGCATTTCGACCGCGTCATCGCGAACGCGCCTTTCCCATCGCCGCCGGCGACGTTTTCTTTCAAACCAAGGCAGTCAGCGTCTTTTCAGCGATCGGTCTAAACGCGCTGCCAATGTGGCGAAAAAATTGCGGACCTCACGCGCTCGCAGATCTGCGCCGCAAATTGGAGGAAGAAAAATGCATTTACGTCATTTTTCCCGAGGGCTCGCGCAGTCGCGATGGCCGCATGGCCTCGTTTAAGCACGGTCTCGGAATGCTGGTTGCCGAAACGCGGGTGCCAGTCGTGCCTGCGTTCATCGCGGGGACATTCGAAGCATTGCCGCCCCACCGGAAAATTCCGCGTCCCGCACGAATCAAAATCGTCATTGGCGCGCCACTGGATTTTGCAACTACCCCAAACAATCGCGAGGGCTGGTCGCAGATCGCGCAGAGCGTGGAATCTTCAGTCAGCGATCTTGGCAATCAATCGCGCCCTGTGTAGGCCTCGAGTTTCTGCGCCAGATCAGGAGGGACGTGGGCAACGATCAAGGCGTCGTTTCCTTCGTAACGCAGTTCCAGCACGTGACCGACCCGATGAATCTCGGCGATCAATGCGCTCTCTTTTGCAGGGATGCGGAAGCGTGAGCGCAACCGCCATGAGCTGAGCGCATTCTCCAGCGCATGCACGAGTTTGTTCACGCCTTCACCGGTGCGCGCGGAAATCGCTACGCTGCCAGGAAATTTTTTAACGTAAGTTTCGGCCAGCTCTCGGTTTTCGAGATTATCAATCTTATTGAATACAATCAGCGTTTGTTTTCCAAACGCGTCGAGTTCTTTAATCACAGCATCGACTGCTTCCATCTGATCGTCCACGCGCGGATGGCTAAGATCGACAATGTGAATAAGCAGATCGGCTTCGCTCACTTCTTCGAGCGTTGCCTTGAACGATTCGATCAATGTGTGCGGGAGTTTTCGCAAAAAACCGACCGTATCGGTTAGAAGGACCCGCTGTTTGTTAGGCAAAACGAAGCTGCGCGTGGTGGGGTCCAGCGTGGCGAAAAGTTTGTCGGCGGCGACAACATCGGCGCCGGTAAGCAAATTCAACAACGTCGATTTGCCTGCGTTGGTGTAGCCAACGACTGCTGCTACAGGCCACTGATGTCGCTTGCGACCTTGGCGGTGGATGGCGCGAGTTTTGCGCACTGCTTCCAGCTCCCGCTCGAGCCGCGCGATGCGGTCCTGTACGCGGCGACGGTCAACTTCCAATTGTGTCTCACCGGGCCCGCGCGTGCCAATCCCGCCCGTCTGCCGGGACAAGTGATGCCACATCCGGGTGAGGCGGGGCAAAAGATATTGCAATTGCGCCAACTCGATTTGCAATCGACCTTCCCGGCTGCGGGCACGCTGCGCGAAAATATCCAGAATTAGCTGTGTTCGATCGAGAACTTTGCGCGCTAATAAATTTTCGAGATTCCGACCCTGCGCCGGTGAAAGTTCATCGTCAAAAATGATCGAGGTCACACGCCGGTCCTGACACGCGTCCTTAATCGATTCAGCTTTGCCGCGGCCGATGTAGTAGGGAGCCGTTGGCTTCGGTAATTTTTGCGTGACGGTATCGACCACCTCTGCGCCGGCGGAATTGGCTAGCTCAGCGAGTTCTTCGAGCGAATCCCGCAGGTCCCATTTTGAGACGCCCTCCTTTTCGAGACCGATCAGAAGTGCGCGCTCATGCGTTTTTTGCGGACGAGTCTCAATCATTCCTGCGCGCAACTCCGAAAGCGTTGACGAGTTGCCAAATCCATTTCACAGCTTCGTTGTGAGTGAAAAGCGATAGATTCAGCGGCTCAAAATTACTTTGGTTGCGAAACCACGTCAACTGTCTCTTGGCATAACGCCGGGTCGCTTGCTGAATTTCGGCGATGCATTGCAAGATCGAAATCTTGTCTGCCAGCAATTGACGGATCTCGCGCAGGCCGATCATCTGCGCAGCAGTCGCACTGGTCGCTCTGGCGGCTCGCACTTCTTCGATTACGCCCTTTTGGAACATTGCTTGCACTCGATCATTGATTCGGGTGTAAAGTTCCTCTCGGTCGCGAAAGACGAAGACGCCTGTAGCCGGGATCGTGGATCTCCGCGGACCGGGGTCACCGACCCCGGCTACAACTGCCGAAAACGGTTTCCCCGTTGTCAGGCAAATCTCAAGGGCTCGTGTTAGGCGGCGGCGATTTTTGATGTCGATGTTCCGCGCCGCTTCGGGATCGAGTCGAACGAGTTCGGAGCGCAATTCATCTAAACTCATCGCGTTCAATTTCTCGCGCAGCTTTGGATCGGACCCCGGCAGAAGCGCCAATCCG
>Ga0134080_10000768_pt1 | contig 10627 bp, 11 predicted proteins | sample 15_taG_9_FD_94469 | JGI IMG/M metagenome (GOLD analysis project Ga0134080, IMG submission 94469) | Grasslands soil microbial communities from the Angelo Coastal Reserve, California, USA - 15_D_Met_40cm_2_24_1 metaG | ecosystem: Environmental > Terrestrial > Soil > Grasslands ...
ACCGTGTTCACGTTCACCCACGAGGACTTCGCCGCGAAGCTCGACTCTGACGTCGCAGACTACGAACTCGCCCGGGCGGTGATGGCGTCGGCGACTTTCCCGGCGGCGTTCAACTACATGACGCTGCGAGACTTCTATGAGCCGCCCGACTGTCCTGATCACGGCGGCGTGTGCTACGTGCACGTGTTCGACGGCGGGAACTCCGACAACCTCGGGCTCATCAGCATCAAGCGAGTGCTGCTCTCGGACCGCGCCCGGGCCACGCGCGAGTACGAGCGCATCGTCGTCGTCTTTGTCGACGCGTTCCGCCGGTCGCTCGGGGTCAGCCCGAGCTCGGCCAACCCCCGCGGGCTCCTGAGCTACGTCATCGACACAAACTTCCTCGACGCGACCGACTCGCTGCTCGAGGCTAACCGGCAACGCATTCTGGAGGATTTCTTCGCCCGGACGATCGCCGCCTACGAGAGGGTCGCGGACTGCCGGCGTGACAACCTGCCCGACCACGCGTGCGCCGCGACGTGGCCACGGTCGGTGCGCAGCGAGGTGGAGGCGCAGCTGCAGAAGAAGCTCTTCTTTTTCCACGTCGCCTTCGACGCTGTCATCGACCAGAAGGTGCGCGAGAAGCTCCACACGATCCCGACCACGTTCGCCTTCGGCGACGGTGAGATGGAGGCGATCGAGGCGGGCGTGGCGAGCATCTTCGGCGATCCGCGGGGCGCGGCGCACGCGTGTGTCCGCCTGCTCGGCGAGATCCTCGCCGCGCCGAGCGTGACACGGCCCGCGATCGATGGGAATCCGTGGTGCGGCGGCGGGAGTCTGGCGGAGAAGCGGGAGCGGCAGCGGATCCAGAAGCGCTGACCGCGCCGGGCGCTGGCGATCCGGCGGGGCGCGGCTACCGCTGCCTGGCCGGTGCGGTAGACACGCCCTGCGCCGTCTGCCCGAACGGGCGGAAGAGGAGCCCTGACGTCGAGACCCGGAGCTCGAGCTCGACAGGCCCTCGCGCCGAGAAGAAGGTTGCCGACCCGTACTCGGTGTCCACCACACGCCCCAGGAACGCGAGACTCCGGGCGAGCTGGAACATGTCGACGGGAGTGGGGCGCGAGAGGGCGAACATCCGCCGCGGCTTCGTCTGCTCGTCCTCAAGCCGGTCGTAACGTCCCGAAACGCGGTCGAGCTGGTACGCGGTGTGGAGCCCCAGGATGTTGGCGAGTGGGTGCCACTTGACGATGTGCGCGTCAACGTAGAGGGCGTTCCCGGTGAGCTCGTAGAGTTCGCGCCGTCCGTCGGGGAAGGTGAACGTGGCCACGAATCGCTCCGGCCCGGACGGTCGCGTCACGACGGTCGCCGCCACCACCTCGCGTGTCAGGGCGCGATACCCTTGCATCGCCACGCTGACGGTGGCGGCCAGCGCCGCCAGGGCCAGGCAGAGGACCGCGAGCACGAGGGCCAGGCTGGTCCCCATCCAGCGCTGCCTCTGCACGGCTGCCAGCGCCGTCACGAGCAGGACGACGCTCAGCAGGGCGAAGGCGGCGATGACGAACACCAGCGGCTCTGGCATTCTATCAACCTAGCCGCGAGGCGCTCTACCGCCGCGCTGAATCAGGAGCGACGCGTTGGGATGCCGGAAGTTTCGTGTCCTGAGGAAAATCGTCGCGGACGCTGGTGCTGTTCTCGGGGGTCAGATCGAGCGCGAGGTTCTCTCCCGGCTTCACTGCGACCTTCAGGCGCCACTTCGGCTGTCCCGCGATCGCGTCGGTCAGCTTGTACTGGCCCCCGGCGATTCGCTTGAACTCGTAGCGGCCCTCCCGGTCGCTCCGCAACACGTACCAACGCGCCTTGGTCGGGGTGTAGCGGAGGCCGACCAGGAAGAGCTGGAGACGCGCCTGCGGCGTCGGGAACTGTCCGGGCTCTGCCCACATGACGACGCCGAGAATCCCGCTGTCGCCGACGTCCGGACCGGTTGGTTCGGCGGCGGCCTGGGTGGGTGGCCGACCCTGTCTGTTGGCGAGCCAGCGGCGCGCCGTCTTCGCCTCCTCCGAGTTTGAGGGCGCGTGGGCCATGACCCACTCGAACTCGCGAATGGCCTCTTCGCGCAGGTCGAGCCAGGTGGCGCAGACCGCGAGACTGTAGTGAAGGAAGAGATTACCGGGGTCCTTCAGGATGGCCGCGCGGAGGTGCTTCGCGGCGAGGGCCCAGCTCTGCGCCGCCAGCGCCTTGCGGGCCTCGGCGGCATCGCCGACGGCCGTGGACGCCGGCGCTCGAGTCTCAGAAGCGCGACGGCAGCCGGTGGTCACCAGGACCAGGGCGATCGCGGCCAGGGCGAACGCCCGCCTCACGAGCCCGAGATCTCTCGGTAGCTTCCGGGCTTCACGAACCAGTTTATACTGAGCGTCCCGCCCCCGTTCCGGACGTTCGGACAGTTGTAGCTGATGCGGGCGTTCCCGGTATCGTCGATATCGATGGTTGTCGACCGGGCGTCCACCCGGTTCGTCGAGACCACCGCGCCCTGGATGGAGTTGCTCCCTAGGCCGTGCAGAACGACGTCGTTCTGCACGTAGACCAGTCCGCTCAGCCTTACGTCGCCTTGAACGCGCAGCGAGCCCGCCACGACGAGCCAGCCGCTCCAGCCCGAATTCCAGTTGCCGGTGATATCGACCTGGAATAGGTCCGAGTCCGGCGACGCGGTCGAGAGGGGTTGGCCCGAGGGCGTATCGACGAAGACGAGGCCGTTGGGGAGGGGATTCCCGCAAGTCCCGTCCGGCGCGCACGCCCAGTGCTGTGCACCCGTGTAGTAGTGCCCAGTCGACTTCGCGAGCGCCTTGAGCGTCGCCATGTCGGAATCGGTCAGGATCATGCCGCTCGGATAGGTCATGCCGCACGAGGCGCCGTCCGGGCAGGGAGCGGTGTTGGTGTATCCGGCGGGCGAGTAGAGATTAGGGGTTCCGTTGGCGCGGACCGATCCGCTGCTCCCCACCGCCGTGAGCGGCGTCACTCCCGAGCAATAGGCGCCCGCCGGCACGCTCCCTTCTGCCGACGTTGAGGCATTGACCGATGCCGTGCCGCCGATCTGGACGTCGGTCGTGGTCAAAGGAGGGTTCTCGCCGCCGGCGCAGAGGGCGCAGACGGGGTCGATCCACTTGAGCCGCGTGACGACGGCCGTGATCTTCTTGGTCGCGATCGGGTTGATGGCGTCCGGGACGTAGCCGATCGCGGTCACGACCTTCTCGTTTATGATGGCCCCGTTGGCGACCGTGACCTTGAAGATCCCGATTGGGCTCCCCAGGACCGGATCGTTCAGGACGACCTGCGAGCCGTTGTAGGCCGGCGGCATCGGGTTCGGCAGAAGGTAGCCCGCGTCGAGCGCGAGCACGCCGCTCGCGCCGGGATTGCTCTCTCCCGTCGTCAACCCCCAGAGCGCGCGCTCCAGACCCGACTCGGCCAGCGCGCGCGCCTGGGCGCTTGCCATCTGGCTGCTAGCGATCTGCGACTCGCTCGTGGCGAGGACGGCGAAGGCGATCATGAGGGACGTCAGGATCACCATGACGATCATCGCCATCGGAAACGCGATACCACGCTCGTCCTGGATGGGCTTGGGCGTTTTCATTCGTTCCTCAATCTGACGCGGCCCTGGACCGCGACCGTTTGACTGGCCACCGAGGAGGGCGCCAGGGTCGAGTCTTCGGGCCGCGTCGTCAGCTGGATGTCCACCGAGTAGATGTTCCCCGGAGTGGTCACCGGGATGGTCATCGTGTTGTTGCTCACGTCGTAGTAGGTGATCGTCAGGCCGGCCACGCCTGCGGTGAGGACGGCGGGTTGCCCGCCGATCACCGGGACCGTCTGGTTGCGCTGGATGTTCGTGCCGTTCAGTGCATACGCGACTGTCACAGACGCGCCGCTCTCGTCCACGAACGTAAACGTGATCGCGGCGTTCGAGTCCGCGGTGGTAATCTGCGTTGCCGTCCGCAGCTCGCGAAGCATCCGTTCGAGCGCGACGCGCGCGTTCTGCTGGACCTCCGAACGCCCGGCGCCGAACGAATAGACGTTCTGCCCCTGCTCGAACGTGAGGAGGAGCCCGGCCAAGAGCACCGTCAGCACGGCCATCGCCGACAGCAGCTCGGCCAGCGAGTAGCCGCGCTCGTTGCTCATCGCTGGGCCACCGTCATCCAGACCGTGACGGCCTTTGGGGTCGGTGCGACCCCGGTGCCGGTCATCGGGGTGTAGAAGACGGTGACGGTCACCAGACGCATGCCGGGGTCCGTGATCCCGCCACACCCCGGCGCCGAGCCGCAGTTCGTGATCCGGACGTTGCGCGAGTAGCCCGCGAACGGCGACGCGAGCGTCTCGTCGGCGAGCCAGGTCACCGCTCCGCCCCCAGGGATGGCCGTCGCTCCGAACGTGCACGTCGTGCCCGCGGGGACGGTCGGGGCGACGGTCGAGGAGGCGGACAGCCCGAGGCAGTCGTTCGCCGGTACCGAGGTCCACGGCAGGCTCTTGGCCTGCTCGAGCTTCTGGTCGGCGAGGAACGTCGCAGCGGAGGTCTGATTACCTTCCTGGACTCCGTAGACGCCGATCGGCACGATGGTCGCGAGCGCGACGAGCGCGAGCGTGATGATGACCGCCGCGATCAGGACCTCGACGATCGTGAACCCGCGCTCGTCGGCGACGCGGCGCTGGCCAGGGTGACTCATGGAATCGTGATGCGACCGGGCAGGCTCACGGTCACGGTTTGCGTGGCGTTGTCCATCGGGTTCTGCACGGTATAGACGCCCCCGGTCGTCGCCGCTCCCATAAAGTTGAACACCACGTTGGCGGTCGCCGAGGTGATGTTGATGCCGTTCTGCAGGGCGAACCAGCCGCCCCCGTCCGTGCCTGGCCCTGTCCACACGGCGCCGGTGCAGCCACCCGTCAGGAACTGCACCTTGTTGGCGCCCTGCACCACGCAGACGGTCGTGTTTTGCGAGACCGCGACCTGCCGTGCCCGGTTGAGGATCGTCCGCAGCTCCTGGGAGCCACCCTTGAGCGTAGCCGCGCGCCAGTACGAGAGGAACGCGGGGACGCCGACCGTGGTGATGATCGCGATCACCGCCAGGACGACAAGGATCTCTGTGAGGCTGAATCCCCGACTGTCGAGCCAAAGACGACGCTGACACTTCACGCCGAACCTACCTTTCCGCTTATCTTTCGAGCAAGGCGTGTGCCGCCCGCTCAACAGCGCAATTTATCTTTCAACAGCGTAATTTATAAGGAATACACGTGAGCGAGCGCGGTGCCGTTTGGTCACCTGAGGAACCGGTTTGCGTCACGCCTTTGACGGATTATCGGAGAGCTGCGTCGATGCGCTCTCGTCATTGAAATTCCGGAAAAATTCCGGAATCTCGTCGCATGTCGGTTGCTCTGTGCTCTTCTCTCGCCGGATGAATCCTGCGCCGCCAAGCGGGGCTCCCGGTGGAGGAGACTTCGGGTTCCTCACGACGCCGCGTTCAAGATCTCGACGCCGCGCGTGGACCTGCACCCGTTCGGTGTTCACGGTTCTGCGCGGGCTGATGATGCGACACGCATCGATCCGAGAAGCGGCGAACGATCGGCGTGGCACGGGATGCCGGCGCGCTCCAGACGATCACCGTCGCCGGCTCGCCACCCACGCGGAGAACGGTAACAGCGCTGCCAACGGCAGCGAAGGAGCTCCGGGAGCGAACGGCAACGGCCAAGGCGCCGGCAAGCGCGAGTTACTCACGCCTCCCGACGCGCACGATTACGGCGAGGAGGGAGCCTTCTCGGAGACAGAGAGTGGCGGCGTCTGCGCAGATGGAGGGGTCGGCGACCTTCTCACTTTAACGTCTGAGCTCGTTTTAACATCTGACCTCGTTTCTGACAGTCTGAGCTCGTTTCTGACCGTCCTGACGCCCGGTACCCCTCGCGCCAAATCACCCGCCCGGACCTTGGCCCGAGCGTTGGGCACGGTCCCCATCAGCGTGACCAGGGCATTGTCCGAACGGACCTTGATGTCAGCGCTCTTCAACCCTGCGTCCTTGTCGAAACGCGCCGTAACGGCCCCCTTCATGTCGTCGTCCTTCGCGTCGACGAACTTACGCTGCCGATCGGGGACGACCTGCAAGAGGCTGGTCACGCCCTTCACGCCGTCGACGCGCCTAGCGATCTGTTCGGCTGCATTCTTCGCCTGGGCACTCTCGACCTTGCCGCGAAGCGTGACGATCCCGGCATGCGTGTCGACGCTGATCTTTCTGCCCTTCACGTGGCGGTCTGCGAAGAGCTTCGCCTTCGTCTTTGTCGTGAGCCACGAATCCTTGATCTCGGTGCCGCTCTCGCCGGTTGATCGGCTCTCGTCCGCGTTCTTGGCAGGCGTCGCGTGTTGGGTCCTCGACTGCGCGGACGCCATCGGGGCCGAGAGCAGCGCCGCCAGGATCACCCCGAGAACAAAACGTTGCATAGCAGTTCCTCCCTTGAGTCCTGACGCTTGGAGGTTCAAGGGACGTGCCAGACGGGACTTGCAGGAGGCCGCTGCTGGGCGTCGATGAGAGTTTCTAGGTGCTTAACTCGACCGTTCGGGTCCAGCGTGGGCCGCGAAAGGGGCGTTCTGTCCTGGGATCAGTAGCAGACTGACACGCTACTGGCGGTTGCATTTCCCGCCCCGATCTGCCACAGTCCCTCCGCCGGCTCCGGCCCAAGTCTCCAGTCCACCCCCACCGCACGGAGCGAGAGATGAGCGATCTGGGTCGTCGCGAAGAGATCCGGGTTCCAGGAATGTCCGAGCCCATCAGCCACTTCACCCACGTCGTCAAGACGGGGAGACTCGTCTTCGTCTCGGGCTGCGTCGCGACGGACGCCGAGGGGCGCACGGTGGGCGGCGACGACGCCGTCGCGCAGGCCCGCCAGGTGCACGAGAATCTCAAGAAGTGCCTTGCCGCGGCGGGCGCGACGTTCGCCGACGTGTGCAAGGTCACCGTGTTCTTGAAGAACGTCGGGGATCGCGAGAAGGTCAACATCGCGCGCCGCGAGTACTTCGGCCCGCACCGGCCGGCCTCGACGCTGGTCCAGATCGCGCGCCTCGTGCGCGACGACCTGGTGGTGGAGATCGAGGCGATCGCCGTTCTGCCTGAGTAAAATGACGCCTGACTCGCACGCCCTCTGGGAGCGCGCGCGACGCTGGGCCAGCCAGGGCCGCTACGACGACGCCGAGGCCGCGTACCGCGAGGCGCTCCGGCTGGCACCGGACGATGTGCGGGCGCGCCTCGGCCTTGGGCTCTGCCTCCGCCGCCAGCGCCGCCCGGCGGACGCCGAAGCGGTCCTCCGCGAGGCGGTCCTTCTCCAGCCGGGCAGCGCCTCTATCCACGCCGAGCTCGGCGGCGCGCTCTTCGAGCAGCGCAAGTACACGGACGCTGCCGCGGCGTTCCGGGAGGCGAGCCGCCTGCGGCCCGACTTTGCGCGGGCGCACGTGAGTCTGGGGCTCGCGTTCATGCGTCAGGGCGACCCTGGTCGCGCCGAAGCCGCGTTTCGCGAAGCACTCCGCCTGAGGCCGGGCGATCACGTGGCGCGCGCGAACCTCGGCATGGTGCTCCTCCGCGAGCGGAGGCCGGCGGAGGCGGAGGCGCTTCATCGCGACGCCGCCCAGCCGGCGCCGGGGCGCGCCGCGGCGCAGCTCGATCTCGCGGCGGCGCTCTTCGAGCAGGGCAAGTTTCCCGAGGCCGCGACGGCGTACGCGGAAGCGATCCGCCTCCGACCCGACGCTGCGAAGGCTCACCTGGGTCTCGGTCTCTCGCTCGAGCGCCAGCGGATGCTCCGGGAGGCGATCGCCGCGTACAGCGCGGCGATCCGTCTCCGACCGGACGACGCGCACTTGCGTCAGCGGCTGGGCCTGGCGTTCCGACGCCGGCACCACTACACGGAAGCCGCCGCGGCTCTGCGCGAGGCGATCCGCCTCAAGCCGGGCGATCCTCGCTCGCACCACTACCTCGGCGTGGTGCTCGACCGTCAGGGCCACTACGACGACGCCGCCGCAGCGTACCGCGCGGCAATCCGGATCCGCCCAGCGTACCTGTCTCCGTATGTCGGCCTCGCCGTGACGCTACGGCGCCAGGGCCGCTGGGCGGAGGAGGCGGCGGTGTACGCGGAGGCGCTCGCAATCCAGTCGGACGACGCCAACCTGCACGCGGGGCGGGGGTTGGCGCTCGGTGCCCTCGGCGACTACGCGGGTGCGGCGACCGCGTTCCGGTGCGCGCTGGCGCTCCGCCCCGACAACGAGGATTTGCACTACGAGCTCGGCGTGGCGCTCGGCCGCCAGGGCCAGCACGCCGAGGCCGAGGCGGCGCTGCGCGAGGCGATGCGCCTCCGGCCGGACTCGCTCAAGGTGCGGGCCAACCTCGCGCTCGGCCTCGGCCGCCAGGGCCGACACGCCGAGGCGGAGGCGGCGTACCGCGAGGCGCTCCGGCTCCGGCCCGAGCATCCCGCGCTGCGCCGGGGCCTCGGCGTGTCGCTCTACTGGCAGGGCCGCCATACCGAGGCCGAGGTCGCTTTTCGCGAGGCGATTCGGGTCAAGCCCGATTACGTCCGGGCCCACTGCGACCTCGGCGAGATGTTCGGCGAGCGACAGCGCTGGGCGGACGCCGCGGCCGCGTATCAGGCCGCGGTCCGGATCAAGCCGGACTCGGTGAGGGCGCAGACGGGACTGGGCGCAACGCTGCTGGCCCAAGGGCGGTACGCCGAAGCCGAAGCGGTATGCCGCGAGGCGGTCCGTCTCAACGTCGACGAGGCCCACGCGCACTTTACTCTCTGGGACGCCCTCGAGGCGCAGGGCAAGTTCCGCGAGCTGGCGGAGGCCGCGCGCGCGGTCGTCGAGCGCCGGCCCGACCACGCCGACGCGCACGCGCGCCTGGGGCAGGCACTCCTGGAAGAGGGACGCTGCGCGGCCGCGATCGCGGCCTACGAGACGGCCATCCGACTCAACCCGGGTGTCGCGCGGTTCCGCGAGGGCCTCGCGCGCGCGCTAGGGAAGCTGTAGTAGCTGGCGGAACTCCTCGAGCTCGCGCCGCGGCACGTCTGGGCGCTGCCTGAGCAGCTCGTGGACGCCCGCAGGGTCGTTGTCGATCGCGCGCGTGGTCCGTGCGAACACCTTGACGAGCTGGTGCGCCTCCTTCTCCGCCTTCGCCGCGGCCGCGGCGCTCAGGAGCTTGCCGATCATCTCGACCAGCGGGTTGTCGAGCTTGACGAAGCCCGTCACCGCTGCGTTGATGACGCTCTTGCCATTCGCCGCTGGCGCCGCGCCGTACTCGATGACGACCACCGCCCGCCCGTGGATCGCGGGTAGGAACCATTGCTTGTAGCGACCGCGCGCGTACATCACACGGGCCCCGTTGCCGGCGTACACGATCGAGAAGCGGCCGACGACGCCCCAGCCGTCGTCGAGCCAGAGGCCGTCGGGCTCGCGCCAGACGCGATAGCGAGCGATCCTGAGGGTCCGCGTCACGTGGGTCGCGAACTCGGGGTGGTCCAGCAAATACACGAAGACCTCCGGCCGGGCGACGAACGGCTCGCCCGCGGCGTGCGTCGCGAGCGACACGTTCTCTGTGACCTCGGTGAGCTGGCTCCGCTCGGACGCGGGAATCTCGTCGGGGAGGGCCGGCCCGGGACGGGCGGCGAGCGCGCTCGACAGCAGCAGCACCACAGACGTGCCGGCGAGCGCCAGCACGCGTCTCGGACGGCCTCGGAACCGCACGGCCGTCTCATTATGCATTATGTCTTAGGCCTTGACGTGGCCCGCCCGGCTCCGTACCCTCGCACCACCATCTGCGACGCGATCCTCAATGGTGCCAGCCCCATCCAGGGGCCGCAGGGGGCACACGGCAGGTGAATGCATCGAGTGGGCCGACGCCTTGCCGGTCTGAGGCGTTTCGGATACCCTTGCCCCGGTTCGAGGGGGTCCTCATGACGCGTCTCTCCCGCGCCGCCGTCGAGCAGATGATGAACGCGAGTCCGGACACCACGCTAGAGGCGGCGCTCGAAGTGTTCGAGGTGTTCGCCAGCGGATCGCTCACGGACGAGGTGTACATCCTGGACGATGTCGGCGGCAAACGGATCGCGATTGCGCCCACGGCGCTGAAAGAGAAATACCGGCGGGGGTGAACCATGGCCATCATCGTCATCTCGCATCAGATGGGCGCGGGAGGCCCCGAAATCGGCATGGCGCTCGCGCAACGGCTAGGGTACCGCTACGTGAATCAGGAGCTCCTGCTGGACGCGGCGCGCCGGTACGGGCTCGCCGAGGAGAAGCTGTCGCACCTCGAGGAGTCCAAGCCGACACTGTTCGAGCGCTTCGACACCGAGACGCGCCACCACATCACCGTGCTGCAGACGACGCAGTTCGAGTTCGCCGAAAAGGACGACGCCGTCCTCATGCGCGGCGGCGGGCAGTGGCTGCTGCGGGGCGTGCCGCACGCGCTGCGCGTCCGGCTCGTCGCGCCCTTCGAGCACCGCGTGAAGCAGTGGATCAAGCGCACGGCGGAGATGACGGGCGAGACGCCGAACCAGCGGGCCGCTACGGACTTCGTGCGCCGCGACGACTCCGAGAAGGCGGGCCGCATGCGCTACCTGTACGAGGTGGACATCGCGGACC
>Ga0134080_10000772_pt1 | contig 10605 bp, 6 predicted proteins | sample 15_taG_9_FD_94469 | JGI IMG/M metagenome (GOLD analysis project Ga0134080, IMG submission 94469) | Grasslands soil microbial communities from the Angelo Coastal Reserve, California, USA - 15_D_Met_40cm_2_24_1 metaG | ecosystem: Environmental > Terrestrial > Soil > Grasslands ...
GCGGTGTACCGGGGGGCCGTGCCGGTTGCCGCGGGGTGCGGGTTCCTGTGGCGCGACGCACTGGAAATCACCTGGGCATCCGCATTGCGCGCGCATCAACGCGTCGCGCCGAACATGGGCCTGTACTGGGCATTCATCGAGCACGCGATCGCCCGCGGCGCGCGCGTGTTCGACTTCGGGCGTTGCACACCCGGCAGCGGCACGCATCAGTTCAAGCGGCAATGGGGCGGGGTGGACGTACCGCTGCCGTGGGCGCAGTGGTCGCCGCGCGATGTGCACGCGACTCCCTCGCCCGAGCGATCCGTGTATCGCGTCGCGGCCGCCGTGTGGCGGCGGCTACCGCTGTTCCTGACGAAGCGCCTGGGGCCGCCGCTCGCCCGGAGACTGCCGTGAGACAGCCGCCCGTCCATTCGCCGCTCCCCTGGACCGTCCTGCGCGCCGGCGGCGCGGCGCTCATGCCCGGGCGGGATCCGCGGCCGGCCTTGACCGAGCTGCTGGGGCGCGAGCTCGTCGCCGAGCGCGTGCGCCTGCTCGCCAGCGGCACGCAGGCGTTGCAGACCGCGCTCAGCGAGGCGGCGCGTGTCGCCGGCGGAGATGTGATCGTGGCGCTCCCCGCCTTCACCTGCTTCGACGTCGCCACGGCAGCGGTCGGCGCCGGGGTCCGCGTCGCGTTGTACGACGTGGATCCGCGGACGCTGTCGCCGGACCTCGATTCCTTGACCGCGGCGTTGACGGCCGGCGCGCGGATCGTCGTCGTCACTCCCCTGTACGGCGTGCCGGTGCCGTGGCGCGCGGTGGTCGAATGTGCGGCGGCGGTCGGCGCGATGGTCATTGAGGACGCGGCCCAAGGGTTCGGCGCGAGCTGGCGCGGGCGCCCGCTGGGGAGCCTGGGCACCGCGAGCGTCCTGAGCTTCGGGCGCGGCAAGGGCTGGACGGGTGGCCGGGGCGGAGCACTGCTCACGCGGGGCGGCGCTGCCGGGAACGGAGCGAACGGGAACGGCGTCGGGCTGTGGCGGGAGGCAGGCGTACTCGCGCTCGCCGCCGCGCAGTGGGCCTTCGCACGACCGGCAGCCTATGGAATCCCGGCGTCACTCCCCTGGCTGGGATTGGGGGAGACGCGCTACCGCGATCCGGTGACGCCGCAGTCGCTGCCGCGGGCGTCTGCGGGGCTCCTCGTGCGCGGGTTTGCCGCCGCCCTGCGCGAGGCCGGGGAACGGAGACGGCGCGCCCGCCGTCTCCTCGAGGCCCTGGCGCTGTGCGCCGGCGTGCATCCCATCGATCCGCCGGCCGAAACCACGCCCGGCTATCTGCGGCTGCCCCTGCGCGTGCCCGGCGGCCTGAATGGGCTCGTCGATCCGAAAGTCGCGATGCGCCTGGGCGCCGCGCGGTCCTATCCATCGTCGCTCGGCGACCTGGCGCCGATCCGAGCCCGATTGGTGGGGCAGGCGAGGCGCTGGCCGGGCGCGCAGGACCTGGTGCGAGAGCTGATCACGTTGCCGACCCACTCGCTGCTCAGCGCGCAGGATCTTGAAGCGCTGGCGCGGGCAGTGGGAGCTTAGGAGGAATGGTGACGTAGCGTCGGCGCAACACTTCTTCCCGTGACAGCTGCGATATCTCGCGGCCCCGTGGACGGGATGTTGGGCGCGTCTCTTGCTAAAGCCAAGAGGTAGCGCCCCTTTTCCTTTTGGAGCTTGTGAAAATGGAACTTGGCTTCGAAACGGCTGGGAACGCGACACTCATCTGCCACGATCGTGGGCCCACCCTCGTGACTGACCCGTGGATCGTCGGGCCGGCCTACTTCGGGAGCTGGACCCGCCACCACGAGATCCCACTCGAGCAAATGGAGATCATCGGACGTTGCGGGCACGTCTGGGTGTCCCACGGTCACCCTGATCATCTGAGCGTCGACTCCCTGAAGCTGCTCCGCGGCAAGAAGATCCTGCTCCCCGATCACCGTGGGGGCCGCATCTACACCTATCTCAAGGCGGAGGGGTACGACGTTCAGGTCCTCACGGACCGGACCTGGTACACGATCTCCTCGAACATCAAGGTCTTGAGCATCGCGGACATCAACCAAGATGCGCTGCTGCTCGTCGACCTCGGCGGCACGCTGATCATCAACAAAAATGACGCCACCGACCACGGCTGGGGCCGCTTTGTTCGCAAGGTCGCCCGCGGGTATCGGACATCGTTTCTGCTGTCGTTGTCCGGGTACGGCGACGCGGACATGTTCAATTTCTTTGACGAGGACGGCCGTCGCATTCCGCCGACGATCAAGCAAGGGGCGCCGCCCGGCTGGCGTATCGCCCGAGCGGCCGAGTTCTTCGGGGCCAAGTTCTTCGTGCCGTTCAGCTCGATGCACAAGTACCAGCGCCGGGACAGCATCTGGGCCAACGAGTACATCACGCCGCTCACGGACTACCCGAAGGGATTCGACTCGCGGGTTGCCGAGATGCTTCCGGCCTTTATCCGCTATGACTGCATCCGGGGCACGCTTGAGGAGATCCGCCCGGCCGAGGTGCCGGAACGGGTGTTCGAGCCGGAAGAGTTCGGCGATGACTGGTCGATCCCGCTGGAAGCCGGCGAGGCGGCCGAGGTGCGCGAGTACATCCGCTCCGTCAGCCACCTGGAGTCCGTTTTGGACTTCATCAATTTCCGCGTCGGCGGCAAGGACAACTTCATCGAGTTCCGGAAGGGGCGTCGCAAGAAGGGCATTACGTTCGAAGTCCCTCGGCAGTCCCTCGTCTCCGCGACGCGGTGGAGGATTTTCGACGATCTCCTGATCGGAAACTTCATGAAGACGACGCTGCACGGTCCTTGGGGCAGTGGCCGTCTCTATCCGGATTTCACTCCCTACGTCGCCAAGTATGCGGACAACGGCCTGGCTCGGACACCGGAAGAGGTCGCGGCCTATTTCGACGAGTATCGGCGGCGGGCCCCGGTAGAGTTTCTGCGGCACCGCCTGGTTCAGCACTATCTCAACCTGCTGGACGGACCGATCACGCGCGTGCGGGCATACCTGCCCCAGGACTCCAAGGTTTACAAGTGGGCGAGGCGCGTGTACTACGCGGGGCTGAAGCGGGTCGGCACGCTCCTTCCGTAGGAGGCGCGATCGAGGGCGTCCCGGTATAGGTCGGCGTAGCGCGCGACCATCCGAGATACGTGGAACTCGGCCTCGGCGCGCGCCTGGGCCCGCGCTCCCAGGGCACGCGCGAGGCTCGGGTCGCCGAGGAGGCGGTCGATGGCGAGGGTCAGCTGGTCGGGGCTGCCGGGGTCAACCAGCAGCCCCGCGTTGCCTTCCGCCAGGACCGCCGGCACCTCGCCGACGCGCGTCGCGACGATCGGCCGCGCGGTGAACATGGCCTCGAGGAGCGCGAGCGGCAGGCCCTCGCTGTGCGAGGGCAGCACGAACACGTCGGCGGAGGCCAGCAGGTTGCCGATGTCGCCGCGCAAGCCGAGCAGATGGAGTCGGTGGGTGACTCCTCGGGCGGCGGCCTCCTGGCGCAGCAGCGGCTCGACCGCGCCGCGCCCGGCAATAGCCGCGTGCAGAGTGGGGTGACGAGCGGCGAGCTGGGCCAGCGCCACGACGAGGTCGTGGTGCCCCTTTACGGGGTACAGGTTCCCGACGGCGAGCAGCAGGCGGTCCGCAGGGCCGAGCCCCAGCTCGGCGCGGAGTCCCGCGGTAATGCCGTTCGGCGAGCGCACACCGTTGGGCACGACCGTAATCCGATCATGTCGCAGCCAGAGATCGGAACAGAGTGATGCGGCGAGCGCGCGCGAAACCGCCGCTACGCCGGCACTCGTCGCGACGGCCGCGCGCAGCGCGAGACGCCGACGCCAGCGCCCGGCGTAGTACCGGCTGCCATGCATCGTAATGACGTGCGGGATGCCCGCGCGCCGGGCCGCCCACGCGCCATAGAACGCCATCGTGAATTCGTGGCTGTGCGCGAGCTCGATGCGGTGGCGCCGGAACGCGGCGGCGAGCGCGCGGGCGTAGCCCGGCGAGAACGGCCGGGTGAGCGGAACGTACTCGACCGTCACGCCTGCGGGCGCCAGCTCCGCTTCGAGCCACCCTTCGCGTCGCACCGGCAGGAACGCGACGCTCGTCGCACCGGCGCTCTGCAGCTCCGTGGCGAGCAGGGAGAGCACGCGCTCCGCCCCGCCGGGACCATCCGTTTCCGTGAGGTGGGCGATGCGCACCCCGGAGAGGGTCTGCAGGCTGCCGGGCACGCAGCCCAGGGGGGCAATCTTCATACCTCGCGAACCGCACTAGACTGCCCCGTTCTGGTGCGCGCACAACCCCTGAATTCCCTAACTTCGCTTAAATCCACATTTTCGGTCGCACTACTTGCGCGCCCGCGACACCGTTATTAGCCTCGCCCCCGTGTTGAGAGCAGTCCACAGACGTGGACCGCCGCCAACATGGATGTCGGCCTCTCGGAGCGCCCCCCAGAGCTGACAGCTTTCGCTGCTCAGAGCAAATCCGCCGAAAGGCGGTGACGCAGAGCTACGGGACTACCGCGAGCAGCGCTCGCCACGTCCGCCGGGCCGCCAGCGAATCGACGCGGATCGTCGATCCTGGCGGCCTTTGTGTTTTCGGTGACGTGGAGCGCGTGATATGCCGTTCACATTCAAGCTATCGATGCGGTTGGCGCTCATGAAAGCGTCGCTCGTCCCCGGTTCCACCCCGCCGGAGAGCGCCGTCGTATTGGTCACGTCCCCTCACACCCTCAAGCTCGATTCCCAACCGGAGCGACAGCTCCGGGAGTTCTATCGCACCCGTCCCACGCGGATCGGTGCCACCGGAGGCTCCCAATGACGTTCAAGCACAAGTTGTCTCGACGACTGGCCCTGCTCCGGGATGTGGTGCTGCTCGGCGGTCTCGTCACCCTGACGGGGTGCGATCTGCGGAAGCTCATGGGGCTGCTGGAAGGCGTGGTGGTCACGGTGTCGGTGGATCCCGCGGCGCCGAGCATCATGGCTGGGCGGACCGTGCAGCTGACGGCCACACCGCGGGATGGCAGCGGGAATGCGCTCACCGGGCGGGTCGTGTCGTGGTCGACGGACAATGCGGCGGTCGCGACGGTGAACGCCAGTGGGCTGGTGACCGGTGCGGCGGCGGGCGCGGCGACCGTCACGGCGATGAGCGAAAGCATGATCGGCTCGGCGGCAGTGACGGTCGCGCCGGCCAATGCGGCGGTGGCGTCGGTGACGGTGAGCCCGGCGACGGCGAGCGTGACGGCCGGGCAGACGGCCCAGCTCACCGCGACACCGCAGGACGCGAGTGGCAACCCGCTCACCGGGCGGGTGGTGACGTGGGCCAGCTCGAACACGGCGATCGCGACGGTCAATGGCAGCGGGCTGGTGACCGCGGTGGCCGCAGGCCCCGCGACGATCACGGCGACGAGCGAAGGCCAGAGTGGATCGGCGGCCCTCACGGTCACCACCGTGCCGGTGGCGTCGGTGGTGGTGAGTCCGGCGACGGCGAGCCGGCAGGTGGGCCAGACGGTGCAGCTGACGGCGACGCCGCAGGATGCGAGCGGCACCGCCCTGACCGGGCGGGTCGTGACGTGGGCCAGCTCGAACACGGCGGTCGCGACGGTGAATGGCAGCGGGCTGGTGACTGGCATGGCGGCGGGTCCCGCGACGATCACGGCGACGAGCGAAGGCAAGAGCGGCACGGCGGCGATCACCGTGACGGCGGCCGCGACCAATCCGGGCGCCGTGACCGATCTCGCAGTGCCGGGGGTGACGGACAGCTCGGTGACGCTGGCGTTCACCGAGGTGACGGACGGGACGGGGGCGCCGGCGAGCTACGACGTGCGCTGGGCGGCGGGGACGATCGCCTGGGCGTCGGCGACCGACGTGGCGCGGGGCAGTTGTGCGACGCCGATGAGCGGCAGCGCGATCGGGGCGCGGCGCAGCTGCACGGTGCTGGGCTTGGCGGCGGGCGTGGGCTACCAGTTCCAGGTGGTGGCGTTCCGGGGGACGCTGAACGTGAACGCGGTGTTCGGCGGGCTCTCGAACGTGGCGAGCGGGACGACGACGGCGAGCACCGCGCCGGTGGCGACGGTGACGGTCAGCCCGGCCAGCGCCAACGTCGTCGTCGGAGCCCTCCAGCAATTCACGGCGACACCGAAAGATGCCGGTGGCAATCCGCTCTCCGGTCGCGTGGTGACCTGGTCGAGCGGCAATACGGCGTTCGCGACGGTGAGCGGCAGCGGACTGGTGACCGGTGTAGCGGCCGGAACCGTCGCCATCACGGCCACGAGCGAAGGCAAGAGCGGGAGCGCCTCGATCACCGTGACGTCCGGCGGCGGCTCCATCCTCTTTACGGAAGGGTTCGAGGACAACGCTTTCGCGGGCCGCGGCTGGTATGACAACACCAGCATGGTGACGACGACCGCGCAGCATCTCCCCACGGGGACGAGCGCCGCGGAGATGCATTTCACGACCGGCTCGACGATTCCGGTCCAGGGTACCTCGGCCCGGCACCTGTTCCCGGCGACATCGACGCTGTACGTGAGCTACTGGGTCAAGTACAGCAGCAACTGGGTGGGTTCGGGGCACCCCTATCACCCGCATGAATTCCTGATCCTGAGCGATCAGGACGGTGATTGGGACGGCCCGTCGAACAATTGGCTCACCGCCTACATCGAGGAGAGCTATCAGAACGGCGGCATCCCGCGGCTCGCACTGCAGGACAACAAGGCGATCAACACCAGCTTCGGGGCGCCCCCGGTGAACCTCGTGGGCGTCACGGAGAGCCGGTCGGTCGCCGGCTGCAACGGCGTCGTGGAATCGAACGTCGTGACGACCTGCTTCAACATGCCGCCTTGGTACAACGACAAAGAGTTGTTGGCGCCGCAGGTGTGGTTTCAACCCACACCAGGGCCCGGCTACAAGGGCGATTGGAATCACGTCGAGGTCTACCTGCAGCTGAATTCGGTGGTGGGCGGCCTCGGCGTGGCGGACGGCGTGATGCAGTACTGGTTCAACGGCGCGCTGGTGATCGACCGGCACGACATCCTGTTTCGTACCGGGGCGCGACCCACCATCCGGTTCCACCAGTTCCTGATCGCCCCCTACATCGGCGACGGATCTCCGGTGGATCAGTACATGTGGATCGATGATCTCACCGTAGCGACCGGGAGGCCGTCTACGCCGTAGTTCGCAACACCCATCGCCGTTTCGCAGCACCCTCAACCGCTGACCCCAGCGGGGAGACGCAGGTTTGCCCTTTACGAAGGGATCGAACGATGACGTTCAAACACAAGCTGTCGAAGCGCCTGGCCATGATCCATGAAATGGCCGTCGCATCCCTGGTCGCTCTGGCCGTCGCCTGCGCGCCGGGTGATCGCACTCTCTCTCCAGCCCAAGCCGACGTGACTTCCCCTCCATCCGGGACGATGCTGTTTCAAGAGACGTTCGAGGACAACGCGTTCGCCGCGCGTGGCTGGTATGACAACACCGCCATGGTAACGACGACCGCGCAGCACCTCCTGGGCGGCACCCGCGCGGCGGAGATGCACTTCACCGCCGGGGCGACGACGCCCGTCGCGGGTGGCGCCGCGCGGCATCTGTTCGCGGCGACCCCCACCCTATACGTGAGCTACTGGGTGAAGTACAGCAGCAACTGGGTGGGCTCGGGCCACCCGTATCACCCGCATGAATTCCTGGTGCTGAGTGATCTCGACGGCGATTGGGACGGCCCGTCCAACAACTGGCTCACCGCCTACATCGAGGACAACTACCAGAGCGGCGGCGTGCCGCGCCTCAACCTGCAAGACAACAAGGCGATCAACACGAGTCTCGGCGTGCCCCCCGTCAATCTGGTGAGCGTCACCGAGGACCGGTCCGTCGCCGGCTGCAACGGCGTCGTGGAACCGAGCGTGGTGACGACGTGCTTCAACATGCCGCCCTGGTACAACGACAAAGAGCTGTCGGCCCCGCAAGTGTTCTTTCAGCCGGCGCCCGGGCCGGGCTACAAGGGCGATTGGAACCACGTCGAGGTGTACCTGCAGATCAACTCCGTCGTCGGCGGCATCGGCGTCGCGGACGGCGTGATGCAGTACTGGTTCAACGGCGCGCTGGCGATCGACCGGCACGACGTCCTCTTCCGCACCGGCGCCCGGCCCAACATCAATTTCCATCAGTTCCTGATCGCGCCCTACATCGGCGACGGGTCGCCGGTGGATCAGTACATGTGGATCGACGATCTCACCGTGGCCACCGGCAGGCTCGCGAGTCCGCCGAGTGCCGCGGTCGCCTCGGTGACCGTTGGTCCCGCCTCGGCGAGCGTGGCCGCGGGAGGCGCCGCCCAGTTCACGGCGACGCTGATGGACTCCGCGGGGAACGTGCTCAGCGGGCAGCCAGCGACGTGGCTGTCGAGCGACAGCACCATCGCGACGATCAACGGGAGCGGCCTCGCCACCGCGGTCGCGGCGGGGACGGCGACGATCAGCGCGACGAGTGGCGGGGTCACGGGCGCCGCGGCCCTGACCGTGACGGCAGCTCCCCCGACCCCGGCGCCGGTCGCGTCGGTGGCGGTGAGTCCTGCGAGCGCCAGTCTCTTCGTGGGCAACACCCTGCAACTCGCCGCCGCTCTCAAGGACGCCGGCGGAAACGCGCTGGCGGGACGCACCGTGACGTGGACCTCGAGCACGCCCGCGGTCGCGACGGTGAACGCCAACGGGCTCGTCACCGCGGTCGCGGCCGGGTCGGCCTCGATTACGGCGACGAGCGAGGGTGTGAAGGGCACCGCGACCGTCACGGTGACGGCCGCGACCAAGCCCGGCAAGGTCACCGACTTCGCCGTGAGCGCGGTCTCCGACACCTCAGTGACCCTGACGTTCACGGAAGTGAGTAGCGGTACCGGGCAGCCCGCGAGCTACGACGTCCGCTGGAGGAAGGGGACGTTCAACTGGTCCTCGGCGGCCGACGTTGCCCGAGGCAGCTGCAAGGTGGTGTTGGCCGGCGCCGCGATCGGGGCGAAGCGCAGCTGCACCGTCCTCGGCCTGGCGCGCGGCACCGCCTATGGCTTCGAGGTCGCCGCATTCCGCGGGACGCTCAACGTCAACGCGGTCTTCGGCGCGCTCTCCAATCTGGCGAAGGGCACGACGACGGCCAGCGTGGTCGCGCCCGTCGCGACCGTGACACTGACCCCGGCGAGCGCGAGTCTCGCCGCGGGGGCCACGCAGCAGCTTACCGCCACCCTCAAGGATGCGGCCGGCAACGTGCTCTCGGGCCGCACCGTCACGTGGGCGAGCAGTGCGCCCGCGGTGGCCACGGTGAGCGGCACCGGGCTGGTGACGGCCGTGGCCGCCGGCTCGACCACGATCACGGCGACGAGCGAAGGCAAGAGCGGCCCGGCGGCGATTACCGTGACCGCAGCCGTGACGAACCCCGGCGCCGTGAGCGACCTCGCGGTGACGGGTATGACGGACACCTCGGTGACGCTGGCGTTCACCGAAGTGACGGACGGGACGGGGGCGTCGGCGAGCTATGACGTGCGCTGGGCGGCCGGCGCGATCGCCTTCGGCGCGGCCACCGACGTGACGAAGGGGACCTGCGCGATGCCGTTGGCCGGCAGCGCGATCGGCGCCAAGCGGAGCTGCACGGTCCTCGGGCTCCTGCCCGGGACCGCGTATCAGCTGCAGCTGGTGGCGTTCCGGGGGACGCTGAACGTGAACGCGGTGTTCGGCGGGCTCTCGAACGTCGCGAGCGGGACGACGACGGCGAGTGCATCGCCGCCGCCGCCCCCGCCTCCGACTGGTGGCGGCGTCGTGTTTCAGAGTGATTGGAGCACGGTGGGGACGGCGTACGCCGACGTGACCGACGGCGGCCGCTGGATGAACTACTGGGAGTTCAACAACGGGGACCCGATCCAGCTGATTTCGGTGGTCTCGGGGGCGAGCGTGAATGCGCCGGGGGGCCGCAACGCGCTGAAGGTGGTGCAGCGCGGGTCCGTCCCCGGCTACGCGGCGAACATCCAGCAGGACCGCGTGGTGCCGCCGTCGACGGACTTCTACGTGCGCTTCTACATGCGCAACGACGACACCTCGCCGGCGGGCGATCACATCGTCACGGTGGACACCTACCAGTACGCGAACCTCACCTACGTGCGCAAGACGGCGAGCGCGACGACGTGGCAGCTCACCTCGAGCTTCTACGGGTGCGGCTACACCTACCCGATCGGGCACTGGAACCTGGCCCGGCCGCTGACGACCGGGGCGTGGTATCGCTTCGAGTACTTCGTGCATTTCGTGGATGCGACGCATGTGCAGGTGCATCCGCGGATCTACGACGCGGCGGGCGTGCAGATCGGGGCCGACGCGGACTTCCAGCAGTCGGATTACGGGCAGTCGGGGAACTTGAGCTTCGGCGGCCGGGACAACTGGACGCTGGAGTCCTTCTATGCGGCGGGCTACAGCTTCTGCGTGAACCCGACGTATGTGACGAGTTTCGGGATGGGGAACAACGGGCAGAACGGGTCGGTGGATACGGGGCTGGCGTGGTATTTCGCCGGCGTGCAGATCCGCACCGACCGCTGGCCCGGCCCGTAAGGGAGGCGCGACAATGACGTTCAAGCACAAGTTGTCTCGA
>Ga0134080_10000785_pt1 | contig 10490 bp, 8 predicted proteins | sample 15_taG_9_FD_94469 | JGI IMG/M metagenome (GOLD analysis project Ga0134080, IMG submission 94469) | Grasslands soil microbial communities from the Angelo Coastal Reserve, California, USA - 15_D_Met_40cm_2_24_1 metaG | ecosystem: Environmental > Terrestrial > Soil > Grasslands ...
ATCACCTACAAAATCGCCGCTCACGCGGCCGATCTTGCGAAGGGACTTCCGGGAGCAAACGTGCGCGACGATGCCCTATCCAAAGCGCGGTTTGAGTTCCGCTGGGAAGATCAGTTCAATCTCTCCCTCGATCCCGAGACGGCCAGATAATTCCACGACGAGACCCTGCCGCAGGAGGCGGCAAAGGTGGCGCACTTCTGCAGCATGTGTGGACCGCATTTCTGCTCGATGAAAATCACCCAGGAGGTTCGGGATTACGCGGCGCAATTGGGAGTCGGGGAAGAGCAGGCGCTCGAGACGGGGTTACAACAGAAGAGCCGCGAGTTTCTGGAGAAAGGGGCCGAAATCTACCAGAAAATCTAGGCGCCCAAAGGGCGGTATGAGGATCGCTCGCTATCTCTAATGGACTCTGATTCACCACGGAGACACGGAGCACACGGAGGCTCACTGAGAAAGATATTTTTGAGTTCAGGTGAAATTCGCCGGGCGAATCGGAAACATTACTTCATGGAGATGCGACAATGCTCCATGAAGAGGCCCTCACCGCGCAGATTATCGGAGCGGCAATCGAAGTGCATCGAAGGGTGGGTCCAGGGCTCCTGGAATCAGCTTATCAAGCCTGCCTGGCCAGGGAATTATCGCTGCGAAATGTCCCATGCGAACGTGAAGTATCCCTGCCCATTGAGTATGAAGGCATACAGGTCGACTGTAGCTACCGCCTTGATTTTGTAGTAGCGGGAAAAGTAGTCATCGAACTTAAAGCGGTGGATGCTTTACAAAAGGTTCACGAAGCTCAATTGCTGACCTATCTAAGGCTCTCCGGTCTTCGAGTTGGGTTGCTCGTCAATTTCAATGTTGCTTTGCTCAAAGAAGGCATTCGCCTCGTACTCTGAGCCAACTCCGTGAGCCTCCGTGTCCTTCGTGTCTCCGTGGTGAAGGCTGCGCGATCTACAGGTGCTTTTGCTCCAGGGGGAGGTACTTCTTCACACCCTCCATCACAAGTTCGAACTCCCGGAAAGTCAGAGACTGAGCGCCGTCGGACCACGCCTCCTCGGGGTTTGGGTGCACCTCCACGATCAGGCCGTCCGCGCCTGCGGCAACGGCCGCCTTCGCCATCGGTGCGACCAGGGAACGCTTGCCCGTGGCGTGGCTAGGGTCCACCACCACCGGAAGATGGCTGATCTCGTTGAGCAGGGGAACGGCCGCAATGTCGAGCGTATTGCGCGTCATGGTCTCAAAAGTGCGGATGCCGCGCTCGCACAGAATCACCTGGGGGTTCCCTTGCGACACGATGTATTCGGCCGACATGAGAAACTCCTTGATCGTTGCGGAAAGCCCACGCTTCAGAAGAACTGGCTTGGCCGCTTTGCCCAGTCTCTTCAGGAGCGCGAAGTTCTGCATGTTGCGGGCGCCAACCTGAAGGATATCCGTGTAGCGTTCCACAAGCTCTACCTGCTCCGGCGTCATTACCTCCGTACAGACCCTCATCCCCGTCGTTTCCCGGGCTTCGGCGAGCAGCTTCAATCCCTCCTCTTCCAAGCCCTGGAAATCATACGGCGAGGTGCGCGGCTTGTAAGCCCCGCCCCGCAGGATCGTTGCACCGGCGGCGCGAACCGCACGGGCCGTCGCAACGATCTGCTCTCTGCTTTCGACCGAGCAGGGCCCTGCAATTACAACGAATTGATGGCTGCCAAGAACCACTTCGCCGACCCGGATGGTGCTCTTTTGCGGTTTGAGCTCCCGCCCTACCAGCTTGAAAGGTTGCCGAATCGCGACAACGCTCTCGACGCCCGGAGCCCCTTCCAGGGCCTGCAGCGCCGCGCGGTTGTTCCCGCTCCCCACGGCTCCTATGACCGTGCGTGTCTCGCCGTAGATTGGATGCGGAATGTACCCGTACGAACGAATCTTTTCGCAAACGTGTTCGATCTGTTCCGTTGTAGCCTCGGGTTTCATGGAGATGATCATGCTAGAGGCCCCCAAAACAAAAAAGCCCACATCCTGGAGGCGGGATGTGGGCTTTTCAAGGAGGTTTGACTCAATTATTACGGGCCCCACCTGCCTCCGACGGGGCTAAAGAAGTACCAAAAAATGCATACAGGTGCCGACCGGGAGCATGAGCTTGGAAAGGAGCCTGGGAGCACGCGATCAGGATGTCTTACTAGCCGACACCGGGCAGTATCTTACTCTAAAATCCCTGGTTGTCAAGCAAAAGCTATCAACTTAATTACCCGGATTAGCGGAGGAGGCTATCGCGCTCAGCGCGTTAGCTTTCGGAGGACTTTGACGGAGGCCCTTGAAAGGTGTCAGGCTAGTTCTTGAGAAAGAAGCCAAGGGTTTCCGGCGGCGGGAGAGCTCCCTTTTCATTGAAATAATTCAGCCACTGGATGACCGAGAGGGCGCGGTCGCTGAATTTCTGCTGCAGGCTGTCGTACTTCACCAGAACGCTCTCCAACCAATAAGGCCGGTTTTCCGCCAGCCAGAGGTCTCGGTATTCGGTTTTGAGATCCCCGAGGTGATCTCTCAAGTCGTAAGCCGGACCGTTAATCGTGATGAAGTTTCGCAGGGTGCGTGTGACCCGCCGCCGGTCGCCCAGGTTCTGATAGGCGTCCCAATAGGCCTTGCTCATTTCTTCTGCGAACTGAAACTTCATCCCCAGGTAGTCGGTTCTCTTGGCTGCAAACACATAGTACGGAATGGTGTCCCCGTTTTTCTTGACGGTCCTGGCTTTTGTATAGAAGGTTTCGAGGGCCTCCTCGGCCGCAAGCCTGAGATCCCTCAATACGGGCGACATTTGCTGCGTCAGTTTGGCCCCGCGCTCTGAGAACGGATCCAGCCAGAAGAGCCCATCACTCGCATCACCGACGTTTTTAGAGGAAAGGAGGGTATGTGCCCTGCTGAGCGATTCCATGGCTCGGGCGAGAGCGCCGTCGGTATTGCGGTAAAAGGCCCAGTCGAAGCGCGCCTTGAATTCATCGATGCCGGATTCCCCGGGCTGCCATGCGGCTGAGGCTCCAAAAACCACCGGAAACCACGTCATGTTGAACAGCGCTTCCCCATCGTCATCCCACGTCGTGTTGAACATTCCCAGAGCGCCGTACTTTTGCCCGTCGCGCACAAAGCCCTGGATGTTGCGCAAGGCCACATCCAGGTTGGGAGAAGTACGGCTCCAGTTGCTGGCTCCGGGGCACACCATCACGTCGAGCCCGGCGTCGCGGAACGGCTTCAAGTAGGAAACAAAGTCGGAAAGAGGATCGTACACCCAGCTCATCACGATCATGTCTTTCGGAAGGGTCTGCAGGAGCTCCGGGTAGCGCATTGCAATGTCTCCCCAGAACATGAGCCTTTTGTTGTAAGGCTTCATGATTTCAGCGACCTTCTGGATGTGATTGAAATAGACCTTGCCGATTCCTATCTCGTCCGCCAGTTTTTTCGTCTTCCCCTGTCCGAGCTCGACGGTTTCGTCTGAGCCGATGTGGAAGAACTTGCTGGGGAACAGCGGGACGAGCTCGGAGTAGAGCTGGCGCACCAGATCGTAGCTCTTCTCATTGGTGGGGGTCAGCACATGCCCGTGAGGCGTTTCCGCCAGCTCGTTGTATTTTTCGTACTTCAAGACGTGGTGCAGATGCCCGAACGCCTGCTGCTCGGGAATGAGATCGACGTAAAACTTCCTCGCGTATGTGACGAGCTCCTGTACTTCCTCTCGGGTAAGAGCGCCTCCTTTGGGACCGATCAAGGGATGGTTCTGATAGTCGAACACATGTTCGATGTAGAGAGACCAGATGTTCATCTTGTATTCGGCCGCCCGCCGTATCTGGCTCCTGATGAATTCCGTTTTGGGAATGGGGCCGCGGCTGATGTCATCGTGCAGGCCTCGATAGCGCATGGAAGGCCAGTCCCGGATCTCAACGCCGGGAATCGCATAGCCGCCGCCGCTCTGCGGCATGATCATCTGGCGCAGCGTCTGCACGCCGTAAAACAGCCCCGGGTTGGTCTTGCCCAGGACCGTAACCTGGTCTCGCGAAACGTGAAGGAAGTATCCCTCCGGATCCTCAACTTTCGGAACCGCCACGTTCCGCGCTTTTAGGATTCTGGCTACGTCGGCATTGCCTTCCAGAAGACCCAGCACGACCGATCGCGACTTCGAATTCCACTGCTTGAGGTCTTCCACTTTCCAGGAGGCGTCGAGGGCGAGTTTGACGTCCTCCTGGAGGCTCCGCACGATAATTTCGCTTTCGCTGTTCTTTGGATCGCGTATGAAGATCCGAACTTTCGTGTCTGCCGGGAAAGCTTCCCTGGTAGCCTTGACTTCCTTTGGTTGCGGCAAGATCTTCAGCTCCTGCGCTGCCGCGATGCCTGGAAGCAGGATAAGCAGGAACCATGTTCGCGTGAAAATCATAGTCTCTATTTGAGCGATGGAGAGCACCGGCCGCCTACAGAGACGGTATTGAAAAATGACAAATGACCAATGGCAAATGAAAAATGACAAATTGTACGCGAGGAACGAATCTACAAATCCCTCATCCTTCATTTGCCATTGGTCATTTGTTCGTGCTCTCTGCGTCTCTGTGGCAATCCTTTTGTGGCGGGTCCCATGGGGCCAGAAGCCAGGACTCGTAAAGCTGCTTCTGCGCGGCCGTCGGATTCGAGATGCGAACGATCTTGGACTCTGTCACCTCTTTCGCTCCGAGTATGACAGGAATGGTTCGCAGCTTTTCCGCGCGGGCCACCGTGATTTCAAGGCGCGACCCGGGTTCCGTCTCTTCGACCCGGGCTGCAAGACTGTCCAACTCGACGCGATACCCGTCCACTGCGATCAACTCGTCGTTTACGTTGAGGCCCTGGTCATAAGCCGGAGAGCCTTCCGTAACCCGGATAATGACAACCCGTCCCTCGATGGCTTTTGTGTGGATCCCCAGATACCCTTTCGCGGTTTCCCTTTCCGGGCCTGCGAACTTGAGGCCGGCGTGATCGAGGTATCGGGCAAAATCCATTTCTACCGTTCCGTAGGCGTAGCAATCGAGGATTTCACACAGCGCCGCGCCGGCTATCTCCTCGCAGGCTTTGCGAAATTCCCAGTCCGTGAAGCCGCGTTGCGACTTCTTGTAATACTTTGCGTACAGGAGCCGCATCACGTCATCCAGAGACTTCGCCCCGGCGGTATGCTGGCGGATCTCGAGATCCATGACCAGGGCAATCAGTTCCCCTTTCATGTAATAGGAGACCGTCGCGTTAGGCGAATTCTCGTCGCGTCGGTAATGTTTGATCCAGGCGTCAAAACTGGCGGCCGCCGCCGAATCCACCAGCCGGCCGGGAGTTTCGCGAAACTCCTGGATGGTCCCGGAAAGGTCCTCCAGATACCGCTCGGCAGTGATGAGTCCGGACCGCCGGAGTATCTGGTTGGCATAGTACTCGGTGAAACCCTCGGAGACCCAGAGTAAGCGCGTGTAGGTTTCGCGGGTGTAGTCGAAGGGGCCGAGACCTTGAGGCCGGATGCGCTTGACATTCCAGAGATGGAAGTACTCGTGTGCGACAAGGCTGAGAAATTTGCGATAGCTTCCCTCGGGCCTGAAGGTCCAGCGCGAGACGTGGATTGAGGCAGAGTTGATGTGCTCCAGACCACCGCCTCCTTCGGGCAGCAATTGGATGAGAAAGGTGTAATGCCTGTAGGGGATCTCGCCCACTATGGAGACCGCCGCCTCGACGATTTTGTGGAAATCACTGAGGAGCCGCCCGGCGTCATGGTTGCCATCCCCGTAAAGCGAAATAAAGTGAGGGATCTCCTGAAACTTGAACTCCAGAACCTGGTGGTTTCCCACTTCAACAGGACTGTCTGCCAGAGCATCGAAATCCGGCGCAAAAAAGGTCCCGGGGTTGCCGCGAACCGGATCGAGGCCGGTCGAGATCCGGGTCCATCCGGGATACGGGACGATCTTGAGGTGAATGGGATGGTGGGGAAGGCCATCGACATACATGAAGACACTGGCTCCGTTAATGTATGCGTGGCTGTCATCCAGGAAACTCGTCCTGACAGACCGTTCGAACGCATAGACATGGTACTGCACAAGCACCCTGGGTTCCTTCTTCGAATACACGCGCCAAACGTTCTTGTTTGTCTTTTCCCAGGCCAGCTTTTCGCCCGATTCCTTCGTGGCGGCGAAATCGCGAACGTGGCGCGAAAACTCCCGGATCATATAAGAGCCAGGCGTCCACACGGGCATGACAAGGTCCAGGTATTCCCTCACAATACCGGTAACCGTCATGGAAACCTCGAAGTAGTGGGTCCAGGGTTGGCTCATGCCTACCTGGATATCAATCGCGGGCGGTTCCGTCGAGGACATTACGGTCATAGGGACCAAAGGGGCAAAGGGGCAGCGGGGTCGAGGGGCAAAGGGGGGACAACGAGCGGCCTTGATTTGCCGCCTTCCCCTTTGCCCCTCGACCCCTTCGCATTGGAGTGCGTCAGAGGGACAGAACGGACTTGATTTCCCCCCTTTGTTTTTGCATCAGGTAGCCGGCGTAGCTCTCCAAGGGCACCCTCGCCGTGATGATCGCTTCCATCGATTCGGGAACCTTTTCGCAAAAAGCGGCGAGGTGTTCCACGCCGCGACGGAATGCGCTGAGGTTGGCATTCACCACGCCCAGGACTACCTGGTTATACACGACTATCCGGCGCATGATGTCGTCGCCGTTGACGTTCAAAGTGTTCCCCTGTCCCGGAACGCCGGTCATTATGTAGATACCGTTGACTCCAAGAATCGGAAGGTATTCAAAACTCAGTTCCGAGCTGCCGGCAGCTTCCAGGACGACGTCGATGTTCCCGATGCGCTCGGCTATCTCCTGCGGGGATCTCTGCCTGCTGCAGAAGTAGGTGATTCCCGCCCTCTCAAGAACCCGGATCTTGGGGTCCTCGGGGTCATTCCTGCTCGCGAGATAGGTTTTCATGCCCATATTCGCAAGTGAAATGGCTGCCAGAAAACCTACCGGCCCGGCTCCGAGCACCAGAGCCGAACGGCAGCCGTATTTTCCTCCCCTTGTGCCGGGAGGACACTTCCAGGGCAGCCTTTCCTGAATTTCCTCTAGCTGCTTCAAAGCCTTCTCTATGATACTGAGCGGTTCCAACAGGACCCCCACGGAGCGAAGTCCGGCGGGGATACGCGTCAGATAAGCTGGGTGCTCGGCGATCAACTCCGTCATATAACCGCCGGCGGACTTGATGCCTCGCTCGGTAAAGCGGCCGGTAAAACACATGTCCGACTCCTCGATCCGGCAGGGAAGGCAGCGCGCCTCACCGCAGGGACGCCGGACGGTCGGCACCACAAGGTCCCCTTTGCGAAACCCCTCGACGTTTTTTCCGGCTTCAACAACCTCCCCTATGGTTTCGTGACCGGCCACCAGATAATCCAGGCCGGGCGGAGGGGTCCCGAATTCGAAGCGGGCCAGGCCGCGATCGGTGCCGCAAATCCCGACTTCCAGTGGATGGATGAGTACCTGATCGGGAGAATCCAGCTTTGGCTCCGGCACCTGAATGATGCGGATATCTTTCTTTTCCGGAAATATCGCCAGCGCTTTCATACCGGGATACGAATAAGCACCGGGCCGCCAAGCGAAGTCAAGCAGTTTTCCGGTGTGCCCGGATCCTGTTCACCACGAAGAGGCGAAGACGCGAAGAATCGCAAAGGATTTCTTTGCGTCTTCGTGTCTTCGTGGTGAGATTTTTTTGGTCGCGGCTCCGCTGCGCCGGGAAAATTCGTGGCGTATTCGTCGGATGCAGACTGCCGATAAAACAGAATAGTGTGGTATTTTTTTCAGGCTGTATGGAACGGACGCCAGACTCATCGACGGAATCCATCCGTCTCTACGCTTACCTTGCGATCAGCGCCCTGCTGAGTCTGGCCACCTGGGTGCTCTTGCTGCTTCCGAACTTTCTGGAGGAGAGGCACTGGTCTTCGCAGGGAATCGGTTGGGCCATCGGGGTTTACTACCTTGTGAACTTGTTGTTTCAAATTCTGGCAGGCCGGCTCGCCGATCGCTATGGCAACGTCCCGACGGCTCTGGCCGGAACTGCTGTTGCTTTCCTTGGCGGCTTTTGTTATCTCGCGGCGCTTTCGGTTCCCGCGATGATCTTGCTCGCGCGCATCCTTCATGCGGCGGGAGCTGGAATGATTTTCGCCGGAGCTTTGATGCAGCTGGTCAAGTCGGTTCCGCTGCATCTGCGCGGACGCATGATGGGCTATTACGGGCTGCCTGGCTTCGTCATGATGGGCGTTGGGCCCATGCTGTCCGAGTGGTTTGTTTACCGCTGGGGATTCAAGGTCATATTCGTGTCGATCCCCGTCATTTGCGCGGCCATTGCCGTAATTCTGACTCGGTTGCCTGGCCCGTTGGCTCCCCAAGGTCGCTCGCCGCAACCGTTCTCGGAGTCGCTTCGTGCGAGCCTTCCCGGGCTCAGATCGGTTCTCGCCCTTTCTGTGTTCTTTGGATTTTCTTTCTCTTCCTGGAACAGCTTTCTCGCGCCTGCCGTGCGCGGAATAGGCCCGGGCGCGGTTTCGGCTTTCGGGCTCGGATATGCACTGGGAGCCGTACTGACGAGGCTTGGCATCAGCCACAGGCTCGACTCAGGTCCGCGACGCCTGTGGGGAATTCTCAGCCTGGTGGCCTACGGCCTGAGCCTGGGTTTGATCCCGGATGCGGCCTTCAACTGGCAGCTCGCGGGCCTGGGATTGGTTTGCGGTATGGTTCATGGGATCTACTATCCCAGCCTCAGTTCGATTGCGGCGGAACGATTTCATCCTTTGCATGCAGGGCAGGCAATGAGTTTGTACATCTCGGCCTCTGCTCTGGGAATGTTTGTGGGACCTCCAATCTGGGGCGCTTTTGCGGATCGGGCAGGCTACCCGTTCATGTTCGTGCTGGCCGCCGCAGTCCTGTCGGTAAGCGCCTTGAGTTTCGTATTTTTCCAGCGCCGGTTTTCGGAAGGGCGGCGTGCTTCGGAGAGTCCACGGTTGCGACCTTCGTCGGAAGAAAGTATCTAAGCACACATGTTCGTAAGCACGATAACGTAAGAGCAACTTGTAGGACACGGATTTACCGGAGGTCCTTTGCGTTTTCTTAGCGTCCTTCGCGGTAAGCAACCAGCATTCACCGCGAAGACGCGAAGTGCGCAAAGAGAGTGCCAAGAATGGTAATTGAGTCAAAAACTGTGAAAGCAGCGGCTAGGGCAGAATACATCAAGTTTGCGACGCTTTTTCTCGGTGTGCTGATTTCTCTGCCTCTCGGCCCTCGAGCCGCACGGTGCGCTCCTGCGGAAGTTCCTCGAGCCCTGCGCGAAGCATGGCTGCGCTTCCATGAAACAGAGCTCTGCCAGGGGGTGGATGCGGTGTTCAGCCTCCGTAAAGACACGATGGAGGTTTGGTGCCTGGTCGAGGATGAGAAGAGTTACGGGAAGTTTCTGGAATTGATCGAACCGCTGCGCGCGTCTTACACCGTGGCGGTTTACGTCACGCGACTGAATCCGGAAAAGAAATCCCCTGAGGACAAGGATCCCCCGCCCAGCTTGTGGAACAACACGGAAATCCGTGAATACCTGCAGGATCCCTTCCAGCGCAACTCAGGATCCGCGGGAGGGTTCACGGTGAGGCCACCACCCGGAGAGCACGACACGGAGTTCTTCCTCAAGCAGCGGATCATGATGTTCGCGGAGCAAACCCTGGAATGGGAAAGGAAGATGAACAGATACGCGGGCGATCTTCCTGAACTGGCCGAGGCAGCCTTCGGGTCTTCTGCGGAACCGGCGCTCAGTTCCCGCGCCGCGGCGGCTTGCCTGGCACACGCGCAGGGTGTTGAGAAGCTGGCGGAGAGGTTGGCAGACAACCTCGCACGTGCCCTCCCGAAGGCCGGCAAGCGCTCCCGAGCGTCCGAGGAGCCCCCGTCCGCGCGCCGCCCTGCTCCGCCTGTGGAAAATGCGATCCAGCTTGCCAATGGCGCGCACAGTATCGCGCGCCGCATCTATAACTTCATACACCCTCAGAATCACACAGTGGGTCTGGTAGATCTCAGGGAACCAAGCCTCCTCGAGTCTCTGCGCAGCCTGCGCAGAATGGTGGGCGACTTTCAGCGCTCGGCTTCCAGAGTCGGCGATGCGAAAGGGCCGTAACGAACACGCGAAGGCCCTGGGTGCTCCTGTTTTCTGATCGAGAAGAGGAAATGACCCAGATTTCACCACGGAGAGGGCGTTCTCCCGGGAGCGCAGGCATCTTGAGATTTTTTTGGTTGCGGCGGGGCTGCACCGTGTTCATCTGTGGTTTCATTTTTTGGCAGTTTACTGATACAACAGCCGACAAAAAAGTATGGGAACGGTGAAGATTCTCGAATCGGCGAGCGCGGTCAGGCGCCTCGAAGCGGGTGCGGGATTCGTTGAGTCTTTCGAGCCCGCCACCGAGGTGCTCCTTGTCGGGGCGGCGCGGGAGGCTGCCGACGATTTCGCGCGTGAA
>Ga0134080_10000787_pt1 | contig 10482 bp, 5 predicted proteins | sample 15_taG_9_FD_94469 | JGI IMG/M metagenome (GOLD analysis project Ga0134080, IMG submission 94469) | Grasslands soil microbial communities from the Angelo Coastal Reserve, California, USA - 15_D_Met_40cm_2_24_1 metaG | ecosystem: Environmental > Terrestrial > Soil > Grasslands ...
CTGATCGCGGCCTTCACGTCACGTCGGAACGAATGTCCGTTCTGAATCGGCGCACACGCTGCGGTCGCGGCGTCCTTGTTGGGTGATCGCCGACTGGTCGACGCGGTGCTGGAAGACTACCGTACCGCTCCGATCAGCGATCGGGAGAAGGTGTTATTCGCGTTCCTCGACAAGATGAATCGGGAGTCCAACCGGCTCCAGCAGGAGGACCTGGACGCGGTGAAAGCCGCGGGGTGGAGCGAGGAGGCGCTGTACGATGCCATCACCGTGTGCGCGCTCTTCAACTTCTACAACAAATGGGTTGACGCCGCCGGAGTGAGCGACATGGCCGCCGCGGCCTATGAGGCGTCCGGACAGCGGCTGGCGACCTTCGGCTACGTGCCGCCCGAGCCGTCGACCGATCGCCCGGCGTCGACCGTTGAGTCCGAGCATTCAGCTCGCATGAGTCGTCGATGACGCTGGTCAAAGTCGCCCCGCCGCTCCAGCAGGACGTCGACCTGTCTCAGACGTACGACGCAGTGATCGTGGGCTCCGGAGCGGCCGGCGGTATGGCCGCCCACGTCCTGACCGCCCAGGGCCTCCGCGTGCTCATGCTCGAGGCGGGGAAGAAGCTTCACATCGAGCAGGAGCTGCGCTCGATGGAGTGGCCGTACGATCATCCGCGCCGGGGCGACGCCCCGCCCGGATCACACGGCCTCTCGTTCAACGAGTACACCATCAGAAAGCCGCCATACGCAAAGGGCACGGCGTTCAAGCACGTCTACTCCTACGTCGGGGGATGGTCAGGTTCGGACTACGTCAAGAACATCCTGGTGGACGAGAAGGACCACCCCTACACCGGGACCAACTACGCGTGGGTGCGGGCCCGCTGCCTGGGGGGCAAGACCAACATCTGGGGCCGTCTCGCGCTGCGGCTCTCCGACTACGATTTCAAGGCCAAGTCCCACGACGGCTACGGCGAGGACTGGCCCATCTCCTACGCCGACCTGGCGCCCTACTACGACAAGGTGGACCTCTACCTCGGCATCGCCGGCGTCAAGGAGAATCTGCCGCACCTGCCGGACAGTCTGTTTCAACGGCCCACCAAGCTCAACTATGGCGAGGTGAAGCTGCGCCACAGCCTCGCGACTATGGGACGAGTGTTGACCCCGTACCGGGCCGGCGTCACGACCGATGGCTTGAAGCACAACCGGTACCGCAGCAAGTGCTATGGCCGGGGCGCGTGTAACCGTCGTCCCGGTGGATGCGACATCCACGCGGTGTTCGACTCGCCCACCGGGCTCATCTACCCTGCGATGGACACGGGGAAGCTCACCATTCGCCCCAACTCGATCGCGCACGAGGTCCTCGTCGACCCGAACACCGGCAAGGCACGCGGGGTCGCGTTCCTCGACAGCGAGACGCGCAAATCCTACGAGGCGAAGGCCAAGGTGGTGATCCTCGCCGCCTCCACGCTCGAGTCCGCCCGTCTCCTGCTGCTGTCCCGCTCGCCGCAACACCCCAACGGCCTCGGCAACTCGAGCGGTCATGTCGGCCACAACTTCTGCGAGCACGTCATGGGGCCTGGCGTCACCGGCCTCGTGAAGGAGCTGGTCGGTAAGCCGCACACCCTCGACGATGGTCGGCCGGGCGGGTTCTACATCCCGCGGTTCCGGAACCTGACGGACCGCCAGCCCGGCTTCATTCGGGGGTACGGCTTCGAGGGCTCGAGCGGCCACACGATGTTTCCACGGCACGTGTTCGATACGCCGGGATTCGGTGCCCAATTCAAGAAAACGGTGCGCGATCATGCGGGCGCTTTCATTAGTATGGGCGGCTTCGGTGAAGTCCTCCCCCGCTACGAGAGCCAGGTCGACTTGGACCCCGAGGTGAAGGACGGGTGGGGGATCCCGGTGCTGCGGTTTCATTACCAGTTCTCGGACAACGAGCGCAAGATGGCCGAGGACATGGTCGCGACCGGTCGCGAAATGTTCGAAGCCGCGGGGATCGAAGTGGTGGGCGTCGATCGCGAGGTCCTCACCGAAGGTTGGTCCATACACGAGCTGGGCACCGCACGCATGGGGACCGACCCCAAGGCCTCGGTGCTGAACCAGTTTCAGCAGTCGCACGACGTGCGCAACCTGTTCGTGGTGGACGGCTCGAGCCACGTGAGCGCGTCGTGTCAGAATCCCACGTGGACCATCATGGCGCTGGCGTGGCGCTCCTGCGAGTACCTCGCGGACGAATTCCGGAAGGGGACCTTATGACGGATGCCGCGGACCGCCCAGAGACGCTGTCGCGCCGCGAGATGATCGCGGCCACGGCGGCGGCGCTCGCCGCGCCGCTGCTACCTGTGCCGGCGGTCGCGGCGCCGTCCCGGGATGCCCTCCAGGGTCGGTTCCTCACGGCGGCCGAGCTCGCGCTGTTGGAGGAGCTCACCGAGCTGATCATCCCGGCGGACGACCACTCGCCGGGCGCGCGCGCCGCTGGGGTGGCCGCGTACCTCGACGGCCGGCTGGCGGAATCCTTGGACCCCGAGTGGCAGGGGCTGTGGCGGTCCGGCCTCCAGGCGGTGGACGGGCTATCGCGCGAGCTCAACGGGCAGGCGTTCCTCCATGCAACGCCCGACCAGCGGATCGCGGTCCTCAGTCGGATGGCGGCCGGCGAGGCGGCCCCCAAGACGCCGCTGGAGCACTTCTTCAAGGAGCTCAAGCGGGGGGCCGTGCGGGCGTACTACACGTCAAAGATCGGCATCCACGTCGATCAGGAATACCAGGGCAACGTCTACCAGCGGGGCGAATTCGCGGGATTCGATGCGACGTGAGGCCGGGGGTGTCGGCCTTTTCGCGCTGCTTGACATTTCCCGTACAGCGGGAATCATATCCCGGGAAGAGTCGTGCTCTGCCGAGCCGCACGTCCGGCGGAGGGTCGGGTTCAGCGCAGGAGGTGTTGGCAGGTCGACGCAGTGAGCGAAGGCGATACTCCACTCCCCACCCAGTAGAGGGCAGACGTATGCCATTGGTCCGTCACGTCGTTGCCGCGCTGGTCGCAGGCTCGTTGCTCTGGTCCGTACCGCTCGGCGCTCAGGACTCGACCGGCGCCGTCACGGGGCAGGTCGTCGACGGTACGACCCAGCAACCGCTCGCGAATGTCGAAGTGGCAATCGCAGGAACGCCCCACCGCATGCTCAGCCGCAACGACGGCAGCTTTTTGATCAGCGGCCTCGCCCCGGGGATCTACCGCGTACGGGCGACCCGGATCGGGTACGGCTCACAGGTGCAGAGCGTCACCATCACTGCGGGCGGGACGGTCACGCTGCAGCTGAGCCTGCTGCCGGCGGCGGCGATTCTCGAACCGGTGGTGGTGACGGGCTACGGCACGCAGCGGCGCGAGGCCATCACGGGGTCGGTCTCGACGGTCAGCGCCTCCGCGGCGAACGTTGGCGTGGTCGCGAACGTCGACCAGATGATCCAGGGCCGGGCCGCCGGTGTCGACATCATTCAGAACAACGGCGAGCCCGGGGCCGGGGCACAGATCCTGATCCGCGGTGGCAGCTCCATCAGCAACAGCAACGATCCGCTGTACGTGGTGGACGGGGTGCCCATCAACAACGTGCCCACCGAACCGCCGAGTTTCGGGGTTGGTGGGACGCCGCCGCTCCCCCGCAACCCGCTCAACCTGCTCAACCCCTCGGACATCGCGTCGATCACGATTCTGAAAGACGCGTCGGCGACCGCGATCTACGGCAGCCGCGCGGCGAACGGCGTGATCCTGATCGAGACGAAGAAGGGAGCCGCGGCGGGCGGGCCGACCGTCGAGTATGACAGCTACGTGGCCGCGGCGTCTCCGGCCGCGCGTCTGGAGCTGGCGGACACCGCGCAATTCCGTTCGATCATTCGGGGTCAGGTGGCCATTTGGAGGCAGGATTCGAGTGCCGGCGTACCGGACTCGCTGCGCGGCGGACTGAAGCCGAGCGCCTATGCGGCACTCGGGACGTCGAATACGGACTGGGAGCGCGCGGTAACCCGCACGTCCGTCACACACAATCACGACCTCTCGTTCTCGGGCGGGACCGAGGACACCCGGTATCGCGCCTCGCTCAATTACATTAAAGACCAGGGCGTGGCGCTCTCGAGCGGTCTCGAGCGGATTCAAGGCCGGCTCGCCGCCACGCACCGGGCGCTCGACAACCGGTTGCGCCTAGGGGTGAACGTAACGACGTCGCACATCAACAATCAGTACCTCACCTTCGAGAATACGGGGGGCTTCGAAGGCGGCGTGTTCCAGAACGTCGCCATCTTCGATCCGACCCAGCCGGTCACGCAGACCGATGCGACCGGGACGAACTACTATGAGCCCGGTGGGACATCGGTCCGCAACCCGGTCGCGCTCGCCAACCAGATCATCGATGTCGGCCAGACCACGCGCACCATGGGCAACGCCTCGGCCGAGTTGGATCTCGTGCCGGGCCTGACGGGGCAGGTGACCGTCGGCCTGGACCGTTCGAGCGGCGGGAGGCAGGTCTATTATCCCAACAAGAATCCTGTGGGAGCCGCGTTAGGCGGCGGGCTCGCGCGGCAGTACGATCTCGCCAACGCGACCACGACGCTGCAGACCCTGCTGACGTTCCGGCGGCAGCTCGGCGAGGTGCACAACTTGGACGTGGTGGGTGGCTACGAGTACAACAAGTACACCAGCAACTTGTTCATGGCCGAGGGCAAGGGCTACTTCACCGACGCGTTCAGCTTCGACAACCTGGGCGCCGCCGTCACGCGGACGGATTCCTCGGCGGCGGAAGAGAGCCGCCTGGTCTCGTTCTTTTCCCGGGCCAACTACGGGTTCAAGGACAAGTTCTTCGTGACGGGCGTGCTGCGGTATGACGGCTCGACCAAGTTCGCGGCAGGGCACAAGTGGGCGCTCTTCCCGGGGTTGTCCGGGTCCTGGCACATCAGTCAAGAGGAGTTCATGCGTGGCACGACGTTCTCGGACTTGCGGCTGCGCCTCGGATGGGGGCGCCAAGGCAACCCGAACATACCGCCCTATTCGTCGTTGCCGCTCCTGTCGGGCGGCTCGGGTGGGACGTATGCGTGGGGCGACGCGCCGCAGACCGGCGTCGTACCGACGCGCAACGCGAACCCGAACCTCAAGTGGGAGCAAACGACGCAGTACGACGTGGCGGTTGATTTCGGTCTCCTGAATAACCGACTCGCGGGAAGCCTCGAGTATTACGTGAAGAACACGTCCGACCTGCTGCTGGACGTGGCCGTGCCGCAGCCGGCGGGCGTGGAGACCCGGCTCGAGAACGTCGGGAAGCTGCGCAACCGCGGCGTCGAGCTCTCGCTCGATGCCTTGCTGGTGGCGCGGCCGGGTCTGACGTGGCGGGCCGGGCTCGTGTTCGCCGCCGAGCGCAATAAGGTGCTCGATCTCGGCCCCCACAGCTTCCTCACCTCGGGCGGCGTCAGCGGGCAGGGACAGTCCGGACAGGTTTCCGAGCGCATCATGCCCGGGTTTCCGCTTGGCACGTTCTACGGGCCGGTGTTCGTCGGTGTGGACACCGCGGGGAAGCAGCTGTTCAAGTGCACGTCACTCGGTCCCGCGGACACGTTAGCGAATGGGACGCAGGTGTGCGCCAACGGGCCTTTGACGACGCCACGAGCCAGCAATTACGAAGTGATCGGAAATGCCAATCCGGACTTCACCATCGGCCTGCACAACCAGATCAACTGGGGCAAGTTCGCCATCAGCTTCCTGCTCCGGGCCGCGGTGGGACAGGACGTGTTCAACAACACCGCCCTGGTCTATTCGACGAAGGGGAACGCGCTCCAGGGCAAGAACTTCCTGGCGTCCGCGTTCACCGACCCGACCGGGATTCACGAGCCGGCCATTTACTCGTCCCGCTGGATCGAAGACGGTTCGTTCGTGCGGCTGCAGAACATCACGGTGGAATACGCGCTGGACCTGCCGCTGTTGACGCGATCGGCCCGGAGCGCTCGCCTCTACGCGTCGGCCGACAACGTGTTCGTGCTGACCGGCTATTCGGGTCTGGACCCGGAGGTCTATGCGAGCTCTGGTCTGGCGTCGCGCGGCATCGATTATCTCAGCTATCCACGGCCCCGCACGGTGACGGGGGGCCTCCGTCTCGTGTTCTGAGGAGCTCGGGTTCCATGAAGAGACTACGGGTGACGACATGGATCGGAGCGGTTGGCGTCTTCACGTTGCTGCTGCTCCCCCAGGGATGCACGAACCTCGATGAGGTGCCAAAGAGCACCATTACGCCGGGGACCTTCTTCCGGACGCGGGGGGAAGTGCTCGCCGGCCTCGCCGGGGTGTACGCGCAACTGCGGGGTGCGTTCCCGGGGTACTGCTGTGCGTACTATGCGCTGAGTGAAATCAGCACCGACGAGATGGTCGTGCCGACGCGCGGCCAGGACTGGTACGACAACGGCCGGTGGCTCGAGATTCACCGCCAGAACTGGACGCCGACCAGCCCGTCTGGGCTCTCGGACATCAATTCGGCCTGGGTGAACGACTTCAGCGGGATCGCGGCCGCGAACATTGTGCTCGCTGCGCTGGAAGGCCGAACCGTCATGGACTCGGCGGAGCAAGCGGGGGTGGTTGCCGAGCTCCGGGCCCTGCGGGCCTTCTACTATTACCAGCTCATGGACTTGTTCGGCGGCGTGCCGATCGTCACCACGACCGAGATCAAACCGCGCGCGCGCAACACGCGCGCCGAGGTGTTCCAGTTCATCGAGTCGGAGCTCCTGGCGGTCCGCCCGGTCTTGCCGCCGAAATGGGATGACGCCAACCGCGGACGCGTCGCGCGAGGCGCCATCGACGCCATCCTGGCAAACATCTACCTGAATGCCGGGGTGTTCACGAAAGACACCGCTGGGGCCGCGGCCACCCAGATCAATCCGATCGGCTACAACTCGTGCTCGGGGGTGCAGGTCAGCGGGGGCTTAGACGCCTGCACGGCGGCCGTCAACCGAGCAGACAGCATTATCAACGCCGGCGTGTACCAGCTGGCGGACACGTTCGTGCAGAACTTCCGTGCCGACAACTACGCGTCGCCGGAAAACATCTTCGTCGTCAAGTTCATCAATCAGGACGGCCTGGGCTTCCCGCTGCTGCAGGCGACGCTGCACTACTATCAGTTCACTCCCGGGCCCTGGAACGGCTTCTCGACCCTGGCGCAGACGTACAACGCCTTCGATTCGCTGGACCAGCGCCGCCGGATCTTCCTGGTCGGACCGCAGAACAATCTGGAGACCGGCGATTCGATCTGCTTCCGGCCGGGGTGCGACAAAGGGGCTCCGCGGCTGGTTTTCACGCCGACCATCGCCAACGTGACGGCGGCGAGCGAAGGGGAAGGCGCCCGTATCTACAAGTGGCCGTATGATCCGAAGCACGTTTCCCAGAACAACGGCAACGATTTCGCGTACTTCCGCCTCGCCGAGATCTACCTGATCAAGGCCGAGGCGGAGCTCGACGGGGCGCCTGGGGCTCCGAGTCCCCTCACGCTGTTGCAGACCGTGCGCGCTCGTGCCTTCCCGGGGGGGGACACGCTCAGTGCCGTCACCCCAGACGTCATCCTGCGCGAACGGCTGTTCGAGCTGACGTTCGAAACGAAGCGGCGACAGGACCTGGTCCGGTTTGGCCAATACACGCAACCCTGGCAGTTCAAGGCAGCCGGGGCGGACCACCTCGTGCTGATGCCGATCCCGCAGACGCAGATCGACGCCAATCCGATGCTGACGCAGAACCCGGAGTACTAGTTGGGGAAGGTGCCGGCCAGTCTGGTGGGTGATGTAGGGGCGCAGCATGCTGCGCCCCTACGTCTTCTCGTAGCCAGCGCGTGTCTCATCGCCGGCTGCTCCGGTGCGAAGGGCGCCGACGCACCGGCGGCCGACGACCACCTCTTCACGCTGCTCCCCTCGAGCTATACCGGCGTCCGCTTCGAGAACCGCCTGACCGAAACCCGCGATCTGAACGTCTTCACCTATCGCAACTACTACAACGGCGGCGGCGTCGCGCTGGGGGATCTCACCGGCGACGGCCTGCCGGAGATCGTGCTCACGTCGAACCTGGGCGGCACGCGCCTCTACCTGAACGAAGGGAAGTTCCGCTTCCGCGACGTGACCGAGGAGGCGGGCCTGCACAGCCAGGGGTGGACCACGGGCGTCACCCTCGCCGACGTGAACGGCGACGGGCTGCTCGACATCTACGTCTGCCACGCCGGGAACGTGGAGGGGAAGCTTCGGGCCAACGAGCTGTACATCAACCAGGGACTGAACGCGCACGGCGTTCCCACCTTCGTCGAGCAGGCGGCCACCTACGGCATCGCCGACACGGGCTACTCGACCCAGGCGGTGTTCTTCGACTACGACCGCGACGGAGACCTGGACCTGTTCCTGATTCGTAACTCGCCGCGGCCCGTCTCGAGCTTCGGCCTCCGCAATACCCGGAACGTGCGCGACCCGCTCGGCGGCGCCCGGCTGTATCGCAACGACGGCGGGCACTTCGTCGACGTGAGCGAGCAGGCCGGGATCTTCGGGAGCGAGATCGGCTTCGGGCTGGGCGTCGTCGTGAGCGACGTGAATCGGGACGGCTGGCCCGACATCTACGTCTCGAATGACTTCTTCGAGCACGACTACCTGTACCTCAACAACCGAGATGGCACCTTCACCGAGGCGGTCGAGCGCGCGATGCCGTCCGTCAGCTACTTCTCGATGGGGCTCGACATCGCGGACGTGAACAACGACGGCTGGCCCGACGTCTACACCACCGACATGCTGCCGGAGGACGAGTACCGGCTCAAGACGATGTCGTCCTTCGAGGGCTGGGACGTCTACCAGGCCAAGTTGCGGGAGGGGTATCACCACCAGCTGATGCGGAACATGCTGCAGCTCAACGACGGCAACGGCACGTTCTCGGACGTCGGCCAGATGGCGGGCGTGGCTCGGACGGACTGGAGCTGGAGCGCGCTCATCGCGGATCTCGACCTTGACGGCTACAAAGACATCTACGTGACGAACGGCCTCGCCAAGGACGTCACGTCGCAAGACTATGTCGCTTTCCTGGCAAACAGAGAGACCATGATCCAGGCCGCGAGCGGCAAGCGGGTCGATTTTCTGCGCCTGATCAACGCCATGAGCTCGACGCCACTGCCGAACTACGCGTTCCGGAACCACGGTGATTCGACGTTCTCGAACGAGAGCGCGGCCTGGGGGTTGAACACGCCCAGCTTCTCGAACGGCGCGGCCTACGGGGACCTGGACGGGGACGGCGCGCTCGACCTGGTGGTGAACAACGTCAACCAGGAAGCGTTCGCGTATCGCAACAACGCCCGGACGCTCTTGAAGAACCACTACCTCCAAGTGCGGCTCGACGGCGAGGGGGGGGGCGGCAATCGGTTCGCGCTCGGGGCGAAGGTGACGCTGTGGAGCGGCGGCCAGCAGTTTTTCCAGGAGGCGGAGCCGACGCGTGGCTTCCAGTCCAGCGTCGACTACGTGTTGACCTTCGGGGTGGGGAGGCGCGACACCCTCGACTCGGTGACGGTCGAGTGGCCGGACGGGCGCGTGAGCCTCCTCGAGCACGTCGCGACGAACCAGCGCTTGACCGTGCGGCAGGCGCTGGGAGCCTCGCTCCGGCAGCCCAGCGGGCACCCGCCGTCGCGAGGCCCCCAGCGCCTGCCGCTCTTCACGGACGTCACGGACAAAGTCGGGCTCCCCTACGTGCACCGGGAGAACGCCTTCGTGGACTTCGACCGGGAGCGCCTGATCCCGAAGCTGCTCTCGACCGAAGGGCCGTTTATAGCCGTGGCCGACGTGAACGGCGACGGGCTCGACGACATGTTTCTCGGGGGCGCGAAAGGGCAGCCCGGGGCGTTGTTGATCCAGCAGGTGGACGGCCGGTTCGTCCGCAGCAATCCGGGGCTGTTCGAGCAGGATGCAGGTTCAGAAGATCTGGGCGCCGTGTTCTTCGATGCCGACGGCGACGGGCATCCCGATCTCTACGTCGTGAGCGGCGGGAGCGAGTTCTCCGACCTGGCGCCGGCCCTGCAGGACCGGCTCTACCTGAACGACGGGCGCGGTCACTTTCGCAAGGCGACCGGCAGCCTGCCGACCGAGTACATCAGCGGCTCGCAGGTGGCGGCGGCCGATTACGACGGGGATGGCGACATCGATCTCTTCGTTGGGGGGCGCGTCGTCCCGTGGCACTACGGCCGAGATCCCCGCAGCATGCTGCTGCAGAACGACGGCCACGGCCACTTCACCGACGTCACCGAGCGCCTGGCGCCCGAGCTGGCGCGGGTGGGCATGGTGACCGACGCGGTGTGGCAGGACGTGGACGGGGACGGTCGCCTCGACCTCGTGGTCGTGGGCGAGTGGATGCCGATAACGGTCTTCCGGAACGTGGGTGGCGGGAAGCTCGTCCGCCTGAACACGCCCGGCCTCGAGCAGAGCGACGGCTGGTGGAATCGGATCGTGGCCGGGGACTTCA
>Ga0134080_10000788_pt1 | contig 10481 bp, 10 predicted proteins | sample 15_taG_9_FD_94469 | JGI IMG/M metagenome (GOLD analysis project Ga0134080, IMG submission 94469) | Grasslands soil microbial communities from the Angelo Coastal Reserve, California, USA - 15_D_Met_40cm_2_24_1 metaG | ecosystem: Environmental > Terrestrial > Soil > Grasslands ...
CAGGTGGCGAGCACCATCGTGCCGCCGTAGCGGACGACGACGGCTCCGTCGGCTTGTTTGGCAACCTTGCCGGTCTCGATGGAGAACGGCCCGCCGTTGATCTCGGTCTGTACAGTATGACTCATCTGGGAGATCGTCCTCGGGCCCCCGGAGTGTTTGCGTCCGAGGACCAATCCATGGTTGTGAGGCCTGCCGTCACCGGCGGATTCCGAGCCTGTCGATGAGGGTGCGGTAGCGCTCGGCGTCCTTGTCCTTGAGGTACTCGAGCAACCCCCGGCGCTTGCCGATCAGCATCAAGAGGCCGCGCCGAGAGTGGTGGTCCTTGGTGTGCTGTTTGAAGTGATCGGTGAGGCCGTTGATCCGTTCCGTCAGGAGCGCGACCTGGACCTCCGGCGACCCGGTGTCGCCCGCGTGGGCGCGGAATTGCTCGATCAAGCTCTTCTTCTTGTCGACGGTCAGCGGCATGGGGGACCTCCCTCAATCGCCACGCCCCGGGGAGCCGCCTCCGTCCAGGACGGGTTCAAAACCCCTTTTTTTGTCAACAGATAGCTGCTACCGTACCACGACGATCCCGGGAAGTAAAGCGCGGGCTTCAGGGGTTCTCCCGGGCGGCGAGGACGTCGAGAGCGATCTGGTTGCGGAGGGCCTCCACGTTCGGGAACTTGCGCTCGTCCCTGAGACGCCGGAGGAACGTGAGCCGAATGCGGCGGCCGTAAAGATCCCCGGAAAAATCGAGGAGATGAGCCTCCACCGCGAGCTCCGTCTCGCCAAAGGTCGGCCGTACGCCGACGTTGATGACCGCCTGGTAGCGTGTGTCCTCCACATCGACCTGACAGGCATAGACCCCGGGGGGCAGAAGGAGCGGACGCGCCGTCTTGACGTTCGCCGTGGGAAAGCCGAGGGTTCGGCCGCGACCCGCCCCACGCACGACCTCGCCCTGGATCGCGTAGGCGCGCCCGAGTAGCCGCGCCGCCTTCGTGAGGTCGCCGCGCTGGAGCGCGCTCCTGATCTCCGATGACGACACGGGAACACCATCGACGGTCGTCGGGGGAACCGTGTGCGCCCTGAACCCGAGCTCGCGCCCGAGCCGCTCGAGGAGCGTGGCATCGCCGCGGGCGCCGCGCCCGAACCGATGATTGAAGCCGACGACGATGTCCCGCGCCTTCAGCGTCCCCACGAGGACGCGGCGGACGAAGTCCTCCGCCTCTACCGCGGCGACGGCGCGGGTGAAGACGACGACCACGGTCGTGTCGATCCCCGTCCCGGCAATCAGCTCGAGCCGCTCCTCGAGGGTCGTAATCGGAACGGGAGAGCGCTCGGGCTGCAGCACCTCGAGCGGGTGCGGATCGAAGGTGCACGCGAGGGCCACGAGGCCGTCCCGCCGCGCCTGAGCCACGGCGGTCCCGAGGATCGCACGATGGCCCAGATGGACGCCGTCGAACGCGCCGAGCGCGACGGCGCTCGAGAGCGCGTCAGGCGGGTAGGATTCGAGTCCCCGGACGATCCGCATGCAGGATTCGGACGGGTTTCACGCGGCGCCCGTCCTCCGTGATCGCGCCGACGCCGATGAGCGTACCGGTGACGTCGTGGACGCGGACGGATGAGCCGCCCTCGCCGCGCGCGGGTGCCCGGACCTCGACCGCCTGGCCGTGCCCGAACGCGACGGCCGCGCGCTCGTCGAGGGTCACCCCTTGCCAGCCCGCCAACGCCGACTCCGGCGGCGTGACGCGAGACCAGAGCACTGCCGGCTCGGCGCTGACGACGTCGGACCAGGGGATCGCGTCGGCGAGGTAAAAGGGGCCGACACGACACCTGACGAGGCACTCGACGGCGCCGCCGTAGCCGAGCGCGGCCCCCAGGTCGGCGGCGAGCACCCGCACGTAAGTGCCCTTGCCGCAGACGACACGGAGGGTGGCCCGAGGCGCGGCGACCTCGTCGACGGTGATCGAATGGACGACGACTTCCCGCGGCTCGCGGTCGACCTCGATCCCCTCGCGCGCCAGCTCGTAGAGGCGCCGCCCCTCGTGGTGGACCGCCGAGTACATGGGCGGGATCTGCTTGATCCGACCGACGAACGGCCGGCTCGCCTCCTCGAGGTCGCGCCGCTCGAGTCGGGAGACCGTGACCTCCGAGAGGACGCGACCCTCGGTGTCGTGAGTGTCCGTCGTGAGCCCGAAGCGGACCGTCGCGACGTACTCCTTGTCTTGGTCCATGAGGTACGGCGTCAGCTTGGTCGCCTCGCCGATCAGGACTGGTAGGACGCCCGTCGCCGCGGGGTCGAGCGTGCCGGCGTGACCGACCCGGCGGACGTGGAGCCGCCGACGGACGAGCGCCACGACGTCGAACGACGTCGCCCCCGCCGCCTTGTTGACCGCGAGCACGCCCGAGCCGCCGACCCTGACGCTCACCTCGTCCGGGCCCCGGGCGCGGCGGCCAGCGCGGCCCGGACCGCCGCGAGCACGACCCGCGTCGCCTCGGCCAGCGGCTTCGCGAGCGTGCACCCGGCCGCGTTCGGATGGCCGCCGCCCCCGAACTGCGCGGCGATCCGCTGCACGTCCACGTCGCCTTTGCCGCGGAGACTCACCTTCACCTGGCCAAGGTACTCGCGGAAGAGACACGCGACGCGGACCGTCGCCACCGAGCGCGGATAGTTGACGAGCTCCTCGGACTCGATGACCTTCTCCGGCACGGACCCCGACGGGAGGATCAGCCACGCAACCCGCCCGTCGTCGCTCACCTCGACACGTCCGAGCGCCGCGCCGAGCCAGCGGAGCGCATCGGGGGCGCGGCGCTCGTAAAGCCACTCCGAGACGAACGCGGGATCGGCGCCCGCCTGGACGAGCGCCGCGGCCGTCCGGAACGTCCGCGGGGTCACGTTCGAGTAGCGAAAGGAGCCGGTGTCGGTGTGGAGCGCGGTGAACAGGTTGGTCGCGATCGGGGGCGTCAGCGGGGCGCCGAGCGCCACGAGCAGCTCGTAGACCAGCTCGCCGGTGGCCGCGGCGGACACGTCGATCCAGTTCACGTCGCCGTAGCGCCGGTTGTCGGGATGGTGGTCGATGTTCACGACGGTGGCCGCGGCTCGGCGCGCCTGGTCGATGAGCCCCTCGGTGCGTTCCGGATTCGGACAGTCCGTCAGCACGGCGACGTCGAACCTGCCGTCGAGGGCGTGGAGCTGCTGGTACCGCTCGATGCCGGGGAGGAAGGCGAGCGCGGCCGGCGCCGGATGCGGGCCGCCATAGGTCACGCGCCAGCCGCGGGCCTCGAGGGCCTCACCCAACGCCAGGAGCGTCCCCAGCACGTCGGCGTCGGGGTGGACGTGGCCGAGCATGAGGGCGTGGCCCCCCGGAGACCGGAACGGAGTCAAGACGGCCTCGGAGGGCGCGGGACCGGTCAGGGTGATGGCGCTGCTCACGACGTCGGGTCGTCGTTGAGTCGCCGGAGCAGCGTCTGGATCCGCGCCGCGTGTTCCATCGAGCGATCAGCCCGGAAGTCGAGCTCCGGCGTGACGCGAAGGTCGAGGTGGTGGCGGAGCCACTGGCGGACGAAGCCCCGGGCGCTTTCGAGCGCGGCCAGCGACGCTGCCCACTGCGCCTCGTCGCCGAGCACCGAGACGAAGACCTTCGCCACGCGCAGGTCCTTCGAGGTCTCGACTTCGGTGACCGTGACGAAACCGAGTCGCGGGTCTTTGAGCTCCCGCTGGAGGAGGGTCGAGACCTCCTCCTTGATGAGCTGGTTCACGCGGTCGAGCCGTTTGCTCTGCATCAGAGGATCTCCACGAACGTCTCGAGGACGCGCCCCTCGACGTTATCTTCGATGAAGGATATCGCCTTGGAGACCACTTCGTTGGCGTGCCGCGCGTCGGCCGAGACGTAGGCGACCGCCAGGGTCGCGCGTTGCCAGACGTCCTGGTGATCAACCTCTGCGACCGACACCTCGAAGCGTGCGCGCACCTTCTCCTTGAGGCCCTTCAGGACGTGCCGCTTGCCCTTCAGCGAGTCGACATCGGGAAGATGGAGCTCCACCATTCCCAGCGCGACACGCGCCGTCGCCACGGTTCCCCCCGGCGCAAACGCTCTAAAGCGTGCGCGCCACTTCCTCGACCGTGTAGACCTCGAGGATGTCGCCCGGCTGGACCCCCGTCACGCCGTCGACGCCGATGCCACACTCGAGCCCGGCCAGCACCTCGCGGACGTCGTCCTTGAACCGCTTCAGCGAGCCGACCGTGCCCTCGCCGACGACCTCGTCGCCGCGCCGCACGCGCACCTTCGCGTTGCGAACGATCTTGCCTTCCGTCACGTACGAGCCGCACACCGGGCCGAGCTTGGAGATGACGAAGATCTGGCGCACCTGCGCCCGGCCGAGCGTCGTCTCACGGATCTCGGGCGCGAGCATGCCGGCCAGCGCGGCCCGCAGGTCGTTGATCGCGTCGTAGATGACGTTGTAGCTGCGGATGTCGACGCCGTTCGCTTGCGCCTGAGACGCCGCCTTGGTCTCGGGCTTGACGTTGAACCCGATGACGATCGCGTTCGACGCCGAGGCGAGCATGACATCGCTCTCGTTGATCGCGCCCACGGAGCTGTGGATGACCTTCAGCTTGACCTCCTCGGTCGACAGCCGCTCGAGCGCCTCCGCCAGCGCCTCCACGGAGCCCTGCACGTCGGCCTTGAGGACGAGTCGAAGCTCCTTCACCTCCCCCGACTGGATCTGCTTCTGGAGCCCCTCGAGCGTGATCCGCGTCGCGGTCTTGCCCTTGAGCTTGTCGCGGTCCTGCCGCATGGTGGCGACCTGTCGCGCCTTCCGCTCGTCGGACACCGCGACGAGGACGTCGCCCGCGGCGGGAACGCCGCTGAGCCCGAGGATCTCGACCGGGTCGGACGGGCCGGCGCTCTTGACCTTCTTCCCGCTCGGGTCGCTCAGCGCTCGGATCCGGCCCGAGTGGGCGCCGACGACGACCGCGTCTCCTTCTTTTAACGTGCCGGCCTGGATCAGCACGGTCGCGACGGGGCCGCGCCCACGATCCAGCCGGCTCTCGATGATCACGCCCCGGGCCGCGCGGTTCGGATTGGCCTTGAGCTCGAGGATCTCGGACTGGAGCGCGGTCATTTCGAGGAGCTGGTCGATGCCCGTCCCCTTCTTCGCCGACGTCGCGACATAGATCGTCTGCCCTCCCCACTCCTCCGGGATCAGGCCATGGTTGGCGAGCTCACGCTTGACGCGCTCGGCATCGGACTCGGGCTTGTCGATCTTGTTCACGGCGACGATGATCGGCACGTTCGCCGCCCGCGCGTGGTTGATCGCCTCGACGGTCTGCGGCATGACGCCGTCGTCGGCGGCCACCACGAGGATGACGATGTCCGTCGCCTGAGCGCCACGTGCGCGCATCGCCGTGAACGCCTCGTGCCCCGGCGTGTCGAGGAACGAGACCTTGCCATGCCGGGTCTCGACCTGGTAGGCGCCGATGTGCTGCGTGATCCCGCCGAACTCCTTTTCGGCGACCTTCGACTTGCGGATCGCGTCGAGGAGGGAGGTCTTGCCGTGGTCGACGTGGCCCATGACGGTGACGACGGGCGGGCGCAGCTTGAGCTGCGCGGGGTCGAGGTCCTCCTCGTCGACGACCTCGCCTTCGACGGACCGGACCTCGAGGTCCACGCTGAACTTGTCGGCGACGAGCTTCGCGGCCGTCGGGTCGAGCAGTTCGTTGACCGTCGCCATGACGCCGAGCTCGAGCAGCGCCTTGATCACCTCGCCCGACTTCCGCCGCATCTTCTCGGCGAGCTCGCCCACCGTGACGGACTCGGGTACCCGGATGAGCTCGCGCTTCACCTCGGCCGGCGGGGCTGGCGGCGCCTCGACGGCGGCAGCCGGACGGGCCGGCGCGGGCGCCGACGCCGCGGGTTGGGCGGGGCGCGACGGCGCGGCGAGCGCCGCGGGCCGCGGCACCGTGGTCACGCGCGGCGGCGCGAACGGCGGCGTCGGCTGACGGGCCGGGCGCGGAGGCGCGGGCGCAGGCCGTTCGATCGGACGGAACGGGACGATCTTCGGCTCGGGCTTCCTGGTGGGCGCGCCCGGCGCCGCGGGCGCGATCGGCGCCGGCTTCGCCGCGGCCGGCGGCGCCTCGGGTGCGAGCGTCACCACGCTGGGCTCCGGAGCGATCTCGGACTCGCGCTTGGCGACGAGCGGGGGCTCGGCCACGGTCTCCGGCGCGGGCTTCGGCTTGACGATCGTCGCCGCGGGCTTGATTTCCGCGGGCGACTCCTCGAGCGTGACGTCGGCGGCCTTCTTCGACCGCGCCGGCGCCTTCTTCGTGACCGGCGCGCCGTCAGTCGCCGTGGTCTCCGTCGCGGCCTTCGGCCTCACGGCGCGCTTCGGCTTCGGCTCCTCGGGCAGCTCGCGGCCACGCCCAAGCTTGACCCGCAGCGCGTTCGCGAGCGTCGTGTCGAGAGGGCTCATGGCACGCAGCCCCTTGTGACCCATCTCCTCGGCGGCGACCATGAGCTCCTTGCTCGTCACGCCGAGCTCTTTCGCGAGCTCCATCAGCTTTACCTTTGCCGCCACGGCTCCCTCACCTCCTCCGAACCGTTTTCACCGCTCGCCTCTGACGGCGGGGCCTCGATCACAGGCCCGCCTCGCCTTCTCGGCGCGCCTCGCACCGCAACCCCGCGCAATCTCGAGGTCTGCACGACTCCCATCTCTTCGCTCGCCTCGGACGGCGGGGCCCCAGCCCCGCGAGATCCGGAGGTCCGCACCGCCATCGCGAGCTCCGCGCTCGCTTCACAGGGCTTCCTGAACGCGTGGGTGAGCCGCGCGCGCGCGAGCGCGCGCCCGAGGCACAGGTCGTCCGCGCACACGTAGGCGCCGCGACCCGGGACGGCGCCGCGTGGATCCGTGACCACCACGCCGTCGCGCCTCCGCACGAGCCGCACGAGCACCCGCTTGGGCCGCACCCGCCGACACCCGAGACACGTGCGCCGAGGCTCCTCGGTCATGCGGGCGCACCCGTTTCCTCGGAGGCTCCACTCGGCTCTGACGCGGCGACGTGGGTCGCCACCCACTCGACGGCCGCGGCGTGGATCGCCTCGGCGTGGGAGCCGACCTCCGCGACGAGCCCGAGCTTCCCGGGTCCGGCCTTCGCGATCGCCGCAGGCGAGCCGAGCCCCGCCGCGACGAGCGGCTCGACGAGCTCCGCGCCGGCGAGCGCGGCGAGCGCGGCGCGGTCCACCTGCGGCAGGCCCTCGCTCGCCGTCCGCTCGGCTTCGACCTCCGCCTCGCTCTTGATGTCGATGCGCATGCCCGTGAGCTTGGCCGCGAGCCGCGCGTTCTGGCCCTTCTTGCCGATCGCCAGCGAGAGCTGGTTGTCGGGGACGATGACGAGCGCCGACGGCTGACCGTCGGGCTCGCTCGGCTCCGTGATCACGACGGACGACACTTTCGCCGGCGACAGCGCGCGCGCGACGAATGTCGCCGGGTCGTGCGACCACTCGATGATGTCGATCTTCTCACCTCGCAGCTCCCGGCTGATGACCTGGATGCGGGTACCGCGCAACCCGACGCACGCGCCGATGGGATCGACGTCCCGCTTGGTTGACGCGACCGCGACCTTGGCACGCTCGCCGGCCTCCCGCGCCGTGGCCGTCACCAGGACGATGCCCTCCTGGATCTCGGGGATCTCCGTCTCGAAGAGACGTGCGAGATAGCCCGGGTGGGTCCGCGAGAGCGAGATCTGCGGGCCCTTGGCCGTGCGGCGCACCTCGAGGACGTAGGCGCGGATGCGATCGCCGGGGTTGTACCGCTCGCCCGGGATCTGCTCCCGCTCGGGCAGAATCGCCTCGGCCTTGCCGATCTCGAGGATCACGTTGCGCTTCTCGATCCGGTGTACGACGCCGCGGAGGATCTGGCCCTCCTTGCCCGCGAACTCGGAGTAGATGCCCTCGCGTTCCGCGTCCCGGACCTTCTGCAAGATCACCTGTTTGGCCGTCTGGGCCGCGATCCGACCGAACTCCTGCGGCGGCCGCTCCTGCTCCAGCTCGAGCTCGTCCCCCAGCTCGGCCTCCCGGTTGAGTGCCTTGGCGTCGGCCAGGCTGATCTCGAGCTTGTCGTCGGTCACTTCCTCGACGACTTTCTTACGGCAGTAGACGCGCAGGTCGCCACTCTTGCGGTCGATGTGCATGCGCACGTTATCGGCCGGCCCCAGAGACTTCCGCGACGCCGACAGCAGGGCAGACTCCAGCGCCTCGAAGAGGATCTCTTTGTCGATCCCCTTCTCGCGCCCGATCTGCTCGATGACGCTGATCAGCTCTCGGTTCATCGATCCCAACGCCTGCCTGAGATTCTACGCCTTGCGCGGCCAGGGGACTTCCGCCTCCAGACGTGCCTTCGTGACGCCGGTGCGCGGGAGGTCCACCCGCTCGCCGTCGTGCTCGAGCACGAGCTGGTCCGGCTCCACCGCCACGAGCCGGCCGCGCATCTCACGCCCGCCGGCGAGCCAGCAGCGCACGCGCTTGCCGACCGCCCAGCGGAACTCGCGCTCCTTGCGGAGGACGCGATCCAGCCCGGGGGAGGACACTTCGAAATCGTAGGACCCTTCGACGATCGCGGCCGCGTCGAGCACGTCCCCGATCTCCCGGCTGAGCCGTTCGCAGTCCCCGATCCCGACACCGCCGGGCTTGTCGACGAAGAGACGCAGAACCCCGCGCGGACGGAGCGGGCGCCACTCGATGTCGACCAGCTCGAGCCCGTGGTCACGCAGCACCGGCATCACGACCTCCTCGATCTGGTCGGCCTGTACCGCGTCGTCCATCGGGCGTTCCCCTTGCCCGTCGCTAAACTAAAAAAAGCGGGCAACGCCCACTTTTTCAGGAATTTAGCACGTCTCGAGGGCCGAGGCAAGGCTGGTCGAGGCCCGGCCGGCCTATCGCCGGGCTTCGGCGGCCTGGATCGCGCGGATGGCGTCGACGACTTTGTCCTTGGGGACGCGGCTCTCCTGGCGCGTCTTGCGGGAGCGGACCTCGACCAGGCCCTCCTTCACGAAGGCGTTGCCGATCGTGACGCGCACGGGCAGGCCGAGGAGATCGGCGTCCTTGAACTTCACCCCGGGCCGCTCGTCGCGGTCGTCCAGCATCGCCTCGAGACCCTGCGCCCAGCACGCATCGTGGATCGCCTCGGCGGCATCTCGCTGGGCCTGGTCTTTGACGCTCACGCAGACGATGTACGCGTGCAGCGGCGCGATCGGCCACGGCCAGACGATCCCGTCCCCGTCGGCGAGCTGCTCGATCGCGGCGGCGGCGATCCGGGCCGGACCGATGCCGTAGCTCCCCATGACGATCGGCTGCTCGCGCCCCGACTCGTCGAGATACGTCGCCCCGAGCGCCGCCGAGTACTTCGTGCCGAGCTTGAAGATGTTGCCGATCTCGATGACCTTCTCGACGCCGAGTGGCTTGCCGCACTCGACGCACGCCTCGCCGGCGGTGACGGCGTGGAGGTCGGCGAACCGGCAGTCGAAGTCACGGCCGGGGCTGACGCCGCGCAGGTGGAACCCCTCGCGGTTCGCGCCGACGACGTAGACGCCGCCCTTGAGATGCTCGTCGGCGAGCACCGGCACCCGGGCGCCGACCGGGCCGACCGACCCTGCCGGCGCGCCCAGGTGCTGGCGGACCTCGTCGGGGTGCGCCGGGCGGACCTCTTCGCCGAGGGCGCGGGCGAGCTTCCGTTCGTGGAGCGCGTGGTCGCCGCGGACCAGCACGAGCACGGGCCCGGAGCTCTGCCCGATATAGAGAAGCGACTTGAGCGTGAGGCGCGGATCGATCGCCAGGAGCCGCGAGACCTCGGCGATCGTGCGCGCGCCTGGCGTCGCCACCTCCTCACGCGCCCAGGCAGGGAACGGCGGCGGCGCCGGGACCCCGCGGGCGATCTCGACGTTCGCGGCGTACCCGCAGCCCTCACAGATGGCGATCTCGTCCTCACCCGCCGCCGCCGGCGCCATGAACTCGTGGGAGCCGAGGCCGCCCATCATGCCCGTGTCGGATTGTACGACCCAGTAGCGGAGCCCGCAGCGGTCGAAGATTTGCCGATAGGCGCGCTCGTGGGCCGCGTACGAGCGGTCGAGCGCGGCGACGTCGGGGTCGAGGGTGTAGGCGTCCTTCATGAGGAACTCGCGCGTGCGCAGCACGCCGGACCGCGGACGCGCCTCGTCGCGCTCCTTGGTCTGGATCTGGTACCAGATCTGCGGCAGGTCGCGGTAGGAGCGGATCTCGCGCGCGGCGAGCCACGCGACGACTTCCTCGTGCGTCATCCCGAGGCACAGGTCGCGTCCGTAGCGATCCCGCAACTTGAACATCTCCGGGATGCCCTCCCAGCGGCCCGACTGCTTCCAGATGTCGGCCGGATGGATCACGGGCATCGTGATCTCCTGCCCGCCGATCGCGTTCATCTCCTCGCGGATGATCGCGTTGACCTTGTCGAGGACGCGCTGCCCGAGCGGCAGG
>Ga0134080_10000789_pt1 | contig 10459 bp, 5 predicted proteins | sample 15_taG_9_FD_94469 | JGI IMG/M metagenome (GOLD analysis project Ga0134080, IMG submission 94469) | Grasslands soil microbial communities from the Angelo Coastal Reserve, California, USA - 15_D_Met_40cm_2_24_1 metaG | ecosystem: Environmental > Terrestrial > Soil > Grasslands ...
CCCGGAAGAACCTGGCCACGACGCTGTGGTTCCTGAATCGAAAGCGGGAGGCGGAACGCGAATTCCGAACGGTGACGAGAGCCGCGCCGGACGATCCCGTTCCGCATTTGTACGTCGGCCTGGCGGAATACGAACGCAAGCGATTCCTCGAAGCCATGGAGCAATTCGAGAAAGCCGGCGACCTGGCTCTGAAGAATCCGGAAGTACTGCCAGTGGTCGCCGAGACTTACGACCGGGCAGGGCAGCCGGAGAAGGCATACGCCGCTTACAACAAGGCGATCGAACTCGATCCGAGCGCCGAGGACGGGTATATCGCTCTGGCCGGCTTCGCGGTGGACCACCAGAACAACGAATTTGCGCTCAAGGTGACGAGCCAGGGCCTCGAGAAGATGCCGGGTTCCTTGCGGTTGCTCGTGCTCAGGGGCCTAATCCAGGCGCTGCTCGGCAAGCAGGAGGACGCCGAGAGGACCCTGCTCGACGCCAGCCGATCCGACCCGAAATCGAGCCTGCCTCTATTGGCGGTCGGGGTTTCGCAACTAGAGCGAGGACGTTACCAAGATGCGGCCGCGTCCTTCCGGCGCGCGGCGGACATTGCACCCGGCGACTTTCGCGCGCGCTATCTGTACGCCACCGCGTTGCGGCGCGCGGGCGATCCGTACCGGCGCGAGGAGTTGATAGCGGCGTTGCGGAAGGCCGGGGCCTTGAATCCCAAGGATGCTCGGCCTCCCGCTATGCTCGGCCAGGTGTTGATGGAAGCAGGGCGGCCCGGGGAGGCCGTGACAGAACTGGAGAAATCGCTAAGGATCGACCCGGAGAATCCGACGGCGCTGTATCAGTTGGGCCTCCTCTACCGCGATCAAGGCAAGAAGGAACTGTCCCGGAAAATGCTTCGGGAGTTCGAAGGGGTGAAGTTCAAGAAGAAAGAGGAGGAGGACGAGGCGGTGCAGATCCTGCGGATTGTGAGGGAGCGGTAAGGCTTTCGCCGAAGTTCGCCACAACCACTCCCAGGCGGTCGTGGCTCGGAAGCAGCGGCGCCCTGAAGTTCTCGGCCTGAATCCGCAGGATTTGGGTGACGTCTGGCGCGAGTCGTTCTGATGCTATCTGGCGCATGCCACACCCCGGGAAGGGAGTCATCACATGAGAATGCTTTGGCAGGACCTGCGCTACGGCTCTCGCTTGTTGCTGAAGAGCCCCGCCTTCATGGCTGCGTAGTTTTGCGGTTTTGGCAATTGCCCCGTTGCTGGTCCTCGCGGCTGCGCTGTTTGCATGTTACATCCCGGCTCGGCGAGCGATGCGTGTCGATCCCATGGTCGCGTTGCGTTGCGAGTGATTGCGGAATCAGTTCCAAGAACGCCCCTTATTGTCAGTGCGTGGCGGGGGGGCTTGATTGAAAGTGATTAGGGACCCAGGGCGGCGCTGACTCAGGCGCCGCCAAGGCGCCGGTAATAGACCAGACGAACCGGCCCCATAAGTCCCGAGCGGAACGGGTCTCGAACGACGTCCCACTCCTCACCGGGAGGGAATCGGTTGCCGTACTTCGCAAACACGGGCGAGTAGTTGATGGGGCCATCCCCCAGAATCTTGTTGATCAGCAGATTGGTGACAGCGATGCGAACGTGGTTGCGCCCGGGCCGAAGGACCGCGCTCACATCGACGCGGGAGGGGCGCATCCAGGCGACTCCCGCCGGTGTGCCGTTCACACTGACATCAGCCGTCTCGTGAACGAGACCCAGGTCGAGCACGACGCCAAGGTCTTCCGAGGGCGCCAACGGACTGTCGATTTCCGCCTCGTACACCGCGCGGCCGGAAAAAAAGCGCGCCTGCGGAATCTCGGTCCAGGAACACAGATCATCGATGCGCACCGGCTTGATGGCCGCTCCTTCGAATGACAACACCCAGGACGGAGACAACACGACCGGCGCTTGAAGGCCCCTAACCGCAATGGCCTCGCGACCGCTCTTGCGGCGCAGGAAGAAACGGCCGTTCGACCACGCGGATGCCGTCCAACCGCGCCCGGAAGCCCGCAGGTCGAGATCGCTTTCGAGCGCGACGGGTTCGCGCTCCCCGGCCGCGAACGAATACACGCGCGACTCGAGCGGCCCCAGCGTGAAGCGCAGTCGCGCGCCGGACGCAGTCGGTTCGAAGACCGGAACCGGCTCGGTCGCGCCACTTTCGAGATGCCACCGTTCCGGCACGCGCGCGCCGGAGCGGAACTCGGCGTCAAGACGCTGCGACTCCGTGCTCGTGTTCGCGAGGAAATAGTAGTCGCAATTTGTCGCCCTGCGGTGGACGAAGCTGACCTGCTCGCTTGGCTCGGCAAAGCGGATATCCGGAGGGCAGACCCGCCCCAGCGCTTTGCGCAGGCTCGCGAGCTCGTCGCCGGCGAAAATCGCGCGTCCATTGCCGCAGCGGTGCTCCACCAACGAGGCGCCGCGCGGCACGGGCCCGAAGAGTTCCGCAACCAGTTTCTTCACCGCTGCGCGGTTCTCCTCTCTCTGATGCAGGCCCCAGGCCGTCTCAGGCAGGCGGCGGGTTGCGATCAAGCTGCCCCCCCGCTCTACGAACTCGGCGAGCCTTCGCAAGGCCGCCGGGTCAATGCCCGTCAGGTTGGGCAAGACGACAACCGCAAAATCGCAGTCGCCCATGCGCAGGCGCCCGTCGCGCACTTCCATCTCCGGCAGCGTGAAGGCATCCACGCCGTCAAACGAGTAGCCGTTCGTGATGATGGTTTTCACCACGTTCGACTCGTAGTGCAACGCGTTCTTCAAACCGAACTCCGGCGGCGCGCCGTTCGACGACATGCGGTCGCGCACCGCCCAGTTGAGCAGCAACTGTTCGGGTGGAGCCTCGGCCATCGCATCCTCAGCCGGCAGATACAATCCGATGTCAGCAACGGGCTTGCCCTGCTGCAGGATATAGCTCGCGCGATTCACGTAGTCGGCGAGATGCGAGAAGTAAGGCCAATACGGCGAAGCGTGGTTCACTGCCGGCCCGAAGTACGGAACCCAGCCGGGCGAGCCCAGCGACTCCGGCGAATAGGCGTAGGTGAGTCCATACAGCGCGTTGATGCCGCACAGGAAGTGCAAGTCGGAGCAGAGCTTGAGATCTTCGAGTGTGTCCGAGAAACGATTCGGAAGGTTGGCCCACGTCCATGCCTCGGCCAGCACGACGGGTTTTCCGGCCAGGTGCGCGCCGGAACTCGCCCAGCGCGACGTGCTGAACTCCTTCCATTCGTAGTGTTCGCCCACCGGGATGTCGACCCAGCGATAGCTTGCCAGCGACACCGGCGGCGTACCGTAGGATTCCACTTGCGTGGTGACGCCGCGTTTGTGCGCCCACTCTCCGAGCGGCTTCACGAACTCCATCTCGGCGAGCTCCGAGAGAGTGCGCCAGAAATCGCAGCGAACGTCCCGCGCATCGGGATGGCGCGTCTCGAACAAGGCCTCGAGGTGCGGTCTGATATCGTATCCGCGGCGCGCGGCAAAGGCCTCGGGCATCTTGGCGGTCCAAGTCGCTCGATAGACTTCGAAGCTGTCGCAGAAGATCGAGCGGATGCCGCCGGGCGCCACGGCGGAGATCAACTTGTCGCCGACGGCTTCCAAATACCGATCGAGCGCGGCCCGGTTGTAGTGATCGAGGACGAAGCCTTCGGCGCCCAGTGCGGCCCGCTTCACCTGCATGCGCGTCGGCGCCGAGGTGAACAGCAGCATTTCGCCGGAGCTCGACGCCGTAACCGACGCGACGGGATGTTCGCCAGGCTGCAGCGACGGCTCTGAGCCCGCGGCAACGCGCCGCATGCGAATCGCCTTCGCGCCGTCCTCGAGCGACACCGAGGGTCCGCCATAGGGCCAGCCGGTGCCGGCCACGATGTCGACGGTCAGGCCCAGGCGCCGCGCCGAATCGGCGACGGAGCGCAGCACCTTCAGGAACTCGGGCGACAGATACTCGAGATTGCGGATGCCGCGCGCCGGATTGTCTACCGCGATTGGATAGGTGGGAAACACCAGCACGCCCCCGATGTGCTGCGCCGCCATCCGGGCCATCTGGCGTTCGCACTCCGCGGGTTCCCACGCCGGTCCGAAAATATACCAGTGCAAGCGCATCCGGTTCGGGTTTGGCACGTCGCGAAATTCCGCGGGAGCGCCGCCCGCAGGCGCGGCCGGGTGCGCCGGGCGAGCGCCGGCCCAGGCAGCCAGCGCCATCGAAGAAAGTGCAAACTCGCGGCGCGACATTTTCTGGCCGATTCTCGGCATGATACACATTTCTCCAAGCTCAACCGTCGATCACTCCGGCCGGCGGTTCGTCTACATGCTTGAAGGCGAAATGGATTACGTGGCAGGCGACAAGATCTTCAGAGTCAAACCGGCGGACCGTTTGTATTTCGATGCCCGTCTGCGGCATGAGGCCAAGTTGAAAAAGCATCAGAAGGCCACTTACCTGATCGCCATCGAATGCTTTGCTGTGCAACCTTACACGGCTCCGGCGTTTATTGCAATGCATCAGGTTGACCTCGGTGCAATTAAAGGTGAGAGTCAAGCCGCTCGGCCGGAGAGACGTAAGAAATTGTATTTCAAACCAATGACAACCAATGACATCCAAATGGCAGTGGTCGTTTTCGTGAAATTCGTGGCCATTAAAACCGCCACGAATTCCACGAATTAACACGAATTAAATTCTCCACAGCTTCTGAGAGAGTTAACGGCGGCATGAATTGACTCCCAAATTGCACCGGGTTGACCTTTACGCAACCCAGGCGTATTGTCACGGAAAACCGATTGCAGAGCGAAGCCCGTTTCTCGCGGGAGGTTAGGTGCTGCTATCAGCCGGAACAGACGCGCCGAGCAACCGCCAGGAGATCCCCACGTTGATCCCTACATCAAAGGTCTTCAGATATTTGGTGGCAATCACCACGGTCGCCATCGTGTTTCTCAGTGTGCAACCTTCATCCGGCCAGGAAACCCGGGCCACCATCTCGGGCGAGGTCCGCGACCCCTCCGGCGCACTCGTGCCGTCCTCCGAGGTCGAGGTGCGGAACCTGGCCACCAATGTCGTGATCAAGGCCCGCACGAATGCCGAAGGCAAGTATGTAGTCCCGCTGCTGCTCTCGGGCAGGTACCGCGTTGCCGCGACGGCCGCGGGCTTTAAGAGCAGCGTGCGCGACAACATTGAACTGCGCATCGCCGATCATGTGCAACTGGATTTCGCGCTGGAACTCGGGTCGAGCGCCCAATCCGTCCAGGTCTCCGCGGAAACCCCCCTGCTGCAGACCGCCAGCGCGAATATCGGCACCGTCATCGACAGCAAGCGCATTTCGGAGCTTCCGCTTCCGCACGGCAGCGCCTACACGTTGATGTACCTGGCTCCGGGTGTAAACAACGTGTATCCGAACGGCTTCTACTACCAGACGCCGACCGAGATGAACGCCACCAGCACGCGCACGGCGATTCAGGGCGCGCCGCTCGGCTCCACCGACTTCACCGTCGATGGCGTCCCAAATACACAGACCAGCAACGCAGACTATGGCACCGGCGTCTCCAACTCGCCGCCCGCCGATACGGTGCAGGAGTTCAAAGTGGAGACCGCATTCGACGCGAGCGTGGGTCGCACCAGCGGGACCATCATTAGCGTCGTGTTGAAATCCGGCGCGAATGCCCTGCACGGCACGGCTTACGGATTCTTCCGCCAGCCGGACTGGAACGCGAACACATACTTCGGGAACCTAACTGGGCAAGAGCGCGGCGATTTCCACTACCGGCGCTGGGGAACCAGCCTGAACGGTCCGGTCGTGATTCCGAAGCTCTACAACGGCGAGAACCGGAGCTTCTTCTCGTTCGGATATGAAGGGCTCCACAATGAACTGGTCACGTCGATCACGGACTCGGTTCCGGATCCGAAGTTCTACAACGGCGACTTCAGTTCCCTGCTGCAGCTCGGGCCGCAATACCAGATCTATGATCCGGCCACCATCCATCCCGCGGCGAACGGCCGTTTTTCCATCCAGCCCTTCCCGAACAACATCATCCCGTCGAGCCGCATCAACCCGATGGCGCTCAACATCCTGAAGTATTACCCGGCGCCCAATACCACGGGTTCGGCCGATGGCCGCAGCAACTACACGTCGCAGAACCGGCCCGAGCCGCTCGACTACTACAACTACATCGGGCGCTACGACGAGAACCTCAGCGATAAGAATCGCCTGTTCTTCCGGGTATCCGTCAGCAAGAAGAACGACGGACCCTATCGCAACTACTGGGACAGTCCGGCCGTCGCCAACAACTACGTCGGCAAGACCCGGCAGTTCGCGAGCGACTACGTACGCACTTTCACGCCCAGCCTGATCATGAATGTTCGCTACGGATACATCCGCTATGCCGGCGGGCACAAACCGCGGCGGCTCGGGTTCGACATAAAGGAGCTCGGCTTCTCGGATTCGGTGGCTGCGCAACTGACCGGTACTGCCGCCCTGTTCCCGCGCATCGACATTTCAGGGCTCGAATCGCTCGGCTATGAGGGCTACGACACACTCAACAACGACGTTCACTCGCTGTTCGGCGACTTCACGAAGCAGTTGTCGGCGCACACATTCAAGTTCGGCATCGACGCCCGCGCTTATCGCGACAACGTGTCGTTCTTCGGTCACGCCACCGGACGGTACCAGTTCGGCACCAATTTCACGCGCGGACCACTCGACAACTCGCCCGGCTCGCCCGGCGGTGTCGGCCAGGGCCTGGCGTCGTTTCTGCTCGGCATTCCCACCGGAGGTTTCATCGCGCGAAACGCGAACGAGGCGATCCAGTCGACCTACTGGTCGCTGTACTTCCACGATAATTGGCGCGCAACCCGCAAGCTGACGCTCGACCTGGGGCTGCGCTGGGAGTATGAAGGACCCACGAAGGAACGCTACAACCGGTCAGTGCGCGGCTTCGACTTCAGTACTCCGCAGGCGATCGAGGCTGCGGCCCGCGCTGCTTACGCCGCGAAACCGGATCCGTCTCTGCCCGCAGATCAATTTCACGTTCGAGGCGGGCTGCTGTTCGCCGGCGTGAACGGAGTTCCCCCCACTTTCTTCGACCGGGTCTTCACCAACTTCCTGCCACGGGTCGGCTTTGCCTACCAGATGAACAAGCGTATGGTGTGGCGCGGTGGCTTCGGAGCCTACGACATCTCCATTGGACAGCCGGCTCAGAATCGCTCCATCCAGTCCGGCTTCAGCATCAACACCAACGTCGTGCCGACGCTCGACAACGGGCAGACCTTCCAGTCGTCGCTGTCCAACCCGTTCCCTAACGGACTCCTCGCCGCGCCTGGTTCATCCGCCGGTCTCGCGACCTTCCTCGGCAACGCGATCTCGTTCTACAACCCGGCGGGCATCACGCCCTACACCATGCGCTGGAATCTGAACCATCAGATCCTGCTGCCGGGCAGCGTGCTGGTGGAAGCCGGGTATGTCGGAAGCAAAGCCATAAAACTGCAAACCAGCCGGCAGCTCAACGGCATTCCGCTGCAATACCTCAGCAAATCGCTTTCGCGCGACCAGGCTACTATCGACTATCTGACCTTCAATGTGGCGAATCCGCTCCAGGGTTTGCTGCCCGGCACGGGCCTGAACGGCTCCACCATTTCGCGGGCCCAGTTGCTGGCCCCTTATCCGCAGTTCAGCTCGGTCAGCATGCTCGACTTCCAGGGCTTCACCTGGTACAACGCCTTCCAGCTTCGTTCGGAGAGGCGCTTCTCGAAAGGCTTCACGGCGCAGTTCAACTACACCTTCAGCAAGCAGATTGACGCGACGGAATATCTCAACGCCTCCGATCCCCGGCCATCGAAGGTGATCTCCGCCTTTGACCGCACGCAGCAGATCGGCTTCAGCTCCATCTACGAACTGCCTTTCGGCCGCGGCCGGCAATTCGGTTCAAGCCTCAACCGCGTCGCCGACGGATTGCTGGGCGGCTGGCAGTTGGGCGCCATCTGGCTGGTAAACAGCGGCGAGCCGTACGGCTTCGGCAACGTGCCGCTGCCCGACCTGGACAGTATCCCGCTGTCATCGGACCAGCGCAGCGTCAACCGCTGGTTTAACACCGACGCGGGATTCGTGAAGGACAACTCCATGCAACTCGCCTACAACGTGCGGACCTCGTCGCTGCGTTTCGCCGGCCTGCGCGCGGGCGCCTACAACTCGTGGGACGTGTCCATGCTGAAGAACACGAAGATCAAGGAACGCCATGAGATCCAGTTCCGCGGCGAGTTCCTGAATCTCTTCAACCACCAGACCGCATTCGCACCGCCGGATACGGATCCGACCAGTTCGACATTCGGTCGCGTGTTCAACAGCTACAGCATTCCGCGCACCATCCAGCTCGGGATAAAGTATCTGTTCTAGCCCATGGCCAATCTCGGTCGCAGGTTCGAAGGACAAGTTGCTCTGGTCACGGGCGCGTCGCGCGGCATCGGCCGGGCGATCGCCGTCCGGCTGGCAAGTGAAGGCGCCCACGTCGTCATCAATCATTTCCGCGGCGCCGATACGAGATTCCCGGGCGCGGCGGAAGAAGCTCAGCGCCTGGCGCGCGAAGCGGGCGGTGAGGCCAGCCTCTACGAAGCCGACATGTCCGACACGGCCGCGGTGCGTAAGATGATCCGCGGCGTCGCGGCCGAGCTCGGACGTCTGGATGTCCTGGTGAACAACGCCGGTATTTGTCCGATGGTGGAGTTCCTGGCCATCACGGAGGAGATCTGGGACCAGGTGCACGACCTCAACCTGCGCGCCGTGTTCTTCGCCACGCAGGAGGCCGCGCGCCTGATGATGGAGAACAAGACGCGCGGCCGGATCGTGTGCATCAGTTCCATCTCGGGCGAGTTCGGAACGCCGACGCAGATTCACTATGCGCCCACCAAGGCCGGCATCAACATGATCGTCCGGTCGGTGGCCGCGGTCGTGGGTCCGCACGGAATCACGATCAACGCGATCGCGCCCGGCGACATCGCGACCGACATCTCGCGTGAGTGGGATGAGGCCAACCCCGGGGAGATCCAGCGCTACATCGAGCGTTGCCCGGTGCGCCGCCGCGGACGTCCCGAGGACATCGCCGCGGCGGTGGCGTTCGTGGCCTCACCCGAAGCCGAGTTCATCAACGGCAGCGTCTACCTGGTGGACGGCGGCATCACGTCAGTTCTGTGAGACCGGCGGGAGCCCTGGCGGGAACGGACTTCAGGCTGTCCCGTTCATGGCGCCGGCGCAGTCCAGAATCCGGCCGAAGAGGAAATCCAGATACGCGCGAGCGCCGGCATCCAGAGTCAGGCCGGCCTCGCGCACCCTCGCCGACCGCAGGACTCCGCGGCGTACCAGCAACAGCTTCTCGCAGTGGTGGAACAGCTCCATGTTCTGCAGGCTGTAAACAATGAACGGAAGGATGCGCTCGAAGATCCGGACGCCGGTTGCCGCATCCCCTTCGCGGAGGTTGCGCACGAGAGTCTGAAACAGGTCAAGCACCGCCAGGCCGGGCATCACGCCGCAGATCCCAGCCGGCAGCAGCTCGAGCAGGTACATCCCGCCCCAGCCTTCCAACACACCCACCTTCTCCTGTGTGGCTTCACGAATCGACCTCACCTTGGGACCCATCATCGGTTCCTCCAGCTTCAGGAACCGAAAGTTCGGGGCCGCTTCGTGCAATCGCCGCGCAAAGCTCGCGCCAACGGAGGCGCCGCCCGGATTGAAGTCCTGCACCAGGACTGGAACCTTCACGGCTCGCGCAACGGTTTCGGCGTAGCGCAGCAGATCGTCTTCGGTCAGCGCGAACATGCGAGGCAGCGCAAACGAGATCAGGCCCGCACCGGCGTCTTCGTGGCGTTTCGCCATCTCGGCCGCCAAGCGGCTCGAGGCGTGATTCGATTGCGCCACGATCTTCAGCCGGCCTCCGGCGACTCGCACGGCCTCGCGCACCACGTCCGCTCGCTCCGCCTCGGACAGTTTATAGAACTCGCTGCCATACGCCGGCAGGCAGGCCGCCTTTACGCGAGCCGCGGCCGCGAAGTCGACCAGGCGGCCGAGACTCTCAATGTCCACCTGGTCGCGTTCATCGAATGGGGTCGGAATCACCGGTACGACGCCATGGAAATCGCCGCTCCAGGCGGGGTGTGAGAAGGATAAGTGGGACATGCCGTTTTTCGATGCCCGGCCCTGCGCCGGAGCTTTCGCATTATGATACAGTTTAACTCTGAATCAATCGCTTAGCCGAAAATGAAAATCACACGCATCGAGACTCTGCTGATCCGCGCCCCGGATTCCTCCCAAGTATCCGGTCAAGGCGAGTTTCTGGTAACGCCTATGCACGTCTTCCCGGATTATCGATCCGTGCTTGGCGACGGGTTCGTGGGATTGCGCGGCGGACCGGTGGGCGCGGTGCTGGTTCAGGTCGAGACGGACGAGGGCCTGACGGGACTCGCGAGCACCGGCGTGGGCAACGGC
>Ga0134080_10000794_pt1 | contig 10440 bp, 11 predicted proteins | sample 15_taG_9_FD_94469 | JGI IMG/M metagenome (GOLD analysis project Ga0134080, IMG submission 94469) | Grasslands soil microbial communities from the Angelo Coastal Reserve, California, USA - 15_D_Met_40cm_2_24_1 metaG | ecosystem: Environmental > Terrestrial > Soil > Grasslands ...
AACGTCGTCTTCGCCATCAGGTCGCGGAAGTGCTCGAGCGTCGGCTGCAGGGTCCAGAAGGGCGTGTTGGTCGCCGCTCGCCACGAGCGGTACAGCTCGGCGTCGGGGCGAATGGCGGTGATCAACATCCAGTAGAAGGGGAAGAGCGTCCCCACGACGAAGACGGTGAGGGGGATGTAGAAGTACACCCACTTCTTCCACGTGCGCTCGATGAGCATGACCTACGCGCCGTCCATTAACCGGGCACATCGCACGGCCCACTGGGCCGTGCGTCCCGGGCTGTCGCCACGCCCGTGCCCCGCCGCGACCACGGGCGCCGGCCGCTCGCTCGCGCGATCCGAGCCGCTGCGACGCGCCAGTCTCATGCGCCGTCCATTCTTCGCAGGTAGCGGAGCTGCAGCCAGACGACGACGAAGAGCACCGGGAGCATGAAGAGCGAGATCGCGGCGCCCTCGCCCAGGAGGCCCGTCGCCACGCCGACCTGGTACGCGTACGTCGCGAGCAGGTGCGTGGAGTTCGCCGGCCCGCCTCCCGTGAGCACGTAGATCAGCTGGAAGTCGGAGAAGGTCTGGATGACCGAGAAGACGACGACCACGAGCGTCACCGGCTTGAGGAGCGGCCACGTCACGTACCAGAAGCGCCGCCAGCCGTTGGCGCCGTCGAGCGACGCCGCCTCGTGCAGATCGGGATTGATCGTCTGCAGTCCCGCCAGCAGCGTGATCGCGAAGAACGGCATGCCGCGCCACGTGTTGACGACGATCGCGCACCACATCCCGTAGGTGCCGTCGGAGAGGAACGGGAGCTTGGTGGTGATGAGGTCGGCCCTGTACAGGAGCCAGTTGAGCACGCTGAAGGTCGGATCGAACATCCAGCGCCAGGCGAACGTGGACAGCACGGTCGGCACGATGAAGGGCAGCAGCATCGAGGCCCGGACGATGCGCTTGCCGCGAAAGTGTCGGTTCAGCAGGAGGGCGAGCCACATCCCGAGCGTCAGCTTGAAGATGGTCGCCCAGAACGTGTAGACGAACGTGTTCCCGAACGCCGTCCGGAAGATCGAGTCGTTCCAGGCCTTGGCGAAGTTCCGCATGCCGACGAACTCGCCCACGTTGCCGACGCTCGTGCTCGACAGCGCCAGCCAGACGCCCATGATGAAGGGATACGCGATGAAGGTGCCCAGCACCAGGACGGTGGGCGCGAGGAGGAGGGCCGCGAGCGCGCGCTCGTTCTCGAGGAACCGCGTGAGCCGCCGGGGCTCGGTGGCCCGCGGGTGGGGCAGCACCACCTCGAGCCGGGCGGCGCTCCCCGCTCCTCCGGCGATCGGCTTGTTCACACCTTACCCGTAGATCTTGCTCAGCTCACCCGCGGCCCACTTCACCGCGTCCTCGGCCTTCGTGCCCTGGCAGGCCTTGGCGTACATGTCGACGATGATGTACTTCGTGTAGGCCTCGGTCGCCCTGGCCGACGGCGGGCCCGCGTAGCCGATCATGCGCGAGGCGGCCGCCGCCTGACGGTAGATCTTCATCGGCGGGTCGACCCGCTCCCACATGGGGTGTTGCTCCCAGTACTTCGTGGAGCCGACCGAGAAGCCCTCGGCGACCTCGAACCACTTCGCGAACTGCTGCTTGCCGTGGAGCCACGTGAGGAAGTCCTTGGCGAGCTTCACGTTCTTCCCGTACCGCATGACGGCGTGCGAGAACGCCACGTGGTAGCCGTGGGTGCCGGCGGGCCCGTTCGGGATCGGCCCGAGCTGGATGTCCTTCACCATCGGCTCGCCCTTCTCGTCCTTGATCTTCTCCTGGCCCCGCTTGGCCGCGATGTAGATCGAGGCGCCGTTGAGCGTCGCCGCGATCTCGCCCGCCAGGAAGGCGCGGTTGTTCGACGTGTCGTCCCACGCGAAGCCGCCCTCGTCGCACGCGTCCTTCCAGAATGCCTGCATGAACTTGACGGACTCGAGCGTGGCCGGGGCGTCGAGCACGACCTTCTTGCCCGTCCGGTCCACCTCCATGCCGCCGAAGGCCCACACGAGCGGGTAGGACCACGCGGGCGCGTCGCCGAAGGTGTGGCCGAGCGTCTGGCCCATCGGCTTGCCCTTCTTCTTGAGCTTCATCCCGACCTGCCGCAGCTCGTCGAGCGTCCTCGGCCACGTGGTCTGCCCGACCTCCTCGAGCCAGGACTTCCGGTAGGCGAACTGGAGCCCGACGATGCCGTGCGGGAGCGCGAGCCAGCGCGCGCCGTCCTTCGCCGCGGCCTCGGACTGCGCGTAATAGGCGCCCTGCTCCTTGCCCTGCCACTCGCCCAGCTCGGTAACGTCGACGAGGCCGTTCGCGTAAAGGTGCGGCCAGTTGTGGAGCATCATGATGATGTCTGGCCCCGCGCCCGACTGGATCGCCGCGGTGATCCGCGGCTGCAGGTCGTTGGCGTTGATGAACTCGAAGACGACCTCGGCGCCGAGGGCCTTCGAGGCCTCGCTCGCCTGGCGCCTGAGCTCCACGTCGCACGCGGGGACGAAGTCGACCCACCGCAGGATGTTGAGTCGCGTTCCCTGCGCGAACGCCGGCGCCCGGCGCGCGGCGACGATGGACTCGAGGCCGGTCGCCGCGACGGACGCGGCGAGGCCGGTGGTCGTCAGGAACTCTCTGCGTCGCATGTGCCCTCCCGGGCGGGGTCGCCCGCCTAGCCCTCGTAGATCTTCTTGAGCTCCGCCTCCGCCCACTTGACGGCGTCCTCGGCGCTCATGCCCTGGACGGCCTTGGCGTACATGTCCGTGAGGATGTACTTCGAGAACCCCTCCGTCGCCTTCGCGGTCGCCGGTCCCGCGTGGCCGAAGATCCGCGTGCTCCGGGCGGCTGTGCGGAAGATCTGGAGCGGCTTGTCGACCGTCGACCACATCGGGTTCTTCTCCCAGGCCTTCGTCGCGCCGACCGAGTAGCCCCCCTGCGTCTGGAACCACTTCTCGTAATTCTCCTTCTTCTGGAGCCAGCGCAGGAAGTCCTTCGCGAGCTTCGGGTTCTTCGAGTACTTCATGACCGCGTGCGACATCGGGACGTACATCGTGAACGCGCCGGCGGGCCCGGCCGGCAGGTTCTGGTGGTCGATGTCCTGCCACATGGGCTCGCCCTTCTCGTCCTTGATCTTCTCCTGCTGGCGCTTGGCCACGATGTAGATCGACGCGCCGTTGAGCGTCGCCGAGATCTCGCCGGCGTGGAACGCGCGGTTGTTGTTCGTGTCGTCCCACGCGAGGCCGCCCTCGTCGCAGCACTCCTTCCAGAACGCCTGCATGAACTTCACCGCCTCGACCGCGCCCTTGCTGTTGAGGACGACCTTCTTGCCGGTCTTGTCGGTCTCGGCGCCGCCGAAGCACCACAGCATCGGATAGCAGAAGGTCGGGGCGTCGCCGAATGTGTGACCGAGGGTCTGGCCGTACGGCTTGCCTTTCTGCTTGAGCTGGGCGAACAGCCTCCGCGCCTCGTCCCAGGTCTTCGGGTATTCGTGAGCGCCGGCCTCCGCGAGCCACGACCGCCGGTAGGCGACGGCGTTCCCGATGATCGAATGCGGCACGGCGAGCCAGTGGCCGCCGACGTGGGCCGCCGACGGCCAGACGTCGTAGAAGCCGCCCTCGGACCTCGCCAGCGCCGTCGCGAGATCGCTGACGTCGACGAGCTGGCTCCCGTACAGCTGCGCCCAGTTGTACAGCATGATGAAGATGTCGGCGCCCGAGCCCGACTGGATCGCGGCGGTGATGCGCGGCTGGAGGTCGTTCGCGTTGATCGTCTCGAGCACGACCTCGGCGCCGAGCGCCTTGGAGGCCTCCGGCATCTGGCGCTTGAGCTCGACGTCCGATTCGGGAATGAAGTCGACCCAGCGGACCCAGTGCAGCTTCGTCCCCTGCGCGTAGGCGGGAGCGCGGCGCGCGGCGACGACGCCCTCGATCCCGCTCAGTGCGACCGCCGCCGTGGTCCCCGTCGCCTTGATGAACTGCCGGCGATTCAACCGCTTGGCGTCCATGCGTGATCCTCCTTGATCAACACAGCGGGCAATCATCAGCCGGGAGCGACGGTGCTTCCGGCGGATCGCTCAGTGACCGCGCTGAGTGGGCTTGACCTCCGAGAAAAGCGCCGAATTTGTAGCATCAGCGACGCGAGGTGTCAACTGGCTGTTCCACCCTCCTGGGTGGAATTAGCGCACTCTAAAACACTCACCGCAAGTCGTGCAAGGGGCCGGACGGAGGGGCACGGCATCGCGGCGGGTGTTCCTTCCGGAAATTCCGCGCGCCGTTCGTTCGCGAGCTAACCGAGCGCGCCCTGGGCCAGCAGGCTGGGCCGTCGAAAGGTGAAGGCGAGCGCCATCGCCCCGACGCCAACCGCGGTCGAGGTGATGTAGAGCCAGGCGTAGGTCCCGAGGGCGTCGTGGATCCAGCCTCCGGCGAACGAGCCGAGCCCCATGCCGACCGTCGAGATGAGGAAGACCGCCCCGTAGGCCGTCCCCATCACCTTCTCGCCGAAGTACTCGCGCGTGACGAGAGCGTAGAGCGGCATGACGCCGCCGTAGGCGACGCCGAACACCACCGCGACCGCGTAGAAGCTCCAGGCCTCGCGCGTGAAGAGGTAGGAGGCGACCATGACCGCCTGGAGCGCCAGGCCAGCGACGAGCGTACGCTTGGCGCCGACCCGGTCGGCGAGGAGACCGCAGCCGATCCGCCCGGCGATCGACCCCAGGCCGGAGACGCCGAAGACGGTCGCGGCCGCCATCCCCGCCACGCCTTGCTCGATCGCGTGAGTCACCATGTGGAAGATGGGGCCCGAGTGCGCCGCGCAGCACGCGAAGTGCGTGAGCGCGATCGCCCAGAACTGCGGGGCGCGCAACACCTGGGCGGTCGAGTAGTCGCGCTGCGGGGCCGAGCGTCCTCCGAGCGCGACCGTCCCCACGTCACCCGGGGCGTTACGGATCAGGAGCGCCACCGGGATCACCACGAGCCACGCGAGGTCGCCCAGGAGCAGCATCGCGACGCGCCAGTCGAACAGGCTCGTCAGCCAGCGACTCAGCGGCGCCATCAGGAACGTGCCGAGGCCGATCCCGGCGGAGACGACGCCGACGGCGAGGCCGCGGTTCGTCGTGAACCACTTGGTCGCCGTGGCAGTGAGCGGCGCATAGAAGGCGCCCACCGCGAACCCCACGAGGACGCCGAAGGTCACGTAGAACTGGCCGAGCGTCGCGACCTGGCTCGACAGCACGAGCCCCAGACCCAGGACGAAGCCGCCGGCGGCGGCGACGACGCGGCCGCCGATGCGGTCGGAGAGCGCCCCCCACACGAACGAGCCGAGCCCCATCGCGAGCCAGTTGATCAGGGCGACCAGCGAGATCGCGCTCCGGCTCCAGCCCATCGTGTCCTCGATGGGCTTGAGGAAGACGCCGAGCGAGAAGAGGGCGCCCATCGCGACGGCGATCACGGTGGCGGCGGCCGCGAGGACGACCCACCCGTAGAAGAGTCCGCGCTGACCCATCGGTGTCGATTACGATAGCATGAGCGCCATGTGGCGTCTCGTGTGGCCGGCGGTCGCGTTCGTCGTCACCGTCGTGGCCGCGCTCGCCCTGCGCGCGCTCCTCGCGCGAGCCCTCCGCCGCCGGACTCGCGCCCAGGACGGCCTCGCGGCCTTCCTCCGGGCGGTCCGGCTGCCGTCCTTCCTGTGGACCGCCGTCCTGGCGCTCTACGTGGCGATCGAGGCGTCGGAGCTCCCGCCACGCCTCACCGCCGGCCTCGAGACCGTCTTTCAGGCCGCCCTGATCCTGTCCGTCACGTTCACGGCGGCCAGCCTCGTGGCGACCCTCGTCGGCCACGCGAGCGAGCGACGCGCCCTCGGTCTCCAGGTGACCGGGCTCGCCCAGACCGTCGCGCGGGTCACGATCTACATCGTCGGCGCGCTCGTCCTGCTGAGCGTGCTCGGGATCCACGTCACGCCGATCCTCACCGCGCTCGGGGTCGGCGGTCTCGCCGTCGCCTTGGCGCTCCAGGACTCGCTCTCCAACCTCTTCGCCGGCCTCCACCTGCTCGCCGACAAGCCGATCCGCGTCGGCGACTACGTGAAGATCGCGGACGCGGTCGAGGGCTACGTCGTCGACATCGGCTGGCGCTCGACGCGTGTCCGGAGGCTCCAGAACACGGTCGTCGTGGTGCCGAACAAGAAGGTGGCCGAGTCGGCATCACCAACTACGACCTGCCCGAGCCGCGCGTGTCGCTCGACATCCCGGTGAGCGTGGGCCATCGGAGCGACCCGGAGCACGTCGAGCGCGTGCTCGTCGACGAGGCGACGAAGGCCACGGGACAGATTCGCGGGCTCCTCGCCGAGCCCGCGCCGTTCACCCGCTTCATCCCCGGCTTCGGCGAGTCGTCGCTCGATTTCACGCTGATCTGCCAGGTCGCGTCGTTCGTCGATCAGTATCTCGTCCAGCACGAGCTGCGAAAGCGCATCCTGCGCCGCCTCCGCGCGGAGGGGATCGAGATCCCGTATCCGGTGCGGACGGTGGAGCTGCGGGACGAGCGACCCGACGTCTAGCCCGAGACGGGCTCAGGCCCGGAACGACTCCACACGACGCTCCCCGGAACGCTATCCGAGGCGCGGGCGCTCGCGAACGAGCGCCAGGACCGGGAGCCCGCCCGCCATCGTGAGCGCCAGGCCGAGCCAGGGTCCGCGGTAGCCGCCCGCCCACTCGACGCAGGCGCCGAAGACCGGTGGGCCGAGCGTGACGCCGAGCGAGGAGACCGCGAGCCCGAGGCCCACGGCGGTGGCGGCCGCGCGGGGCCGCCAGCTCGGCCATCAGCGTATGCTGGACGCCGTTCCAGCCGATCCCGAAGAAGCCGAAGACGATCGCGAGCGGCACCAGCCAGAGCGCGGAGGACCCCGGCCCCGTGAACGCGATCGCGATCGAGCAGAGCGCCGAGCCGCAGCCAGCGATCGTGAGCGGCGTGCGGCGTCGGCCCCCGAACGTCCGGTCGGAGAGCACGCCGAACGCGATGCGTCCCAGCACGCCGCCGGCCTGGGCGAGTGCCAGATAGCGGCTCGCCGCGAGCAGCCCGAGGCCAACGACGCCTTGGAGGTAGAGCGCGAGGAACGCCATCCAGACGGTCTGCGTTGCGGCAAAGACGAGCGTGGCGAGGGCGACGAGCCAGAGGTCCTTCGTGAGGAGCACCGCGAGGACGGGGCCGCGCTCGCCGGGCGCGCGCCGCGCGAGGGCGTGGCCGGGCGGGTCGTGATAGATCAGCGCGCACGCGACGGCGCAGACGACGATGAGGAGGGCCCCGACCACGACCGCGCGCCGCCAGCCGAGGCGAAGCGCGAGCACGGGAAGGATCGCCGCGCCCAGCATTCCTCCGAACGGCAGCCCCACCTGCTTGAGCCCGACGACCGTTGCGCGCCGCCTCTGCGGGAACCACGACATCGCGGCAGTGGTGGACGCGGGGTTGAGCGTCCCGTAGCCCACCCCCGCCACGACCATCAGCGTGACGAAGACCGCGTACGACCGCGCCGCGCTCGCGCCGGCGAGCCCTGCGGCGATCAGCGCCTGGCCGAGGACGAGCGTCTTCGCCGTGCCCCAGCGGTCGGCGAGCATGCCCGCGAAGAGCGACATGGCGACGGGACCGAGATAGTAGGCGGAGAGGAACGAGCCCGCCTGCGTGAGCGTGAGGCCGAGGTCGCTTCGGATCAGCGACGCGATCGCCGGGATCCCGAGCGGCCCGATGTTGGCGACGGTCTGCGCCAGCACGATGAGCGTGAGGATCACCCGGCGCCTGGTCGCCGGGTCGGCGTCCGGTGGGCGGGTCACGAGCGGCGGGTGGCGAGGCGGGCTTCGGCGGCGCGCAGGTCGGCCTCCGTGTCCACGCCGATCGTGGGCTCGTCCGTCTCGACGACCACGATCGGAATGCCGTGCTCGAGGAAGCGGAGCTGCTCCAGCCTCTCGGTTTGCTCGAGCGGCGAGGGCGGCAGGCGATGGAACGCCTCGAGCGCCGCGCGCGTGTAGGCGTAGAGGCCGACGTGCTTGAAGCGGGGGACGCCGCGGCCGTCGCGGTCGTAGGGGACCGGGTACTTCGAGAAGTAGAGCGCACGGCCGTCGGTGGCGCAGACGACCTTGTTCACGGCCGGGTTGTCCGCCTCCTCCGGGCGGAGGCGAATCTTGAGGGTCGCCACCTGCGTGTCCGCACGCTCACGGAACGGTGCCAGGAGGCGCGCGATGTGGCCCGGTGTGACGCAGGGTTCGTCGCCCTGAACGTTGACGTAGACGTCCGCGGCGCGCGACTGGGCGACCTCCCAGACGCGATCCGTGCCGGACGGATGGTCGGCCGACGTCAGGAGCGCGGGGACGCCGTGCCGCGCGCACGCCTGGACGACCTCGTCGGCATCGGTCGCCACGAGCACCTCGGCGAGGTCCGGCGAGCGGCGCGCCGCCTCCCAGACGTGGACGACCAGGGGCTTGCCCGCGATGTCGCGCAGTACCTTGCGCGGAAGGCGCGTCGAGGCCAGGCGCGCGGGGACGACGCCGAGGGCCGAGAGGCGCCGACTCACGACCCCACGCTCACGGAAACGCGCGCAGCGTCCGGCGGAGCCCGGCCCGTGCCTCGGGCGGCGCGAACGGCACGATCACCGGCTGCGTCAGCCCGGCGCGGACGAACTCGACGATGCGAGCGCGGCAGAACGCCTCCTCGCCGACCACGCCGAGGCCGTCGAGGACGCGCGCCGAGATCCGCTTCACCGCACCCGCCCGATCGCCCGCCTTCCAGGCGGCGTTCACGCCGTCGACCTCGTCGCCGAACCCCGCCGAGCGGAAGAAGCTCGCGTAGGCGTCCACGATCGCGTAGCCGGTGATCTCGCGCGCCAGCGCCTCGCGCGCCGTGGCGGGGTCGTCGGTGACGCACGTGCGGACGAACGACGCGATCTCGAAGCCATCGAGCGTCCGCCCCGCCCGCCGCGCGCCGCCCGCCAGGCGCTTGATCGAGGCCGGCACGGTCTCGGGCGGGATCCAGTTGAGTACCACGCCGTCCGCGATCTCGCCCGCCAGCTCCAGCATCTCGGGGCCGAGCGCGGCCAGGACGATGCGGACGGGCGTCTCGGGAGGCGACGCCGTCATCCGGAAGTTCTTCACGCGGTAGAACGTGCCATCGAAATTCACGCGCTCCCCGGACGCCGCCAGGCGGACGATCTGGACGGCCTCGCGGATCTGCCGGAGCGAGTTCTCGAAGGGGAGTCCGTGCCAGTCGGAGACGATCGTGCGACTCGAGAGGCCGAGCCCGAGGACGACACGCCCCGGCGCCAGGTGGCCGAGGCTCGCGGCCGAGACTCCCAGGACCACGGGCGTGCGGGTCTGGACGGGGACGACCGCCGAGCCCACGTGGAGCCGCTCGGTGTGGGACGCGATGAGCGTCATCACGCTGATCGCATCGTACCCGGAGGACTCGCCCACCCACGCGGTGTGGTAGCCGCGCGCCTCGGCCTCGCGCGCGATGGCGACAAAGTCCGCCACGGGTTCGGAGGCGAACGGGGAGAGGCCGATGCCGAGCCGCGGCGCGCTCACACGTCGGTCTTGACGGCGTCGCGCGCGGCCTTCGCCGCTCCGAAGAGGAAGCGCTGGTCGTTCACCATCCCGACGAGCCTCCAGCCCTCGCGGATGCGCCGGTTGACGGTCTCGGGCTGGAGGCTGTGGATGCCGGCGGCGACCCCGTGGCGACGGGCCGCGGCGAGGACCGTCTGCATCGCCGCCTCGAACTCCGGATACGGCGGCTCGAGCGAGGGCGGGAGGCCCGCCGACGCGCACCAGTCGTTCGGCCCGACGTAGCACGCGTCGACCCCGGGGACCGAGAGGATCGCGTCGATGTTCGCCACGGCGTCGACGTGCTCGATCTGGGCGATGACGAGGATCTCGTCGTTGGCGCGCTGGAAATAGGTCGGCGCGTCGGTCTTGAACGACAGCGCGAAGCGCCCGGCGCCGAGGCTGCGCACGCCCTCGGGCGGGTACTTGCACGCCCGGACGAGCAGCTCCGCCTCCTCGCGCGTGCGGATGTTGGGCGCGAGCACGCCCCACGCGCCGGCGTCGAGCACGCGCTTGACGTTCTCCTCGTCGAGCGCGTGGACGCGGACGAAGGGCGCGCACGGGTAGCGCGTGATCGTCGCGAACATCGTCGCCAGGGTCGCGAGGTCGATGGGCCCGTGCTCGGTGTCCACGAGGAGCCAGTCGAAGCCGACCGACGCCATCAGCTCCGCCACGAGCGGGTCGCCGAAGTTCAGGAGCGAGCCGAAGCACGCCTTGCCGGCGGCGAGCCGCTGCTTCACGTGGTTCGGGGTCATCGGACGGCAGTATAGCGCGGGAGGCTTGCCGCCGGTCGAGCCGTGCGCTAGGCTCGCATGAGTCCTTGAGGTCCCGCGGATGGGTCTGCTCGACGGCAGGACCGGCATC
>Ga0134080_10000797_pt1 | contig 10420 bp, 7 predicted proteins | sample 15_taG_9_FD_94469 | JGI IMG/M metagenome (GOLD analysis project Ga0134080, IMG submission 94469) | Grasslands soil microbial communities from the Angelo Coastal Reserve, California, USA - 15_D_Met_40cm_2_24_1 metaG | ecosystem: Environmental > Terrestrial > Soil > Grasslands ...
CTCGCCAAGGGTTACGAGGTCGTCGGAGTCGTGCGTCGCACGTCGCACGACTCCTACGAGCGCATCGGCCACCTGCTCGATCGGGTGCACATCGTCCCCGCCGACCTGCTGGACCAGCATTCCCTCACCGCGGTGGTGAAGGATGCCGCGCCCCACGAGGTCTACAACCTCGCGGCGCAGAGCTTCGTGCCCACGTCGTGGGGCCAACCCGTGCTCACCGGCGAGTTCACGGCGCTCGGTGTAACCCGGCTACTCGAGGCGGTGCGGCTCGTGCGCCCCGAGGCACGCGTGTACCAGGCAAGCTCGTCCGAGATGTTCGGCAAGGCACAGGAGACGCCGCAGCGCGAGACGACGCCGTTCTACCCGCGCTCCCCCTACGGCGTCGCCAAGGTGTACGGCCACTGGATCACCGTGAATTACCGCGAGTCGTATGGGCTGTACGCCGTGAGCGGCATCCTGTTCAACCATGAGTCGCCGCGGCGCGGCCTCGAGTTCGTCACCCGCAAGGTGAGCCACGGCGTCGCTCGGATCGTGAAGGGCAAGGAGCGGGAGCTGTCGCTCGGCAACCTCGACGCGCGCCGTGACTGGGGTTTCGCCGGCGACTACGTGGACGCGATGTGGCGCATGCTGCAGCGGCCCCAGCCGACGGACTACGTCGTCGGGACGGGCGAAACGCACACGGTGCGCGAGCTGTGTGAAGTGGCGTTCGCGCACGTCGGGCTCGACTGGAAGAAGTTCGTGAAGGTGGATCCGCGCTTCGTGCGCCCCGCGGAGGTCGACACGCTCCAGGCGGACCCGGCGAAGGCGAAGCGCGAGCTCGGCTGGGCGCCCCGCGTCGATTTTCGGGCCCTCGTCACACTGATGGTGGACGCCGACCTGGACCGTGTAGCGTGAAGGTGCTCGTCACCGGCGCCAACGGGTTCGTCGAGGCTCGGCTGGTGGCCCGGTTGTGCGCCGACGGCCACGACGTGGTCGGAGCCCGGGGGCCGGACAACGCGACCGCCGCGCGGGCCGCCGCACGGCCGCCGGGCGTCACGTGGGTCTCGCTGGACGTCACAGACGACGCGTCGGTCCGCGCGTGCGTCGCCCCGCCGTGCGACGCGGTGGTGCACCTCGCGGGCGTGGCGCTCGCATCCGAGGCCAACGAGGACCCGGGACGCGCGTGGCGCGTGAATGCCGAAGGGACGGCTCGGGTCGCCTGGCAGTTGGCCGATGTCGCGAAGGCCCGCCGGCCAGCGCCGCTGCTCCTTGTGGTGTCCAGCGGCGAGGTGTATGTCCCGCGCACCGACCGGCCGCATGTGGAGAGCGATCCGGTCGCGCCTGTGACGGCGTACGCGGCGAGCAAGCTCGGCGTCGAGCTCGCAGGGTGGCAGATGTGGCGCGCCGCGGGGCTGCGCGTGATCGTGACGCGCGCGTTCCCGCATACGGGCGCGGGGCAGGATCCGCGCTTCTGGATTCCGGCGCGGGCCCGGATCCTGTGCCATGCCAGGCGGAGCAATGCGCCGGCTGTCAACGTGGGGGACTTGAGCGCGGTGCGGGACTTCCTGCACGTGGATGACGTGGTCGACGCGTACGTGAGGCTGCTGACGCGCGGCGTGGCGGGCGAGACCTACAACATCGCCTCGGGCCAGCCGGTGACGCTCGAAGGGATTCACGCGCGTCTCGAGCACCTGCTCGGGATCCGGCCGGTGCGGGAGGTGGACGCCTCGCAAATCCGCCGCGATGCTCGGCCGTACCTCGTCGGAGACGCGTCCAAACTCCGCGCGGCGACCGGCTGGGCGCCGCGCTATTCGCTCGACGACATGCTGCGGGACGTCCTCGATGCCCAAGCGAACTGATCTCCGCCGCATCCTGCTGCTCGGGTCGGGCCCGATCGTGATCGGGCAGGCCGCCGAGTTCGATTATTCGGGCACCCAGGCGGTGAAGGCCCTGAAAGAGGAGGGCTACGCGGTCGTGCTGGTGAACTCGAACCCGGCCACGATCATGACCGATCCCGAGCTCGCCGACCGCACCTACATCGAGCCGGTGACGCCCGAGTGGGTGCGCCGCGTGATCGAGCGCGAGCGGCCCGACGCCCTGCTGCCCACGATGGGCGGCCAGACGGCGCTGAACGTGGCGATGGCGCTGGCACGCGACGGGACACTCGCGCGCCACGGCGTCGAGCTCATCGGGGCGAATGCGCGCGCCATTCAGATGGCCGAGGATCGCGCCGAGTTCGCGGCCGCGATGGGCCGCATCGGCCTCGCCACACCCCTGGGACACGTGGCCGCCTCCGCGGCGGACGCCCTCGCCATCGTGGCCGAGACGGGATACCCGGCGATCCTGCGCCCGTCCTTCACGCTCGGCGGCACCGGGGGGGGCGTCGCCTACAATCGCGCGGAGTTCGAGGAGCTGGTCGAGCGCGCCCTGGAGCTGTCGCCGGTGCACACCACGCTCATCGAGCGCAGCGTGCTCGGCTGGAAGGAATTCGAGCTCGAAGTGATGCGTGATCACCGCGACAACGTCGTGATCGTCTGCTCGATCGAGAACGTGGACCCGATGGGCGTCCACACCGGGGACTCGATCACCGTGGCGCCGGCGATGACCCTCACCGACCGCGAATACCAGCGGATGCGGGACGCGGCGATCGCGATTATCCGCGAGATCGGGGTCGAGGCAGGGGGGTGCAACATCCAGTTCGCGGTGAACCCCGCCGACGGCGCGATGCTCGTGATCGAGATGAACCCGCGCGTGTCACGCAGCTCGGCGCTCGCGTCCAAGGCGACGGGGTTCCCGATCGCCCGCATCGGCACGAAGCTGGCCGTGGGCTATACGCTCGACGAGCTCCCCAACGACATCACGCGGACGACGCCGGCGTCGTTCGAGCCGGTGCTCGACTACGTGGTCGTGAAGGTGCCGCGCTTCGCCTTTGAGAAGTTCCCGACCGCCGACTTCCGTCTCACCACGCAGATGAAATCGGTGGGCGAGGCCATGGCGATCGGCCGGACGTTCAAGGAAGCCTTCCAGAAGGGCCTGCGCGCGCTCGAGGCCGGCCGCTCCGGGTGGACGCTGGGGTCCACGCTCGCCGACGATCGCCTCACGAGCGACAGCCCCGAGGACCTGCGCGTCGCGCTCCGCACGCCGACGCCCGAGCGGGTGTTTCAGATCAAACGGGCGCTGCTCGCCGGGCTACCCGTGGAAGCGATCGCCGAAGCGACGGGCATCGACCCCTGGTTCCTGTATCAGCTGGAGGAGCTGGTCGCGGCGGAGCGCTGGTTCGCGGGCGTGGCGGCGGTGGGTGCCGCGGAGCTGCGTCGCATGAAGCGTCTGGGGTTCTCGGACCACCAGCTCGCGGAGCTGCGCGGCAGCTCCGAGCAGGCGATGCGCCAGCGGCGCTGGGACTTGGACATCCACCCGGTCTACAAGACGGTGGACACGTGCGCCGGCGAGTTCCCGTCCTCCACCCCCTATCTCTACAGCACGTACGATGCCGAGACCGAGTCCGAGCCGTTCGGCGAGCGCGGCATCGTCATTCTCGGGAGCGGCCCGAACCGCATCGGTCAGGGCGTGGAGTTCGACTACTGCTGCGTCCGGGCCGGGCTCGCGTTCCGCGAGCTGGGGTACCGGACGATCATGATCAACTCCAATCCCGAGACCGTGTCCACCGACTTCGACATCTCGGACAAGCTGTACTTCGAGCCGCTCACCTTCGAGGACGTGATCGAGATCGTGCGCTGGGAGCGGCCGAAGGGGGTCGTGGTCCAGCTCGGCGGCCAGACGCCGCTGCGACTCACCAAGCCGCTGGAGGCGGCCGGGGTGCCCATCCTCGGCACGCCGCCCGACTCCATCGACGTGGCCGAGGACCGCGAACGGTTCGAGGCGCTGGCCCGGCGCCTGGGCGTCACCCAGCCGGCGAACGGCACGGCCCGCTCCGTGGAGAACGCGGTGCAGGTCGCCCGGCGCATCGGGTACCCGGTGCTGGTCCGGCCCTCGTACGTGCTCGGGGGGCGGGCCATGGAAATCGTGTACGACGACGCGTCGCTGCGCGGCTACTTCGAGAAGGCAGCCCGCGTTGCACCCGAGCACCCGGTACTCATCGACCGCTTCCTCGAGGATGCGTTCGAGGGGGACGTGGACGCGATCGCCGACGGCCGCCGCGTCGTGATCGCCGGCGTGATGCAGCATATCGAGGATGCCGGCGTCCACTCGGGCGATTCGGCGTGCGTCCTACCACCGTATCTGATCGGCGACCGCCAGGTGGAGGAGATGCGCCGCTACACCAAGGCGTTCGCGGAAGCGCTCGGCGTGGTTGGGTTGATCAACGTCCAGTACGCCATCAAGGACGGGGTCGTCCACGTGCTGGAAGTGAACCCCCGGGCCTCGCGCACCGTTCCGTTCGTGAGCAAGGCGACCGGGGTATCCCTGGCCAAGCTCGCCGCGGCCGTCATGGTCGGCCGCACCCTGGACGAATTGGGGCTGCCCGATGACCTTCCGCTCCCCGGCGTGGCGGTGAAGGAGGCGGTCTTCCCCTTCACGAAACTGCCCGGGGTCGATACCATCCTGGGCCCGGAAATGCGGTCGACCGGGGAAGTCATGGGGCTGGCGGACAGCTTTGGGATGGCGTTCGCCAAAGCGCAGATCGCGGCGGACGGCAGCCTGCCGCTCGAGGGAGCGATCTTCGTGACGGTGAACGACTCGGACAAGCCGACGGTGGTCCCGATCGTCCGTCGCTTTCACGAGATGGGGTTCCGGATCGTGGCCACGGAGGGGACCGAGAAGTACCTGCGGGCGCGCGGTGTGCCGGCCGAGCGGGTGGCGAAGGTGCACGAGGGGCGGCCCAACGCGATCGACCTGATCGTGTCGGGAGAGGTCCAGCTGCTGATCAACACGCCGCTCGGCAAGTTCACGCAGGCGGACGATTACGCGATGCGGCGCGCGGCGCTCATGCACCGTGTGCCCTACACCACCACGATGTCGGCGGCGAGCGCCGCTTGTGACGCGATCATCGCTCTGCGCAGCCGTACGGGCAGCGTGAGGAGTCTTCAAGAATGGCACGAAAGAACCAGCACTCAAAAGCAGCCGCGCGAGGCCGCAAAGCCGCCGACGGCAAGCCGCGCGCCGGTCGCGAAGGCGTAGCCAAGGCGAAGACGGCGGCGAAGGCGCCGCCCAAGCGGGCGCCCGCGGCGGCGCCGCCGCCCGCGCCCAAAGTCAAATTCCGCGGGCGCGTCCTCGAGAACGAGCCCCTGGCGCGCTACACCACGTACCGCATCGGCGGGCCGGCGCGGTACCTGGTGCTGCCCGCCGACGCCGACGATGTGGTCAAGGCGCTCGACCTCGCCCAGAGCCGCGGGCTGCCGTGGTTCGTCCTCGGGCTGGGCTCGAACCTGCTCGTCAAGGACACCGGCTACCCCGGCGTCGTGATCCGCTGCGGCAAGGGGCTCGACCGGTTCGAGATGAAGGGCGCCACCGCGATCGTGGGCGCGGGCCTGCCGACGCCGCTGTTGGCGCGACGCACGGCCGAAGCGGGGTTCGCCGGCGTGGAGCGCTTCATCGGCATTCCGGGCACGGTGGGGGGCGGCGTCTACATGAACGCCGGCTACCACGGCGCGGAGTTCGCCGAAGTCGTGACGGAAGCCACCGTGATGGACGCCAAAGGCAAGGTCAAGCAGCTGCCACGCAAGCAGATCTCGTACAAGTATCGGTCGTCCAACCTGGGAACCGTAATCGTGCTGGAGGCCAAGCTGGCGCTGATCGAGGAGCCGCCCGCCAAGCTGAAGGAGCTGCAGGGGAAGCTGCTCCGCTGGCGCAAGGCGGGGACGCCGTTCGATCAGCCGTGCTGCGGCTCGGTGTTCAAGAACCCCGGGGGCCCGCGGACGGCCGGCGCGCTCATCGACGAGGCCGGGCTCAAGGGGTTCACGATCGGCGGCGCGCAGGTGTCGTCCCTGCACGCGAACTACATCGTCAACACCGGCCCCGCCACGGCCAGCGACGTGCTCAAGCTCATCGAGCACGTCCGCAAGACCGTGGCCAAGAAGATGGGCGTGGAGCTGGAGCTCGAGGTGAAGGTGGTCGGCTAGTGCCCGACTACTTCGTCCACGAATCGAGCTACGTCGACGCAGGCGCCCAGATCGGCAGGGACACCAAGATCTGGCACTTCTGCCACGTGATGCCCGGCGCCGTGATCGGCGAGCGCTGCAGCCTGGGCCAGAACGTCGTGGTGATGCCCGGGACGCGGATCGGCAACAACGTGAAGATTCAGAACAATGTCTCGATCTACGAAGGCGTGGTGCTCGAAGACGACGTGTTCTGCGGACCGTCCTGCGTGTTCACCAACGTCCTGAACCCTCGCGCCCACGTCTCCCGCAAACACGAGTACCGCAAGACCCTCGTAAAGCGGGGCAGCTCGATCGGCGCCAACGCGACGATCGTGTGCGGCGTGACCCTGGGCGAGTACGCCTTCATCGGCGCGGGCGCCGTCGTCACCGCCGACGTTCCCGCGTTTGGCTTGATGCTGGGCGTGCCGGCGCGGCGCGTCGGGTGGATGTGCCAGTGCGGGGAGCGGCTCGTGGTGGCGGGCGGGCGGAGCGCGTGCGCGGTTTGCGGTGCGACCTACGCCGAGTCGAACGGGGCGCTGCGCCCGATTGCCCCGCCGCGCCGCCCCTGATAAATTGTTGCCCCCTCGAAGGATACCAACCCCGTGAACGTGCCCCTCTTGGATCTCGTGGCGCAATACCGCGCCATCAAGGACAGCGTGCTTCCCGCCGTGCAGGCGGTCGTCGAGTCGCAGCAGTTCGTCATGGGCCCTGCCGTGGCGCAGCTCGAACGGGAGATCGCGCGGCTGGCGCGGGCACAGCACGCCATCGCCTGCGCCAGCGGGACCGATGCGCTCCTACTCCCGCTCAAGGCGGTGCAGCTCCGCCCCGGCGACGAGGTGATCACGACACCGTTCACTTTCTTCGCGACCGCCGGCACCATCCACAACGCGGGTGGCACGCCCGTGTTCGTCGACATCGAGCCTGAGACCTTCAACCTCGACCCCACCCGCGTCGCGGCCGCGATCACACCCCGAACCCGTGCCGTCGTTCCGGTGCATCTGTATGGTCAGATGGTCGCGATGGAGCGGCTGCTCCCGATCGCCGCCGCCAGCGGGTTGCCGATCATTGAGGACGCCGCGCAAGCGATCGGTGCCCGGCGCCGCGTGGACGGCCAGTGGCGCATGGCTGGTGAGTTGGGCTGGGTGACGGGGTTTTCGTTCTTCCCGAGCAAGAATCTGGGCGCGTGGGGCGACGGCGGCATGATGGTCACGTCGGACGAGAGGCTGGCCGAACGGCTGCGCAAGCTGCGGCTGCATGGCGGCGCGAAGCAGTACCACCACGACGAGGTGGGAACCAACTCGCGACTCGACACACTCCAGGCGGCGGTGTTGCTCGCTAAGCTGCCGTACCTCGGCGCCTGGTCCGCGCGGCGGCGCGAGCACGCGGCGTACTACACTCAGGGCCTGGCGGGACTGACCCCGGTGATGACGCCGGCCGTGGACAGCTGCAACGAGCACATCTTCCATCAATACACGGTGCGGGTCGAGCGACGCGACGCGCTCCAGGCGCACTTGAAGAGCAAGGGGATCGGCACCGCGATCTACTACCCGGTGCCGCTGCACCTGCAGAACTGCTTCAGCGAGTTGGGCTACAAGCGCGGCGCGCTCCCGGAGGCGGAGCGGGCGGCCGCCGAGGTGCTCTCACTGCCGGTCTATCCGGAGCTCTCTGGCGAGCAGCTCGATTATGTGATCGACGCGATCCGCGGGTTCTATCGGTGAGCCGCCTGAAGCTCGGCGTCGTCGGCGCGGGCGCGTGGGGCCGGAACCACGTCCGCACGGTCGCCACGCTCCCGGACGCCGAGCTGACGGCGGTATGCGACCGCGACCCCAAGGTGCGGGAGCGCGTGGCGCGGCAGTACCCGGTGACGCATGTCACGGGCGAGCTGGTCGATCTGCTGGCTCGCGTGGATGCGGTCATCGTCGCGGCGCCGGCCACGACGCACGCCCAGCTGGCGCTGCAGTGCATCGCGGCCGGCAAGCCCTGCCTGGTGGAGAAGCCCTTCGCGCTGAGCGTGCGTGATGCGGAAGCAGTCGCCCGTTCGTCGGCGGAGCGAAAGGTGCCCGTCGCGGCGGGTCACCTGCTCGTCTTCCATCCGGCGGTGGAGCGACTGCGGGCCTTGGTGCGCCAGGGGGAGCTTGGTAAGATCTTCTATCTCTATGGATTGCGCGTCAACCTCGGGCAGGTGCGCGCCGACGAGAACGCGCTTTGGAGCTTCGGGCCGCACGACGTATCAATGGCACTGTACTTGCTTGACGACCAGCCAATCCGGGTCGCGGCACAGGGGCGGAGCTACCTCCAGCCGGGCGTGGAAGACGTAGTCTTCCTCACCATGGAATTTGCGAGCGGCGTCCTGGCCCACGTGCAGCTCTCCTGGCTCGACCCCCATAAGGAACGAAAGCTGACCGTGGTAGGGGCGAAAAAGATGGTAGTGTTCGACGACATGGAGCCGCGCGAGAAGTTGCGGATTTACGACAAAGGCGTGGATCGCCCACCCGAGTACGGCTCGTACGGAGAGAGCCTGGCGATCCGCGAGGGCGATATCTTCATCCCCAAGATCCCGAACATCGAGCCGCTCGCGGCCGAGCTGGGCCACTTTGTCCGCGTTGCGCGCGACGGCGAGGCACCGCGGGCGGACGTCACGGATGGCGTGCGCGTGGTGCGCGTGCTCGAAGCCGCCACGCGCTCACTCGCCGCCGGCGGGACTCCGGTGAGCCTATGACGACGGCCACGGCCAAGTCCACGGCGGACATCCTGATCGCGAAGGCGCAGGACCGCTCCGCGCTCATCGGCATCGTCGGGCTCGGCTACGTGGGGCTGCCGCTCGCGATGGAATTCGCGCGCGTCGGCTTCCGCGTACTGGGCTTCGACGTCAGTAAGCCCGTGGTGGACGCACTCGGGGCGGGGCGCTCGCACGTCCAGGATGTCTCGAGCGCGGAGGTGGCGGGGTTCGCCAAGACGGGGAAGTTCGCGGCGACCACCGACCTCTCGCGGTTGCGCGAGCCCGACGTCGTCTCGATCTGCGTGCCCACGCCGCTCTCGAAGACCAAGGATCCCGACGTGAGCTACGTGCTCGCCGCGACGAATTCCGTGAAACAGTCGCTGCGGCGCGGGCAGCTCATCGTGCTCGAGTCCACGACCTACCCCGGCACCACGCGGGAGCTGATGCTGCCGGCGCTCGAGGGCACGGGCCTCAAAGTCGGTGAGGACTTCTTCCTCGCGTTCTCCCCGGAGCGGGTGGACCCGGGGAACCCGAAGTGGAACACGCGCAACACGCCCAAGGTCGTCGGCGGGATCACCGACACGTGCCGCCGGGTCGCGCTCGAGATCTACGGGCCGGCGATCGAGCGACTGGTTCCGGTGTCCTCCACCGAAGCGGCGGAGCTGGTCAAGATCCTCGAGAACACGTTTCGCAGCGTGAACATCGGGCTCGTGAACGAAATGGCGATCGTGTGCGACAAACTCGGCGTCAACGTGTGGGAGGTGATCGACGCCGCGGCCACGAAGCCGTTCGGCTTCATGAAATTCACGCCCGGCCCCGGCGTGGGCGGGCACTGCATCCCGCTCGACCCGCACTACCTCGCCTGGAAGATGCGCACCTTGAACTACCGCACGCGCTTCATCGAGCTGGCGGGGGAGATCAACGCGGCGATGCCCGAGTACTGGGTGGCCCGCGCGGTCGACCGCCTCAACGAGCAGAGCAAGGCCGTGCGCGGCAGCCACACGCTCGTGCTGGGCGTGGCCTACAAGAAGAATATCGACGACATCCGCGAGAGTCCTGCCCTGGACGTGATCCGCCTGCTGCGGCGGCACGGCGCGATCGTCGAGTACCACGATCCTCACGTGCCGGGGCTCAAGGACGACGACCTGGAATTGAAGTCGGTGCCGCTCACCCCCGAGGTGCTCAAGGGTGCCGATTGCGTCCTCATCGTGACCGATCACTCCGATGTGGACTACGGCCTCGTGGCGCGGCACGCCCGCGTCGTCGTGGACACGCGGAACGCCCTCGCCGGCGGCCGCGGGAAGGGCGTATGAACGTCGCCGTCATCGGCACGGGGTACGTGGGGCTCGTGGTCGGGGCGTGTCTCGCCGAGACGGGCAACGATGTGATCTGCGCCGACGTCGACGAGCGCAAGATCGCGCAGCTGCGCCAGAACCAGCTGCCGATTTACGAGCCCGGGCTCGAGCCGTTGGTGACGCGCAACCAGCGCGGTGGCCGCCTCCAGTTCACGACCGACGTGCCCGGAGCGATCGAGCGTTCGGATATCGTCTTCATCGCGGTCGGGACCCCGCCCGACGAGGACGGCTCTGCCGACCTGCAGCACGTGCTGGACGTGGCCCGGGCCATC
>Ga0134080_10000798_pt1 | contig 10416 bp, 9 predicted proteins | sample 15_taG_9_FD_94469 | JGI IMG/M metagenome (GOLD analysis project Ga0134080, IMG submission 94469) | Grasslands soil microbial communities from the Angelo Coastal Reserve, California, USA - 15_D_Met_40cm_2_24_1 metaG | ecosystem: Environmental > Terrestrial > Soil > Grasslands ...
TCGGAGCCGCCGTCCTACGACGGTCACAAGGAGGGCACCTTCGGGACCGTTCATCCTTTGGCGCCGCACTACAACACGCTGCTGCGCATCGACCCGTTCGACCGGACGGGCACGAAAGTCGTCCCGGACCTCGCGGAGTCGTGGACGATCTCGCCGGACGGGCTCGTCTACACGCTCAAGCTGCGGCAGGGCGTGCGCTTCCACGACGGCGGTGTCATGACCTCGCGGGACGTCAAGGCCAGCTACGACAAGATCGTCTTTCCGCCGCCGCAGACGTCGTCGTACCGGAAAGGGCAGTACCGCGCGGTCGAGGTGGTGGAGGCGCCGGATCCTCAGAGCATCCGCTTCAGGCTCAAGTGGCCGGAGGCCTCGTTCCTGATGACGCTGGCCTCGCCCTACGGCTGGATCTACAAGGCCGACATCCTGGCCAAGGACATCCGCTGGTACGAGAAGAACGTGATGGGCACCGGCCCGTTCACGTTCGTCGAGCACGTGAAGGGCTCGCACTGGATCGGCAAGAAGAACCCGGGCTACTGGGACAAGGGGAAACCCTACCTCGACGGCTTCCGCGCGCTGTTCATCAGCTCCTCGTCCGCGCAGGTGGCGGCGATCCGCGGCGAGCGCGCGCACATCCAGTTCCGCAGCTTCAGCCCGGCCGAGCGTGACACCCTCGTGGCCGCGCTCGGGCCCAAGATCACCGTACAGGAGAGCCCGTGGGACTGCTCGATGCTGGTGGCGATGAACCACGAGCGCAAGCCCTGGGACGACAAGCGCGCCCGCCGCGCGCTGACGCTGGCGCTGGACCGCTATGAAGGCGCCAAGAACCTCTCACGCATCGCGGTCGTGAAGGACGTCGGCGGCATCCAGGTGCCGGGCACGCCGTGGGCGACGCCGCCCCCGGAGCTGGAGAAGCTCGCGGGCTACGGGCGCGACATCAAGCCCAGCCGCGCCGAAGCCCGCCGCCTGCTCCGCGAGGCGGGCGTGCCCGACGGCTTTGCGTTCACGTTCAAGAACCGCGGCATCCCGCAGCCCTACGAGCCGCTCGGGATCTGGCTCATCGACCAGTGGCGGCAGATCGGGCTCAACGTGCGGCAAGAGATCATCGAGGCCTCCGCCTACCATCCGATGCTGCAGCGTGGCGACTACGACGTGGCCATGGACTTCCAGTGCAGCTTCGTCGTCGAGCCGGACATGGACATCGACAAGTTCCAGTCGATGGGCATCTCGGACCGCAACTTCGGCCGCTACAAGGACCCGGTGCTGGACGACCTGTTCGTCAAGCAGGCGCGAGCGCTCGACCCCGAGGAGCGGAAGCGCCATCTGCGCGCGTTCGAGAAGCGTCTGCTCGACGAGGAGGTGCACTACTTCTACACGCTGCAGAACCACCGGATCATCCCGCACAGCGCCAGGGTGCGGGGCTGGACGATCACACCGAGCCACTTCCTGAACCAGCAGCTCGACACGGTGTGGCTCGCAGAGTAACGCGTCGGGGGGTTTGGGGGGCCCTTCTCGGCCCCCCATCTACTCAATCGCGAAAATGCGGCATGACCTCTCTCGCAAATAACTCCATCGATCGTCGTATTTTGTCTTGCGGCAGCCCCCCGAAGTTCATCCAGCACAGCACGTGGCCCACGCCGGCGTCGCGCATCGCTTCGATCTTGCGCGCGACGGTGTCCGGTGAGCCGAAGGCCACCGTCTCGCGGACCAGATCGTCCCAGTTGATCCTGGCGAGGCGCTCGGCGAGCTGGCGGAAGTGGGGCTGCAGGCTCGGGTGCGCCTCCTCGATGCGCTCGGGGATCACGAACCGGCGGAACGACTCCTGGTACCACATCTCGGCGTCCTTGGACTCGGCCTGCGCCTGCGCGTCGGTGGGCGCCACGTAGATCTGGCGCGACACGCCCCACTTCTTCAACAATCCGGTGATGTTGTCCTCGGACTGTCCGGCCTTGCGCGCGGCCGCAACGTACGCCTCGCGGTTGGTCGCGAGCTGCTGCTCGGCGTTGCCGCGCAGGACGGAGTTGAGCATCGGCCAGCCGCGGGCGGCCGTGCCCTCGATGCTCTCCTTGCTGCCGCATACCTGGTAGAGCGGCGGGTGCGGCTTCTGGAACGGCTTGGGCATCACACGCGTGTCGCGGATCGTGAAGAAGCGCCCCTCGTACGAGAACGGCTCCGTCTGCGTCCACGCCTGGGTGATGATCTCCACCGCCTCCTCGAAGCGGTCGCGGTTCTCCTGCTGCGGCACGTTGTAGCCGCGGAACTCCGCCGGGCGATTGCCGCGGCCGAACCCGACCTCCAGCCGGCCGCGCGAGACGATGTCCACGAGCGCCGTCTGCTCGGCCAGGCGCAGCGGATGATGGAAGGGCAGGATCGCCGCCGCCAGCCCGATGCGTACCCGCCGCGTCCGGGAGGCGGCGACGGCGGCGAGCGTGCCGGGGTCCACCGCGAGGCCGTAGTCGATGAAGTGGTGCTCGGTCAGCCAGATCTGGTCGAAGCCGAGTTCCTCCGTCCACTCCATCTGCTCGAGCTCGCGGTGCACGACCTCGTCGTGGCTGAGCCACGGCACGGCCTGGAAGAAGTAGAAGGTCCCGAAGCGCATGGGGAGCGCGTCGCCTAGTCCAGCGGCTCCAGCTTGACGATGGAGGCGCCGTGGTTGCTGCCCACCCAGAACGCGACCGGCGTGGTGGAGCTGTCCACGAACACGCGCCGGATGTTCGTCGAGCGCGGCAGCAGGTACTCCGTGAAGGCGCCGGTCTTCGTGTCGAGCCTCAGCACCCGATCGTTGAGCATCGAGCCGGTCCAGGCCTCGCCATGCTTGTCGAGCTGGACGTCGTAGGGCTGCGACCACGGGCGCGGCGCCGTCCACTCGGTGAAGGCCTCGGTGCGCGTGTCGAACATCCCGATCTTGTTGCCGCGATACTAGGCGAACCAGAGGCGGTCGCTGGCGTCCATCTGCGCGCGACGCGGCGCCGAGCGCGGCGTCGGGATCGTGAAGAGCGTGAGGACGCCGGTCTTGCCGTCGATGCGCCCGATGTGCTCATTGGAGAAGTCGGTGAAGTACACGTTGTTCTTCGAGTCGGCGATGACGTCGTAGATGTTGTGGTTCCGGCCTTTGGCGACGCCCTCGCGGAACGGCTCCCACGTCTCGAACTTGCCGGAGGCGAGATCGAGCCGGTGAACGGCGGCGAAGCCGTTGTTGTTGGTCCACACCTTGCCGTCCACGTGGGACGAGGACGGGCTCGTCATGTTGACCTGGGTCATGTCGCGGTTGACCTCGGGCGGCAGGCTCCAGGTCGAGAACGTCTCCTTCTTGCGATCGAACTTCGCGATGCCTCCCTGGAACATCATGCCGAGCCAGAGGTTGCTGTCGCGATCGAAGCGCACGGACAAGGCACCCGTCGGAAAGCCGGGCTTCAGCTCGGGCACGCGGTACTCCGTCACCCGGCCGGTCCTGGGATCCAGCTTGCCCAGCGTTTGCTCGCCGAAGTTGCAGTACCAGGCGATGCCGTCGGGATCGACGATGACGTCGTGCGGCTGGATCGTCGCCCGCGGCAGGTCGTACTCCGTGATGACGACGCGCGTGCCCCGGCCGGTCGGGCGCGGCAGCGTCTTCAGCTCGTACGGCCACGTGGAACCGCCCTTGAGATTGACGGTGCTCAGGAACTCCGCCAGGGCCTGCCGCGCGCGCTGGCGTTCCTCGCCCCGCATCTCGAGCAGCCGCTCGGCACGGCGGACCTGGATGTGCAGCGGCGTGCTCTGGTTCACGTAGGTCCCCATGCGCTGCTGCACTTTCAGGAATCCGGCGGCGTCGTGCGTGCTGCGCACCGTGCGCTCGAGCGTGTGGCACTGCACGCAGCCGAGCAGCACCTTCTTCTGGTCCTCCGTGCCGGGCATGCTCGCGAGCCACTCGGCGTTCGTGAGCTGCGCCGCCAGATCCTGGGTCTTCCGGAGCCTGAGATCCGCCGTGACCGGCCCGTTGGCGCCGACGTCCGCGATGCGCCGGCCTTCCAGCTCGTAGCCCACCGCGCGGACCGAGAAGGCGTACGGCCCGGGCGTCAGGCGCGGCCCCGGGAACCGATAGCGACCCTGCGCGTCGGTGACGACCGTCGTCGTGATGGTCGACCCGACCTTCTTCACGCTGACGAGGACGCCCTCCATCAGCCCTTCCTCGGCCGACGTGACCTGTCCGGTCAGCGCCGGTGCCGGCTGCGCCTGGGCCGGGCCAGCGCTCGACCCTGGCTGAAGGAGCGTGAGCACCATCCAGGCGCCTGCCGCGAGCACGTAGCGTGTCGTCATCGCATTGGCTCCGGGTTGGGAAGATCGACGAGGAACTGCCCGAGCCGCTCGCTCATGGCGTTATGGGTATACCATGACGCGCGGTGAGCGAGCCTGTCCGTGTCCACCTGCGCGTCCCCGGCACGGCGCCGATGCCCGACCTCATGCGTCTGCTCCGGTCCATCGAGGCGGCGGGCTTCGACGGCGCCGGGATCCTCGACAGCCAGATGCTGTCGCGCGACACGTTCGTCGTGCTCGGCCAGGCGGCGGCCCCCACCTCGCGGCTGACGCTGTTTCCGGCCGTGACCAACCCGTTCACGCGCCACCCCTCGGTGCTGGCCGGCGCGATCCAGACCGTCGAGGAGCTGGCTCCGGGGCGCGTCAAGTTCGTCATCGGCACCGGCTACACGTCCGCGAGCACGATCGGCCGCAAGCCGGCGACGCTGGCCGAGATGCGCGCGTGCATCGCCACCGTGCGCGGTCTGCTCGCCGGCGAGTCGGTGGATTTCGACGGCACGCCCGGCCGCCTCGGCTACGCCGCGAAGCGGCGCATCCCGATCGTGATGGCGGCGTCGGGTCCGAAAGCGATCGAGCTGGCCGGCGAGATCGCCGACGGCGCGTTGCTGCTGGTCGGCTTCAACCGCGGCATCGTCGAGATAGCCCTCGAGCATCTCGAGCGCGGCGCCGGGCGCTCCGGCCGGCGGCTCGACGACCTCGAGATCGTCTGGGCGGTCCGCGTCGGCGTGGCGGCCACGACGGCCGAGGCGCGGCGTCTGGCGCGACCGACCGCGGTGCACTGGGGAGTGCTGCGCTGGGGCGGGCACTGGGTCGAGCCGGCCGGGCTGCGGCTGCCGAAGCTCGAGATCCCGGAGGCGGTGTGGAAGATTTATCCGGATCTCTCGCACGCGCACGACTGGGAGGCGGCCATCGCCGCGACGTCGTTCGTGCCCGACGACGTGGTCGCGCAGCTCTGCGACGCGCTCGGGCTCGTGGGCACGCCGGTCGACTGCGCCGCGCGCATCGTCGAGATGACGAAGCTCGGTGTGCGTAACCTCTACCTGATGCCGCTGCTCACGTTCGGGCTGCCGGAGCCGGAACTTGCCGCGTTCAGGGACGTTGTATTCCCGAGGCTCGCCGCGGCGGGTGTCCGCCCGGCACGCTGACCGATGCCAGAGACTCTGCTGCCAAAGGAGGCACCATGCGAACCGTGATCGCGTTGGTCGTGACCGTCGTACTCGGTCTGACGCTGGCCGGGGCAGCGCACGCGCTCCAGGTCGGGGACAAGGCGCCTGACTTCGCGCTCAACGGTCCCGACGGCAAGACGGTGAAGCTGACCGACCTGACGGCGAAGGGGCCCGTCGTCCTCTACACGTTCGTCGCCGCGTTCACCAGCACCTGAACGAAGGAAGTGGCGGGCTTCGACGCGGCGCTGCCGCAGTTCGAAGCCGCCGGCGCCCAGGTCGTGGGCGTGAGCGGTGATGCGTGGCAGGCCCTCGCGGCGTGGAAGAAGGAAAACGGCATCAAGCACCTGCAGCTCTCGGACTTCCGCCGCCAGATGCTGCCCGCGTACGGCGCGCTGGTGACGGACGAGAAGAGCCCGATCTACCGCTACCCCAAGCGCGCGTACTTCATCATCGACAAGAACGGCGTCGTGAAGTTCGTCAAGATTCTCGAGAACCCGACCATGCTGCTCGAGCCCTCTGAGGTCCTGGCGGCGCTCAAGGCCTCGGGCTCCTAGCCGTGTCGCGGAGCGCCTCGGCGTTGCCGGGGCGCTCCCAACTTCTCCTCCCTGCAGCTGAGGCGGCGCATTACTGCGCACTGATCAGATTCTAGCCAGATGGCGCTGCTCTGTCCGGGAACCGGCACCGAGAAAAAGCCAAACACTTCCGTGACATATGCCGCCGTCGCGTCTCTGGTGTGGTCCTTGCGTAGCACAGATAGACGTGCTCACCACAAGCGGCGGCGCAGTGGGCGTGTCACTCCGATGGCACGTGAACACTGCGGTCAACAGCGCGATACGACAATCGGGAGCCCACCCATGCCAACATTGACTCTCGTAGCAGAGCGGACGCCGCTTCGGGCGTACGACCTGAACGGCGTCGTCATCAACATCGGACGGGGTGACGACATGGACGTCGTCATCGACAACCCTTCGGTGTCGCGGCGGCAAGCACAGGTCCGGCTCGACTCGGACGGCCGCTGGATTGTAGAGGATCTCAAGTCCGCAAACGGCACGTCCCTGAATGGGCACCGGCTGACCGGGCCCGCGCCGCTCACACGCGGGGATGAGATCTCATTCGGGAAATTCTCGATCTTCTTCGATCGAGCATTGAAGGAGCCGGTGCGTGACAAGGATGCTGCGAAGCCTGACCTGCCGCGGCCGACCGAGACGTTCCAGATGGATCTCCACGAGCTGGAGCGTCTGCAGAAGTCTTCGGCGCTCAAGCGGCGCGCCCATCTGAAGTGGGAGGCGGCGAGCACAGGGGATACGTTCTACCTCGAACGTGCGGAACGCAGTGCCGTCTTGATCGGTCGCTCCGCGCTGTGCGACCTGCGTGTGCCTGTGGGCCCCAAGCATCATCTCCTGGTGATCCGGACCCGCCACGGTGTCGAGGTGCGAAATCTGTCGAGCTGGTACCGGATGCGGGTGAATCGAGCCACCGTCACCCAGGCGATCCTGAAAGGCGGCGACGTGATCGACGTCGGCGGTCTACGCCTGACCTTCTTTGCCGACGTGGGTTAGCGCGCCGACCGAGGGACGGCACCACGTGGACACAGCCCGGACGATGATCAGCGGTCACGCAGCGGACGCCGTCGCTGCGCAACCCGTTCGGCCGCCCAGCGGGCGTTACGAATTTCTGGAGGTCCTCGGCGAGGGCGCCATGGGGATCGTCTATCGCGCCCGCGATCTCGAGCTGCACCGTACCGTGGCCGTGAAGACAATTGCGCGTGACGACGCGACCCAGGGGTTCGATGTCAGCGCCGTAACGCAACGGTTGTATCAGGAGGCGACTGCGGCCGCGCGCCTGACGCATCCAGGAATCGTCACGATCTACGACGTCGACGTGTGCGCCGGCGTGCCGTATGTCGTGATGGAGTACGTCAAGGGCCGGACGCTGGCCGACCTGATCGCCGCCGGCCCGCCACCGCCCGACAAAGTCGTCCACATCGTCGTGCAGGCGTGTCGCGCCCTTCAGTATGCGCACGGCGAGGGGGTCGTCCATCGCGACGTCAAGAGCAGCAACATCATGGTGGATGGTGCCTGGCATGTGAAGCTCACCGACTTCGGCGTCGCCCGCGTTGTGGGCACGCAGTCGGCCCAGCCGGGCGTCATGGTTGGCACGCCGGCATACATGTCGCCCGAGCAGGTCCGCGGCGTCGAGGCGGACGCGCGGAGCGATTTATTCTCACTCGGGGTCGTCTTGTACGAAGCACTGGTCGGAGAGCGGCCGTTCCCCGGTGAGGACCTCGCCCAGGTCCTCGACGACGTGCTCCATCTCGAGCCGCTGCCCGCCCGTGAGCGCAATGTGGCCGTGTCGCCGGCGCTCGACGCGGTGGTGAAGCGCGCGATGAGCAAGGACCCCGATGACCGCTACCCCGATGCCGGGGCCTTCGCCGACGCGCTCACACGGGCGCTGGCCGTACGCGATCGGCGCGGGCCGGCCGCGGTTCTGCAGCAGGGAATCCAGGCGGCGCGCCGACACGGCACCGCCCTCGGAATGACGGTTCTCGGCGCGACGGCCCTGGCGATCCTGCCATTCATCGTCGCGCCCGTATGGCAAGCGGCACCGCGCGAGCGCCAACCTCACCGCCAGACGGTGGATGCCGTCAGACCAGTGGCGCCGTCCGCCGCACCAGCGGGCAGCGGCGCCGCTCCCGTGGTGGTCGGGGTCGCGGGCGACGAACCGGGCACAGCAACGAGCACGGGCTCGATCGCCGCCACGAATTATCGGCCCGGCGAGGTCGCCGTCAATCGCGTGGCCGCGTCATCGCCGGCCCAGGGCGTCGACAAGTTCGGCTGCGTGAGTGTCAATGCCGTGCCTTTCGCGACGGTCCATGTCGATGGCCGGCACGTCGGAGACACGCCGCGCGCGTGTCTCCGCATCGGCACCGGCCGACACCGGCTCTATTTCGAATCCATGAACGACCGGAGTCCGGAGCGCCTGATCGTCGTCCTCGAGGAGCACACGCGCGACAACCCACTGCGGATGAGTTATGACTTCCGGACACATCGGTTCCTCGCGCGATAACCGTCGTCGCTGGACGACCCTGGCGCTCGTCGCGGGATGCCTGTCGCTTTCGGCCTGCGCATCCATGGCGAAGGTCTCGACGGATGCGACGACGATATTGCAGACCCACATCGTCCGTCCGGTACGATACCGATTGGCGGGCGCCGATCCCGACGCGCGCGCGAACCTCAGTCGCGGCCAGCGAGAGCTCCAGGCGAAGAACTATCCGGGGGCGCTGGCGGCTCTGAATCGGGCCGTGTGGGACGTCGAAGGAATACAGCGCCGACCGCTCCGCCTCACCGAACTCGGCGACGTGTACGAGGCGCTCCGGCGCGCGTATACCGGCCTCGGAATGCCCAAGGTGGCCGAGGAGCACCAGCGAATGGCGATCGCGTTGACCGAGGCGCGTGCGCGTGATCAGGCGGCCGAACCCTCGCACGTTCTCGCACGAGCGAAGGACGCCTACGCGGCAGCGCGGTTTCGTGACGCTCTCAGGCTACTGCGCGCGGCCCTCGTCGATCTCGAGGATCTGAGCGACGGCGAGATGCGCGTGAAGCAGCTGGCGGAGACGAGGTGCTACCTCGCGTTCACGTATTTCGCCAACCAGGAGCGGGAGCGCGTCCGGGACGAGCTGAAGCGGCTCGCCACCCTGGACGGCGCGCTGGCCTCCTGCACACAACAGGCGCCGCCCGGCGTTCGCTCGCTGATCGCCGACGTGCAACGCAAACGCCCGTGAGCAAATTCGTGATCGAGCGAGGTCTTGGACAGATCGTCGACATCTGGCGCCGTGTCATGCGCCACGGTCACGCGACGGCGCCATTGAGCGTGAACGCTGTCGCGATGAGCCATGTCGGCAAGATCCGCCAGCAGAACGAGGATTACTTCTTGATCGTGGACTTGACGGGTTCAACCTGGACTCGACCCGCCGGCGTCGAGCATCGAATCCCAACGATGGGCGCGCTGCTCGTCGTCGCGGACGGGATGGGCGGTGCCGAGGCGGGTGAAGTGGCCAGCGCCATGGCCGCGAATACGATCGTCGCGTGTCTCTTCGAGTGGTGGCGGGATCAAGAGCGGCGAACCTCCGCGCACCTGCGAGAGTGTCTGCTCGGGGCGATGGAGAGCGCGAACCGCGAGATCCACGCCTATGCCAACGCCCGCGCTGGGCTGAAGGGCATGGGGACGACGGCCACCGCGGCTGCGCTGCTCGGTGATCACCTCTACGTGGGCCACGTCGGTGACAGCCGAGCCTATGTCGTTCGTGAGGGCTGCGCCCAACGAATCACCCAGGACCATTCTCTGGTTCAACACCTGCTGGACACAGGTGAGCTGACCCCCGAGGCAGCCGCCAGCAGCCCGCACCGGAACGTTCTGCTTCGGGCCCTCGGCCCTCAACCCGAGATCATCGCCGACGTCTCACAGCATTGCATGCGCAGCGGGGACGTCTTAGTGCTGTGCTCTGACGGGCTGTGGTCTTGCGTGGCGGAAGGCGAGCTCGTGGACATCGTCACGACTCAGACGAAACTCGCCGCCGCCTGCGAGCAGCTGGTTGCCCTCGCGAACGAACGTGGGGGATCCGACAACATCACCGTCGTGGTCGCGCGGTTCGAACGTGCCAGACGCGACGAGGCGACCGTTCGCGCGGAGGACGTCACTGCCATCACGACCAGCTAGGATGCGCGCGCCGGGCGCGCGCTTGTAGCCGGTTCGCGCAGGGCCTCATGGCGTTCCCGCCGCTCATCGCAAACACCGGTACCTGCGCGATCCCGAAGGACTGCGTGTTTTAGTCGCGCCGATCAAAACGTGGTCGCGACTCAAACACCCGAGAACGTCATTTAAGGTTTCGGAAGCTGTTTTAGATCGATCCAGTGAGTTTCCGGCGCCGTGCAGCATTCAGCATATCCAGCCCCCGCAACCA
>Ga0134080_10000814_pt1 | contig 10339 bp, 9 predicted proteins | sample 15_taG_9_FD_94469 | JGI IMG/M metagenome (GOLD analysis project Ga0134080, IMG submission 94469) | Grasslands soil microbial communities from the Angelo Coastal Reserve, California, USA - 15_D_Met_40cm_2_24_1 metaG | ecosystem: Environmental > Terrestrial > Soil > Grasslands ...
GTTGGGGCGCTTGCCACCCAGCTCGATGACCCCGCTGCTGACATAATCGCCGCCCTCGCCCTTCTTACAGAATCCGTATTCTTCTAGTTGAAGCATTGTCGTAAACGTAAATGCATCGTACGAACCGGTGACGTCGACGTCCTCGGGCGTGATTCCGGCCTGACCGAACACGATGTCCTTGGCGTAATAGCCGGCGACACGACTGATGGGGCCGTGAGCCCAGTGGAAATCCGTGCGAGGCTTGCTGACCCTTCCGGCCACGCCCATGATGTGAATGGGGCGTTGACGGAGATCACGGGCTCTCTCGGCTGGGGTCACGATCACGCACGTCGCGTTGTCGGTTTCCAGGCAGCAGTCGAGCAGGTGCAGCGGCTTCACGATCCAGCGCGAGTTGAGCACGTCCTGCACGGTCACGCGGTCCTTCAGCAGCGCCTTGGGGTTCTGGGACGCGTGCTTGGAGTGGGCGGCCTTCACGTGGGCGACCTGCGCGGACGTCGTGCCGTAGTCGTACATGTGCCGCATGAACGTCATCCCGAAGTTCTGGCCGGCGCTCCGCATGCCGAACGGGACCTGGGCGAGGTCGAGCCCGCGCACGGGCTGGGCGGCCCGGGCTCCGGTCCCGCCGATCCGGAACTCGGTGTAGCCGTTCATCGAGCGGAAGATGGCGACCGTCCGGCACATGCCGGCCTCGATCGCGCCCATGCTGAGGCCGATGAGCGCTTCCGTCGACGATCCGCCACCCACGACGTCCATGTAGAAGTTCAGTCGGATGCCGAGATCGGGCGCCACCCAGTTGGCTGGAGTCGAATCTCCGTTCTGGTAACTCATCATGCCGTCGACGTCGGATGCGCGAAGGCCGGCGTCGAGGATCGCCTTGCGGATGGCCTCGACGGCCATCGCCCGCGTCGTCCGACCGGAGTGTCGCGAATACTCCGTCTCGCCCACGCCCACGATGCAGTACTTGTCACGCAGCGAACTGGTTGCCACCTGGGGCCTCCCCGGCCCGGCGAGGCGCGAGCCGGGCGGTGGGGATGCTACCACTTCGTCGGGGCCGCGGTCAGGGCGTGGCCGGGCGGCGTCAGCGCTTGCCGTTGAGCTTCGGGAGGAGCTCCGCGAGGAACTTGCCGGTGTACGAGCCGGGGGTCTGAGCGACGGCTTCCGGCGGGCCTTCGGCGATGATCTCACCACCCTCATCGCCGCCCTCAGGGCCGAGGTCGATGACCCAGTCGGCCGCCTTGACGACGTCGAGATGGTGCTCGACGACGAGCACGGTGTTGCCCGCGTCCACGAGCCGGTTCAGCACCCCCAGGAGCTTTTTCACGTCGTCGAGGTGAAGGCCGGTCGTCGGCTCGTCGAGGATGTAGAGCATGTCGGTGGTGGCGCGCGCGCCCAGCTCGGCCGCGATCTTGAGGCGCTGGGCCTCGCCGCCGGAGAGCGTGGTCGCCGGCTGGCCGAGCCGAAGATAGCCGAGGCCGACGTCGCCGAGGACGCGGAGCCGCCGGGCCAGCGTGCCGTGGGCGGCGAAGAAGTCCACCGCGTCGTCCACGGTCATCGCGAGCACGTCGGCGATCGTGCGGCCTCGGTACTTCACGCCGAGCACGTCGGGCCGGTAGCGCCGGCCCTCGCACTCCTGGCAGGTGACGTACACGTCCTCGAAGAAGTACATCTCGAGCTTCTCGAAGCCGTCGCCCTGACATTTCTCGCAGCGCCCCCCCGACACGTTGAACGAGAAGGAGCCAGCGGACAGGCCGAGCGTCTTCGCCCGCGGCAGCTCGGCGAAAATCTTCCGGATCTCATCGAAGGCCTTCACGTAGGTCACCGGGTTCGAGCGGGGGGTCCGGCCGATCGGCTCCTGATCGATGAGCCGCATGCCCTTGAGATACTCGAGGCCGACGAGGCTCTCGTGCTCACCGGGTGAGGCGAAATCGGTCTTGAACGCGCGGGCCACCGCCCGGTACAGCGTGTCGTGGACGAGCGTTGACTTGCCCGAGCCGGAGACACCGCTGACGACCGTGAGCGTTCCCAGCGGCACCCGCAACGTCACGTTCTTCAGGTTGTGCTGGCGGGCGCCCGCCAGCACGAGATGGCGGCGCGCCGTCCTCCGGATGACGGGCACCGGGATCGTCTCCCGGCCGGTGAGGTAGCGTGCGGTCAGCGAGCGCGTCGCCTTGACGAATTCGCTCTGCGGACCGTTGAAGACGATCTCGCCGCCACGCTCGCCAGAGCCTGGTCCCAGCTCGACGACGTGATCGGCCGACTCGATGAAGCCGCGGTCGTGCTCGACGACGACGACGGTGTTCCCGGCCTGGGCGAGCTCGTGGCAGAGATCGGCGAGGCGGATCGTGTCGCGCGCGTGCAGGCCGATCGATGGCTCGTCGAGGACGTAGAGCGTGCCCACGAGCTGGGAGCCGAGCTGGTTGGCCAGGTTGATCCGCTGAGCCTCGCCGCCCGATAGCGTCCGGGTCTGCCGGCCCAGCGTGAGATACCCGAGGCCGACCCGCAGCAGGAACGCGAGCTTGGCGTTGAGCTGCCTGAGGATCTCGCGAGCGACCGACAGCTCCCACGCCGTCAGCGGCAGGGCGGCGGTCACTCGCGCGGCCTGCTCGATCGTGAGCCCGGTGAAGTCTGAGATGGTGAGGGCGGCCACTTTCACGGCCAGTGCGGCAGGCCGAAGCCGCGTGCCGGTGCAGGTCGGGCAGCGCGACTGACTTCGGTAACGCGAGAGGAAGACCCGCACGTGGAGCTTGTACCGATACGATTCGACCTCTTCGAAGAAGCCCTGGATGCCGGGGAAGCTGCCGTGGCCGTCGTAGACGAGTCGCCGCTGGTCTTCGCTGAGCTTCTGGTAGGGCGTGTCGAGATCGAGCCCGAGCCGCTTCGCCGACTTGACGAGCTGACGCTGGTACCACTTGCCCGACGGATACGTCCAAGGCTCCACGGCGCCGTCGGCGAGCGTGCGAGTGGGGTCGGGCACGACGCGGGCCTCGTCGTACTTGAGGACGTTACCGAAGCCCTTGCACTCCGGGCACGCACCCAGCGGGTGATTGAACGAGAAGAGCAGGGGTTGGGGACGCTCGAGCGCGATCGCGCAGGTCGGGCAGCGCAGGTCCTCCGTGAACGTGCGAAGACCGACGCCCACGATCTCGACCTCGAGGCGCCCGTTGCCTTCGCGCAGCGCCGTTTCGACCGACTCGCTGATGCGGCTGCGCTGCGGGGCGGCGAGGACGACGCGGTCGAGGACGACCGAGATCTCGCCGGCGCCATCGAGCGACGGGGGCACGGACGAGAGGTCGATCACTTCGCCGCCCACGCGGACGCGCGCGAATCCCCGTCGCGTGAGCGTTGCCCAGAGCTCGGCCGGCGCCTGGCCGGCCGGGAGCGGAAGCCGAAAACCGATCAGCGCCCGGGCGCCCTCGTGCTCCGTCAGGAGTGCCTCCACCAGACTGTCAGGAGAGTGCGAGGTTGCCGGCCCTCCGCAACTCGGGCAGTGCACCCGGCCAACCTTGGCGTAGAGGAGGCGCAGGTAGTCGTACACCTCGGTTGCCGTGCCCACCGTGGAGCGGGCCGTGCGGACGGGATTCTTCTGCTCGAGGGCGACGGCCGGACGGATCTGTTCGATCCGATCGACGTCGGGACGGTCGACGCGATCGAGGAACATGCGGGCGTAGGTCGAGAGCGACTCGATGTAACGCCACTGTCCCTCGGCAAACAGCGTGTCGAAGGCCAGGGAGGACTTTCCCGAGCCTGACACGCCGGTGATCACCGTCAGTCGATCGTGGGGAATCTCGAGCGAGATGTTACGCAGGTTGTTCTGGCGGGCTCCTTCGATGCGGAGCCCCAGGGGCCGCGCCATTCGATCACTCCTCCTGAGGCGGATATTTTAGCGAAAGAGTGAGTGGCCCGCATCCCCTGGCTCTACTTCCTCGGCGACGGTGACGTGCGCGGCCTATCCCGATCCGGCCGCTCCGGGTGTGGAGGGTTGCGACGACGCAAAGGAAAGCGCAGACAGAATGTCGGGCGGGGCCGCTGGCTTCGCGAGAGCGGCTTTTGCCCCGAGCGCGATCGCCTGCCGGCGAAGGTCGGCATTCGCTTCCCCGTCACGACGGCCACGTGAACCGCCGGGTCGTAGGCGACCATCCGCTTGAGCGCGTCGAGGCCACCCAGCCTCGGCATCTGGAGGTCGAGCACGACGGCCGCGGGCCGTGAACGCTTGAAGTACAGCAGCGCCTCCAGGCCGTTCGTGGCCTCGATCACCTCGACCCCGTGGCTCCGGAGGTACTCGGACGTGATCGAACGAAGCTCGGCGTCGTCGTCGACGACGACCACGCGTTTCGAGCCGGCCCCCGGGGTCGTCACTTCGCGCCTCCTTGCTCGCCGACGGCCAGCACTCGATGGACCAGGCGCCGAACGTCCGCCACGTCGAACGGCTTCATGAGGAACGGGGCGCCGGTGGACTCGAGAAACTCTCGCTTGGCCCGGTCGAGGACGTCGCCGGTCAGGAAGATGATGCGGTGGCAGAGGTCCGGGAACTCGCTGGTGAGCTGGCGATAGAAACCCGTGCCGTCGAGCGTCGGCATCTTGGTGTCGCTCAGAATGAGGTCGTACCGTCCGTGACGAAGCACGTCTAGGCCCTCGGCGCCGTCGAACGCCATATCGACCTCGTGCCCACTCGTTGTGAGGATTTCCTTGAGCATGTGGGCGATCTCCACCTCGTCGTCGACGACCAGGACACGCCGGGCGCCGACGAGGGGCAACGTCTCCATGGCCGGCCTGGCGGCCTCGGCGGTCGCGCGCTCGACCAGGGGCAACTCGATCACGAACGTCGCTCCCTGGCCGGGCTCGCTCTGGATGGAGATGGTGCCGCGGTGCTCCTCGATGATGCCGCGACAGAGCGAAAGCCCGAGCCCCGTCCCCTCGCCCGCGGGCTTCGTCGTGAAGAAGGGCTCGAAGATCTTCTCCCGGATCTCCGGGGCAATGCCGGGCCCGGTATCGGCCACGGTCAGACGAACACGCTGGTGCTCGCGGTCGAGCTGGCTGGCGAGCCGGATGCGCCGGGGCGCCGGCTTCGGCTGCTTGCGCATCGCGTGGTGGGCATTGGCGATGAGATTCACCAGGACCTGATGGAGCTGGTGGGAGTCCGCCCACAGCGGAGGCAGCCCGGCGGCGAACTCGCAGGTCACCTCGACACTGTCCGTGCGCAGCTCGTACGCCAGCATCTCGAGAGCGCCCTGGATCACCATGTTGACCGACACCGCCCCGCGCTCCGGTGGCCGCTGCCGGGCCAGGGCCAGGAAGTTCTTCACGATCCGGGCGCACCGGTCGGCCGCGGCCTGGATCTTCTCGGCGCGGCTGGCCAGCGATTCGTCCTTGGCGCCTTCGCGCAGCAGGTGAGCGTGCCCGGTCAGCACCGCCAGCGGATTGTTGAGCTCGTGGGCCACGCCGGCCAGCAGTGAGCCCATCGTTGCCACCTTCTCGCTCTGCAGCAGCCGTTGGGTCCGTTCGGCGACGATCGCCTCCAGCGAGCGGTTCTGCCGCTCGAGCTCGAGGTACAGGGACCGGGTGTCCAGGAGGTTCTTGATCCGCAGGAGCACCTCGATCCGGTCGAACGGCTTGGTCAGGAAGTCCTTCGCGCCCGCGGCCAGGGCGCGCTGCTTGGCCGCCATCGTCACGTCCGCGGTCAGCACCAGGATCGGCACGTAGGCCTCCGCGGGGATCGCCAGCTCGCCCATCACGGCGACCCCGTCGAGGTGCGGCATCATCAGATCGAGCAGGATCAGGTCGGGATGGAGCTCGTCGTAGAGTCCGCGGACCTGACGAGGATCCGTCGTCGTGACGAGGTTGCGATAGCCGGTCTGCTGCAGCAAACGCTCGAGGAGCCGAACGTTCGCGAGCTCGTCGTCGACGATCAGGATCCGGGCTTCGTTGAGATCTCCCATGGCGCTAGGTCTCCGAGTTGACGAGGATGTGCTCGAGCGTGAGCGCGCGAACCGATCTGATGAAGAACGGCGCTGCGACTGCAAGGAGCATGAGGGCAACGGCCATTGGTCCATGGAAACATGGACGTGCGGTCCCGAGGAATCGTCGAAAACTTTTTCTCAAGAAGTGACGATTCGTGTCAGCGCTGGCGCCCGCGGCTCTTCGAGGAGACTCGGTGGCGTGAACGCGTGTCGTGGGCACCCTCGCTCTTCCCCGGTCGCGGACCGTGCCGGGCCAGGCTCTGGAAAGACCGCCGGAAAATCGCGAGGATGGGCCCGCAACTGTGCGGTCCAGATCAGCGAAAGTGCTATGATGACGCAACCGTGCACGAGCGAATTCGCGTGCTGGTGGTGGACGACGACCCTGAAGTCCGGTCGCTTCTCGGCCGGGTGTTGACCAAGAGCAGCTGGTCAACGACCGAAGCGAGCTCGGGGGCGGACGCCATGGCCACCCTCGGCCGCCAGGAATTCGACGTCGTCCTCCTCGACGTCAAGTTGCCCGATGCGTCCGGCCTCGACATTCTCCGCTGGGCGAGAGAGAGCGACGTCGACACCGAGTTCGTCATCCTCACCGGAAACGCCGACGTGGAAACGGCCGTCGAGGCCATGCGGCTCGGCGCCTATGACTTCGTGGCCAAACCCTGGCGCAACGCCGAGCTGGTCCAGGTCATCGGCAAAGCCGCCGAGAAGAAGGACCTGCGGCGGGAGAACCACGCGCTCAAAGAGGTGATGACCCGCCGCGATGGCATGCCGCACATCGTCGGCGACAGCCCCGAGATCGTGGACGTCGTTTCGATGATCGCGCGGGTGGCCGCCAGCGATAGCCCCGTGTTGATCAACGGCGAGAGCGGGACGGGCAAGGAGCTGGTGGCCCGCACGGTCCACTTGAAGAGCCGCCGCGCATCGCGACCGTTCGTGTCCGTCAACTGCGGCGCGCTGCCCGACACGCTGCTGGAGACGGAGCTGTTCGGACACAAGCGCGGCGCGTTCACCGGAGCCGTCAACTCCCGCGTGGGCCTCTTCGAGGCGGCCGACGGCGGCACGCTCTTCCTGGACGAGATCGGCGAGATGTCGCCGGCCATGCAGGTACGCCTGCTGCGGGTCCTCGATTCCGGCGAGGTGCGACGGGTCGGCGAGGAGCGCGCGTTCAACGTCGACGCGCGCATCGTGGCCGCCACCAACAAGGACCTGAATCGGGAAGCCACCGAGGGTCGATTCCGCTGGGACCTCTTCTACCGCGTGGCCACCATCGTCATTCCGGTGCCGGCGTTGCGCCGCCGCCGCGATGACATCCCGCTCCTCGTCCAGCACTTCTCGGCCCAGGGTGCTCGCGGGGGTCAGCCGCTCCGCTTCTCAGCCGACGCCATGGAACGGCTCCAGCGGTACGAATGGCCGGGCAACATCCGGGAGCTGCGCAACCTCATCGAGCGCCTGCAGATCCTCCACGATGGTGACGAGGTGCAGGCCAACGCGCTGCCCGTCGAGCTGACCGTGGTCAAGCGCACGGCGGCCGAGCCCGCCCAGACGGCGCTCGTCTCCCTCCAGGAGATGGAGCGGCAGTATGTCGAGCGCGTGCTTCAGTCGACGGCCTGGAACAAGGCCCAGGCGGCCCGAGTGCTCGAAGTCGACATCAAGACCCTCAACAAGAAGATCCGCGACTTCAACATCGTCCGTCCCGCCTGAGGCTTTCGCCCTCCTATCGTCCCAGGAGGAACTCCCAGTGGCCGGGAGTTTCTCCGGGGCCCGCTGAAATTAGATTTTTTCCAATCGTCGTAATTTCCTGACTTTAGCGGCGGTCGACCATGGCACTGGAGTTGCGATGCAGACCAGTGTCTATGAACTTCCTGAACAACCGGCACCACCAGGAGATGCTCGAGACGCCGGCTGCTCCGCTCGTCACGCGGTCGTCCGGGATCGCGCTATGGCGCCCGGACATCGTGCTGCCCAAGGCCATCGTCCCGGCACCCGAACGGTCCAAAGTCATGATCGCCGAGCCCCGCCACCGGCCCGAAGCGGTGCGCGCACAGGTCGAGGCGACGCGGACTCTGCTCGACTCCCTCGTCGAAGCCCGTCAGGCTTTCCGTGCTCGTGTCGCCGATCTGGATCCCGCCGATGGCGGGGAGCGCGAGCGCGTGACGACGATGATCGAAACATATCGGGCCAAAAGCGCACTCGACGAAGCGCTCCGCCGTGCCAGCACAATGATGGACACGCGAGGTCAGCGATGAGCAACCGCTTGAGTGATTCGAACGTCTATTATTTCCCTTCGACCACGCCGGCAGTGCCGGTGCCCACCGCGGTGGAGCCGGTTCGGTTCATGCGCCGTCTCCGGAACGCATGGTGGCGACTACGCCTGGCCCTGAGCGAGATCCGCACGATCCTGCGGCGTCCGACCCAGCGCCTCACCCTCGACGATTACGTGGGGCTGCTGGAGTTCGAGGACGAGCAGCAGCGGCCTCGGCGGCGGCGGCGCAGCGGCCAGCCCGGCCGGCTCATCGACTTCGAGACCGCCAAGCTCCGTCTGCGTCCAGCGCCTCAGGCCTGATAGCTCACCGCGGTCGGCCCCTGGCCGGCCGCGGTCGTTTGACACGTCCCGCCTGCGTCAGTAGACTCCGCCGCCGCATGCCCCGCGCCTCGCGCTTCCTTGCGCTGCTTCTCATGGCGTCGGCCGTCGTGGGGTGTGGCGGCCCCACGCTCGATCCCGAAGCCGAGCGCGGCCGCCAGGTCTACCTCGCGCAGTGCACGGCCTGCCACGCGACCGACCCGGCTCAAGCGGGGCCCGTGGGGCCTCCGCTCAAGGGCTCGACACGGGAGCTCCTCGAGAGCAAAGTTCTGCGCGGAACGTACCCGCCAGGATACCGGCCGAAGCGGCCGACGGCCGTCATGCCGCCGCAGCCGCAGGTCGCCAACGACATTCCGGCGTTGGCCGCATACCTCAAGTAGAAGCGGCGCCAGAAACACCTCGGGCCCGGCGTCCGTCACCGGGCCCGAGAACACCGGGAAGCGCGGCGAGCTTACATCCGTGGCGTGAGGATGACGCTCACGATCCAGAAGATCGCGGTGAGCACGAAGCCAGCCCAGAACGTCCCCTTGAGCGTGCTCAGCATCTTCTTGCCGGGGCCGGCCGTGCCGACGAGCGCGTTGTACTCGGCGACGACAATGACGACGACCATCAGGATGAGCATGCCCATCTTCGTGGAGCCTGTCAGGGGCCCGACCCAGCCCAGGTGAGAGGCCGCGCCCATGAAGAACAGCATCGGAATCGAGAGCATCGTGTTCGTCCGTGAGGCGAAGCCGCCGCGCTGGCCGCGGGCGGCCGCTTCGGGGATGGCTTGACCGCCGCCCTTGACCTGCGTGGCCGAGGCCATGACCACCTGTTGCGCCGGCCAGATGATGAACCAGACGTTGAACCACATCGTGGTGCCGAGCAGGCCACCGATCAGAATGGTCAGGCCATAGGGCTGGGCGAGGAATTCACGCGGCCCTCCGAGCTGGCCCATGCGGTGGAGCAGGTACAGCCAGCCGGTGATGAACGTGAACATCGCGCCCCACCGGAACCACCACAGGGCGCGACTGACGAGGCCGGTGGCGAGCATGCCCGTGCGGACCGGCGCCTCCGCCGTGGCGAAGAACGGCGTCTGCACGAAGTTGAAGTAATAGAGCATCCCGATCCAGGTGATACCCGCCAGGAAGTGGAACCACCGCAGCAGGAACAGCCAGCCATCTCCGCTCAAGAGTGCCATGGGTGATGCTCCTCCACGTCTCGGGATGGACTACGCTTTGTCGTCCTCTTCCTCGCCCTCGTCCTCCTCTTCGTCGGCGTCTTCATCGACCTCGTCGTCTTCGAGATCGTCGTCATCGTCATCGGCCTCGAAGTCGTCGTCGTCGTCGAAGTCATCGTCCTCGTCTTCGAGATCGTCGTCCGCGACCTCGTCGTCTTCGAGGTCCTCGTCTTCGTCGAGGTCCTCGTCTTCGGCCACTTCTTCGTCCTCGTCGCCGTTGGGAGACTGACGAAGCTCGACGGGTTCAGGCCAGGGGAATGTCCGGAACTGCATGTGAAGGCCCCTCCGCAGGGTGGAGCGAATACCGTTGAAATGCTGGCCGGGATTATAACAAACGGATTATGGTGTCTAGCCCCTTTTGACCCCGCGTTTTGCGGTACAATTTCGCGGGTTCTCGGGGCGTCGTTCCTCTCCGGCGGTGTAGCTCAGCGGCAGAGCAGGGGTCTCATAAGCCCCGTGTCGGAGGGTCAATTCCTCCCACCGCCACCACCTTCAACCGGCGGCGTTGTCGAGGCCCCGCGTCGGGATGTCGGGCGGCGGTTTGAATCGTTCGCTCCTTGAGGCTACACATCGCGTCCGTGA
>Ga0134080_10000821_pt1 | contig 10302 bp, 8 predicted proteins | sample 15_taG_9_FD_94469 | JGI IMG/M metagenome (GOLD analysis project Ga0134080, IMG submission 94469) | Grasslands soil microbial communities from the Angelo Coastal Reserve, California, USA - 15_D_Met_40cm_2_24_1 metaG | ecosystem: Environmental > Terrestrial > Soil > Grasslands ...
CCGAGAGCACCGTCCTCGACCGCGATGTCGCCGAGCGCATGGCCAAGGAGCTGCCGCGCGGGAAATTCGTCGAGATTCCGCGGGCGGTCCACACGCTGCACGAGGACAACCCCGAGGCCGTCCTCGCCGCGCTCCGAGAATTCCTCGGGTTCTGACCTGCTATCATCGATGACGGCTTGGTACCGGTCGTTCTGCTCGTCGTCCTGCTCTACGCGGGTTGCTCCGCGGTCCCCGCGTCCGGGCCCGTAGTCCTTCCGACCACACCTTCTCCCTCGACGGTTTCGGTCGCTCCGTCGAAGGCGCCGAGCGAGACGCAGGCCGCCTTCGAGCGCGGGCAGGCGTTGCTGGCCGCCGGCGATATGGCGGGCGCAGCGACATCGCTCCGCGCGGCGCTGCGGTCGGCCCCAGAACGGGTCGACGCCCGGGCCGCGCTGGGGCTCGCGCTCTACAACATGGGCGACCTCGACGGCGCCGTCGAGGAGCTGCGCGCGGCGCTGCGCCAGAACCCCGACGCCGTCGCTCCACGGCTGACTCTGGCCTCCACGCTGATCGCCCGGCGCGAGTGGGAGGCGGCGCGCTTCGAGCTCGAAGCGGTGCTCCGCGCTCACCCCGATCTCGGGCAGGCTCACTACAGCCTCGGCGTCGTGCGCTATGCGCGGGGTGACCTGAACGGCGCGATCGACGCGTACCGCCGCGCCTCCACTGCCGACCCGCAGAATCTCGACGCCCGGTACAACATCGGCCTCGTGCTGAAGCTCCAGCGTCGGGACGCCGAGGCGATCCCCGAGCTGCTCGCGGCAGCGGCGGGCGGGCACGCCCGCGCCCAGTATTTCGTCGGCACCGCGTACGCCACGGGCGCCGGCGTCGAGCGCAACCTCAGCCTGGCCGTCCGCTGGTGGTTCAGCGCTGCCGACCAGGGGGTGAGCCAGGCACACGACGCCCTCGGCCAACTCCGAACCGTCGCGCTCGGACGAGGTCGCCGCGGCGCTGCCGATCGCGTCGCCGCCGAACAGGCCTTCCGCGATTACCGAGCAGATCTCTGGAAGCGCTTCCCCGAGCTCACTCCGACCCCGGATGCGTCGGTGGGCGAGGCGCTGCTCGGGCAGGGACGCGTCGCCGACGCCGTGCCGATCCTCATCCTCGAGGCCGCAGCGCTCGGCGAGCCGGCTCAGCGCCTGCTGGAGATGCTGTACGAGCAAGGCGTAGATGGCCAGCTTCCCGCCCACGATGCGCGGATCCTGGGCTATCTCGAGAGCGCGGCCGCCGAGGGCCTACGCCCGCCGATCCGCTAGGAGGATCGTGATCGCGCGCCTCGTCGCGGCGGGCGTGATCGGGCTCATCGCAGCCGTGGCTGCGGTCGGTGCTCTCGTTGCGGCTCGATCTCCGGTCACGGCGTTCGAATGGTCGGTTCGCCCGCGTGAGGTTGCGAGAGTCATCCCCGCGCTCGTGCTCATCACGCGTGATGGAGCGAGCGACGCCCGCTTCAGCGCCGATACGTGGGACCGGGCCGTGCTGGCCCGCGTCGTCACCGCGCTGGCGCGCGCGGGCGCCGCCGCGATCGGAATCGACGTCTCGCTCGGTCTGCCGGGCGCGCCCGGACGCGGCGGCCCGACCGGCGACGCTCTCCTGAGTCAGGCCACCGCGCTGGCCGGCAACGTCGTCTTCGCCATCGTGCCTGGCGAGCCGGTGCCCGCCCTCGCCCAGCACGCGCGGTCGGTCGGGCACACGCTGGCGCCGCCAGACCCCGATGGCGTCGTGCGCCGAATTCCGGTGAGAGCCGGTGTCGTCGACCGTTCGGTGCCGGCGTGGGGCCTGGCGCTCGTGGCCGCAGCGCGCGAAGCCGCGCTCGACGCGATACCGGTCGATCGCGACGGCCGTGCGTTGATGACGTTCACCCCGCTCCTGCCCACGCTCACCTTCTCCGACGTGTGGACGGCGATCGACCAGGGACAGCGCGACCGTCTCCAGGGCCTCGTCGACGGCAAGATCGTCCTGCTGCTCCTCGATCCAGGTTCCATCGAGCGGCGCACTCCGGTTGGGCTGCTCTCCGAGGGCGCGATCCAGGCCCAGGTCGCCAACGCCGCGCTGACATCGTCCTGGCGGCGCGACGTCCCGCTGACGTGGACAGCGCTCGCGGCGCTCGTCGTGGCGACCGCCGTGGCCTGGACCTTCCTGACGCTCCGCTGGTGGCAGGCGGCCGGCGCGCTCGTGGTCGTGGTCGCCGGTTATCAGGCCGCGCTCCATGTCGTGCCGCAGCGAACGGGTGTGCTGCTGCCGATCTTCGTGCCTCTCGCCGCCGCCGGCGTGGCCGGAGCGGTCGCGGTCGTGTGGCGTCAGATCTGTGCGTTCCGTCGCCTTCGTCTCGTCGAGGGTGACGTCCACGCGATCCGTCAGGCGCTCGTGCGTCAGGAGTCCACCGTCGAGTCGCTCGAGGAGGATCTCGAGGCCGCGCGTGCGGCCGTTGCTCGCTCGACCGGCACCGAGCGCGAGCTGCTGCGTGCTGTCGAGGCCTTGCGAGCTCAGGTCGCCGAGGCTCAATCACAGGAAGAGGCAACGCGGCGCCGCCTGCGGGAGCTCGAGGGCGACGGGCGCGTCGAGCCCGCCGCGGGCCGGTTGTCCGATGTCGAGCGCCAGCGACTCGTCGAGCGCTGCGCCGAGCTCGGTATCATCACGCGTGATCCGGACGTGCTGGCGCTGTTCGGTGATCTCGAGCGAGCCGCGCCATCGTCGCTGCCGATCCTCATCGGCGGCGAGCCGGGCACGGGCAAGGAGCTGTTCGCCCGGGCGGCGCACACGTTGAGTCCTCGGTGCGATCAGCCGTTCGTCGCCGTCAACATGGCGGCGATTCCTCCCGAGCTCTTCGAGAGCGAGCTCTTCGGTCACGTCAAGGGCAGCTTCACCGGGGCGGTCGGCGAGCGCCGGGGCTACTTCGAGCAGGCCGATCGAGGCACGTTGTTCCTCGACGAGATCGGCGAGCTGCGAGCCGATCATCAGGGCAAGCTGCTGCGCGTGCTCCAGGAGAAGACGTTCTACAAGGTCGGCGCGACGCGTCCGGTGTCGGTGGACGTCCGGATCGTCGCCGCCAGCAATCGCGATCTCGAGCGCGGCGTCGCCGAGGGATGGTTTCGCGAGGACCTCTATTTCCGGCTCAAGGGCCTGGTGCTGCGCCTCCCGCCGCTGCGCGACAGACGCCACGACATCGCCCCGCTCGCCACCCAGCTCCTGGAACAGGCCGGCGCGGAGGCCGGCAGGTCAGTGACGTTGTCCGATGCCGCGGTCCTGGCGCTACAGCGCTATCCATGGCCCGGCAACGTGCGCGAGCTCCGTCACTGCCTCGAGCAGGCTGTCGCCCTGGCTTCCGGACCCATGCTCGGCGTGGAGGATCTCAGGTTGCCGACGAAGAGCGCGGCTGGCACGACGGCCACCGACGACTCCGCGGTCTTGAGCTGCCTTCGCCGGCATGGCTTCGACATGCAGGCGACGGCGCGAGCGCTCGGCTGGGATCGCAGCACGGTGACTCAGCGGCTCAAAGGACTCGGCTTTGCGGCGCTCGTCGACGCTGGCGGCGATCGCGGGAAGGCGGCGCTCGCCTTGGCCGGTGAGGCGCGGCTGGTGCGCGCGGTGGAGGTCAAGCTCGCGGAGTACCACGAGCACCTGCTCCGCGCGGTCGAGGGTTTCGCGTCCGCCGAGGCCGCCGTTGCCGCCTGTCGCCGTCGCTTCAAGAACCTGCCCGACCGCCACTTCCGATCGCTGGAGTCCCTGGTCCGCAAGAAGTTCGAGTAGCTGACGCGCCCGTCCCCCCAATGCGGGTCCCGCGCGGGGATGCGGGGATCGCCCCGCATCGTGACGATCGCGACGAGACCGAAGACCGCGGAATCATTCGCGCCTGAAAGTGGCTCGCCCGTTGCTCTCCGTTGCCCGCCCAAGGAGGCAACACCTATGGACAACCGAGAGCAGCAGGCGAGCACGAGCAGGAACGGAACAGGTCTGGTGGCGGTGGCGCTGGGGGCGCTGATGATTGCCGCCGCGGGGACGACGGCCGCGTACTGGATCCATTCTCGCGGCGCGGAGGCCTCGTCCAAGCCGGCTGTGGGTACGAGCGAGCCGAAGGGCCGCCCGACCGTGACCGCGCCTTCGCCGACCGGGCCGGAGCCGATTCACACCGACATCTACTTCGACTTCAAGAGTACCCGTCTCACCGCCCAGGCCGTGCACTTGCTCCAGGACAAGGCCGCCCTCATGGAGAAGACCAGCACGTGGGCGGTCCTCGTCCAGGGCTACGCCGACCGTCAGGGCCCGGCCGAGTACAACAAGCTGCTGGCCCGGCAACGCGCCGAGGCGGTCAAACAGTTCCTCGTCGAGCTGGGCGTGCCCGAGCCGAGCGTGAAGGTCGCGGCCGTCGGGCCCGACGGCGCGATCTGCGACGCACCCAGTCGGGAATGCCAGCAGCTCAACCGCCGGGTCCACGTCGAGATCCGGAAGCTCACCCACGCCGCCGCCACGCCCGTACGCGCGGTGAGCGCCGAGGGCCGTGAGAGCGTCCGCGACACGAACGACCAGCCCTGAGGCATCGAGGCGGAGGCGAGCGATGAGCACGATCAGAACTAGTGTCGCGCTGCTCCTGCTGCTCATCGTCGCCTCCGCCCTGCCGGTGCCGGCGGCACCGGCAAAGGGCACCCGCGTCAGTGAGGGCACGCTGTTCTGGCGCACCGCCGAGCACCCCGCGCCTGGGCCGGCGCCCGTCGTCAGGACCGACGTCGAGCTGCGGGTCACCGGCATGGTGGCCCGGGCAACGGTGCGCCAGGAGTTCACGAATCCGAGCGACGAGTGGGCGGAGGCGATATACGTCTTCCCCTTGCCCGACGACGCCGCCGTCGATCACTTGCGCATGTGGGTCGGGGACCGGGTCATCGACGGTGTCATCCAGGAGCGCGCCGCGGCCAAGGCCACCTACGAGCAGGCCAAGCATGAAGGCAAGCGCACGAGCCTCGTCGAGCAGGAGCGGCCGAACGTCTTTACCACGTCGCTGGCCAACATCCCGCCCGGTGCGGCCATCGCGGTCGAGATCGAGTATCAGCACGCCGTACGGTACGACGCGGGGCGCTTCCGACTCCGCTTCCCGATGGTCGTCGGTCCACGCTACATCCCCGGCGTGCCGTTGCCCGTCTCGAGCGGGCAAGGCTGGGCGGCCGACACTGATGCCGTCCCCGATGCTTCGAGAATCACGCCGCTCGTCGCTCCACCGGGCCGTGGCCCGATCAACCCGGTAAGCCTTCGCATCGAGCTCGATCCCGGCGTGCCGCTCGCGGCACTCGAGTCGCCCTACCATCGCATCCACACCACGCCGCTCAACGGGGGACGCTTCGAGATCCGCCTCGAGCACATCGAGGTGCCGGCCGATCGCGATTTCGAGCTGGTCTGGCAACCCGCCGCGGGCGCCGAACCGACGGCGGCGCTCTTCACCGACCAGACCGGCGATCGCACGTACGCGCTGCTGATGCTGATGCCGCCCCGAGAGCTCGAGCGCCGGCGCGCGCCTCGCGAAGTGATCTTCGTGCTCGACAACTCCGGCTCGATGGCCGGGGCGTCGATCGAGCAGGCGCGCGCTGCGCTCAAGCTCGCGCTGGCACGGCTTCAGCCGGGCGACAGCTTCAACGTCGTGCGCTTCAATCACCGTACCGACAGCCTCTTCGCCGAGGCTCAGCCGGCGAGCCGCCAGAATCTGGAGGCGGCCGAGCGGTACGTCGACGGCATCCGGGCATCCGGCGGCACCGAGATGCTTTCCGCGCTCATGCGGGCGCTCGCCGCGCAGGCCGCGTCCGACCGGCTGCGTCAGGTGATTTTTCTGACCGACGGTGAAGTGGGCAACGAGGAACAGCTCTTTCAGGTCATCCGCCAGCGCCTTGGCGACAGTCGTCTCTTCACGATCGGCATCGGGTCGGCGCCCAACAGCCATTTCATGCGCGAGGCGGCGCGGCTCGGCCGCGGGACGTTCACCTACATCGGCAGCCCGGGCGAAGTACAGGACAAGATGCTGACGCTGTTTCGGAAGCTCGAATCACCGGCGATCACCGATCTCCATCTCTAGCTGCCCGGCGCCGGCGAGGCGAGCATCCTGCCGGCCCGCATCCCCGACCTCTATCTCGGTGAGCCGGTGATGCTCGCGCTCCGCACCGAGCGGCCGCCGTCGCGCGCGGTGCTGCGTGGCCGGGCCGGGTCGGTCAACTGGGAGCAGGAGGTGGCACTGCAACAGAGCGGCGGCGGCTCGGGGCTGTCGGTGCACTGGGCGCGGGCCCAGATCGCCGCGCTGCTCGATGCGCGAGGCGCGGGCGGGGCGGAGGACACGGTCCGCGAGGCGGTGCTCGACATCGCACTGGCGCATCACCTCGTCAGCCCCTACACGAGTCTGGTCGCGGTCGACGTGACCCCGGCCCGGCCGGACGATGCGGGGCTCGCCACCCACGCGCTCGAGACCAATCTCCCTGCTGGTTCGGATTACCAGGCGCTGCTCGGCTTCGGCCAGGGCGCGACGGCTGCACCGGCTCACATCGTCGTGGGAGTGAGTCTGCTCCTGGCGGCGGCTGTCCTGGTCGCGTGTCGGCGATTCGCGGGGCTCGCATCGTGATGCGCCTGCTTCGTCGAACGCTCTACACCACCACGGTGGCCGTGCTCCTCGCCGTCGGGCTGTGGCAGCTCGGCCACGGCGTCGCGATCAACACCAAGGCCACGCTCGCTCAGTATCTGCTCCGTCGCGCATGGGGACGGACGCTGGCGGGCGAGCCGAGGGCAAAGCCGTGGCCGTGGGCGGACACGTGGCCGGTGGCACGGATGCGCGTCCCGAGCCACGGCGTCGATCTCATCGTGCTCGCCGGCGCCACCGGCAGCGCGCTGGCCTTCGGCCCCGGCCTCGTCTCGGGCACGACCATACCCGGTGCGCCGGGAGTCGCGGTCGTCACCGGCCACCGCGACACCCACTTCCGCTTCCTGCAGCATCTGAAGTCGGGGGACGAAATTGTCGTCGAGACGATGGGAGGCCACACCGCGCGCTTCGTGGTGGACGAGGCGTTCGTGATCGACGCGCGCACGGCCGTCATCGGCACGGGCGCCGGCGCGGCCCGTCTCGTGCTGCTGACGTGCTACCCGTTCGACGCGCTACGCCCTGGCGGCCAGCTCCGCTACGCGGTCGTCAGCGTCCCTGGAACTTCGGACGGCGCTTCTCGCCGAACGCCTTGACGCCTTCCTGATAGTCCTGGCTGTTGAAGCAGTCGGCGATCAGCGTGTCGAGCAGGCCGAGGTCACGCTCGCCGGCCGGCCGCAGGAGCTGGTTCACCGTCTCCTTGGCCGAGCGCAGGGTGAGCGGCGCGTTCTGGGCGATCTTCAGCGCGTAGTCACGCGTGAATTTCTCCAGCTCGGCCTTGGGAATGATCTGGTTGATCAGCCCCATGCGGAGCGCATCCTGGGCGCTGAAGTCCGTGCGCCCCGAAAAGAAGATCTCCTTGGTGTAGGCGGGGCCGACCAGAGCCATGAGCTTGTCCATGCCGCGATAGTGATAGCCGAGGCCGAGGCGCGCCGCGGGAATGCCGAAGCGTGCATCATCGGACGCGATGCGGATGTCGCAGGTCAGCGCGACGCCGACCCCACCGCCCACGCAATAGCCGTGGATCATCGCCATCAGCGGCTTCTGCAGCGTGGTGAGCGAGTCCTGGCCACGGGCCGAGATCCGCCGGTACTCCTCCTCGTCGGCCATGTTCTTGCGTTTGTCCTTGAACTGGGAGATGTCGGCGCCCGACACGAACGACTGGTCGCCGCCGCCGCGGAGGATGACCACGCGAATGGCCTCGTCCTTGGCCAGGTCGTTGACGTACTCCGGCATGAGCTCCCACATCTCCTGGCTCACCGCGTTGCGCTTCTCCGGCTGGTTGAACACGATCCAGCCGATCGGGCCATCCTTCTCGAGCAGGAGCTTGTCGCTCATCGCGTCCCCTCGAACACCGGATTGTCCGTCCGGTCCACGAGGGCTTCGGCGCCGGCGGTGGGAAGGTTCTCGACGTAGTTCTGGGCGGCGTCGATGTCGTGCTCCCACACCTCGCGGGGCAGCTCGTAGAGCACCTCGATCCCATGACCATCGGGATCCTCGATGTACACGCTGTGGGTCATCCCGTGGTTGACCCGGCGCAGGAACGGCACGCCCTTTTCCTGCATGAACTCGATCTGGGCGAGCCACGACTCACGATCGGGCCAGGCGATGGCGACGTGGTTCAGACCGACGCCGCGGCCCTGCAGCGTCCACGCCTCGCTCTTGCCGCCGTTGGTGGCGGGCGCCTTGATCTCCATCAGGGCCAGATCGTGATGGGTGACGTCGCCACTCGAATCGACGCCGGAGTAGAAGCGCATCTTGGGGCGTGGGCGGCCGGGCTCCTGCTTCAGCGCGGCGACGCAGCGAAAGCCCATGGTCTCGGTCCAGAAGCGGTGCGAGACCTCGAGGTTGGTCACGTTGAGCACGACGTGATTGATCCCGCGCGGTGTTCGAGCTGAGTTGCCCATCGTGTCCTCCAGTATTGGTCCGCTGATCTCGCGACGCCTTGTACTCTACACGCCGCCTGCCATCCCGGTCCAGACGGGCTCTGCCCACGACGAGTCAGACCCGCGCGGTCCTCCCGCGGGCGAGCTCGGCTTCCAGATCGAGCGGGCGCGTGCCGGCGGGCTGGCCGTTCGGCACCGTCCAGAAGAGCTCGAACTCCAGGCCATCGGGATCCTTGGCGTAGAGCGACAGGCTCGTGCCGTGATCGGACTGGCCGACCAGGGAGCGCGCCGCGATGAGCCGCTCGCGCGCCCGCGCCAGATCCGTCAGCTCGCCGACCTCCCAGGCCGCGTGGTACATGCGCGCAACGTGCTCGTCAGGTCGACCGACACCGGGGTCCTCGAAGAGGCCGAGGTGATGATCGTCGACCGTTCCCGGGATCTTCAGGAACGCCGCCTTCGGATACCTGCGCTGGATCTCGAAGCCGAGCACGTCGACGTAGAACCGCACGCTCCGCTCGACGTCGGCGACGTAGAGGACGAGGTGCTGCAGCCGCCGGAGGCCGAGGCCGGTCACGTCGCCACCATCTTCGTCATCTCCTTCGCGCGCTCAGCACGCCTTGCAGGGCGGCCAGTCCCGTGAGTAGACGGGATTCTTCAGGTACTCGTCCGGCTTGTAGGTCCAGAACTGGGAGACCTTGGGGAACGTGTGGATCACGGTGTTCTGGAGCTTGCCGTCGACGCGCTCCACCCGCCGCACGTAGATGTTCTGGATCGGATGCCCGTAATCGTCGAAGGTGATCGGCCCGCGCGGCGCGTCCGTGATGTTCACCTTGCGGAGCGCGGCCAGGAACTTCGGCACGTCCTCGATCTCGCCCCCCACGGCGTCGAGCGCGGCCTTGAGCGCGCTTCCCGCTGCGTAGGGCCCTTCCGAGTAATACGATGGCATCTGGTTGAAGCGCGCTTCGTAGGCCTTGACGAAGCGCTGGTTGGCGGGCGTGGCCAGCGCCGCCGAGTAGTGCAGCGCGGTCACGATGCCGAGCGCGGTGTCGTCCATGTTGCGGAGCACGTGCTCGTCGGTGAAGTTGCCGCTGCCGATCAGCGGCAGGCGCTCCTTGAGCCCGGCGTCCGCGTACTGGCGCACGAAGCGCAGCGCGTCGGCGCCCGCAGCGGCCGCGTAGACCGCGTCGACGTCACGCCGCAGCCGGGCGAGATAGGGCCCGTAGTCGGCGGTGCCGAGCGGCGCGAAGAGCTTTTGCACGATCTGACCGCCCGCCTCCTCGAACGTTCGCTGGAAGGCGGCGCTCGACTCGTGGCCGAACGCGAAGTCCTGGGCGACGATCGCGATCTTCCGATACTTGAGCATCTCGACGACCCACGGACCGAACGGATGCGCGGGCTGGCCCGCCGACCACCCGGTGCGCACGACGTACTGGCTGCGGCGGCGTTGCGTCAGGTCCTCAGCGGCGACGGTGGGCGAGAGCGTCGGGATCTTTCGCGCCTCGATGTAGGGTAGGAGCGCATAGGCTTCGGCCGTACTGAGCGGCCCGACGAGCAGTTGCACGCTCTGGCTCTCGATGAGCGCCCGCGCCTTCGTGAGCGCGGTGGCCGGCTTGGCCTCGGTGTCCTCGACGAACAGCTTGATCTCACGTCCGCCGATGCGCTGGCCCTGCTCCTCGAGGTAGAGCCTGAAGCCGTTCTCCATCTCCTTGCCGTTCGCCGCCAGCGGCCCCGTCTGGGGCACCAGCATCCCGATCCTGATCGGCCCGCGGTCGACCGCGG
>Ga0134080_10000822_pt1 | contig 10289 bp, 10 predicted proteins | sample 15_taG_9_FD_94469 | JGI IMG/M metagenome (GOLD analysis project Ga0134080, IMG submission 94469) | Grasslands soil microbial communities from the Angelo Coastal Reserve, California, USA - 15_D_Met_40cm_2_24_1 metaG | ecosystem: Environmental > Terrestrial > Soil > Grasslands ...
AACGCCGCTGTCTGTCCGGCCATTGATGCGTATCGACTGTCGGTTCAAATCGGCGGCAGCGTTCCGAAGCCAGCGCCGCAGCAGAACTGCCCGGCCACGTTCGGCAACAGCGACATCTTCGGCGGCTCGTACGCCGATCCGACGCCCTAGGATCTCCACTCAGCTCGATTGACGCTGTATTCGCTCCTCCTCCCTACGACGTGCAACCCCGGTGTCACGAAATATGATGAATATCGCCTCGGTGGGACGAGTCTCTCGTGCCCAATCTTTGCTGGCATCATGGCGCTGTCCGACCAGAAAGCCGGCTTTGCGCATGGCTTTGCCAATCCGTTCTTCTACGCCAATCTGGGTAAGTTCTACGATGTCCTATCTGTCAAGACCGCGGTCGCCCGCCGCAACTTTGTTAATAGCGTTGACGACTGCGATGGCACGGTGGACCGACTCCGGACGTTCGATGATAATGGGCCCGGTTCCGGATCGCCGACGCAGTCCACAACAATGGGCTGGGATAACGTGACAGGTCTGGGCGTGCCCAACGGCATACCTTAATCCAATAACCACAAGATAGTTTTAGGAGCAGGGCGCGGTTAAAACCGCGTCCCTGTTTTTTAGAACATCTCTTAAGGTGTAGCCACAGCGCTCTGCGCCGTGTTTAGGAGCGCCTCGACAGAGCGAGGCGACTACAGCATTTGTTGCATCGCGTTTCCAATTACCAACAAGATCGACAACTCTGTATCGTAGCAGCTAGAATGCAGCCTCGATGCCGAATCCACAAACGTTCACTGGAGGAATCTACTTTTTGCAGATCTTCGTCTCCGCGTTTCTCGCCATTCTTTTTCTCCAATCGGGCATCGATAAAGTTGTCGATCGGCGCGGCAATCTGGAATGGTTGAAAGGGCATTTCGCCAAAAGCCCGCTGGCGGGGATTGTTCCTGCGCTTTTGACCGTGATCACCATCATCGAGACTGCAGCCGGCGCGCTGAGCGCGCTTGGATGCGTCGTAATAATCTTCTCGCGCGATTCGATGGTTGCATTCTACGGCGCGGTCGTTTCCGCCATCGCAATCATCGCCCTGTTCTTCGGGCAACGGATGGCAAAAGATTACGCAGGCGCAGCTGTCCTCGTTCCCTATTTTCTGCTGGCGCTAAGCGCAATTTATCTACTCGCGCCACGATGAATCTTGCGGAAGCTCTGTCGATTCGCCGCCGGCTCCTTCTTTGATAGGCGCCTTTTCAACCGAGCCCATAGAGAACTTCTGTAAACATAGTTATCCATTTCACGGGCGGCTAAATTCACTGGAGAAGAAAGGCAGTTGTGCTTGAGTCTAGGTTTTAGATTAGACATCCGCGGTCCAAATGGAAACGGCCGATACGAGATCTGATCGAACTTGAAATGGACGAAAGTTTTCTCACCCTGCACACGACGCTCGCGCCCGAGGCGCTGAAGGAAAAGCTCCGACATTGGGAACCATGGGCTCATCGAATTGACTTCGATAACGGCGTTTCGACAAAAGACCTCAAACGCCGCATCCCATTTTCCGAACAGCCATTGAATAAGTTGCGTATGGTGGAAACTGCCATTCCGTTCGAAGATATCTCGGGCGGGAGACTGCTCGATATCGGTTGCAACGCTGGTTACAACTCGATCTACGCGGCTATGAAGTATCGGTTTTCCACGACAGGAGTGGATAATAGTCCGCGCCACATCGAAGGTTCAAAGTTTCTGGCGAGTCTGAGCGACGTATCTTGCGAGTTCCACTGTGAAAGTGCGGAGACTTTCAGTCGCCCAAGTGAGTTCGACGTCGTTCTCCACTTCGGGACGCTATACCATCTGCCGAATCCGTTGCTCTCACTTCAGCGAAGCTTCGACAACCTGAAACCGGAGGGCTATCTCGCACTGGAGACGCAAGTCTACGATCATCCACAGGACCCAAACATCTGTTACTTCATGCATATGCAAAACAACGATCCAAGTAACTTTTGGGCGCTGAGCACGCCGGTTCTGAAAAAGAATCTCGAGTTAATCGGATTTGCTAACATACGGGAAGTTAAAAGAGTCGTCCTGCAGACACTGGCTGAGCATATGGCCCGCATAATAGTTGTCGCGCGGAAACCAGAAAGACCCGCCTATTCCCGGCCTAACGTTGCGCAGAATATGAATGAGAGATAGCTTTCCGGAGATCGCCAGGTCCACTACTGAGCCGCGGGACACCAGAGTGTGCGCCCAACGTGCGAGTTATGGAGATCATGGGACTCCGACTGTGCCACTGAATGGGAGCCCGATCTGAGACACGTAAGGGGCGCCGGCGCAGAGCACATTATGGAGCTGTTCCTGCGGAACTATCTCGAGTAAGATCGGTGATATTTCGATCCCGCTGGGTAGTTCCGACAGTCGTCCGGGCTTCGCCGGCGAGTTCCTTCACTGATCGCAACCACAATGGATATCTGGGTCATGCACGTAGTTACGCTCTGCAGCTATACTATTGGTGCGCAGTGTTGCAAATGATGCGGTTCTTCCGGAAGTAGAACATCACTGTGGAGAGACTGTTCGTTCGAAACCAACCTTTGATGCATAGAGCCGCGGTTTTTAATCGATGAATAAACTCAGCGTGATAGCTCATCGGACTACGCAGTTATGCGCTATCTGTGTCGGCGCAGTTTTCCTGGTTTCCGGCGTCGCTTACCTTTGTCTGGGGCACTGGCCGGTGACTCACCAGGATTTCTGGAGGATTTACGATGTCTGCTTGAATCACACTTGGCTCGAAAGCGCGTTGCTGAAGCACAATGGCCACTCGATGTTCTTCCCTAGCTTCATTTGGCTGACGGATCTTCGTTTTTTCCACGGTAACCAGCAACTGGTCTTCTATGTCGGGCTCACCCTGCTTTTGATCGCAACAGGACTGCTGCTCATCCCAGTGTGGCGCGATGAGACTGTAACGTTTACTGCAAAAATAATGTCTACTCTCGTCGTAATTGTGGGAACCTTTTGGATGGGCCGTGCACATATCATGGCATCCGGGGGTTTTAACTGTAATGCTTCTCTGCTTATGGCGGGGGCGGAGGTATCATTTATCTGCCTGCCATCCATGCGCACTCACTCAGCACGGTTTTGGACTGCTACAGTTGCTGTAATCGCCGGAGGGTTTGTCGCCTCTTTTAGCTTTGGCGCCGGTTTGGCAACTTGGCCGACCCTATTGTTGCTAGCGTGGTGCCTTCGTTTGCCCTGGCGCACTTCCGGCCTCATCATCGTTGCTGCCGTAACCGCAGCGGTCATCTTCATTTTGTTGCCTCCTCATGGGTCAACACTCGCGGGCTTGCAGACCCTCGGTTTATCTAGCTCGGGCATAACTACTGATGTGTCCTATTTATGTCGACTGCTGAGCGCACCAATCTTTAATGCGGCAGCACACTGGCGAGCAGGGCCACCTTCTGCCGGGCTGATCGAGTCATCGCTGTTGGGTCTGGCGTTCGGCATGGTCGCTTTGGTAGTTGCGATGGGCGAAATTGTTTACGCGATGGTTCGCCGCGACATCAGTAGAACCAGTCTCGGACTTATTGGGTTAGCCCTAGTCATTTTTAATCTTATAGCTATGGAAGTCGTCGTTATTGGCCGAGCTGACCATTTTCGAGCGTTGCCAGGCGAACTCGCCGCACCGCGCTATTTTTTTCACAGCACCCTTTTCTGGACAGGTGTGCTCTTAGTGGCGCTCCAGCATGCTGAATCGATACGCTGGGCACGGTGGCCAGTTTATCTGGTAGTCTTTGTTGGCTCGATTTTGGCTTTCCCATCTCACTACGAAGGCGGGCTCAATTGCAGGTGGGCCAGGCGTCTTGCCCAGGCGGGAGCAACAAGCCTGGTTAATGGAGTTCGGGATGACCAACAAATACGTATCCTAGCGCCCGCAGCAGGCATACACTGGGTTTATCGCGTGGCCGAGCAATTGCGACAGCGTCGATTAGACATGTTTGCAGAGGGCGTGCAGGATTGGATTGGCCTTAACGAATCAAACCTATTCAATGGGCGGCATAAGCCGGAACGGCTCCGGGGCCATTGCCGGATTGATACTATAGTCTCCTGCGAAAACGGTAAACCGGCGGCACGAGTCGTTGGCGTGGCATGGATCGATGGAAAGGCAGCTCCGAAGACCCTGGTGATCGTCGATCCCGCTGGAGTCATTTGCGGCGTCGCCTGCTCTTCAGCGGTGGCGCCGTTCACGGACCGGATATTCTACCTAAACAAATTTGCCAGAAATATGGGGTTTCTTGGCTATATAAGAGGCTACGATTCGAAGCTACAATACGCCATTCGTAGCGCAGATGGGGGAACGCTTTCAGATGAGAAAATCGTCCTGCCACCTGTAACTAGCCTTCCGAGTCCCTAGAATCGGTAACTACGGCGGATCGTAGCCGGGCCTCTATCAAGCTTGGAAGTAAGCCTGCTGCCTAACATGGTGTGGGACAAAACTGCAGATGGAGTCGATAATGGCTGCTTGCTCGGTGTCAGTGAGCGAGAAGAAGAAGGGCAAGCGTAGCAAGCGGGCGCTCACATCTTCTGCAACTGGACAGTCGCCGTCTTTGCCGCCCCATCGTCGCCCGTATTCCGATAGGTGGAGCGGTAGATAATGAAACACTGCCAGGATTCCACGTGATCGAAGATGGCCGATGAGAGCCTGTCGATCTTGTAGCGACGGCAGTAACAAGTAGAACATGTGATAAGCCTGATCGCAGTAACCGGGGACAAATGGTAGCCCCACTCCTTGTTGGTCAGCCCACGCCTCAAGGCCAGCATAATAGTTTTGCCAAATCCGTCGTCGCCTTGACTGAATTTCTTCCCTCGCCTCTAACTGGGAGAGTAAAAGCGCTGCCAGAATATCTGATGGCAAATAGCTCGAGCCGAGACCTATCCATGAATATTTGTCGACTTCCCCACGGAAAAAGCGACTTCGGTTAGTACCCTTCTCCCTGATCACCTCAGCCTCCTCAATAAACCTTGGTTCATTAATGATAAGTGCGCCACCTTCACCGGAGCTAAAGTTTTTGGTTTCGTGAAAACTTTGGGCAGCAAGGCCCCCAAACGTCCCTAGGTATCGGCCCCGATACTTGGCAAAGAGACCATGAGCATTGTCTTCAATAACTGCTATTCCATGACGTTTGGCGACTTCGAGTAGAACATCCATTTCACATCCCACACCTGCGTAATGGACAACAACGATAGCCTTGGTGCGAGCAGTTATAAGTGATTCGACTTGGCGCTCATCCAAATTCAATGTGTCGCGCCGGATATCCGCGAATACAATGCGTGCACCCCGCAGAGCAAATGCATTGGCCGTAGAGGTAAAGGTGAAGGAAGGCATAATGACCTCATCGCCGGGTTGGAGATGAAGCAGCAATGCGGTCATTTCCAATGCGTGGGTGCATGAAGTGGAAAGGAGCACCTTTGGGACGCCGAGAAGCGACTCCAGAAGCGCGTGGCACCGCTGAGTAAAGGGCCCATCACCAGATTGCTTCCCTGATGAGAGTGCCTCGGCGACGTAGCGGCGGCCCGCCTCGTTGACGAGAGGTTTATTAAAAGGGATTGAAGTATTCATCCCGGGCAGGCTAAAACCAGCGATGGTACCACACCCTGACGCTTTCGGTGCGAAAGCCCGCCCTCTGGTACAGCCGCTGCGCGGCGACGTTGCGCATTTGAGTGACGACAGCAATCTTTTGCGCACCAACGGAGCAAAACCATTGGAGCGCCCCGCAAATGAGGGTCTTGCCCACACCCTTTCCGCGAAACTCGGACGCAACGCCCACCAGACCTATTCGGCCAGTGTTTGAATCCTTACTTAGATTGCATGTGATGTACCCCAGCGGTCCGCTGCTTCCGCGTTCAACCGTAAGGACCTTATCCGCCCGGCCCGCGCAGTCCTTAGCGATCCAAGTCGCGAAAAGGTCTTCAGCCCGCGCTCTTGGGAAATTCGTGTCAAAAAAGAAGCGGCTGTCTTGATGTGCGCCTCGCGCGATTGCCTGCAGAGCAGGGATATCCGGCTCTCGGGCAGTCCGCGCTCTGGATTCTTGAACCTTAGATGCATTGGGCGCACCAATTTCTAAACTCAATTGAACTCTGACATCTACGAATTTGAAATCCAATCTATGCGCCAATCCGGCGGTTTGTGTTGAATTGGGGTCGGCCAGAAGATAAAGACATCGGACCGAATTTGCTTGAGACCATTCTAGCATAGCTCTACCGCTTCCTTCAGACAAGGTCTGACTGGCAGCTTGTGCAATTGGAAACCCAAAAAATGAAGAATCCCATTCCAAGAGAGAGCATTCCGCTGACGTATCTGGTGCCATCAATGAACCGCCTCGATTGTTTCAGCCACCGTGTAGGCGGGACGATCCAAGCTCCGGAAATGAATACGCGCCATATATTCTCCCAGGATTCCTAAAGCAAACAATTGAGCACCAGAGAAGATTGCGATGATAGACGCCAGAAATGGAAAGCCGGCGACAGTGCTTCCATAGAACATAAAGCGCAACAAAACATACGCGAGCACGGCAAGACCCCCGAAGGAAAGGGCAAATCCGATAATGCTGGCTACCTGTAGAGGCAAGACCGAGAAGCCTGTTATCATATTTAACGCATGGCGGATAAGTTTCCACACGGTGTAAGTTGATCGGCCTATTCGGCGCTCGTCATGCTTTACGCGCACGAAGCCAAAATTTACAGTTCCCCAAGTCAACAGAACGTCTAAAGAAACGAAGGGGCTTTGAAACGTGCTGAAGGCTCTCCTGAGGTCGGTTTTGAAAGCTCGGAATGCGCTGACGTAACGCGCCGATTCCGCACCCATGGCATTTTGCAATGTGAGCTTGGTCGCGACAGAAGCGAGGTTGCGGAAGAAGCCGTGAGTTCCGCTTTCTGGCGAACCGTAGACTACATCAAATCCCTCGCGTAATTTTTCAACAAGTTTCGGAAGCTCTTCCGGCGGTTGCTGCAGATCGTCATCCAAGGTTACCGTCGTAGCGTAGGTCGCAACTCGCAATCCGGCGAGGAGTGCATTGTGCTGACCATAGTTCCGCATCATCGAAATTCCCCGTATGCATGCATGCATCGCCGTCAGGCGGCGGATGGTACTCCAACTGTCGTCGGAGCTACCGTCATTTACAAGGATTACTTCGAAGGGAATATTGAGCGATTTGGCAACGGGTATGATTCTTTCAATGAGACTTGGTAAGATCTCCGAGCTGTTATAGACGGGGACAAGAATAGAAAGGCCAGATGGAAGACTGGTTGTCAAAGCGTCCCCATTTCGAATTTGGGTCTCATGAACCATGGCAGATACCCCAGATGATCACAAGAAACGGGCGGGAGCCTAAGGACTATCCTGTCGGGCCACTAAAGAGTATGTAAGAAATTGGCTCGTACACAGATAAGATTCGCTAAACGATTTGCATTTGGCGTCGTAAACGCCATCCAACAATTATGAGGCGTACATGCCACGAAGGTCAAGTACGCGGTCTGCACCGCCAAATTGGCAGATTTCTGTTGAAGAAAAAGAAAAACTTGCCGCTAATGAGCGGTCGATTTCTGGCCATTTGATCACGGATGAAGTTGGCGTGAATTACGAAGAAAGCTTGCCGCCAGTCCAACCAATCCGATGTAAAAAAAGACAACTACGACCGCATATCTGGACGCAGTCGCCGAACCAATTCACACATCATCACGAACATCAGCACCATTGGGTCCTTAACATTCCATCGTCCCGTAACAGCGGCCATCAACAAGTAGTACAGATTTGGAAACAGTTTCCGGCTTTCGTTGTGCTGCTGGAAAAGATCGGCGAATTGGAGTGTGCCGTGAAAAAACGAAACGATCTGTCCTCCCGGAGTCCACCACTCGTCGCCGTAGGGCACGGAGGACCAGTTCCCCCGTATTATTCGCACAGTCAGAGCGATTGGGGAAAGCCCGACGAGTATCTGGACCAGAAGGCTTCTGACTTTGCGCGAAAAATAAAGCCACTAATCAATTGCCAACGTCGAATCGCCAAGTCACGGAGGCGGAGGGAAAGGTTGGTTCCCACGTGGCTCATGCCAGAAATTGCTGGAGAACAAGCCTGACTGTGCTTGACTAAAAGGTTCGAGATTCGACGTCAGAATGCCTGCGCAGGTTATCAAGATCAGTGGTGCACGCCAGCACAATTTGAAGAACCTCCACCTGGAGATTCCCCGGGAGAAACTGGTTGTCATTACCGGATTGAGTGGCTCCGGGAAATCGTCGCTCGCTTTTGATACGCTCTATGCTGAAGGCCAACGCCGCTATGTGGAAAGTCTCTCGGCATACGCGCGGCAGTTTCTCGATCAGATGGAGAAGCCGAATGTTGATTTTATCGAGGGCCTTTCGCCGGCGATCGCGATCGAGCAACGTGGTGCGGGCACGAATCCCAGATCGACCATCGCGACCACGACTGAAGTCTATGATTATTTGCGGGTGCTCTTTTCGGCAATTGGTCAGCCCTACGATCCCCGCACCGGGCAACCGCTGACCCGGCAAACACCCCAGCAGATCGTCGATCGAATTCTCGCGTACGAACCAGAAACAAGAATTTTCTTGCTGGCTCCTTTGGTCGAGAATCAACTGGGCCAATTCCGGGATGTGATCGAAAAGATCAGGCGCGAAGGTTTTGTCCGCGTCCGGATCGATGGCCAGATCATGGAGCTGGATCGCAACGAGCCTATCCGGCTCCGGAAAAACGAGCGGCACACCATCGAAGCAGTGGTGGATCGACTGTTTGTGCGCGACGGCATCCGAGTTCGCCTTACCGATTCGGTTGAGACTGCACTTAAGTGGGGCGGGAACAGGATTGTTGTGTTGCGTGCAACATCGAACATCGAACGCCGAACATCAAATGCCGAACCTGAACAGTGGGAACAACTGCGCTACTCGACTGATTATGGGAACACGGAGAGCGGGTTCACACTGGGCGAGTTGACCCCGAAACATTTCTCATTCAACAGCCATCTCGGCGCCTGCCCGGCTTGTCACGGTTTGGGGACGCAACTGGTCGTCGATCCCGAGTTGATGATTTCCGATCCAACCAAAACTCTGGCCGAAGGAGCAATCACACCATGGCGACGCGGCACAAAGCGCATGCTTGCCTACTATCGTCATTTGCAGAACGCTCTCGTGAAACATTTCCAAGTTAACGAAGATGTACCCTTCGCCGATTTGCCCAATGAATTCAAGACCGCGCTTTACTTCGGCACAAACAGCCAGCCGATTGAAATCCAGCTCGGCGCCAACGGCGAAAACAAGGTCGCTAAGCCGTTTGAAGGACTGGTGCCGCAAATGCAGCGCCTCTATGAGCAAACGCAGAGCGAGTTCACGCGCAATCGCATTCGCGCGTTCATGACGCGCGAGCCGTGCAAAGTGTGCGGCGGGGCACGACTAAAACCGGAAATCCTGGCCGTTACGATTAAGGATCAGCATGGCCGCGAACTGAACATCCATCAATTCAGCGAACAAACCGTAGAAGGCGCCCTCCGATTTATCGGGGCTCTCGACCTGACCGCGCACCAGCAAGCGATCGTGACCGACGTGGTGCGCGAAATTCAATCGCGGCTGCAATTTCTTGTTGAGGTCGGGCTAGGCTATCTCACTCTTAATCGCGAGAGCGGCACGCTTTCCGGTGGCGAAGCGCAGCGAATCCGATTGGCGACACAGATTGGCTCGGGTTTGGCAGGGGTTCTTTACATTTTGGATGAACCGAGCATCGGTTTGCATCAGCGCGATAATGCGCGTTTGCTCGGGACGCTGCGACGGCTGCGCGATCTCGGCAATTCGGTCATCGTTGTTGAGCACGATGAAGAAACGATCCGCGCTGCGGACTACATTATCGATCTTGGCCCGGGTGCGGGCCCGCGTGGGGGTGAGATTGTTGCCCAGGGAAGTCTGCATGACATCCTGTGCGCGAGGAATTCTCTAACAGGCGATTATCTTTCCAGACGCGCGCGCATTGCGATTCCCAAGCAGCGCGTCCAGCCGCGATCCGACGGCTGGCTGACAGTTGTTGGCGCAACTGAAAACAACCTCAAGAAAATCGATGTTTCTTTTCCTCTTGGCTGTCTCACTTGTGTGACCGGCGTCTCTGGCAGCGGCAAATCGACTCTTGTGGATGACGTTCTGCGGCGCGCGGTCTTCCGGCATTTCTACAATTCCAAAGATAAACCGGGTGCTTAAAAGGCAATTCGCGGATTAGCTCAGATCGACAAGGCAGTGGTCATTGACCAAAGCGCGATTGGCCGGACGCC
>Ga0134080_10000834_pt1 | contig 10206 bp, 8 predicted proteins | sample 15_taG_9_FD_94469 | JGI IMG/M metagenome (GOLD analysis project Ga0134080, IMG submission 94469) | Grasslands soil microbial communities from the Angelo Coastal Reserve, California, USA - 15_D_Met_40cm_2_24_1 metaG | ecosystem: Environmental > Terrestrial > Soil > Grasslands ...
ATTTAAGATAGGTAATTTCCCCCTCCACACGCGAGTTAGGAAGGGAGATCTCGTCGGGAAACTTGAAGATGATGGTTCCATGATTTTCCTCCGGCTTTCGGTTTTCCACCACCGCGGGGATAGTCATGGGGTTGCCTTCGCGGATCACTTCCAACTCGACCCCGGTTCCCGCATGGGTCTCCTGCACGAGCCGGATGAACTGAAGCGCATCTCGAATCGGCGTGTCGTTCCATTTCACCAGCACGTCATCAGGAAGCAATCCCGCCTTTTCCGCCGGGCCCCCCTCCAGGATGCTCCGGATCCGGACTCCGCCGGGCGAAGACGGAGGCAAATCGTCCAGGTAGACGCCGAGCCAGCCTGTTCGGATGTCGCCCTTTGCCTGAATTATTTTCTCCGCGGAGGTCAGCAACTGCGACATGGGAAAGACAACCGTATGCACTCCCATAGGGTCCTGCGGCGATGGCTTCTGGCTTGCTATAAATCCAAGGACTCGGTGCTCGACATCCAGCAAAGGCTCTCCGATCCCGGGAAGCCGGCGGTTTATCGTTACCTCCCAGCCGCTCTGGGATTCATTCCCGTTGGCTGTCACCGAGACGATCTTCGCGCTTTCAAACTGGGAAATGCCTTGATCCTCAAGGACCGGCGTCACTACGGTAGCCCCGTCCCGGATCTCACAACGCAGGCAAAGAGCGGTCCCGGGGAGGCTTCCTTCCTGCGCCTCGACCACTGCAACACCCGTGCTCTGATCGATTCCGATGAGCTTGCCCGCCAGTTTTTGGCCCTGGCCTGCGATGATCTCGATGCGGTGGTTCCTCCCTTGAATATCAGCCCAGCGGTATCCCAGGAAGATCAGGACGTGCCTTGACGCGTCGAGCACGATCCCGGTGGATGGAAACATCTCGATGATCTTCGGATGATAATTGGGAATCCGCCGTCCGTCCAGAACCACGGTCTCGCCGTCGCCCCGCGTCTCGGTGGTGATGTTCACTCGGACAAGGCTGATCCCAGCTGCCTCCTGCGCGTTCGGACTGCCTTGTTGAGCCTGCGCGGAGGAGAACTGGAGAAGGCCGATCGCCAGAGGAAGAGTGTAGCGAAATGCCGATTCGAGTTTGAGCATCATGGACACGTTCAGTGACTGACGTTCCGGATGAAATGCTCTTGGGAGGGCTGGCCGTAGCGCATCCGGATCGTCTTGGGCAACCGCATAATAAACTGACTATTATCCGGGCCTGGAACCGGGAACTCCACGTAGTCAAGATCGGCAGGTTCGTGCAATCCTTCGCTGTCCGCCTCGTCCGTGGAGAATCGAGAACGCTCGCGGACTCGGGCGCTCGCAGCGCTCTTTATCTCTGCGGCGAACGGACCGCGCGGCCGCGCAGCGCGCGCTTCCACGGGAGCGGGAGGCAACGTGACGACTGGACTTGTAGTCTGCTGCGGATTTGTTGGGGCCACGAACTGTTCGGGCCCGCTTATGCTCACCGATTCCGGCGGCAGGGTTTTCTTGAAATGGCTCAAAGTGGCAAAACTGGCAAACCCGATCAGGGCCAGACCGCAGGCGCCTAACGCCAGAGATCTCACGGAAGGCCACTCCGGACCGTAAATCCAAAAACTCCAGAACCAGGAGCGCGGGTCTTTTGCATGGATACGGGCCAATACCGCGCTTTCAAAGTGGGGAGGCGCAGCTACCGGTTTCAGGCCGCGCGCCATCTCGGCGAGCTCGCGCGCGTTGGCGATATCTCTTCCGCAGAAGTAACACTGCTGCGCGTGGCGCTCCATCCCGAAGCGGCCCGCAAAATCCAACCCGCCTTCAAGGTAATCTTCGAGGTTTTTCTGAAAAGAGCGGCAGTCCATAGTCGTCAAATGTAATGCTCGAGTTTCCGCTGCAAGAGCTCGCGCGCCCGGTGCAGTCGCGATTTGATCGTCCCCGAAGAGCAATTCAGAACCTTCGCAATGCTTTCATACGGCAATTCTTGAATCTCTTTCAAGATGAAAGCCGTGCGGTACTTCTCCGGCAGCGAGCGTATGGCTTCGCTCAAAACCCGCTCGCTCTCTTTGCGCAGGACCTCGTCCCCGGGCCCTGCCCGCACGTCGGAGATCTCAAACTCGGGTCCCTCCTCGTCCTTGGGAGAGTTCTTGCCCCACACGTTTCTATAAAAGACCTGGCCGCGCCGCCTGCGATAGCGCATCTCATCGATGGCCAGGTTGGTCGCGATGCGATAGATCCATGTCGAAAACTGATAGATGTTGCTGTACCGGCTGATGTTTTTGTAAACCCTGATGAAAGTCTCCTGGCAGAGATCGACCGCGATGTCATAGTCGCCCACCATGACATTCAGATAATTCGTCAGGGCATCCTTGTACTTTGTGACCAGCTCGGTGAAAGCGGCTTCATTGCCGGCGATGAACTCACGCACGAGGTCGTTATCGGTGCTCGACGCAGGTTGGGCCAGCCCAAGCCCCAACCCTCTTAGTTCAAGCGTTTGCCCGTCGGTCTCAGCCATCGACACTCTCTTCCGCAATCTCCAGAGGACCATATACTTAAACGACCCGCGACCCGCGCGGTTCCGAATTATTTCACTAGTCCGTCAGTGACGTTGCCGGTAGCGCCGGCTTCCAGCCGGCATTTCCTTATATCTGACATGGTCAGTGCCGGCGAGGCGCCGGCGCTACTTTTTTGGAGGCCCGTAACCGGATTTACCTATTTCATATCCTTCCAGTTCTTGCCAGCCGTGAGGTCGACGACCAGGGGAACGTCGAGAGCGCCCGCATTTTCCATCTCATGCCGGACCAGATTCTGTACTTCCTCGGATTCCGCCTCCGGCACCTCGAGCACGAGTTCGTCATGGACCTGAATCGTGATTTTAGCCGAAAACCCCCTGTTCTTGAAAGCACGATATATGCGGATCATCGCAAGCTTGATAATGTCGGCGGCGGTTCCCTGGATGGGGCTGTTCAGAGCAGTTCTCTCGGCAAAATTCCGGGCATTGTAGTCTCTGGTGAGAATGTCGGGAATGGGCCGGACCCTGCCAAAAAGTGTTCTGACCCGTCCCGTTTTGCGCGCCTCTTCCAGGGTTTTGTCGAGCCAGACCCGGACCCCTTGATAGCGCTCAAAGTATGCGTCTATGAATGCCTGGCCTTCCTCTCTGCTGATCCCCAGCTGCCGCGCCAGCCCGAAGGCGGAAAGGCCATAGATGATTCCGAAATTGATCACCTTCGCGCGGCGCCGGAATTCCGAAGGGTTTTGCCTGGCCGCCTCGCCGAAGACCTCTTCCGCCGTCCGCGTGTGAATGTCCTGATTCCGGCGGAATGCTTCTATCAAGACCGGGTCTCCCGACAGATGCGCGAGGACCCGCAGCTCGACCTGGGAGTAGTCCGCCGAGATCAATACATTACCCGCGTCGGGAACGAAGGCCGCGCGAATGAGGCGGCCAAGCTCCGTTCGAATGGGAATGTTTTGCAGGTTTGGGTCCGAGCTGGAGATTCGACCCGTCGCGGCCCCCGTCTGGTTAAAGGAGGCGTGCACACGGCCGGTCTGCGGATGAATCAGGCCTGGAAGGGCATCCACGTAAGTGGACTTTAGTTTGGCGATCTGACGGTAATCCAGGATGAGCCGGGGCAACTCGTACGACACGGCCAGTTCCTCCAGCACCGCCTGATCGGTGCTGTAACCTCCCGTCTTCCGGGTTTTCCTCGCGCTCGGCAGGTTCAGCTTTTCAAACAAGATCTCGGCTAATTGCTTGGTGGAATTTATGTTGAACTCAGTGCCGGCGGCCGCATAGATCCTCTGCGTGATCTGTTCCAGTTCCTGTTCCATTTTCCCGGACATCTCGGCCAGCATGGCCCGGTCGATTTTTACCCCTACTCGCTCCATCTCTGCCAGGACCGGGATCAGCGGCAGCTCGATCTCTTCGTACACCTTCCGGAGTCCCATTTCTTCAAGGCGCGGCGAGAGCAATGCAAAGAGCCTCCGTAAGGCATCCTGCTCGCTTGCGAGGTGGGTCCCGAGGGCCTCTCGGGGCTGCTGCGGGAGGAGCGCCTGGTCGCTCTCTACCGGCTCGGAAAGGGCGACGCGAAGTTCGTCAAGCGCCCAACGCCGGAGCGAGTAGTCGCCGATGTGGGAAGCCGTGAGAAAAGCCATCAGCATAGGGTCTTCCACCCTGGGGGCAAGGTGGATGTCCCGGCCTTCCTGCGAAAGCTGGGCCAGCTTTACATCCCAGCATATCTTGGCGACTGCCGGGTTTTGCATCAGTCTTGCCCAGACATCGCGAACCGGTTGGTCCTGCAGGTTCACCAAAGCGGGCGAGCCGGTCTCCCCCTGAACACACACCGCCTCAGCCACCCTCCGTGAAAAGATCCCTCTTCGGAAGCCAAGAGCGAAGTAGAAGCGCTCCTGGGCCCCCAGGGAGCTCAAGAAATCCGACGCTGCTTCACCCGAGAGCCACTCCGCGCTGGGGGCTTCTACTTTCAGCGCTCCACGAAACTCATTCACGAGGCTTTTGAATTCAAGCTCAGCGAACAGCTCAAATACAGCTTTGCCGTCAGGTTCAGAAAGCACCAGAGCGTCGAGATCCAGATCGATCGGCAAATCGCGGCGGATGGTTGCCAGATCGTAGCTCATGCGGATCAATTCTGCATTGTCGCGAAGGCTTTCCCGGTAAGTCTTCTTTTTTACCTTGTCCCAACTCTTCAGGCAGTTCTCGATCGACCCGAAGGTCTGAATCAGCTCCTTCGCGCCTTTTTCACCGACCCCCGGCGCACCCGGGATGTTGTCGATGGTATCGCCCATCAGGCCGAGCAAGTCGGCGATCTGCTCGGGCTTCACGCCCATCTTTTCCACAACCTTTGCCGCATCGAGGAGAAGGTTATCCTTCCGCGGGTCCAGGACCAGGGTGTGATCCGACACGAGCTGAAACATGTCCTTGTCGCTGGTCACGATAATGGCGGCGAGCCCCTGGTCCGCGGCCTTTCGCGACAGCGTGCCGATGACGTCGTCCGCTTCATAGCCGGAGAATCCGATCATAGGAACGCGAAACGCTTCGCACACACGCAGGATGTACGGGATTTGCCGGACCAGATCCTCAGGCATCGGTTTCCGCGTCGCCTTGTAGCTTTCATACATCTCGTGGCGCACAGTGGGGCCCTCGACGTCCAGGGCCACACCGATGTAATCCGGCTTTTGCTCCTCGATGAGCTTGCGCAGCATCGTGGTGAAGCCGAAAATTGCGTTGGTCGGCAGACCCTTGGAGGTGCTCAGGCGTTGCATGGGGGCATAGTAGGCCCGGTAGATATGGGACATTCCGTCGATAAGGTAAAGACGCTTGCAGCTCAAGCTGTTTCCCTATAGATTGCTAGGTCCAGCAGCCAGGATGAGACAATGACAGATTGTACCATGAAGCACGAAGGCGCTGCCGACGAAACCATATGCGCGATACTTTCGCAATTCAGGCGGATCGCGATCGTGGGCCTTTCGGAAAAACCCTGGCGTGCCAGTCATCGAGTGGCGGCGTATCTGGTGGAGCAGGGTTATGACATCATTCCTGTGAACCCGCAGATCAAGGCCATTCTAGGGATGGCATCCTATCCGAATTTGGTTTCCGCTCCTGGCCCCGTCGAGGTCGTCAATGTCTTCCGGCGCGTCGAGCATATCCCGGAAATCGTGGAACAGGCCGTGGAGATAGGAGCCAGGGCTGTTTGGATGCAATCAGGCCTGGAACACCGGCAGGCCGCTGAGCTCGCGCAGCGTGCGGGTCTGCTTGTGGTCATGAACCGATGCATTATGGTCGAGCACGGGCTTCATTTCGGATAGGCCGCCTGTTCGGAGTTCAGGGTTTAGGCTTGGTTTAGCCTGCACGGCTTGCGAGCTCTGACAGCAGGGCATGGAGTTCAGGCTTTAGCCTGCTCAGACGCACCTGAAAAGGCCAACTTTGGGGGGCAGCCTAAAGGCTGAACTCCAAACTTATTTTTTCAAGGATGGACAGATGACGCAAAAGCTCCCTGAAGACAAGGTGCTCCAGCACGACGAGCTCTACCACGGCAAGATTGTGGAACTGTACGTAGACGTCATCCAGCATCCTTCGGGCCGTACCGCAATCCGGGAGGTCGTAGTGCACCCGGGGGGTGCCGTCGCCGTCCCCGTGCTGGATGACGGCCGGCTTCTCATGGTTAATCAGTTTCGCTATCCTCTCAAGAAATTTATCCTGGAGTTTCCTGCCGGAAAGCTCGACAGCGATCAGTCGCCGCGCGACACGATCGCCCGCGAACTGGAAGAAGAAACCGGACACAGGGCCGGGAGTCTTACTCACGAATGCTCTTTCTATACCTCTCCTGGAATCACCACAGAACTGATTCATCTTTTCATTGCCCGGGACCTCGCGCCCGTCCCCCAACATCCTGAGGAAGGAGAGCACCTGACGGTCGAGTCCTATACCGTAAAAGAGTGCATTGAGAAAATGGACCGCGGGGAGATATCGGACGGCAAGACTCTCTTCGGACTGCTTTGGTATCTGCGGAAGGCAAAGATAGAGTTGAAGTAACTTCCGGTTTTGGCCGATCTAAAGAACTACGGTGTTTTGCAGAAAAAGGAAAGAGTTCGCAGGATAGAAACGGGGTCTGCAATTGTGATTTGTCCTAAATGTGGGTTTGACCAAGACGAACGGATCGACTGTCTGAGGTGTGGTGTCATTTTCTCCAAGTATTTTGCGGTCCATCCTGAGGCCAGGCCTGTCCGCGCGGAGAGCGCGGACGCGCCCGCTGATTCTGCTCAGCATCCGCACGAACACTCAGCGCCTCCGGAGCAGAGTCACGTCGAACAGCCCGCCCCGGACCGGCAAGCGCAGGAGCCGGAGCAAACCTCGAGCGAGACATCCGGCCTGGACCGAAGAATTCATTCCACGCTTAAAGTGTATGGAGAGCGCCTTTGGGAGTTACAGAAGCGCATAGAGGAACGGCCCAAGCTCGCCGGCATCGAGGAAAAGCTTGCCGCCCTGAGAGGCGAGACCCGGCAGGAAATTGAAGCTTTAAGAGAGGTGGTCCGCGGCCACGATCCAAGACCGCTGCTTGAGCAATTGCACCAAGTGGAATCTCGCCTGGAAGCCCTGCCCTCGGAGCTCGCCGGACAAATCGAGGCCGGCCTGTCGCAGCGGGTCTCTGGCGTCGAAACGCGCTTTTCCGGACTGGAAGAGGCCCTCAAGAACGGGACCGCACAACCATCTCAAAGGGAAGATTCCGAAGCGATTCTCGAGCTGGGCAAGGTCTTGAAGGAACTGGACGGGCTGCGTGCGGCTCTTCAGAATGTTACTGTCCGTTATTCGGAAATCGGAGAATTGAAAAAGAACTATCTTTCCTTCGCCAACACCCTCGAGTCTCTCCACCGCGAGGTCGCCGCCGGCAAAGAAGGTGGTTATGCAGAGTCGTTGAAAAAGACGGCCGAGCTGGAACGGGAAGTCGCTGCCCTGCGGGCGGAAACGCGGCAGATGTTGCAACAGGCGGAAAGCTCCGGTGGACCCAGTCTTGCCGCGGCCGGCGAGATCCAGGAATTGAAAGAACGTGTACAGGGTCTGGTTCAGGACCGTTCACACCAGGATAAGAGGCTGGGCGAGATCGAGGATCAGATCGGAGCGCCCACCATCGACTCCAAGACCGACCCCAAGGTCCTGGTAAAGATCCAGGAGATTGAAGCCCGCTTCGCCGAACTGGAACAAAAACTGGAGCCTTCGCCGAACCAGTCTGGAAAAAGGAAGATGGCCGATCCGCTGTTGGAGCTGGGCAAACTGCTCAAGGAGGTGGACGGCCTTCGAACCTCTCTGCAGAACGTGACGGTGCGATATTCGGAAATAGCGGAGCTCAAGAGAAATCACCTTTCCCTCTCTCATTTCATGGAATCCCAGGCGCGCGAGCTTGCCGCCCTCAAAGAAGCCGTATCCGGCAGCGGCCTGAAAAGGTTCGACGACGCGCAAATCGAGAACGAAGCGCTCCGCACAGAGTGCAAGCAACTCGCAAAGAGGGTCGAGGAAGTGGATGCCGCGGCATCGATGCGGCTCGCGCAGCTTGAAGAGAAGCAAGCCAGGCGCGATGCCGAGCCCAAGATCCCGGCGGGTCTCACAGTTCTGTCCCAGATCCAGCAGGTGGGCGCGCGCCTCTCCGAGCTTCAGAGCGAGGTTGCATGTGACGGAGAACATACCGCGCGCGAAGCGGCAGAGTTAAGGACCAGGCTTGACAACACCGTCGCCGGGCTTGAAGACATGCAAAACTCCCTGCAGCGTGTGACCGCACGTTCCGCTGACATCGGAGAATTGAAAAAGAATCACCACTTGCTTGCCGAGAAGCTGCACGACCTGGGCGCACAGGCCGAGTCGATTGAAGGCCGCCTCGCCACGCTCTTGGCACAGCCTCTCCCCGAACCACTGCCGCCGCTGGAAGCCGATGTTCACGCCATACGCGACAATCTCGATCAAATCCGGCATTTCATGTCCACCCTCGCACAAAAACTCTGACCCGCCGGAAAGGCAGAAAGCAGAAGGCAGAAGGCAGTAGGCAGGAAACTCGTCCGCCTTCTGCCTACTGCCTTCTGCCTTCCGCCTTCTGCTTAAGGTGTGGTAAAATGTGCGGCCTGATTGGAAAGGGAAATGGATGACCAAGATAACAGCTGGCTCCGAGGTTGAGGCTTATTGCACAAAGTGTAAGCTGGTGTTGGCTCACACCGTGGTCGCCCTCCAGGGGGCCAAACCCCGCCGGGTCCGGTGCAATACTTGCTCAGGCGAACATAACTATCGGCCCAACAAACCCGCCGGGAAACTGGCACCCACAAAAAAACCGGAGAAAGCCAAGTCGGCGACCCGGAAAACCCGGCAGAGTTGGGACGAGGTCATGCAGGAAGCCTCGAGCAAAGCACACAAGCCCTACAGCATGTCGGGCAGCTTTATCGAAGGGGACTGGATCGAACACGCGACGTTTGGGCTGGGTTGCGTTCAGGCTTTTATACCTCCGAACAAAATCTCGGTGCGTTTCGCGGATTCGACCAAGACTCTCATCTGCAACCAGAACAGGTGAGAAGCGTACTCTCCCGTACCAGTTCTCTACTCGAGGCCCTTCAATCAATCGTGCCCGGCGCCTCGAACCGTACTCTCCGGCAAATGCTCAGGCAGGAGCGCGTGCGCGTTAACGGCGCCGCCTGCAGATTGCCGGGGGAGACGGTTCAGCCGGGCGATGTCGTGGAGGTGAGCGAACGCGCCAGGAGGATCGGGCAGTTAGCCGGGATTGACATCCTCTTTGAGGACGACCACATCCTCGTGGTACGAAAGCCTGTGGGCTTGCTGTCGGTTTCAACCGCCCACGAAAAGGAGCGCACTCTGAGCGCTTGTCTCCGCGCGTATGTGAGGGCCAAGGGCCGGCGTGACATCTTCGTAGTTCACCGGCTGGACAAGTTCGCCAGCGGCATTCTGGTGTTTGCAAGGACCGAGGCTGCCAGAGAGAAACTGCGGGCGTCATTTCGCAGGCACGATGTGCAGCGCAAGTATTGGGCCATCGTGGAAGACTACGTTGCCACGGATGCCGGCACGATTCGCAGTCGCCTGGCCGAAGACCGCTCTCTAAGGATGCGGTCTACGACGGACGTCACTCGGGGAAAACCCGCAGTGACGCACTTTCGCGTGTTGCGCCGCCTGTCGAACCTGACCGCCCTCGAGGTAACGCTGGAAACCGGAAGAAAAAACCAGATACGCGCCCATCTATCGGAAATGGGCCACCCGATCGTCGGAGATCGGGCTTACGGCAGCACTGTCGATCCCCTCGGCCGCTTGGGCCTGCACGCCTTCTCTCTCGGTTTCCGCCATCCCATGGACGGGAGCCCAATGACTTTTTCTACGAGCCCGCCGCCGGAATTTGCGCCTTACCTCCCTGAAGAACCAAAATTCTCTTAGCGGCTCTTCGTGTCTTTGCGCCTTAGCGGTGAATTCGGAACGACACTTTCTATCTTCGTTACGAGCGGGATTTGATAATGTGCGCGGATTGGGGATCGCGGATTACGGATTTTCAATTTTTGGATTTGGGATTTTGCGATTGTGGGTCTCATCAAAATCCGCAATCCGCAATCCGCAGTCCGAAATCGGCAATCCGAAATCGAGAAGATGCGAAGGTCTGACATTGCCGAGGGCGCCGAGCATCGAATCGCGCAACCCTGGGATTTCATGCTGCAGCTCTTCTATGAGA
>Ga0134080_10000837_pt1 | contig 10199 bp, 14 predicted proteins | sample 15_taG_9_FD_94469 | JGI IMG/M metagenome (GOLD analysis project Ga0134080, IMG submission 94469) | Grasslands soil microbial communities from the Angelo Coastal Reserve, California, USA - 15_D_Met_40cm_2_24_1 metaG | ecosystem: Environmental > Terrestrial > Soil > Grasslands ...
CCGGCCGGGCCGACGCGCCGCGCCGAGAGCAGCACGTCGACGCCACCGCCCGACCCGAGATCGAGCACGACCTCGCCGGCCGCCAGCGTCGCCAGGGCGGTGGGATTGCCGCAGCCGAGCGACGCCTTCAGCGCCGCTTCCGGCAAGCCGGCCATCTCGTGCTCGCCGTAGAGATCGCGGGTGATCGGATCGCACTCGCCGCGGGACGACGCCGGGCCACACCCGGCCGTGCCGCCGGCCGTCACGCGCAGGGCGGCCTGGCTGTACTTGTCTCGCACTTGCTCCCTGACGTCGTCGGTCATGGCCGTGCCCCTCAGCAGCACGCGGTGAGCAACCGCACCAGCTCCGAGACCATCTCGGGCCGGGTCGAGTAATACACGAAGCGCTCCTCCTTGCGACTCTGGACGAGGCCGGCACGGCGCAGGCGATCGAGGTGATGGGACAGGGTCGGGCCGGGAATCTCGAGCTCGGCCTGGATCTCGCCGGCCGGAGCCTCACGCCGGGCCCGGACCAGGAAGAAGAACACCTCGAGCCGCGTGCGGCTGGCCAGCGCCTGGAAGGCGTCGGCGTGGGTGTCGCGCGCCTGGAGCCGGGCCAGCGGGAGCGTCTTCATATTTCCAGCATTATCGAAATATGAAACTGTTGTCAAGCCCCTCAGATCCGCTCGAGCTCGGCGACCGTCCGCTCGTTCTGGACGTTCCCGGTGTTGAGCGTGCCGGCGGGCTCGAGCAGCAGCACGTGGACCTCGTCGCTGAGGGCCCGCGGACAGTGTTCGACGCCGTGGGGCACGATGATCAGCTCGCCCGGGCCGACCTCCCGATCGCCGTCCCGGAGCTGCATGCGCAAGCGCCCGTGCACGACGAAGAACAATTCGTCCTCGCGATCGTGGTGATGCCACACGAACTCACCCCGGAGCTTGACCACCTTGACGTGCATGGCGTTGACCTCACCCACGATCCTGGGCGACCAGGCGTCGCTGAACTTCCCGAACTTTTCGGCCAGGCGCACGACCTCCACGGTGCTCCCTCCTCCGCGCGTGGCCGCCATCGTCTCGAGCCAGGCCTCGAGCCGCGCGGCGATCTCGTCGCGCACGCGCCGAAACACGTTCAACCGATCCCCGGTGGTCCCCCTCGCCTGCGAGGGATCGGGGAAGCTCCAGTGCAGGCGGTGGGTCGGCTTCGGGAAGATCGGGCAGCGCTCGTTGGCGCTGTCGCACACCGTGATGACGTGGTCCCACGGCTGGTCGAGTAGCGTCTCCACGCTCTTCGAGGTGTGACGGCTCAGGTCGATGCCGACGTCGGCCATCGCACGGATGGCGAGCGGATGCACGCGCGTCGCCTCCGTCCCCGCGCTGGCCACGTCGAAGCGATCGCCGGCCAGCGAGCGCAGCAGTCCTTCCGCCATCTGGCTTCGCGCCGAGTTGTGGGTGCACAGGAACAGCACGCGTTGCTTGTTCACGTCCCACCTCCCGTGTAGTCTCGACCGCGCGTCCCGGTCACGAGCGCAGTGTAGACCCGCAACGGAGGTCGTGGTGGCCGTAACCACAACGCAACAGTTCACGCTGGCCCGGCGCGTGACCGCCGAAAGCGTCGGCACCGCGCTGTTGCTGGCCGCCGTCGTCGGCTCGGGCATGATGGGAGAGCGTCTGGCCGGCGGCAACGTCGCCGTTGCGCTCCTCGCGAACACGCTCGCCACCGGCGCCGCCCTCGTGGCGCTCATCCTGACCTTCGGGCCGATCTCGGGCGCACACTTCAATCCGGCCGTGACGCTCGCCGATGCCTGGCAAGGCGGACGGCCCTGGGGTGAGGTGCCCGCCTACGTTGGAGCGCAGGTCGTCGGCGCCTTCGTCGGGGTGGCGGCCGCCCACGTCATGTTCGAGGCGCCGCTCTTCTTCGCATCGCGCCACGCACGAGCCGGCGGAGCGCAGATGTTCAGCGAGTTCGTGGCCACCTTCGGGCTGCTCGCCGTGATCTGGGGCTGTGCCCGGCTGCGAGCGCCGGTCGTCGCGTTCGCAGTCGCCGCGTACATCACCGCCGCCTACTGGTTCACGGCCTCCACGTCCTTCGCGAATCCGGCCGTCACGCTGGCCCGCGCGGCCAGCGACACCTTCGCCGGCATTCGTCCCGCCGATGCCCCCGGCTTCATCCTGGCTCAGCTCGTCGGCGCCGCCGCCGCGACCACGCTGTTTCGCTGGCTCGTCCCGAGCCTCCCCGATGTCGCGGCGGACGTCGTCCTCAGCGAGCGCCGCCCCGACGAACCGGTCGACTTCCGGAGCGCGTGACGTCAGGCGTGTGTCCGGGGCCGATCACCATTCGGCTGGCCAGCTCGGCGGACGCCGAGACGATCGCGGCGATCTACAACGAGGGCATCGCCGAGCGCATCGCCACCTTCGAGACCGAGCCACGGACCGCGGCGGAGATTGCCACGCTGCTGGCCAGCAGGCAGGATCGGTACCCCACGGTCGTCGTGGAGCGCGATGGTCGAATCGTCGGCTGGGCCGGCGCGAGTGCCTACCGCAGCCGCCCGGCCTATGCCGGGGTCGCCGAGCACTCCGTCTACGTCGCCCGCGCCGCCCGGGGGACCGGCGTCGGGCGGGAGGCGCTCAACGCGTTGTGCCGCGTCTACGCCGAGCGAGGATTCTGGAAGCTGGTGTCCCGAATCTTCACGGAGAACAAAGCGAGCCTGGTCCTGCACGAGCGGTGCGGCTTCCGCGTCGTCGGCGTGTACCGGCGCCACGGACAGCTCGAAGGCCGGTGGCGCGACTGCGTCATCGTCGAGAAACTGCTCTAGCCCTCTTTGTCCTCGTACTTCTTCTTCAGCTCGCTGACGACGGTGGCGTCGGCCAGCGTCGTGGTGTCGCCGAGCGCGCGGCCCTCGGCCACGTCGCGCAGGAGGCGGCGCATGATCTTGCCGCTGCGGGTCTTGGGCAGCTCCGCCGCGTAGATCACATCGTCGGGCCGCGCCAGCGCGCCGATCTTCTTGGCGACGTGCTCCTTGATCTCCTTCTTCAGCTCCTCGGTCTGCGGCCGCCCGGCCTTGATCGTCACGAACGCGGCGATGGCCTGGCCCTTGATCTCGTGCGTGCGCCCGATGACGGCGGCCTCGGCGACGAACGGATGGTCGACCAGCGCCGATTCCACCTCCATCGTGGACACGCGGTGGCCGGAGATGTTCATAACGTCGTCGATCCGGCCGAGCAGCCAGAGATAGCCCTCCTTGTCGCGCTTGGCGCCGTCCCCCGTGAAGTACATGCCCGGGATCTGGCTCCAGTACTGCTTGACGAAGCGCTCGGGGTCTCCGTAGATGCCGCGCAGCATGCCCGGCCACGGCCGCTTGATGACGAGGTAGCCGGCGTCCACCGACTGGCCCTTGTCGTTGACGACGTCGGCCTCGATGCCGGGGAACGGGAACGTGGCCGAACCCGGCTTGCACGTCGTCACACCGGGCAGCGGTGAGATGAGGATGTGGCCCGTCTCCGTCTGCCACCACGTGTCGACGATCGGGCAACGGCCGCCGCCAATGACCTTCCAGTACCAGACCCAGGCCTCGGGGTTGATGGGCTCGCCCACCGTGCCCAGGAGGCGGAGCGAGGAGAGGTCGCAGCGCTTGGGATAGTCATCGCCCCAGCGCACGAACGTGCGGATGGCCGTCGGCGCCGTATAGAGGATGGTCACGCCGTACTTCTCGACGATGCGCCAGAAGCGGTCCTTGTCGGGGAAGTCGGGGGTGCCCTCGTACATGACGCCGGTGGCGCCGTTGGCCAGTGGCCCGTACACGATGTACGAGTGCCCCGTCACCCACCCGATGTCGGCCGTGCACCAGTACACGTCCTCCTCGCGGAGGTCGAAGATCATCCGGTGCGTCGCGCTCACCCCGGTCAGATACCCGCCGGTGGTGTGCACGATGCCCTTGGGCTTGCCGGTGGAGCCCGAGGTGTAGAGCAGGTACAACATGTCCTCGGCGTCCATCGGCTCGGGCTTGATGTACGCGTCGGCGTCCTACGAAGTCGTGCCACCACACGTCGCGATCGTGCTGCCAGTTGATCTCCTGGCCGGTGCGCTTGTACACGATGACCGTGCTCACGAACGGGCACTCCTTGAGCGCCTCGTCGGTGTTCTTCTTGAGCGCCACCTGACCGCCGCGGCGCCAGCCCCCGTCCGCGGTGATGACGACCTTCGACTTGCAATCGTTGATGCGGTCGCGCAGCGACTCGGGCGAGAAGCCGCCGAAGACCACGCTGTGCGGCGCCCCGATGCGGGCGCACGCCAGCATGGCGATCGGCAGCTCGGGGATCATCGGCATGTAGATGGTGACGGCGTCGCCCTTCTTGACCCCGTGCTTGCGGAGGGCGGAGGCGAAGCGGTTCACCTCGCGATACAGGTCCCAGTACGTCAGCACGCGCGTGTCGCCCGGCTCGCCTTCCCAGATGAACGCCGCCTTGTTGCGGCGCGGGCCCTCGACGTGCCGATCGAGGCAGTTGTCGGAGACGTTGAGCTTGCCGCCGACGAACCACTTCGCGTAGGGCAGCTTCCACTCCTGCGTCTTCTTCCAGGGCTTCATCCACCGCAGCTCTTTGGCCTGCTTCTCCCAGAAGCGCAGCGGATTGGCCTTGGGCTCCTTGTAGATCGCCGGGCTCTTGACGCGGGCCGCCCTGGTGAACTCCTTCGGCGGTGGGAACTTCCGTCCTTCCTTCAGGAGGGCCTGGATGGGCTCGTCGCGCTGTCCGGTCTTCGCCATGGCTGATCCTCGCGTTTCCGAAGCGGAGTGGAACTACGAGCTCCCCGGGCGGGCCTCCTGCAGGAACTCTTCCCTCTTGGTCTTGAGCCGCGTCACCAGGTCCTGGTAGGACGCCGAGCGAATGATCCGGTCGAACTGGGCACGATAGTTGGCAATGAGGCTGATGTTCTCCACCGCGATGTCGTAGATGAGCCAGCGATCGCCCCGGCGGATCATCCTGGCGTCCACGGGAATGTCGCCGCGCTGCTTCGTCACCACGCGGGCCCGTACCGTGGCGTAATCGCCGTCGACGGCCTCGTTCGTGTACACCAACTTCTCGCCCCGGTAGATGTCGATCTTGTTGATGTAGGTCCGCTCGAGCAGATCGGCGAAGAGCTGGACGAACTCCTCGCGCTCGGCCGGCGTCCTCGCCTGCCAGTGGCGACCGAGGGCACGCTTGGCCGTCTCCTGAACGTCGAAGATCTCGATGGCCGCCTTGCGCACGGCCGCCCGCCGATCGGGCCCCTGGAGGTTCGGATCTTCGAGAAGCTTCAAGACCTGGTCGGTGTACTGGCGAAGCTGTTCGGTGGGGGGGCCCGCAGCCGCAGGCATCACCCCAACCAGCACAACCAGCACGACCAGCCCTCCCCAACGGAACACGTTCATTCAAACCTCCGTGTGAGTTACCCCCGAATGTACGGATCAGGACGGCCCGGCGCAAGTTTCGAGAGATTGTAAAAGCTGGACTCTCGATGCGTCCGAGCATTGGCTGGCACACGGTAAGCACCGATGAGGCTCACCGTTCCAACCTTCAATCGACAAGGGGAGGAGACATCCATGCAGAAACCCTGGCACCGCATCGCGCTCGCAACCGCGCTGGTGGCCGCGCTCGGAACCGCGCCAGCATTCGCCGGCGGCCCGACGAAGGCGAGCGACACGAAGGCCAACGACACCAAGGCCAGCTCGCCCTCAGCGTCGCCCAGCATGTCGGCCGGCGACTTCGTCGCTCGTCACACGATGACGGGCGAGGTCGCTCGCATCGATGCGAAGAAAGGAACCATGACCCTGAAGACGGCCGAGGGAAACCTCGACCTGCACTTCCCGCCCAGCGCGCTCACCAACGTGAAGAAGGGTGATCGCGTCACCGTCGAGCTCGCGATGAAGCCCGAGGGTGGTCCGGCGGCGTCGGGCCCCAGTGAGAAGACCGGCCCGGCGTCCACCACTGACTCCGGCAAGAAGTACTGATCTGCAACGCGGTAGACTCGACGCGCGATGACGCTCGCGCGTCGAGTCGCCGTTCTCATCGCCGCCGGTCTCGCGCTCTGTGCGGCCAGGCCGACCGTCACCTACCACGGAACCGGTACCGTCCTGGCCCTCTTGCCCCCGCCCTCCGATCTCCACACGACCCGTCCCGTGATCGTGATCGAGCACGACCCGATCGCCGGGTTGATGGCCGAGCGCATGGCCATGCCGTTCATCGCGGCGTCGACCACGCTCTTCGACGGGCTGCATGCCGGTGATCGGATCTCGTTCGGGCTCGAGGACACGCCAGGTGCGCTGCTCGTCGTGACGATCGAGCGGACGCCGCCGCGCCACTGAGCCGGCGGAGGAGGCCCTATCCGAACCGCACCCCATCGGATTCTCCGGAGGTTCTACGCCGACGATTCCGGCCGGCGGCCGTTCGTCAGCGCGCTGTTCGACGACGCGGCCGAACACTACGACTGGGTCTGCCGGATGATGTCGTTCGGCGCGGGCCAACTCTATCGCCGTCTGGCCCTCACCCGCGTAGGCCTGGCTCCCGGGATGAAGCTGCTCGATGTCGCCACCGGCACCGGTCTCGTGGCTCGATCCGCCCTTCACGTGCTCGGCCAGCCCGGCGGCGTCGTCGGCGTGGACCCCAGCCGAGGGATGCTCGAGAAAGCCGCGGAGACGCTCACGAGCCCGCTCGTGCAGGCCAGAGCCGAGGCGCTGCCGTTTCGCGCCGGCCACTTCGATCGCGTGAGCATGGGCTACGCCCTTCGCCACGTCGCCGAGCTCGAAGTCACGTTCCTCGAGTTTGCTCGAGTCCTGAAGCCAGGCGGGCGCCTGCTGATCCTGGAAATCTCGCGGCCGCGCTCCCTCATCGCTCGGTCGCTGCTCCAGCTCTACCTGGGGCGAGTGCTCCCCCTGGTCGTGAGGATCGGAACCGGGCACAGGAACGCCGAGCTGCTGGTGAAGTACTACTGGGAGACGATTGCCGAGTGTGTGCCGGTCGAGAAGATCGTCGAGATCGTGCAGGCGAGTGGCTTCGTCGAGGTCGAGCACCGCATGCTCGGAGGCTTTCTCGCCGAGTACGTGGCGACGAAGCCGGGTTAGCTGGCCTCGATCTTGAGCCCGGCCTTGGTCACGGTCACCGCGGCCTGGCTGGCCTGCCGCAGCACACGAGCGAACTTGTGCGTGTCGAAGAAGGCACTGATCTGCGACTCCGAAAACTCGACGAGCAGATCCTCGGCGACCGTGGCCGTGTGGATCACGGCGCCCGAATTGTCCTGCAGGTGGAACATCTGCACGCAGAGGTCCTGGGCGAAGAAGTCGTAGATGACGCTGGTCGGGAACTCGCGCTGGAGGTACTCGCGGACGACCTTCACCTTCCACTCGTCGACGTCGCCGGGCCGGCGCTCGAGCTCTCGCTGCCATTGCGGCGACAGGGTGCCATTCGCGGGAGCCTTGAAGCCCTCGAGCAGCGACTCCCGTACTCCGGCTGACTGCGGCGTCCTTGTCTCGAACATGTGCGGAACCTCCACGGCGCGCGGCACCTCGATGTGGCGCGGCTCGGCGACGCGCGCCTCGGCAACACGGGGCTGAGCGACTCGCGGTTCGGCCACACGCGGTTCAGCCATACGCGGTTCGGCGGCCCGTGGCTCGGCCGGGCGCGGCTCGACGCGGCGCCCCTCGGCGACGCGGAGCTTCTCGGTAACGGCGCGAGCGGAGGGGCGGCGCGGGGCGGGAAGCGGCCGGGCCGGCTCGGCCGGCCTGGACTCCTCGCTCTTGCGTGACGCGCCGACCGGAGTGAACTGGAGACCGAACTTGAACTGCACGAAGTCGACGCGGTGAAAGCGGAGGTGCCGGGCCTTGCGGAGGAATGCCTCGGGGAGCTGCTCGGCGACGAAGATCACGCGGGGGGGCTGACCGGACGACAGGCGCGCCATCGGGTACAGCCGCCGCAGCGCTTCGGGATCTTCCTGGCACCACGAATACGCGTCCAGCGCTCGCATCAGCATCTCGTCGTCGGCGACGAAGCCGAGCGCGACGAGGGCGAGCGACGTGGCGCTATCGACGGCGACGAGCTCGATCGTCGCGCCGCCCAGGGAAACGCCGGTGTCCAGGATCTTCAGCCCGGCTTCGATGGACTCGGCGTTCTCGGCGACCGCGGCCTGGAGATCGTTCACGTCCTCGAGCTTCGTCGTTGTCTTCAATTCGCAACCCCCCGACCCTGTCTTGGCAACGGCTATGCCAGGTGCAGCGCCACGGGAATTTCGAGCACAATCGACGATTTACAGCGGCCGTTGGCATCGATCGTCGTGATCGGGGATGTCACGGTGACATGAGGGCCGTCAGCACGATGTCACCCGCGCGCTACAAGTGCGCGAGGAAAAAGTCCCGAACCTTCGGCTCGAGCTCGGCCGCTTCACCGTGTCGGCCGCGGTCGAGGACGTGGAAATCGACCTCCGAATTGGCGCCGAGCGCCGCGCGCAGGAGCTCGGCGTGATGGAAGCCAATCTGCTCGTCCTGACGGCTGGCGATGAGGAGCACGGGAATCATCACGCGGGCGACCGCATCGACCGGCGCCGGCCGGGTGATATCGGCTCCGAGGAACACGAGCGACGAGAGTCGCATCAGGTAGACGAGCGGCCCGTAGGTCTCCCGGCCGAGGAGACGCAAGTCGGCGAACGGCGCGTAGGCGGCGACGGCCTGGATGCGCGGATCGTCCGCGGCCGCGAGTAGCGCCACCGCTCCGCCGAGCGAGAAGCCGAAGACTCCCACGCGCGCGTGGCCACGGCCGCGGAGCCAGGCGACGGCACGCTGGAGATCGCCGCGCTCGCGGAAGCCGAGCGTGGTCGCGCGGCCGCCGCTCTCGCCGAAGTAGCGCAGGTCCATGAGCAAGACGGCGAAGCGAGGCGCCAGAGCGGCCGCGAGCGGCAGGAGGTCCGCCTTGTTCGCGGGATAGCCGTGAAGGAGCACGACCGCCGGCGCCGCCGGCCGGGGGACGAACCACCCTGCGAGCGTGACGCCATCCTCCGCGCGAATGCGAACGTCCTCGACGCGTAAGGCGACGTCGGCGGGAGTGAGCGGGATCGCGATCCGAGGAGGACGGACGACGAGCCAGAAGCTGGCGATACCGAGAGCCACCAGACCCGCCGCGACGAGCCCGAGCCAGATCAGTGAACGGCTCAGATCGTGCGGCGGCTCAGGTCAGCGGGACGTAGTCGTACTCGCCGATTCCCTGCAGGACGAGGAAGATCGCCGAGCCCTGTCCGCCGTTGACGACGAGGTGCGGCCGCTTGGGCGGAACCGTGTGCGTCTGTCCCGGCTCCAGGACGACTTCCTCCTTGGGATCGCGCAGGAAGAGGCGCACGCGCCCCTGGAGCACGTAGAACGTGTCCTGCGTGTTCGTGTGGTAGTGCCACGGCACCTGCTGGCGCGGGCCGATCTGCAGCTCCTGGATCCGGAAGCCCGGCCGCTCGGCGTGTCGCGCTCTGCGCTCCACTTCGTAGAGATGACTCGCGTCCTTCACCGCTTCCATGCTCGACTCCTTCAGTTGAGCTTCGCGCGCAGGCCGTGGAGCGCCTTGCGCGCTTCGGCGTCGCCCGGTGCCGTCGTGACGGCGCCCTCGAACTCGCGCAGGGCCTGCCACCACTGTCCCTGCCGAATGTAGATGCGGCCGAGGTTCATGAACGGGAACTGGCGCGGCTCGTAGCGCGGGGCGCGCTTGGCTTTCTCGAGCCACGGCACGGCTTCATCCAGCTTGCCCTGTTGCATCAGGTACACGCCGATGTCGTTGTAGGGGTTGCCGAAGTCGGGATCGACCTTGATCGCCTTCAGGCATTCCTCCGTCGCATCGTCGAATCGGCCCTGGAACGAATACGTCCAGCCCAGGAACGTGTGGGCCTCGGCCGTCGGGCGCACCGCGAGCGAGCGGCGGTACAGCGTGATGGCCTCGTCGAGGTCGCCCGCCATCTGACGACGGTACGCCTCTCGCCACAGCTCGATCGCACGCTCGAGATCTTCTGCGTCGCTCACGTTGCTCTCTTCCGCGGGGCCCGGGGCGGGGCTATTGTACGCGCCGGGAGGCCGCGCATGCGCATCGCCGACGTCCGAGCGTTCCCGACATCGTTCCCCGTGCCGCCCGAGGCCAGTGTCACGCTCGGTATCGGGCGCGCCGTCAAGCGCGATTCGGTCGTCGTGAAGGTGACGACCGACGACGGCGTGATCGGCTGGGGCGA
>Ga0134080_10000842_pt1 | contig 10187 bp, 8 predicted proteins | sample 15_taG_9_FD_94469 | JGI IMG/M metagenome (GOLD analysis project Ga0134080, IMG submission 94469) | Grasslands soil microbial communities from the Angelo Coastal Reserve, California, USA - 15_D_Met_40cm_2_24_1 metaG | ecosystem: Environmental > Terrestrial > Soil > Grasslands ...
GGTCACGGAAGTGATATTCACGATGCGGCCGTACTTTCGCGCGGTCATACCGGGCAGAACCGCGCGCGTCATTCGAAACGCGGTGTGCAGGGTAATTGCGATCTGGTTCTGCCATTCCGCGAACGAAGTTTCGATCAGCGGCTTGCTCTTCGTTGGGCGCCCGGTTTGCGTCATTCCGGCGTTGTTCACCAGAATGTCGATGCCGCCCAATCGCGAAAGCACGGAATCCACCAGCCGCTGGACTTCGGTCTCAACGGTGAGATCGGCGACGAAGGAAAGAACTGCTTCGCCACTGGCGTCGAGCTCGCGCGCCCGGCTATGAATTCGATCCGTCGTCGAAGTGATCACCACGCGCACGCCGGCGGCATGCAGCTTTCGCGCACACGCGAATCCGATTCCCTCTGCGCTTCCCGCGCCCGTGATCAACGCTGTTGGTCCGCTGAGTGTGGACCGCCCGCCGCGAGTGGAGCTCATTCCGGATTCCCCAACCGCATCATACATCGGCCGGAGATTCCTGCCGCTCTTCCGGCTACTTGGTTTCCAGATGCACGCTCGGCTTGATGGTTCCTTTTTCTTTAGCCACTCTTAGCAATTCAGGATAGAACTGAACGAATGAGTGTTCGACAGCCGCGCTTTGATCGTGGCAAGTCCAGCATCCGTTCTTGGCCGGTCTGAGAGCGCCTGAAGACGGCTGTGTGGTGTCGAATGCGAAATAGGCCCACTTTTCCGGGAAGCGCGATTGGTCTTTGACTTCGACGTCCAGCCCCAGGAACGCGTCCTGATAACTTCCATGCTGGTTGATCGAGCCATGTGAAGTGGAACGATACTCCTCGAGAACGAACATGGTTTTATCCGGCCACTTGCCACTAGCCAGAAAATAATCATAGGACGACGGTGTTACAAAAACATTGGTAAACGCCGGCTGCCCGTTTCCACCCACATCGGGGTTGTAACTCATTCCAAATCCGGAAGAGACGTATACCCAGCGGCGATAGCCCTGCGGACGCACCAGTTTTCCATCGGGCGTGTATTGCGGACCAGGACTTGCATTCTGCGGCAGCTGACTGCGGCCCGCACTCAACAGCACGCTTCCTGCAAGACAAACAATCGCGAGCACCGCGAGAACTGGTTTCATGGCGAATCTCCCCCACCGGCGGCCCGATTTTCGAAGCGAAATTCGTGCCCCGAAGTATATGTCGTGAGACGCCATAGAGTCTAGACGCCGCAGCCGTTCGAATGTTTCCGGCAGGTGTCCGATAGGCTCCGCCGTGCTCTGTTCTCTTGTTCCGGGCGCGGACGGGGCCAGGATTTCTGTAGATGGACGAACGAACACGCAGGCGCGCGGTCCCAGGTCCGAAATGAGCATGCGGCCAATCGTGGTGAAGTGTGTTACTGTCGTTGAGTAGACTCCCGAAGTAGAATTGTCTGGATTCCTGGAAGAGGCGCGTTTGGCGATTTTCCCTCTCCTGATTTCAGCCATTTCAGGCTAACGGCTCGTAGCGTCTGGGAAGCGGCCCTTCACCAAGATCCTGCGCTCGTGGTGCTTCGAAGAGTACAGGGAGATTCAAGATGAAGAGTTTATTTGTGGGCAACATGAGCTTCCAGACCTCGGAGAGCGAATTGCGCGAGCTGTTCGCCCCGTTTGGCCAGGTAACGCGCGTTCACATGGCTATGGACCGGGAAACCGGACGCGCGCGCGGCTTCGCCTTCGTGGAAATGCCGAATGACGCAGAAGCGGCCGCAGCCATGACTGCTCTGGACGGAAAAGAAGTGGGCGGGCGCAACTTGAAAGTGAATGAAGCGCGTCCCAAGGGCGAAGGAGGTCCGCCGCGCGGCCCGCGCAATTTTGGTGGCCCGGGCGGTGGCGGAGGCGGACGCGGCAAGGGCGGAGGTCGCGATCGTTTTTCAAACGAAGATTACCGCGAGTCGGCGCGCCAGCCGCGCGAACCGCGCTGGTAGTTTCCCGTTTATGAATAGGCTGGACGGCAGGGGCCAGGGCCCTCGCCGCACTCTGCTGTGAGGAGAGGCTTATGACTACAACATTCCAGAAGCGGCAGAAAGAAATGAAGCGCATCGAGAAGCGCAAAATGAAGGAAGAAAAGCGCGCGCAGCGGAAACTCGATAAAACCACCAATACGGAAGTTGCATATGATCCCGCGTCTGATCCGACCATCGATTGGAACCACAGCAACGAGATCAGCTCGCAAGAGTAGTCTCGACTGGATTTCGCTCTCGACTGCACTGGCGGATTTCTTCAGCCCCTCTGCCGGGCCCGGAGGCAGCCCTGTTTGCGCACCAATCCTCAAATGAAATAGAAATGCCCGCGGGCTTATGTATAATTTTCTTCCAGTAGTCGCAGCCTAACTTTCACGGAGCTCTTCGCGGTTATTGGCGAAGAGGAGCGTCATGCGGCCAGGTCGCCGAAATTTTTGCGCGTTCATTTTGTTCGCAGCGACCGCGGCTCTATTGAGCGTTCCTCCCGCGGCTGCGCATGCGGTTCTGCTGGAATCAAGCCCAGCTCAGAAGAGCGCGGTATCCGGGCCGGATGTTCCGATCAAGCTCCGTTTCAACGTGCGAATCGACGCGCTCCGTTCCCGCCTGACGCTCATTCGTCTAGACGGGTCCGCCCAAGCGCTCGTACTCAGTAAGCGGTCTCCCGCGGACACGCTCTCAGCCGAGGCCACGGGCCTGGCTGCTGGCGCCTATCGCCTCCGTTGGCAAGTGCTAGCCTCCGACGGCCACATCACCCGCGGCGAAATCCCGTTTACTGTCACCAGTTCTTGATCGCGATTCATGGCCCGACTACTCCAAGTCTTTGGTTTCCTCTCGGTCCTGTTCCGTGGCGCGACACTTACCTTTCAGTCGCTCGCCGTTGGCGGCATTGTTTTTCTGATGTTCGTCGTCCGCCGCGCGGAAGAAGATTCAGCGGCGCTACGGCATGCCTGTCTGCGCTGGATTCGCCGCTCCGCACTTGCGCTGGCCGCGATGCAAATCTCTTACGTTCTCGCGAACTCCATCATCCTTAGACAATCCGCCGACATGCCTCTTCGCGACGTCCTCGGCGCGAATTTTGTTCTCGCCGGTGTGATTGGCATCGTCTCAGCGTTCACCGTTATCGCCCTCTCTTCTTCAACGCGTTCCGTTGGCTATGCTGACCTTCTCCTTCCCGCAGTCGCTATCATTGCTTCGTCCGTCATGACCAGCCATTCCGTGGCGCGCCTGGAATATCGCGCGCCGCTGATGGCGTTCACCGCGCTGCATCAGGCGGCGACGGCCACCTGGCTCGGTGGCCTGCCGTATCTGCTGATAGCCATCCGGCAAGCGCCGTCTCCAGAGTTTGCGCGCCGGCTCAGCGCCCGATTTTCGCAACTCGCTCTCGTGAGCGTCGCCGTGCTCGCTTCCGCAGGTTTCCTGTTGAGTTTAGCTTACGTCGGATCGGTCAGGGCCATCTACGGAACTTCCTACGGCGCAATGGTCGCCACCAAAGTACTGCTCTTCGGCCTTCTGTTGTTTCTCGGCGCGCTCAATTTTCAACTCGTTCACCGCGGCCCCGCCAGCTCCATTCTCGCCAGCCTCAAGCGCTTTGGCGAAGCCGAAATCGGGATCGGCATCACGGTTATCCTCACCGCTGCTTCGCTGACTTCGCTCCCTCCCGCCGCCGATCTCGTTCAAGACCGCGTCACGGGTTCAGAAATCATCGCGCGCATGTCTCCACATCCCCCGAGATTCGGCAGCCCGTCTGTTCAAGAGCTTCCCGAAGATGCTTACGCCGCGCAGAAAAAGGCTTTCGAAGTCGGCTCGCTCTCGACCGAATCCTATGTTCCGGGCCAAACCGGAACGCGGCCCAACACTCCTGCAGAAAAGGCTTGGTCCGAGTATAACCATCACTGGGCGGGGGTCGTCGTTCTGACGATGGGGCTCCTGGCCTTGATCGCGCAGGCAGGACGAGTCTCCTGGGCGCGCAATTGGCCGCTGGCTTTCTTCGGGCTCTCGGCATTTCTTTTTCTTCGCAGCGATCCGGAAACCTGGCCGCTCGGCCCGGTTGGCTTCTGGGCGACTCTTGCCGATCCCGAAGTCCTGCTCCATCGTTTTTTCGCCGTGCTGGTCATCGCTCTGGCAGTATTTGAATGGCGCGTGCAAACCGGGCGTGTCGCTTCCGACCGTGGCCGGCTGGTTTTTCCCGTCCTCATCGCCGTCTCCGGCGCTTTGCTTCTCACCCATTCCCATAGCCTCGGGAACCTCAAGGAAGAAGTCCTGGCCGAGCTAAGCCACATCCCGCTCGCGATTCTCGCGGTAACCGCAGGATGGTCGCGCTGGCTTGAGCTGCGCCTTCCCACAGAAAATCAAACGCGCAGCGTCATGGCCCGCCTCTGGCCGCTGTGTATCGCTCTAATCGGCGTGGTCCTGCTGAACTACCGCGAAATGTGACCCGAGGATTCAACTCAGGGTAGGGAATTGGTGCGGAGAAATCTGGTTCCGGGACGTGGACTCGAACCACGATACTCAGCTCCAAAGGCTGATGTCCTACCGATTAGACGATCCCGGAACCGGTCCAAATAGTGTAGCAGACGCCCGCAAATGCCCCCAAGCGCGGCCAATCCACGACTCTTACGGCCGGCTGCGTTTCCGCGCCATTCCCGAACAGCCCGTGAGGGTGATAAAACAGGGCTGCCGCATGCCGGGAACCGGCGGCGCATCTGGAAACCTTTTCAATCACTTGTGCGTAGAATGGACAAGGGAATCGCACGCATGAAACGGCGGATTTTGCTCCGAGAACCGATCGGTGTGGCCTTGGAGACTCTGCGCGCCCACAAAATGCGCTCCTTCCTGATGCTGCTGGGCATCATTCTTTCGGTCTCCACCCTCATCGTGGTCATTGCCCTGATCTCCGGCGTAAACCGTTACATCGCCGACCGCGTCGCCAACCTGGGCTCCAACGTCTTTCTGCTCACGCGTTTTCCCATCATCACCGACGTCGAAGAGTACGTGAAGGCTAATCGCCGCAACAAAAAGGTCACTTGGGACGACTTCGAAGCTCTGCGCGACAATATGAAGCTGCCGCTCCGCGTCGGCGTGGAGCTGCGCATTGACGGCAAAGTGCGCGCCGGCTCGCACAGCCTCAACGACACCAACATCCGAGGCGTGACCGCCAACATGGCGGACATCGACCCTGTGGTTCCGCGAGACGGCCGGTATATTTCTGAAGGCGACGATCAGAGCCGAGCGCTAGTCACTATGATCGGCAATGACCTCGCCACACAGCTTTTTCCCGGCGTCGATCCCATTGGCCACGAGCTCTTGATCGACGGCCGCCCTTTCCAGGTTGTCGGCATCGCGAAAACCATTGGCACGGCCTTTGGCCAATCGCAAGATAACTTTGCTTATATTCCCATCCAGACGTATTTCAAAATGTATGGAACCAACGACACCATCTGGCTCAACATCCAGGCGCGCGGTCCCGAGTGGATGGAACAGACGCAAGACGAAGCGCGAGCCATGATGCGCGCGCGCCGCCACCTCTCCCCCAACGAGAAAGACAATTTCGGTATATTCGACCAGGCCACGCTGATGGAGTTATGGAAAAATTTGACGGGCGTCATCGCTACCGCCATGGTTGGCATCGTGTCCGTCTTCCTGGTAATCGGCGGCGTGGTCATCATGAACGTGATGCTCGCCACGGTCACCGAGCGGACGCGCGAAATCGGCATCCGCAAAGCCCTCGGCGCCCGCCACAACGACATTCTCCTGCAATTCCTCGTCGAAGCGGCGGTGATGGCTGCCGTGGGCGGAGCTATTGGCGTCGGCGTCGCCTATAGTATCGCGGGGCTTGCCAAGGCATTGACGTCCGTTCCCATGAACGTTCCCCTTCCCGCGGTTTTGCTCGCCGAATTGATCTCTGCCGCTGTCGGCGTTTTCTTTGGCGTCTATCCGGCACGCCGAGCCGCCAGCCTGCAACCAATCGAAGCGTTGCGTCAGGAACTATGAGACCTCTCAAAATTGCGATGCGCATGAACCTTGGCGAGAACGCCCGGATGGCCCTCACCACGCTTCGCGAGAACAAGATGCGCTCGTTTCTCACCGTTCTCGGCGTGGTCATTGGCATCACCGCGCTTCTTTCCGTGGTGTCCATCCTTGTCGGCGTGTACGGTGACGTGAACGCCTATCTGTCTGACTACGGCTCGGACACTCTATTCATCTTCCGCTTCGATCCCGGCATCCACGCTGGCAGGCTTACTCCCGATGAGCGCGCGCGCAAACCGCTCACCTTGGAGGATGCCGAGGCCATTGGGCAATTGTGCCCCGCAGTGAAGGCCGTCACTGCCAGTCTCTATCCGCGATGGACAGATGAAGGTCCCGGCAGCGGGCCCGTCACGGCCCGTTATCTCAGCAAGGAAGTCTCCGGAATTGATTACAACGGCACGCTTCCTTCCAACGAAGAGGTTTTCAATTCCAGGCCACGAACCGGGCGGTTCTTCAGCGACGCTGAGAACATGCATCGCGCCGACGTTGCCGTCATCGGCCCCGATATCGCTAAGACCCTATATCCGGAGATGGACCCGCTCGGAAAACCCATCCAAATCAATGGGGTGTCGTACGAAGTCATTGGGGTGCTTGAGCCCCGCAAGGGGCAGCTCGTTAAGGATCAATCGGCGGACAAAGCTGTGATGGTCCCTTATCGCACTTACCACAAGCACATCCCGCAGGACGACGAAAACATGATTGGCGCTGTTGCGTATCCGGGCCGCATGTCGGAAGCCGAGGACCAGATCCGTGGCGTGCTTCGGCGCCGCAGAAATGTGCCTTACAGTAAACCTGATAACTTTGGGATTTCCAGCGCTCAGGAGATCGCCGATCAGTTTCGTCAGATTACCTCGTCCGTGGCCCTTCTGATTTCCGTCATCAGCTCCATCGGACTCCTGGTCGGAGGCGTCGGCGTAATGAACATCATGCTGATGTCCGTCACGCAGCGCACCCGCGAAATCGGAGTGCGCAAGGCCATCGGCGCGCGCCGCCGCGACGTCATCTGGCAATTTCTCACCGAAGCCGTTGTGCTTACGGGCGCGGGAGGCGTTATCGGCGTGCTTCTCGGTGGCGGCATCAGCCTGCTCATCAACTTGGCGGTCCCCACTCTGCCGTCCTCCATTCCGCTCTGGGCCGTCGTGCTCGCCGTGGGTGTCTCCATGAGCGTCGGCCTCTTCTTCGGCATGTACCCGGCTATCAAGGCCGCCCGCCTCGATCCCGTCGAAGCCCTTCGTTACGAGTAATCCGCTGGCCTCAATATCCCTCTGAATGAATCCCTAAAAGCGCCGGGCCGCCTCCCACGACGAATGCAGTCGAGGCTTCTCGATGCAACTGGTGTGCTTTGTTCAAGAGTGCCATGAATTCCGTCCGCGCCCGCAGCGAATCCAGCCACCGGTCGCGCAACATGGCCTGATGGCAAAAGAAACCGTTATCGATGGCCCGCGAGAGCGTATCCAGTGCTTGAGCTTCGTGACGCAAGTAGGCGAGTTGTCGGCCAAGATAATACATTCCCTCGGGATCGCGGAATGTAGCCTGCATCAGCTCTTCACTCACAGCCAGGCTCTCCTCGCCCTTGCCTTCCAACAGCGTCCGCAAGGAAGTAAGGTAGAGTTTTCCCAGGCGCCAAGGCTTGTCCAGTTCCCGTTGCCGCAGCATGGTCACGGCCTCCTCAACGCGTCGAGTCATGCCCAGAACCAGCGCCGCCCCGTACCCGTAGTCGCCTCCGGAGTTTTCGAGCGCGCGCTCATAACCTCCCAGCATGAAGTACGTGTGCATCACGCTCGTCGGAATCAACGGGTCCAGGCGCCGGGCTTCCTGATGAGCTATCAGCGCCGGCTGCAAAAGCCCGCAATAGCGGCACACGTGTCCCAGTCCGGCAAAGAGCTCCGCATCGCTTCTTCGTTGTTGAGCTCGCCCAAGGAGCCGTTTCATGGCCTCCAGCGAGCGGCCCTGATCTATCTGAACATGGGTATACAAGTTGTGTGTGAGCGTTAGATTGGGATTGAGTCGCAGCGCCGTCTGAAACGCCTCATCGGCGGCGCCTAACCCCTCAAGGGAACCTACCGTGTATTTATCCCAGAGCCAGCGGGCCCGGCCAAGCCTCGCCCAAGCCGCCGCGTACGATGGGTCCAAGCTGACGCAGCGCTCATACATCTCGATGGCGCGAGGAAGATTTTCCCACTCTCTGCCGAATTCGTTCGCCTGCAAGTAAATCTGATATGCCGTTGGGCTTGCAGGGCGGTCTTTTTGCAGCGATTGGTGCTCCTGGACTGTCAGTGAGGGCAGAATAGACTCGACGACGCGGCGCACCAGGTCATCGTGAAGTTCCAGCAATTCGTGAGTGGTTGCCTGCGAGGAGTGCGACCACAGAAGTGTCCCGCTCGGCGCTTCCGCCAGCTGCGTTGTAATCCGCAATTGCGTGCCGACATTGAGCAGCGCTCCTGTCAGTACTACGTCCACCTCGGCCTCCCGGGCGATCTTCTGCAGGTCAGGCGCATGCCCGGAATACTGCGCCGCCACAATCGACGAGCGCACCACCAGGTTTTCCAGTCCAGCAAGAGAGACCGTTATTGCCTCCGGCAAGCTGTACGCCAGAAACTGGATGTCGTCGCTTGGCCGCAACATCCGGAACGGCAGCACGATGATCCGTCGTAATGGGCGTGCTCGCGCCTTCGTCTCGATTCCATCCATCTGCAGCGTGGCGCGCAAGTCCGCGGCCATCGCTTCCGCGCTCGGATATCGGTCCTGAGGCCCGCGCGATAGCGCGCGACAAACGATCTGGCCCATCGCCGCTATGGCGGGCGACCCGCTTAGCGCAGGCGGTGAACCCTCGAGAACGGCATGGGCTACTTCACCGAAGGTTTCGCCTGAGAACGGCGGCTGGCCGGTCAGCATTTCGAACAAAACCACGCCGAGCGAAAAGAGGTCCGACCGCGCATCAACCAGCCGGTCGAGGAACTGTTCCGGTGATGCGTACTTGGGAGTCCCAAGAAAGATTCCCGGAGCTGTCGCGTCGCCCAGAGTCGCCGCGGCCTCCTCATTCGCATTCAACGCCACGTGCTTCGCAATCCCGAAGTCCAGCAGCTTTGTTCCGCCGTTCGCAAGTACGATGTTGCTCGGCTTGAGGTCTCGGTGGACGATTCCTATCTTATGAAACGCCTCCAGCGCGGACAGCACCGACAGCGCGACCTGGCCGGCTTCCTGAGCAGGCAGGAAACCGCGCTCGAGGCGCTTCGCTAACGATTCCCCCTCGATGAACTCCATCACCAGGACCAGGCGACCCCGCTCCTCGGTTATATCGTAAATTCGGCAAGCATTCGGATGGGTTACCTGTGCGGCCGCCCGCGCTTCTTGCCAAAAGCGGCGGCGGCGCGTGTCATCTCCATCGAATTCGCGAATCACCTTGAGCGCCACGACGCGCTCTAGCCGCGGGTCCTCCGCCTTGTACACCACGCCCATTCCGCCTTCGCCAACCACGGAGAGAACTCGGTAAGGTCCGATACATTCGGGGATTTCAGCCATGGCTTATCTTCGTATGCCGCGCTTAGCATATCCAAGTCACTCGCCGCCCGCTACTTTGCCAGCCAATGTTCGGATCTGGTCGACGTCTCGGGCTGCACCGCCCCGCGACTCCCGCACACGCTGTCTCTTGCACGTCGCGGCGCGATGCAGTTCGATGTGATGCGGTGTGCGCCAAACAAAGGTTTCTGCTAAATTGGATTGGTTGTTTGGATCGCCGGAGAGGTGGCCGAGCGGTTTAAGGCGCACGCTTGGAAAGCGTGTGTAGGTTAACCCCTACCGTGGGTTCGAATCCCACCCTCTCCGCCAACACTAAAAAAGCCGCATAAACCAACGTACTATTGAACGTGTGACTGTCGTGTGACTACAATCGGCGTGTTTTAGTCACAGGAGACAGTTACAGTGGAATCAATCTACAACCGAGTGAAAGTCGGGAATGTTTGGAAGTTTGACCGGGTGGAAGAAGGGCAGGGCAAGCGCACGGCGCACCTTACGCCGCCATTCTACGCTCGACCGTGGAAAGACGGCAAGCAGCGTTGGTACAGACCTGCAATTCAGACACTGGAGTGGGGGACGGGGAGAAAGAGCGAAGGAGAGGTAGCTGAAGCGAGCAGATTGTTTGCAGAGGAAGGAGGTTCTCCAGCCCA
>Ga0134080_10000843_pt1 | contig 10180 bp, 9 predicted proteins | sample 15_taG_9_FD_94469 | JGI IMG/M metagenome (GOLD analysis project Ga0134080, IMG submission 94469) | Grasslands soil microbial communities from the Angelo Coastal Reserve, California, USA - 15_D_Met_40cm_2_24_1 metaG | ecosystem: Environmental > Terrestrial > Soil > Grasslands ...
CGATGAACGGAAACGGCGGGAACACGAAGCCGAGCTCCGACCAGAAGGTGAACATGCCGCCCGCGACGGCCTGGATGTTGTCCTGCCCCCCCGTGATGATGAACGCGGCGACCTTGTTCCTGATGAGCACCCGGTTGTGGATCGTGATCTGGTTCTGCACGCAGTTCAACCGCTCGATCATCTTGTAGTACAGCGACGACGCGTTGCCCCAACGGATCGGCGTCGCGATGACGACCACGTCGGCCCAGTGCACGAGGCCCTCGTACACGGCGGTGAGCTGGTCCTCCGGGTCGCGCTCGGTGATGGCGCAGGGCCAGGTGCAGGCGTGGGACGCCTTGGAGTAGTTCCCCTCACAGTGCCGGAACCTCAAGTCGCGCAGCTTGATGTACTGGGTGTCGGCGCCGCGCCGCTTGGCCGCGTCGAGCGCGTGCTCGAGCAACGCGTCCGACGTGGAGTAGCGGGGGTTCACGTCGTCCATCGCGGTCGTGGAAACGCAGAGCACCCGGGGCGACGCTCCCGTCACCTTGGCATGCTCCTCGAGCAGGTGCGACGGCATGTGCTTGATGAGCTTCCGGGGCATCGTCGGGGGGGTTTGGACGTACACGCCGTCGTCGCGTGCCTCGAGCGCGAACACCGGCACCTGCTCCTCGTCGTAGCCCTCCGGCCCCCGGCCGGTGATCACGCTGTACTCCCAGGCGTGCCACGGGCACATCACGAACTCGCCGCGCAGCCGACCGTCGCACAACGGCCCGCCCTTGTGGTTGCAGGTGTTCCCGATCGCCCGGAACTGGCCGTCGTAGAAGAACACCGCCACCGCGTGACGATCGACCTTCACGGAGAAGGGAACGCGCTCGAGCAGCTCGGACTTCGTGCCGAGCCGATGCCAGGTGGTCATACCACGCTCCTCTGAAGGGGGGGCCGTGTAGATTCTAGCGCTTATGCCCGCCGGTCGCTTCCGCGTCGCCGTCATCTTCTTCACGGTGCTGATCGACTTGATCGGCTTCGGGATCGTCATTCCCATTCTGCCGGGTTACGCGGTGCGGTTCGGCGCCCACGGCTTCGAGTTCGGGGCGCTGCTCGGCGTGTACTCGCTCATGCAGTTCTTCGCCGCCGCCGTGCTGGGCCGGCTCTCCGACCGGGTGGGGCGGCGCCCCGTGCTGCTCACCACCATGGTGCTCAACACGGGCGGCTATCTCCTCTTCGCGTTCGCCGGCTCCTACTGGGCGCTGTTCGCCTCGCGCGTGATCGGCGGGTTCGCGGGGGGCAACATCTCCGCAGCGCAGGCCTACATCGCCGACTCCACCTCCGCGGCGGATCGGTCGCGGGCAATGGGCCTGCTCGGGGCGGCGTTCGGCCTGGGGTTCGTGATCGGTCCCGCCATCGGCGGCGGCGCCTGGCAGTACCTCGGCTCCGCCGCGCCCGGCCTCGTGGCGGCCGGGCTGTCCCTCCTCAATTTCGCCTCCGCCTGGGCGATCCTTCCCGAATCGCTCCACCCAGACCACCGCACCGAGCGGCGCGGCCTCGGGTTCGAGGCGATCGCGCGGGGGCTCGCCGACCGCCGGCTGCGGCCGCTGATGCTCGTGTGGGGGATCTTCCCGTTCGCCTTCGCCGGCTACACCGCGGCGCTGCCCTACCACGCGGCGGCGGCGTTCGGCTGGCAGCAGAAAGACCTGGCGCTGTTCTTCATCGTGTTCGGGATCACCGGCGCCCTGACGCAGGGGCTGGTCTTCCGCGGTCTGGCGCCGTGGGTCGGGGAGCGTTGGCTGGTGATCCTGGGCACGGCCGGCGTCGCCGTAGCGATCGGCGCGGTCCCGTACGCGCACAGCTCTTTCGTTCTGTACGCCTGGACCGTCGCGCTGGCGCTGTGCCAGGGCGTCGTGTCCCCCGCCGTGAGCGGGCTGGTGTCGGTGTACGCCTCGCCCAACGAGCAGGGGACGACGCTCGGTGCGGCGCAGGCGCTGGGGGCGCTCGGACGGACACTCGGCCCCGAGGCGATCGGCGGGGCGTACGACGCCGCGGGGGCGCGGGCGGCGTTTCTGGCGGCGGCGGGCGTGATGGCCCTGGCGTGGCTGGCGACGCTCGGGTTGGAGCGGCAGGTCACGGACGTCGGGATGACGGGACAGGCGAACAGCTAGACTAGCACCTGTTTCACGCCTCATATTTTCCTCACCCCCTGCCGGAGTTGGAAGCGCCCATGCGCGTGTACAAGACAGCGGAGATCCGCAACGTGGCGGTCGTAGGCCACGGCGCGAGCGGCAAGACCTCGTTGGTCGACGCGCTTGCGTTCGTGGCCGGCACGAGCAAACGCCACGGGTCCGTGAAAGACGGCACCGCCCTCACCGATTACACCCCCGACGAAATCGAACGCAAGTACTCCATCAACCTCGCCGTCGCCGTCGCCGAATGGATGGACACGAAGCTCAACCTCATCGACACGCCCGGCTACCTCGACTTCACCGGTGAGGCGCTCGCGGGCGTGTACGCGGCGGACGGCGCGGTCGTGGTGGTCTCGGCGACGGGCGGCGTCGAGGTCGGGACCGAGAAGGTGTGGGATTACTGCGAAGCCCGCGACATCCCGCGGCTCTTCTTCGTGTCCCTGATGGACAAGGAGCACGCCGACTTCGAGCGGGTGTACGGCCAGATCAAGGAGCGGCTCACGCCGAAGGTGATCCCGGTGGAAATCCCGGTCGGTGAGGGCCCCGAGTTCCACGGCATCATCAATCTCTTCTCGAAGAAGTGCCACCTGTACAAGAAGGGGACGAAGGCCGGCGAGTACGAGGAGGTCGACGTGCCCGCGGAGTACCGGGACCGCTTCGAGCGGTACTCGAAGGATCTGATCGAGCGCATCGCGGAAACGGACGACACGCTGCTCGAGCGCTACCTGGGGGGCGAGGAAATCGGACGCGACGAGGCGATCGCCGCGATGAAGGCGGGAATGGCGAAGGGCGAGCTGTTCCCCCTGTTCTGCGGCGCTGCCGAGCTGACCTACGGGACGCGCGCGCTGCTCGCGAAGCTGGTGGAGCTCTTTCCCGTGCCGAGCGAGCGTCCGCCCGTGGAGGGGCAGCGGTGGGGCACCGCGGAGCGCGTCGCGCTCCGGGCCGAGGACGGTGGGCCGTTCGTGGCGCAGGTGTTCAAGACCATGTCCGAGCCGCACGTGGGCGACGTGACCTATTTCCGCGTGTACTCGGGTACCGTGAAAAACGGCCAGGACGTCTACAACGCTCCGCGCGAGGCCGTGGAGAAGCTGAACCACTTGTGCGTCACGGTGGGGAAGGACCGCGTGGAGATCGCCGAGCTGCACGCGGGGGACATCGGGGTGGTCGCGAAGCTGCGTGACACGCACACCAACGATACGCTGTCGACGAAGGAGCACTCGATCGTCCTGCACAAGATCCCCTTCCCCGAGCCGGTGATCACCGAAGCCATCGAGGTGAAGCAGCGGGGCGAGGAAGAGAAGCTCTCGAACGGGCTGCACAAGCTGCACGAGGAAGACCCGACGTTCCAGCACGAGTACAACGGCGAGCTGCAGCAGACGCTGATCCGCGGGCTGGGGGAGCGGCATCTCGAGATCATCGTGGGGCGCCTCGCCCGCAAGTTCGGCGTGCACGCGCTCATCACCAAGCCGAAGATCGCCTACCGGGAGACGTTCAAGGGTCGAGCCGAAGGACAGGGGAAGCACAAGAAGCAGACCGGCGGCCGCGGCCAGTACGGCGACTGCTGGATCCGCATCGCGCCGCTGCCGCGCGGCTCGGGGCTCCAGTTCAGCGACGAGATCGTGGGGGGCGTGATTCCGCGGCAGTACATCCCGGCCGTCGAGCGCGGCATCCACGAGGCGGCGGCGCGCGGGCCCGTGGCTGGCTATCCGGTGGTCGATTTCAAGGTGGAGCTGTACGACGGCTCCTACCACGACGTGGACTCCAACGAGCAGTCGTTCAAGATGGCCGGCATCCTGGCGTTCCGGAACGTGAGCCCGAACGCGCGACCCACGCTGCTCGAGCCCATCCTCGAGCTCGAGGTGTGGACGCCCGACGAGTATCAGGGCGCCGTGATGGGCGACCTGTCGTCGCGGCGCGGGCAGATCCTCGGCACCGAGAAGGACGGCCGCCTCACCAAGGTGAAGACCCACGTGCCGGAGGCGGAGCTCGACAAGTACGCGACGGTGCTGCATTCGCTCACCCACGGACGCGGTACATACCGCCAGAAGTTCCACGTGTACCAGGAAGTCCCTCCCGAGGTGGCGCATAGGCTCGTGGACGCGCGGAAGAAGGAGCTGGAGGAGGCGAAGGCGTCCTGACGCGCTATCTGCGCCTGTGGTTCGGATTCTCGGAGCGCGTGGACCGGCGCGCGTACGCCCGAAGCGGCGCCGCCCTGCTGCTGTTCAAGTACGCCGTGGACGCCACGGTCATCTGGGCCTACACCGGCCGGCTGTGGAGCCCCGCCGACTATCTCAATTCGGTATCGCTGCTGCAGGAGCGCACGCTGCGCGGTGTGCCCGCCGGCGTGATGCTCGGGCTGGCGTTGTGGACGCTGCCGTTCCTGTGGATCGGGTTCGGCATGTCGGTGCGGCGTGCGGCGGACGCGGGCAGGTCGGCGTGGTGGGCGCTGCTGTTCTTCGTACCGCTCTTGAACTACCTGCTCATGATCGGGCTCAGCCTGCTGCCGACCGCGGCGGTCCCGGAATGGCGGCAGGCCGCCCCCGCGGCGGTGATGAGCGACCGGTTGAAGAGCGGGCTGTTCGGCGTCGCCGCGTCGCTCGCGATCACGATTCCCACGGTCTTGATCGGGGTCTATCTCAAGAAGAACTATTCGGCCGGGCTGTTCCTCGGCACGCCGTTCAGTATCGGCTACATCAGCGCTCATGTGTTCAACCATCAGCACCCCCGTACCATGGGGCAGACGATCGAGGTGGTGCTCTTCGCGCTCGGGCTCGCGACCGCGGCGATGTTCTTCTTCGCGGCCGAGGGCGCGTTCTGTCTCGTGCTCGCGTTCCCCCTCGCGGCGGTGGTGGGGATGTGTGGGGGCGTGTTCGGGCGGGCGATCGCGCTGCGCGGGATGGAGCCGCCGTCCCGGACGGGGCTGGCCGCGCTGTTTGCGCCCCTGCTGGTGCTGGCGGAGCCGCGCGCGACGGCGCCGCTCCACGAAGTCCGCTCGGTCGTCGAGGTCGCCGCGCCGCCCGCGGTAGTGTGGCGGCACGTGGTGGCGTTCCCCGCGCTGCCGCCCGCCACCGAGTGGGTGTTTCGGGTCGGAGTCGCGACCCCGCTCGCCGCCCGGATTCGCGGCAGCGGGGTCGGGGCATTACGCTTCTGCGACTTCACGACCGGGAGCTTCGTGGAGCCGATTACCGCGTGGGAGGAGAACCGCTTGCTGGCGTTCGACATCGTGCGCCAGGCGCCACCGATGCGCGAGTGGAGCCCCTACCGGGACGTGAACCCCCCGCACCTCGACGGGTACTTCCGAGCGACCCACGGGGAATTCCGGCTCGCGGCGTTGGGCGGCGGCAGTCGCACCCGGCTCGAGGGGCGGACGTCCTACGTGGTGGAGATGTTCCCACAGAGCTACTGGACGCTGGCCGCCGATCGCATCGTCGCGGCGATTCACGTGCGGGTGCTGCGACACATCAAGGCCCTGGCCGAGGAGGAGGAGCACCGATGAGAGCGACGATCCTGTGTGCCGCCCTCGCCGTCGCGGGCTGCGTCGAGAAGCGCTCCCCCCCCCCGCCCCCGGCGGACTCCACGGCTGCGGCGGCGCCCGCGCCCGCGACGCCTCCGGTCGCGCCGCCCGTGCCGCCCCCGCCGCCCGCGTCGCCCGCGCCCGCCGCCACGAAGGTCTTAGCGGTCGAGGGGTTCCTCACTCCGGAATCGGTGCTGCACGACACGGTGCAGGACATCTACTTCGTCTCGAACACCAACGGCAGCCCGACGGCGAAGGACAACAACGGCTTCATCAGCCGGGTGCGGCCGGATGGAGCGGTCGAGAACCTCAAGTTCATCGAGGGCGGCCGCACCGGCGTCACCCTCCACGCGCCGAAGGGCATGGCGCTGAACGGGGACACGCTGTGGGTGGCCGACATCGACGTGGTCCGCGCGTTCAATGCGAAGACCGGGGCCCTCGTGGACAGCGTGAGCCTGAGCAAGCTGGGGGCGGTGTTCCTCAACGACGTCGCGGTCGCGCCGACCGGGGCGCTGTACATCACCGACACGGGCATCAAGTTCGACGACGTGGGCAACGTGCTGCATCCCGGTCCCGATCGGATCTTCCGGATCGGCCCCGACCGGGCCGTCACGGTGGCGCTGAAGGGCGACACGCTCGGCCGGCCGAAGGGGATCGCCGTCGATCCCGTGGGGAAGCGCTTCGTGATCGTGCAGTTCGGAGGGCGCGCGGTGCTGGGGTGGAAGCCGGAGGACAAGGCGCCGAAAGTCATCGCCCGGGGTGCCGGGGGGTTCGACGGCGTCGTGGTCGCCCGCGGCAGAATCCTGGTCTCGAGCTGGAATGACTCGACCGTTGCGAGTTACGAGACCGGCCAAGAGGTGAAGGTCGTGACGGGCGTCCCCGGCGCGGCCGACATCGGCTACGACGCCCGGCGCAACCGCCTGCTGGTCCCGATCCTCCCGGCCAATCGGGTCGAGGTGTGGCAGCTGCCCTGATCGTCAATCCGCGATCGTGAGCACCGCGGCCCCTTTCACTTTCCCCGCCCGCAGCCGCTCCAGCGCCTCGTTCGCCCGCTCGAGTGGATGAGGCTCGATCTCGGTCCGCACCGGCACCCGCGGCGCGAGCGCCAGGAACTCCGTGCCGTCTTTCCGGGTGAGGTTCGCGACCGAGCGGAGCGTCCGCTCGCCCCACAGCACGTCGTACGGGAACGCGGATGTCGCTCATGTGGATGCCGGCACACACCACCGTCCCGCCTTTGACGACGGCGCGGAGCGCGGCGGGGACGAGCGGCCCCGCGGGCGCGAAGATGATGGCGGCGTCGAGCGGCTCGGGCGGCGGCGCATCCGAGGTCCCTGCCCACTCGGCGCCCAACCCCAGCGCGAAGCGCTGCGCGTCCCGGTCCCCGGCGCGCGTGAAGGCGAACACCCGGCGCCCCTGATGGCGCGCGACCTGGGCCACGATGTGCGCCGCGGCGCCGAAGCCGTACAGCCCGAGGCGCTCGGCCTCGCCCGCCGCGACGAGCGATCGGTACCCGATCAGCCCGGCGCACAGCAGCGGCGCAGCCTCGAGATCGGCGTACTGGTCCGGCAGGGGAAAGCAGAACCGGGCGTCCGCCACCGCGTATTCGGCGTACCCGCCGTTGATCTGGTAGCCCGTGAAGCGCGCCCGATCGCACAGGTTCTCCCGTCCCGAGCGGCAGTAGCGGCACTCGCCGCAGCTCCAGCCGAGCCAGGGCACCCCCACGCGGTCCCCGATGCCGAAGCGGTCGACGCCGGGCCCTCCCCCGGTCGCGGTGACGGTCCCCACGATCTCGTGACCGAGGATGAGCGGCAGCGTGGGGTTTGGCAGCTCGCCGTCGAGAACATGCAGGTCGGTGCGGCACACACCGCACGCCGCGACGGCGAGCAGCACTTGGCCCGGCCCGGGCTCCGGGCGCGAAATGTCCACCGCGCGCAGGGGACGGCGCGGGACGTCAAGCATCATGGCTCGCATCTGTCGTTATCCTGTCTCGATTTGTCGCTCCTGCGCAACACAACGCCGGGCCGCATGGGCCCCGCTCAGGCGGGCGTTAGGTCTTCTCCCGCTGCCCGAATTTTGCTGCCAGTGCGCGAGCGTGTCAGGTGCATTGATGATCGACTTCGGCTCTGCCCCCAGGGTACGCAACCCTGTGCGCATCCTGCTGGTGGACGATCAAGTCATCTTCCGGACCGCCGTGCGCGCGTTGCTCGAGCCACACCGGGATCTGGTCGTGGTCGGCGAAGCCGGGAGAGGAGAGGAAGCCGTCGCCAGCGCCGAAGCGGCCCGACCGGACGTGGTCGTGATGGATCTCGCCATGCCCGGCAAGGGCGGGATCGAAGCCACCCGGCGGATCATGCGGCTCGGCATCGGCGCCAGAGTCCTCGTGCTCACGGCGCTCCCGCAGGAGCGCGAGCTGCTCGACGCGCTCGACGCGGGCGCGAGCGGCTTCGTCGAAAAGATGGAAGCGGCGGAGCATCTGGTAAACGGCATTCGCGCTGTGGCAGCGGGCCGGCTCTTCCTCGGCCCCGACGCGGCCAAGTTCGTAGTGCTCCAACGCTACCAGCGGCAGGGGCAAGCGGAGGATGAGAAGGTCGCGGCGGATCGGCTGAGCGGGCGAGCGCCAGGTTCCGGCACTGCTCGCCCTGGGCCACAAACGACTGGAAGTCGGGGGCGGAATTAGCCCGCGAGCACCGGCTCGAATTCCGTCGGCGCCTGCGGTGCCGTGTCGGGCTGCGGCTGCCGGTACACGTAGCGCTGGCCCGCGTAGTTCCGCAGCACGACCGCGTCGTCGGTGATCGACTCGACGTATTCGGGGAGCAGGGGGATCTTCCCCCCGCCTCCCGGGGCGTCGATCACGAAGTGCGGCACGGCGAGTCCCGACGTCCACCCGCGCAGCGCCCGGATGATCTCCAGCCCCTTTTCGACCGTGGTGCGGAAGTGCTCCGCGCCCGCCACCTGGTCACACATGTAGATGTAGTACGGCCGCACGCGGGCGGCGAGCAGCCGCTGCATCAGCCGCTTCATCACCTCGGTGTCGTCGTTCACGCCCTTGAGCAAGACGGTCTGGCAGCCCAGGGGGATGCCGACGTCGGCGAGCCGGCCGAGCGCGTCCACGGCCGCAGGGGTGAGCTCGTCGGGGTGGTTGAAGTGCGTGTTGATGTACAGCGGGTGGTATTGCTTCAGGATCGCGCACAGCGCCGGCGTGATCCGCTCCGGGAGATGGCACGGCACGCGGCTCCCGATCCGGATGATCTCGATATGACCGATCGCCCGGAGCCGTCGGCAGATCTCGTCGATCCGGCGGTCGGAGAGGAGGAGCGGGTCGCCCCCCGACAGGATGACGTCGCGGACCTCCGTGTGCTCCTCGAGATACCGGAACGCCGACTCGAGCTCGCGCATCGAGATCTTGTTGGGGTCTCCGACTTTGCGGCGGCGCGTGCAGAAGCGGCAGTAGGACGCGCACACCGGCGAGACGAGGAACAGCGCGCGGTCTGGATAGCGGTGCGTGATGTTCGGCACCGGAGAGTGCGCGTCTTCGGCCAGGGAGTCCACGAGGCCGTCGTGCACCTCGAGCTCCTGGAGGTCGGGGACGTACTGCCGCCAAATCGGGTCCCCCGGGGACGTGATGAGCTCGACCATGGCGGGCGAGATGCGGAACTCGAAGTTCTCCGCCGCCTGTCGCAGCCGCTCCAGGTCCGGGAAGTGCTCGGCGCCGAACCGCGCGACGAGCGCCTCGAGGGAGGCGACGCTCCGCTTACGCAGGAGCTCTTGCCAGGACTCCATCGCTCAGGTCCTTGAGGTAGATCACCAGGTCGTCTCCGGGGGCGTAATAACCCGGGAGCCGGGCGGCCGGCGCGTAGCCGCGCCGCTCGTAGAACGCGCGGGTGGGCGCGTATTCGGCGCGGGACGATGTCTCGACGACAATCAGTCGTCCGTTGTCAGTCGGCAGTCGCTCCTCCACGGCCCTCAGGAGCGCGCTCCCCACGCCCTTGCCCTGCCACGCGGGGTCCACGACGATCCAGTAGAGGTCGTAGGTGCCGGTGGTGCCGGGGGTCGGACCCCAGCAGGCGTAGCCGACGAGCTCGTCGCCCGCGTATGCGCCCAGGAAGCGGTAGTCCTCGTCGCCGACGAGGCTGTCGTCGAGCAGCTCCACGGCGATGGCGACCTCGTCGGGCCGGAACAGGCCGGCGGCCGCGGTGAGCCGCTCAAGCCGTGCGCGTTGCGCGTGGCCGACGGGCCGGAGCGAGCAGCTCACGTGCCGCCTTGGCACCCTGCGCCTCGCGGAGCGCGACCTCGGCGATGCGGCGCACCAGCTCGGCGTAATCCCAGCCGGCCACGCGGGCCATGCGCGACAGGCCGGCGTCGTCGTTCAGGTCGGGATTGGGATTGACCTCGAGGATCCACACCCGCCCCTGGTCGTCCAGCCGGAGGTCCACCCGGCCGTACCCCTTGCCCTGCATCACGCGCCACGCCGCCTCGGCGACGCGCCCCAGCTTGTCGGCGAGCTTTTGCG
>Ga0134080_10000851_pt1 | contig 10137 bp, 9 predicted proteins | sample 15_taG_9_FD_94469 | JGI IMG/M metagenome (GOLD analysis project Ga0134080, IMG submission 94469) | Grasslands soil microbial communities from the Angelo Coastal Reserve, California, USA - 15_D_Met_40cm_2_24_1 metaG | ecosystem: Environmental > Terrestrial > Soil > Grasslands ...
GTCCGCGGGTCGGGCCGCGTGACCAGCTGGTTGAAGAATTGCGTGGGCGAGCCGAGATCGTACTTGATGCCCAGCTCCTCCACGTCGGTGCGGTCCACGAAGATGATCTTGGCCTGGATCGACACCTGCGGCGTGCGGATGTCCAACCCCCGGACGAACTGCTCGACCCGCTCGATGCGGCTCGTAATCTCGGTGACGACGAGCGCGTTGGTCGTCGAGTCGGCGACGACCTTGCCGATCCGCGTGAGGATCGATTGCACCGACGGCACGAGCGCCGCCGCCCGGGCGTAGTTGATCCGCACGAGTCGCGTCTCGACGGGCACGGTCGAGTCGGCGCGCGCCAGCTCTTTCTTGTCGATGACCCGGTAGATGCCGCCCTCGAGGACGACGACGTCGAGGCCCTGCGACTCGAGCACGGCGTGGAACGCGAGATCCCACGGCTGGTTCTTGATCTCGGCGCTGACGCTGCCCCGCAAATCCTTCGAGAGGACGATGGTGCGGCCGCTGAACGCGGCGAACCCGGCCACGACCTCGCGCAGGTCGGCGTTGTCCCACGTGACCGTGATGCGCGCCGCCTGCGACTGCGCGCTCTCGCGCGCGTGCGTCGCCAGGTACTCGTCGATCGAGACGGTCGCGCCGCTCGCCGCGGGCGTCACGACTCGGGCCGCCTCGGTCCCCGCGCTCCGCGCGGCCGCGGGCGCCGCCGCCGGCGTCACCGGCGGCACGCTCGCCGCCACCTGGCTCGACCACGCGGCGAACGCGGTGCGCTCGGTGCCGATCTTCACCCGGACCTGGCCGTCGCCCCGCTCGATCTGGTAGTCTTTCAGCGCGTCGAGGTCGATCACGACCCGCACCACGCCGGCCCGGAACTGCGCGTAGCGGAGGTTCTTCACGCCGCCGCGGTTCTGCCCGTCGTACAGCACCACCGGCGCGACGAGCCGCGCGCCCTGCAGGTCGATCACGAGCCGGGCGGGATTGGCCAGCGTGAAGTCCTGGACGTCGACCGCGCCTCGGAGCTCGATCACGACCTCCACGCGGCCGGCCGCCGGGAGCACGCTGACGGCCCGGACCTCGCCGTCTCGCGCCCCCCCCCCGCCCCCCCCGCCCCCCCCGCCTGACCCCGCAAGGGCTCGGGGTGCCGCCGCGACGCACAACCACGCGGCGAGGGCTGCGATGCGCTTCATGGCGTTACCTCCTGCTTGGCGAGCTGCAGGCTCTCCTGCCGCTCGAACCCGAACTCCTGCACCGTAAACACGATCTCCCGCGGCCGGATCGTCGTGACCTTGAGGCGCCCCAGGATCTCGCCGGTCCTCGCCCGGTACACCTTGTTGTTCGTCACGTCCCGCAGTATCGCCACGCTGCGCGCCGGGTAGCGCCCGTCGTAGTAGATGCCCACGAGCTTCAAGTCCGTGAGCAGCGGGCGGATGTCCCCCGACTTGAGGAGCGACAGGAACGGGTCCCGCCCCCCGCCTTCGTACCCGAACGTTTCGCGCACCAACCGCGGCGACGCCGAGTCCGGACGCGTCGTCGTGTCGCGCGGGGCGGCGGTGGCCGGCTTCGCCGCCGGGGCGGGCGACACCGCCTTGGGTGCGGGCTTGGCCTGAGGCTTGGCCTGCGCCGCGAGCGGGCCGGCGACGAGCAGCGCCACGACGACTCCCGTGAGCTTTCCGCTCATGGGCTGGCCCCCCCGACCTTCGCCGGCTTCTGGCCCGGCGGCGGCGGGGGCGGCGCGGCCGCCTTGACGAAGGTGCGGATCGCGAACTGCGCCTCGAGCAGCGCCCCCAGCGTGTCGCTCAGGAACCGCATCGCCTGCTGCTGCGCCGGCTTGAGGCTCAAGTCCTGCGGCACGATGATGCGCCGCAGGCTGGCGATGTCGGACAGGAACTCGCCGAGCTGGTCGTAGTGGCCGATGATCTCGAGGCGGTACTTGTAGGTGTCGAACGGCTGCCCCGGCTCGACCGGCTGCGGCTCGATGCGGCCGATGGTGACGCCGCGTACTTTGGCTTTGGTCGAGATGTCGTCGATCAACGCCGGCACCTCGTTCTTCTCGGGCACGAGGCGGCGCATCACGCCGAGCAGCGCGCGGTAGGCCTCGACCTTGCGGCGCAGGTCCTCCACGGTGCCGCTCGTCAGATCCTGCTTCGCCTTGTCGATGATGGCCTGCAGGCTGTCCGTCTCGGTCTGCACAGCCGTGATCTGCTGGCTCGTCGGCTGCTCCCAGTAGTTCCAGAAGACGTAGCCGAGCGCGAGCATCCCCAGGGTGATGAGGAGCATCACCTGGCTCTGCCGGTCCTGGGGGAGCAGGGCCACGGCGTTACCTCACCGGCTGGGTGAAGGGGACGGTGCGGATGTACACGGAGTCCGCGACCCGGTAGCGCACGGCGATGTTGAAGGCCGTCACCGGTCGATCGGCCTCGATGATCGTGGACGACGTCGCCGGCGTCACGTCGGTGAGCCACGGCGACGCGGCGAGCTGCCGCAGGAAGGTCGTATACGCCTGGATATCCACCGTACTCCCCGTGATCCAGGCGCGCACGATCGGGACCCCCACGGAGTCCACCGCCCCGCCGGCGGCCGTGGCGCCCGGGCTGCCCGGGGCCACGTTCGAGCCGCCCGCGACCGCGATGCTCGTGAGCCACGTGTAGGGCGGGAGCGCCTTGGTGATCTGATCGAGCATGTGCGGCCAGATGTAGCGGTCGGCGTCGATCCCCCGGATGATGCCGATCTCCGCGACGAGTGAGTCGCGGATCCGCTCCGACTGCCGCTTCTGGGCGATCACCGCGTCGAACCGCCGCTTCTCGATCCGCACCGCATCGAGGTTCGACTGGAGCACCCGGAGCCGCGTGCTCAGCGTGATGAAAAGCAGCAGACCGCCGCCGATCACCACCACCGCCGAGGCGCTCGCGGCGATGAGCCACGGGTTCTTGATGCTGGCGATCAGCCCCCGGAAATCGGGCAGCGAGAGCTTGAGGCCCAGGCCCTTGCCGCGGGCCGCCTTCTGCTTTTTCCCGGGAATGAGGTTGATTTCGATCATGCGGCACGCCTCAGCGCCAGCCCGACCGACAGCATCAACAGCGGCGCCACCTCGTCCACCGCCACCGACTCGAAGACCGAGTCACGCACCTTGAGGCGCTGCACCGGGCTCGCCATCTCCACCGGCACCCGCAGCCGCGCGGAGAGCGCCTCGTTGAGGCCGGGGATCCGTGCGCCGCCGCCGATCGTGTACACCCGCCCCAGCCCGCCCGCGGAGCGAGACGCGGTCTGGAGGAACGCCGCCGCCCGCTCCACCCCCACCGCCAGCTCCTCGGCCCGCGCCTCCACGTAGGGCGCGAGATCCGCGCTCTGCGCCAAGCCCTGGATCAGCCGCTCCGAATCCTCGGCGGAGAGCCCCTTCTCCCGCTGCAGGTCCTCGCGGAAGCGCCGCGTGCCCACCGACAGGTCCCGCGTCAGGACCGGCACGCCGTCCTCCACGATGTTCACGTTGGTCACTTCGTGCCCGATGTTGACGAGACCCACCACCCCCTGCATCGCATCGGGGTGGTTAGCTCAAAGGCGTTGTGAATCGCGAAGGCGTCCACGTCGATGACGGACGCGTTCAGGCCGGCCTCGCCGAGCAGCGATGTGCGGCTCTCCACCAGCTCCCGCTTGGCCGCGACGAGCAGCACGTTCATCTGCAGCCCCTCGGCGTCCGGGTCGAGGATCTGGAAGTCGAGCTCCACGTTGGCCATGTCGAACGGCACGTGCTGCTCCGCCTCCCAGCGGATCACCTCCCGGGCATCACCTTCCTTCATCCGGTCCATCTGGATTTTCTTGACGATCACGTCCCGGCCGCCCACGGCCGTGACGACGGACTTCTGCTTGACCCCGGCGGTGGCGAACAGCCCCCGGATCGCTTCGGCCACGATCCCGGGGTCCATGACCTCGCCCTCGACGATGGCGTCGGCCGCCACTTCGGTCGTGGCCACCTTGACCAGCTCGGGCTCGCTCCCGGAATGGTCGACCACGGCGACCTTGATAATGCCGGAGCCGATATCCAACCCGACCGAGGTTTTCTTGCCGCCCAGCAACCCGAACAGGGCCATACGTGCCTAGGGGTTAAAGACAAGAGGGGGCGAGGGCAAACTACAGTAAGCCCCGCCCCTTATCCTGTCAAGCCTCGAACCTACTTGAGCCCGAACCAGCAACTACTTTAGTCGCTGGTACTTAGGCCTATTGGAACAGCTGTACCCACCCCCGCGACCGCATCTGCGCCCCCACGCCGGTCATGTCTAACGCCTTGAGAATAGCGCACTTAGAGTAGAGGAGGTTGGCGCCACCCGTAATCGACTGCGTCTGGCCGAGCGCCACGCTGTCCTGGGCCATGGTCGCGCCCCAGAAGTGCGCCGGCTGGCCACCACCACCTGCCGTCGTGAGAGACCCCTTGATGATCGCGATGCCGAACCACTGGAATCCCCCGTTGACGGACAAGCTGCCGTCGACGAGGAGGATGCCCTGTCCCTCCTGGCCGTTGATGTTCGCGTCCCCGGTGATGTGGATGATCGGGAAGTAGGTGCCGCAGGGGGCGGTTGGGTTGAGCGGGTCGCCCCAGTTGGTCAGCACCGACCAGTCGCACTGCCCGTTCGTGACGACGGGCGCGATCGAGGTGGAGAAGTTCTGCCCGGGCAGCGTGATGCTCGCCCGCGCCGCCAGGTCGGCGTAGGTCACATCGCCGTACTTCGAGAAGGTGCTGTCGGACACCGTCGGGTCGATCTTGACCGGCGGGGTGCCCAGGACCGTGCCGCCACCGTTCTGCGTGATCGAGCTGCCCGAATCGGCCCGAATCCCGGCCATCGAGCTGTCCACCGGACCGCACGACGTCCAGCCGACTGGGGTGTGGTCGAACCCGTCGACGGTCGAACTGCCCGAGACCTTGTCGCCGTTCGTCGTGGTGAGGGACGCCTGGATGTCCATCACCAGCGGACGAATGGTGGTGAGCAAGCCGACGCGCTGGCTCGCCCCGCCGCCGCGGATGCCGCCGGCCAAGCTCTGGTTGTCCTGGCCGGTCACGTCGACGAAGTAGATCTCGTCGTTCATCTTGTAGAGCGACCCGTTGTACTTCCCCGTGTTGCTCCTGGACTGGGTGGCGACGATCGTGCGCTCGCTCGTCGGCGCCGTGGCGGGGTATCCGGCCATGCCGTTCCACACGGTCGTGCTGTTGGGCCACACCCGGATGAGGGAGTTCACGCCTTCCTCGGCGACGCCGAAGGAGGCCTGCACGCGCCGGGTGTTCTCGGCGACGCGCTGCTCCTGCGTGCCGGAGAACAGGGCCCCCGCGACCAGCGCGCCCACGATCACCAGCGCGACGATCGCGACCGCGAGCGCCATGCCGCGCTCGTTCTTCAGAACCTGCTTCATAGACCGCTCCTTGATGTGCACGAGTGACCCGCTCCCTTCCGTTAACACTTGACGAAGGGCGCGGAGCCCGGTCCGCAGCGCGGGTTGTTGCGCAGCGCCACCCGCGTGCTGATGCTGTCCACCTTGTTCGCCAGCGTCCCCAGCGCGCCGCCCGAGCGCACCGGCTGCGCCGTCTGGGCGCGCACGTGGATCTCGATCAGCGCCACCTGGGAAGAGTCCGTCGTGACGGCGCCGTTGACGTCGAAATAGTCGAGCTCCAACCCGTCGCTCCCCGTCAGCGGCCCGATCAGCGGCTGGACCGAGGAGCCCTTCGAGATATTCTGGTAGCCGACGTACCACATCCCGTCCGACGACGACTGGTACAGCTGGTACTTGATGATCGAGAAGGCGCGCACCGGCGCCCCCTTGGGGATCGCGCCGTTCACGGCCAGGCCGGGGATGTTCATCCACGCCGGGGGCGACGTCGACAGCTGATAGCCCGGCGTGCCACCCGCCGGTTGCGCATCCGGACAGGTGAAGAAGGGGCTCGCTCCCGTGATCTTGACCGGGAGCCATTGGTCGTCGTCGCGCCTCGCGGCGTTGCCCCCCCAGAACACCAGCACCGAATCGCCGGCGGCGAACGGGAGGTTGCGGCCGTACATCGGGCTCACCCACACGTTCATCGTGAAGTTGCCGAGCCCGACGGCCAGCGCGGGCGCGGTGCACAGGAAGCCCAGCTTGCGCATCGCCCGGATCTGAATCGACGTGGGCGTCATCGACTGAATGTCCCCGTCCACCGCGTCCAACTCGCGGAACTCGGCGGGCAGGACGGTCGTCGCGGCGCGCAGGTTCTCCTGCAGGTCGATCTGCTGGGTCTGCGCCTGGTACACCCGCTGGTTGTTGACCAGCACCTGGTAGATCGCACCGGACACGATCCCCAGCAGCACCAAGGCGATGATCAGCTCCACCAGCGTGTAGCCGCGGCGGCCTAGCGCAGACATGAGACCTCCGTTTCCACGACCTCGGTGCGCCACTGCCCCAGGGCGGTCGGGTACTTGTTGTTCAGCACGATCTGCCATCCTTGGTTCGCGAGCGGGGTGAACGACCAGCTCACCGAGTCCACGGGGTTCCCGCCCCGCAGCAGCACCTCGCTGCCCGCGGTCTGCGACGCGCAGGCGCTCACCCGCAGCATCTCGAGCCGCCGCCCGGCGTACGCCGCCGCCACGGCGGAGCGCTGCCCCCGCCCGATCATGCGCGTGACCAGCGCAGCCGAGGTCACGAGGCCGAGCAGGCCGACCGTGAGCACCAGCATCGCCACGATGACTTCGACGATGGTGAAGCCGCGTTCCTGTTTCATTACCGCACCACCTTGCCGGTGTAGCCGGCGATGATCACTGAATCCGTATTCGCCGAGACGTTGCCCGTGAAGCGCACGATGGTGTTGAGGGTCTCGAGGCTCAGGCCGCGCGGATCGAACTGCACCGAGTCCTGCGTGGCGCTGAGCGTGACGTTGAAGTCCTGGTACACGTTCTTGACTTGGCCCACGGTGTCGATCGTTACCTGCCCGGGCCGGCAGGACGTCACCCACACCCCGGACGATGCACCGTAGGCGAAGTGGACCGCCGCACGGCAGCCCCGCTGGATCGCGAGCGAGCGCGCGGTCACGACGTAGGTCCCGACCGCCACGCGCGCCGAGCGCACGTTCGTCTTGTCGAGCACGCCGTGAATCTTGGGAAACCCCACCGCCGCGATCAGCCCGATCAGGATGATCACGATCATCAATTCGACCGCCGAAAAGCCTGAGCGCGTCATGCGCACGCCTCCCGTTGGGGGGAGATCCTATCAGACTTCGTGCCGGAGGCTAATATGTTGTATTTGTTAGCGTTACGACATAGAGTGGGGACCGGCGCGAGCTGCAAAATGCTGCATACGTGCAAAATACTGCACTAGTCCAGCCCGTACCGATCCATCTTGTAGAACAGGGTCCGCAAGCTCACCCCCAGCCGCTTGGCCGCGTCACGCCGATTGCCCCGGGTTGCCTCGAGCGCACCGCGGATGGCTCGTCGCTCCGCCTCCTCGACGGTCTCACGGAGCGTGACCTCACCCCCTGGCTCCCCCTCTCCACGTTGTGGAGAGGGGGAAGGGGGGCGAGGTCCGAAGTCCGCTGGCTCCAGGATCTCTTTGTCCGACAGCACCGCGGCGCGCTCGATCGCGTGCTCGAGCTCGCGTGCGTTGCCCGGCCAGCGCTCGGCGACGAGCCACGTAAGCCCCTCGTCGCTCACGGCCAGCGGGCGCCCCAGGCGACGCCCGACTTGCACGGCGAAGTGGCGGGCCAGGGGCGCGATGTCCTCCCGCCGCTCGGCGAGCGGAGGGAGGTGGATGGCGACCACGTTGAGGCGATCGAACAGATCCACCCGGAACCGGCCCGCGGCCGCCTCCCCCGCGAGGTCCTTGGCCGTGGCGGCGAGCAGGCGCACGTCCACGCGCCGGGTCCGCCGGTCGCCGACGCGGCGGATCTCGCTCTCCTGCAGCACGCGCAGCAGCTTCGCCTGGAGCGGCAGCGGCAGCTCGCCGATCTCGTCGAGCAGCAGCGTGCCGCCGTCCGCCTGCTCGAACAAGCCCGCCCGGTCTCCCGCGGCGCCCGTGAACGCCCCCTTCACGTAGCCGAACAGCTCGGACTCGAGCAGCGTGTCGGGGATCGCGGCGCAGTTCACCGCGACGAACGCCTGCGCCGCGCGCGGGCTCGCCCGATGGATCGCTTGCGCGATGACCTCCTTACCGGTGCCGCGCTCGCCGGTGATGAGCACCGTGGTCTTGTGCTCCGCCACGCGGGCGACGAGCTCCAAGGCCTGACGCATCGCCCGGCTCTCGGCGATGAGGGCGCGGGACGCAGGGCTGCTGTCGAGCTGTGCCCTTAGTGTCGCGATGGTGCGTCCAAGCCGCTCGCGCTCCTCGGCCTTGCGCAGCGTCAGCACGACCTCGTCGGGCCGAAACGGCTTGGGGATGTAGTCGTAAGCGCCCTCCTTCATGGCAGCGAGGGCGGCCTCCTCGCCCCCGTAGGCGCTCATCATGATGACGAGGGCCGAGCCGCCGCCACTCACGTAGCCCCGCAGGAACGCGAGCCCGTCCATGTCGGGCATGCGCACGTCGCACAGGACGAGGTCGAACGGCTCGGCCAACGCGCGCGCGAGCGCCTTCGCGCCATTGCCCTCGGCGGCCACGTCGTAGCCCGCGTCAGCCAACAGCAGGCCGAGGGATTGGCGCAGCCCGGGCTCGTCGTCGACCACGAGGACGCGACTCATACCTCACCCCCTGACCCCCTCTCCGCGTTGCGGAGAGGGGGAACGTGAGGCGCCGCCGGAAAGAACATTTTGAACGCGGCCCCGCCTTCGCGGGCAGGGTCCACCCACACGACGCCGCCCATGTCGTGCACGGCGCGTGCGACGATGGCGAGGCCGAGCCCGGTGCCGCGCCCGGGCTCCTTGGTCGTGTAGAACGGCTCGAAGATCTTGTCGCGATCTTCCGCGGCGACGCCCGGACCGGAGTCGGCGACGAGCAGCAGGGCCCCTGCCTGCCCGGCCGCGAACTCCACCCGTGCGGGTCGCCGCTCGTATCCCCGCGGGAACGCGGTCCGGCCCGCATCCGTCGCCCGCTTCGGCGCGGCGCGCCCTGGCTCGTACGCCCACGGGCGGGCCCCGAGCACGACGAGGCCACCGGACGCGGCATCTACGGCATTCAGGACCAGGTTCACGATGACCTGCTCCAGCAGGTAGGCGCGACCGAGAATGTGCGGCACGCCCGCGGCGATTTCGAGGTCGGCGCGCACCGCTTTCAGGGCGCCCTGGGCCTCCAGCAGCGCGTGCGCGCCGCGCAGCACCGCGACCGGATCGAGCGGCGCCAGGGGCTCCTCCTGAGGCCGGGCGTAGTCGAGCAGGCCCCGGACGATCTGATCGATGCGGTCGAGCTCGCGCGTCAAGCCGGCGACCACCTCGCCGTCGGCCCCGCGGCGGCGCAGCACCTCCACGTAGGTCCCGATCGCTCCCAACGGGTTCCCGACCTCGTGGGCGATCCCGGCCGCGAGCCGTCCGATGCTCGCCAGTTTCTCCGAGCGGACGAGCTGGCTCTGGGCATCGAGCAGGTGATCGGTCATGCGGTTCAGCCGCTCGGCCAGGACCTGGAAGTCCCGGGTCTCGGCCGCCGGAGCCCGGGCCGCGAAATCGCCGGCGGCTACCGCGTCGGCGACCGCGACAAGCCGTTCCACGGGGCGCAAGACGAGCCGGCTCACCAGATAGCGACCGAAGAAGATGAACACCACCACGTCGAGCGCGACGGTGGTGAGGATGAAGGGGAGCGCCCGATCGGGGGCGAGCGCGGCCACGAGCAGCACCGTGCCCACCCCGAGCAGCAGCGCCGCCGCTGCCAGAAAGGCGAGGTTGAAGAGCAGCTCGGTGCGGAGCGACGGCCGTGCGCCCATGGACGGATACAAAGTACAAAAAACGAGCGGCGGGGAGGTCCCCCGCCGCTCAGTACGTCCGTTACCCCTGCAGCGAGCTTACCGGCAAACCGGCGCGCCCTCCGCATCAGCCGTCGTGGCCGGCGCCGTGGGCGTCACTGCACCCACGTAAATCGCGCAGCTCTTCGCCGTGTTGATGTTCGTGAGGCTGACACTCCACCCCGCCGCCGTGCCGGTGCCGACCGTGATCGTACCGGCCGAGTTGCCGATCGTGGGGCACCACGCCGCGTTGCCTGCAGGCGCTGGGTTGA
>Ga0134080_10000887_pt1 | contig 9976 bp, 10 predicted proteins | sample 15_taG_9_FD_94469 | JGI IMG/M metagenome (GOLD analysis project Ga0134080, IMG submission 94469) | Grasslands soil microbial communities from the Angelo Coastal Reserve, California, USA - 15_D_Met_40cm_2_24_1 metaG | ecosystem: Environmental > Terrestrial > Soil > Grasslands ...
ACCGAAGACGTGGAGCTGATGGATCGAAACGTCTGGTTTACGGGGATCGAGGAGGAGCGCGCGCTGGACGCCGGCCCGTAGACCGGCGTCCAGCGGTCGAGTGCTATTTCTTCTCGGTCTTCGCTTCCTTCTTCATCATCCCGCCGCCCTTCGCCATGATCGAGTGGGCCACGGCCTTGCCGTCCATATCCATGTAGCGGACGTGGACCGAATCACCTGGCTTGAGGTCGGCAGCCGTGATCGACTTCCCGCCCCGTCGAATCGAGGTCTTCGGGTCGACGGCGAAGGTCCACTCGACCTCCTTGTTCTTCTCCTTGCCGGCCACCACGATGCTGTCGGCCGATGCCGCCTTCACCGTGCCGTTAGCGTTCTTGACCGGCATCTTCTTCATCTCCGCCTTCTTCTCCGCGGGTGCGGGTGTCGGCGCCTGCGCCACGACCACCCCGGCGGATCCGGCGGCGAATGCGAGTGCGACAACCAAGGCCAGTAGCTTCTTCACGACGGTTCCTCCTCCACGCAAGGGATTAAAGAGCTGGTTCCCCGCCTCTTGGGCGTACGACGAGCGGCGACCGATCCTTATTCTCCGTCTATGTATCGATGAAATCTATGAGAAAGAAACGGCTGGTCCGATCAGTCGCATGCTTCCTCCCAGGGGGAGGAAGGCTCGGCGGCCGGCCGAGTGCGAGTCCGTAGGGCCCTTCCGTAAATTCTCCAGCGCCGGCCCGAAGCGGTACAGGCGTGAAAGAAAGTGACCAACGAAGGACTCGCGCTTCCTAGCCATGGCCGTGTCCGAGTGGCTTCGAGGCAGAAGCCGGTGGCGCGGCTCTCGGGCGTCGAGTCGAACCGTCGCGCAGCGTTTTCGAGTAAATGACGCGAATTGCCAGAACGACGAAGGGCGTGAGATGCCGTGCCAATCCGGAATTGGCTGATGACTTGCACTTGTACGCCTGCAACGCTCCAAGGAGGTTTCTCGATGCGGCGAGCTCGACGCAAATGCCACGGCGCGAGGCCGAAAAAGTTGACCCCGGCCGCGGGCCTGTGCTACCAAGGGCGAACGTTTTCCATGGCGATTCGGGCCGCTGTTCTCTTACTCACGGCGGGCTTCGTGGGCATTCCGGCGATGGGTCTCGTCGCCCCCGTCGCAGCCGAATCGCTCCCGCCCACGCCGCTCGAAGCGGCCGTCGTGCCCACCCCTCAACTAGAGTCCGGAAGAGGTGAGTCGGAGGAGGGCTCCGGAGAGGCGACCGAGATGGACCCGTGGGCGGACGCGCTTGCCGAGTCGGCCCGCCTGAATGCCGTCGCGCGGCTCCGGTCCGAGTTCGCCGATTATTCGGTGGCGCTGAACGAGGACGTCCGGTATTTCCTCGACCGCTTCACCGGCAGCCGGCGTGAGGTCGTCGAGTTGTGGATGGGCCGATCCGGACGCTACCTCGCGATGATCCGGGAGGTCTTCCGGAGTCAAGGCCTGCCGATGGATCTCGCCTTCACGGCGATGATCGAAAGCGGCTTCAACCCGCGCGCCGTCTCCCGCGTCGGCGCGAAAGGGCTCTGGCAGTTCATGGCGCCCACGGCGCGCCGCTACGGTCTGCGCGTCGACCGGTGGGTGGACGAGCGGCTCGATCCCGAGAAGTCGACCGTCGCCGCCGCCGCGTACCTGCGCGATCTGTACCGTCAGTTCGGCTCGTGGGAGCTCGCACAGGCGGCGTATAACGCGGGCGAGGTGACGGTGATCCGGGCGATCCGGGTGACTGGGTCGTCGGACTTCTGGGACCTCACGCGCACGACACATCTGCGGCGCGAGACCCGCGAATTCGTCCCCGCCATCCAGGCGGCGACGCTCATCGGTCGCGACCCGGACCAGTACGGGTTCGCGGTCGGCGGCGACGCGTGGGACGACACCGAGCGTGTCTCCGTCCCTGGCTCGACGGATCTCCGTCGGCTGTCCACGGGCGCCGGGCTCTCGCTCGAGATGCTGCGGGGACTGAATCCGACGCTCGTGCGCGGAATCACGCCGCCGGGCACCAGGTGGGACGTCCGCGTTCCGCCCCGCACCCGCGAGGGGGTGCTCGCGGCGCTGGCGCCCCGGCGTCCGGTCGCCAAGGCGCCCCGCCGCGCGGTGGCCGCGCACGAGATCCACGTCGTCCGGCCGCAGGAGACGGTGAGCTCGATCGCCAAGCTGTACGGGCTGTCGGTCGCCGACGTGCTCCGCTGGAACCGCCTCGAGCGCCAGGACCACATCCGGCCGGGCGATCGGCTGCGGATCGCCCAACTCCGCTGAAGGTCGAAGTCCGGCTCTTCGCGGCGTTTCTCGCATACCTGCCCGCTCCCGCGCCGGAGGGCGCCGTGACGCTCGACGTCCCGGAAGCCTCCACCGTCGACGACATCGCGCGGCGCCTGGGGATTCCCGCCGACCTTGCGCGTGTGGTGCTCGTGAACGGTCAGGACGCACCGCCCGGACGTCCGCTCACCGGAGGCGACGTCGTCACGATCTTCCCGCCGCTGGCGGGGGGCGTCGGTGGGGGTGCGGCGTCCCGGCCGTCCGCTTCGTCGACCACGGAGTCGATCTCGGCGCCGACGAGCAGCGCGACGCCGCTGGCGTAGAGCCAGAGCATCAGCAAGATCACGCTGCCGATCGAGCCGTAGGTCGCGTTGTAGTTCACGAACTCGGTCACGTAGAGCCTGAGCGCGGAGGACATCACCAGCCACGCCACCAGGGCGAAGATCGATCCCGGGGTGATCCAGTGCCAACGCCGCCCCACCGCAGGCGCGAGATGGTAGACGAGCGTGAGGCCCGTGAGGGCCAGGACGATCGCGACCGGCCACTGGAGCAGCGTCCACGCGAGCGTGAAGAGGGGGCCCAGGCCGACCCACCTCGCCACGGCCTCGCCGATGCGGCCGCCGAAGACGAGCAGCAGCAGCGCCGTCAGCGTGAAGAGTGAGAACCCGATCGTGAGCCCGAGGGCGACGAGTCGGGACTTCCACCAGGGACGGCTCACGCCCACGCGATAGGCGACGTTCAGGGCGGTCACGATGGACAGCATCCCGCTCGAGGCGACCCACAGCGCGACGAACACACCGATCGAGAGCAAGCCGCCGCTCGCACCACTCACGACCTCCGCGAGCGTCTTCCTGAGGAGCGACGCGGCGTCGCCCGGCAGCACGCGATCGGCATAATCGAGGAGCCGACTCATCAGATCGGGGAGCGGCAGGAGCCCGACCAGGGCGGTCAGGAACAGCAGGGTGGGCAGGAGCGCGAACACGAAGTAGTACGAGAGCCCCGCCGCGCGGTCGAGGATCTCGTCCTCGCAAACCCGCCGAAACACGCGCTGGACGAGGTGCCAGACCGAGCGTCCCCCGAGCCGCCAGGGAGACGCTGCCGGCCGGTCTGTGTGCCCTCGGTCCGTCAAGAGCGCGGGCGTCCTAGGACGTCCGGCAACGGAACGCGACGTTGCGGGCGAACAGGCGCATCGAGTACCGAGCGAGGCGCCCCTTGAGCGGGACCATCGCTTCGATCGTGAAGAAGCCTTCGAGCAGCTCGCGCAGCGAATCGAACGAGAAGTACTGGCAGTGGGTGGGATCGCTGTCGAGGCGCTTGCCGCGCAGCACACGCCAGCGCCCGTGGAGGTGGTAGAAGAGCGGCACATTGCCGACGAACATGCCCCGCGGCCGGAGGACGCGCTTGACCTCGCCGAGCGTGATGCGGGGGTACGGAAGGTGCTCGAGGGTCTCCGCGAGCACGACCGCGTCGAATCGCGCGTTCGGAAACGGAAGCGAAGCGTTGAGATTGACCCGCTGGACGTCGATCCCGTACTGCGTGCGCGCCGACTCTAGCGCCCGCCGGTCGATGTCGGCGCCGACGACCCGGTTCCCCTCCCGGAAGTGGCGGGTGAGGGTCCCGTCTCGGCATCCTAGATCGAGCACGTCCTTGCCGCGGCCGATCCACCCGCCGAAGAGTCCGGCCCGTTCGGTCTCGAGGAACGCCTGTCCGATCCGCTTCCCGCCCGTCTGGTCGCGACGGTGATGCTCGACGTAGATCCCCTCGAGCAGATCGTCTTCCCTCACGACGGAGCCCCCCTGTGCAATCGGCTCAGGGCTTCCGGCCGACGTACTCGCTCAGGATCCCGAACCAACCGACGCGTCTGACGTTCACGAAGCCGGAGCTCGTCATCGCCGCGAGGATCGTCTCTGAGGTGACGAGATGCTCCAGGGTGTCCCAGCAGTACCGCACGAGGAGCCGCGCCTCCTTGCCGCCTGTGCCCAGGCGGGCCATCCAGGAGACGACGACCTTGAGGTAGAGGCGTCCGACGCCCAGACCGACCCGCGAACGCGGACGCGTGAAGTCCACGATGAGAAGCGTGCCTCCGCGCCGCAGCACGCGGAAGTGCTCGGCGAACATGGACCGGAGGTCCGCGACGTGGCGAAGCGCGTATCCCATGGTCGTGAAGTCGAAGTGCTCGTCGCGGAACGGCAGCGCCTCCGCCACGCCCTGGCTGAGGCGGATCCCAAGCTTCTTGTGCGCTTGGGCGAGCATCCCCGTGCTGGGGTCGACGCCCACGATGGAACCCCACGGCCCCACGATGGTCATGGCGGCGCTGGCGAACGCACCGGTCCCCACGGCGACGTCGAGGACCTTCATCCCTTCCGTGAGCCCGGCGCGCCGCAGTGCGTAGCGGCGGTACCATGCGCCCGAGCCGAGCGACATGAGACCGCTGATGCGATCGTACTGCGAGGCGGTGTCGTCGAAGAGACGCGTCAGGAAACGCCGGTGCCCGGCCTCGTCCCGGTAGTAGGCGGTGAGGACAGGGTGCGGAGACACCCTGCGTGGGTTGCGATCGTTCGGGTTCTCCGACATCATCCCTGTCCTCGGGGCGGAAAGATCCCGCGAAAGAGCGGATCCGTCACCGACCCGTCGTAGGGTCGGAACCGCCAGTAGCGATAGACCATCTCGGCCGTGAAGAGGGTCCCGATCAGCATGTAGGAGACGACCCCGGTGTACAACGTCCACCGGGCGAGCGTCGCACCCAGCGCGAGCCACAGGGTGACTCCCCCGTTGAACGCGAAAAACAGACACCAGAGGCCGGTGACGACGCGGCAGTAGACGACCTCTTCGTCCGGGAGCTCGCGTCCGCGCAGCCGGGCGAAGGTCTCGACCATCGGCGGACCCCAGAGCAGCGTGCGCCCGAAGGCGATGAGCAGCACGGCGTTGATCAGCACCGGCACCAGGAGGAAGAACTGTCCCTGGTTGAAGAGCCCCGCCAGGAGCAACACGACGACGACCGGCAGCAGCACAAGCCGCGACACCTGAGCCAGGCCGCGCTGGGGCCAGGTCACGACACCGTGCACGAGGAGGAGGACCGCCAGAATGATGGCGAGCGTCCGAGGGCGGACGAGGGTGAGGCCAGCGTAGATCAGGACCGGGTAGGACATGGCCGTCAGGATCCGCAGCACGATGCGTCAACCATAAGCCGGGCGCTCGCGCGTTCGCAAGGGGAGCGCGCCCGGGGCGTGGATCCGCCCTGGGGTCCTCAGCGATCTCGACCGCCGGTGGTACACTCTTAGCGCTTAAACGAAGCATCGTTCGTATCGGAAGCGTCTAGGAACCCGGTGGGCCTCCCGGACTTCAAATCCGGTGGACCGTTCTAGACAAACGGTCGATGGGTTCGACTCCCATACGCTTCCGCCAGGAGACTCATGGCCAAGCACGACCGGCAACCGCGCGCTCGCCGGTGGATTTCGCGCCGGCAGCGGCTCATCCTCGCCGCGACCACGGCGGTCGTCGTCGCCGTCGTCGTCGGCTATTTCGCCTACCGGGCCGCCGCGAACCTGCCCGGCGTCCTCATGCCCGACCAGGGGAACCTCCACATCCCCACGGCGGACAGCCCGCACGAGCCCTACAACTCCGACCCGCCGACCTCGGGCCCGCACCTGCCGTACATCGCCCCGTGGGGCGTGCACACGCGCCCGATTCCCCCGCCGCTCCAGGTGCACAACCTCGAGGACGGGGGCGTGCTCGTCCAGTACAACTGCGAGTGTCCAGAGCTGGTCGAGAAACTCCGCGCGATCGTGCGCCGGTACGACCGGTACGTGATCCTCGCCCTGTACCCGCCGATGAAGAGCCGGATCGTGCTGACCGCGTGGACGCGCCTCGACGCGTTCGAGGAGCCCGACGAGAAGCGGATCGTGCGGTTCATCGAGGCGTACCATGGGATCGACCACCACAAGTAGCGCCAGCCGCGCCGCCGTCGTGGCCGCGGCGCTGCTGCTCGTGGCCTGCGCACGCCCCTACGTCTCGCCGCTCGCGCCACCACCGCACCGCGACGAGATCCCGGCGGGCTACGACGCCGCGTGGGCGGCGATCGTGCGCGCGCTGGCGAAGGAGAACGTGGCGCTCCGGGCGATCGCGCGCGACTCTGGTGTCATCGCGTCGGACGACTTCGTCGCGCCGATCGGTGTCTACGCCGACTGCGGCCGCATCGGCGACGACCTCCTCGAGGGCGAGGCCCTCGTGTCCTTCACGCTCTTCGTGGAGCCCAACGGCACCCACACGAACGTCCAGATCAACTCGCGGATGCGCACGCATATGTACCGGAGGGGCGGGAGCGGCAAGTTCCGTCCCACGCCCGTCTTCCAGTGCGCGTCGACCGGACGGTTCGAGGCGAACCTCCTCGATACCGTGCGGGAGCTCGTGCGGCACTAGGCGCATGCCCTCGCGGTTGGCCGACCTCATCCGGAAGGCACGGCGCCTCGCCGCCGAGCGCGACCGGCTCATCGACGGCCTCGCCGAGGACTGGGCGCGCGCCCTCCGCGGCCAGGGCCTGTCGCGCGCCGACCTCGACGAGTTGTGGGCGGGGCTCGTCGAGGACGCCGTGCGCCGCGGCCGGCAGGCGGGCGACAGCAAGTGGACGCCCCAGGCGTGGCGCCACGAGACGCAGGACGTCGTCGCCCGCCTGCGGAAGCGGGTCGAGGCCGCGCTCGATGAGCGCTGACCGCGCGACCGCGCTCCGCAGCCTGCCCTCGGTAGATCAGCTGCTCCGCCGCCTCGCCGACCGGCCGGAGCTCAGCGCGTTGCCGCGCGGCCGCCTGACGGCGCTCGTGCGCGAGCTCCTCGCCGCCGAGCGCAGGCGCGTGCTCGACGGGCGCGGCGCGCCGGCCGGCGCCGACGCCCTGGCGGCGCGCGCCATCGAGCGCGCGCAGCGCGCCGGGGTCTTCTCCCTCCGTCCCGTGATCAACGCGACCGGCGTCGTCCTCCACACGAACCTGGGGCGCGCGCTCATGAGCCCCCTGGCCCTCGAACGGCTCACGGCGGTCGGCGCCGCCTACGCGAACCTCGAGCTGGACCTCGCGACCAAGGAGCGGGGCTCGCGTTACAGCCACGTGGAGGGGCTGCTCGCCCGCCTCACCGGCGCCGAGGACGCGCTCGTCGTCAACAACAACGCCGCCGCCGTCCTCCTGGCGCTGGAGACGCTCGCCCACGGCCGCGAGGTCGTCGTCTCGCGCGGTGAGCTGATCGAGATCGGTGGCGAATTCCGGATCCCCGACATCATGCTGCGCAGCGGGGCCGTGCTGCGCGAGGTCGGCACGACGAACCGGACGCATCTCCGAGACTACGCCGAGGCGATCACGCCGAACACGGGGCTGCTCCTCAAGGTCCACACCTCGAACTACCGCGTGGTGGGCTTCACCGCGGACGTCCCCTCGCGTGAGCTCGTCGAGCTCGGCCGCGCGCGTGGGGTTCCGGTGATGGAGGACCTCGGCTCCGGCTCGCTCGTGGACCTTCGCTCGTACGGCTTCCCGTACGAGCCGACGGTGCCGGAGACGGTGGCCGCCGGCGTGGACCTCGTGTCGTTCTCGGGCGACAAGCTTCTGGGCGGGCCCCAGGCCGGGGTCGTCGTCGGCACGCGGACGATCGTCACGCGACTCAAGAAGAACCCGTGGATCCGGGCGCTCCGGATCGACAAGTTCACCGTCGCCGCGCTCGAGGCCACCCTCTACGCCTACGAAGCCGGCACCGCGCTCGAGACGGTCCCGACGCTCAGGCTCCTCACCGAGCCGCTCGCCCGGGTCCGGAGCCGCGCGCGGGCGGTGCTCCGGCGCCTCCCGCCGGCAACGCGCGCGCGCCTCGCCGCGCGCGTCGTGGACGACCGGGCCCAGGTCGGCGGCGGCGCGCTGCCGACGGTGGAGCTGCCGACGGCCGCCCTCGCGATCGGCGACGGCCCGACGGACGCGATGAGCCTCGACGCGCGCCTCCGGGAGGGCGACCCGCCGGTGGTCGGACGGATCGTGGACGACCGGCTGCTCCTCGACTGCCGGACGGTCCTCCCGCACCAGGTCGTCGGCCTCGCGCGTGCCCTCGCGGCGGCGGCGGGTCTAGACCGCCGGAATGAATAGCGACATGCCGGACGGAGCCGGGTCGCACCTCGTCTCAGGCCGACTCACTCAGGCTCGCCTCGGGCGTCGGACGCCCTGCGGCTTCGCACTCCCACCGACTCACTCAGGCTCGCCTCGGGCGTCGGACGCCCTGCGGCTTCGCACCACCACGCGGGCCGCGCGGCCTCCGCTCCGACGGAGCCACGTCGTGCCCACGGCACGCCACCGACGACGTGCACCGGGCTCGCGGGCTCCGCTCCAATGACCAAGCACGTCGTCGTCGGCACGGCGGGCCACATCGACCACGGCAAGACCTCACTGGTGAAGGCGCTCACCGGCATCGATACCGACCGTCTGCCCGAGGAGAAGGCGCGCGGGATCACGATCGACCTCGGGTTCGCCTTCCTCGAGGAGCCCGCGGGCCTCGTCATCGAGATCGTCGACGTCCCCGGGCATGAGCGCTTCGTGAAGAACATGCTCGCCGGCGTCGGCGGCATCGACCTCGCGATGCTCGTCGTCGCCGCCGACGAGGGCGTGATGCCCCAGACGCGCGAGCACCTCGCGATCTGCTCGCTCCTGCACGTCAAGAGCGGCCTCGTGGTGCTGACCAAGACCGATCTCGTCGAGCGCGACTGGCTCGAGCTCGTGAAGGACGAGGTCGCGGCGCTCGTGCGCGGCACGTTCCTCGAGGGCACGCCGCTCCTTGCCGTCTCGTCGAAGACGGGTGAGGGGCTGTTGGAGCTTCGCGCTGCACTCCGGAGCCTCGCCGAGGTGGTTGCGGCGCGCGGGCTGGGCCAGCTCCCGCGCCTGCCCGTCGACCGGGTGTTCACCGTGCGCGGCTTCGGCACGGTCGTCACCGGGACGCTCACGGCGGGCCGGCTCGCCGTGGACGACCGCGTCCAGGTCTATCCGAAGGGCGTGGAGGCGAAGATCCGGGGCCTGCAGACGCACGGCCATCCGGTGACGGAGGCGTTCGCCGGCCAGCGCACCGCCATCAACCTCCAGGGCGTGGAGCGGGCGGCGGTCGAGCGCGGCGACGTCGTCGGTCTCGCCGGGACGCTCGTCGCCTCGCGGCTCGTGGACGGCACGCTCGAGCTCCTCAAGGACGCGCCGCGGCCGGTCAAATCGCGCACGCGCGTCCGCTTCCACGTCGGGACGAGCGAGATCATGGCGCGCGTCCTCCTCCTGGACATGCCCGAGCTCGGACCGGGCCAGACGGCCGCCGCGCGCTTCCGTCTGGAGGCGCCGCTCGTTGCGCTCCCCGGCGACCGGTTCGTCGTGCGCTCGTACTCGCCGAGCGTGACGATCGGGGGTGGGACGATCCTCGACGTGGATCCCCCGCGCTTCAAGCTCAGGGCGCCCATTCACCTGGCGCACTTGAAGCTGCTGCAGGGAGGTTCACCCGAGGAGGTCGTCGAGGAGCACGTGCGGCACGTCGGCGGTTCGGGGGCGCGGCTCGCGACCCTGCTCGGCCGCGTGCCCTTCGGGCCCGAGAAGCTCCGCGGTCTGCTCGACGGCCTCGTGGCGCAGGGCCGGGTGCTCGTGGTCGATCGCGAGTGGTACCTCCATTCCGAGAGCTCGGCGCGCCTCCGGGCGCTCGTCCTCGCGG